>JGI24023J19991_10002821_pt1 | contig 12431 bp, 12 predicted proteins | sample Cruoilmetagenom1_FD_19991 | JGI IMG/M metagenome (IMG submission 19991)
TTTAAGAAACCTATTGCTTTATTCACCATCCTAGAAATAGGTATAATAGTTTTCAATCAACTGCCGACCGGGAGATAACCATGCTAGAGTGGATTAGTAACCTGCTTAGAAAAAAACCGCATACTGACGAAGAGATTGAAGAAAGGGTGTTTCTTGAAGGACCACATTCAAGGCTCCGTGAGTTATGGTTTCTGATTCGTGTCATGTGGGGCTTCCTATACGGTTTTCGTAAACTCCACTTTGTCGGTCCTTTGGTCACAGTGTTTGGCTCTGCAAGGACGGAGGAGGATAATCCCCATTATCAAAATGCTAGAAAGGTTGGGAGTGAGCTTGTAAAGATGGGTTTTGGGGTGATGACAGGCGGCGGGCCAGGAATAATGGAGGCCGCAAACCGGGGCGCTCATGAAGCTGGAGGTACCTCAATCGGCTGTAACATTATTCTCCCATTTGAGCAGGACCCCAATCCGTATCTGGATGTAATGATTAACTTCAACTATTTCTTCGTCAGAAAAGTTATGCTTCTTAAATATTCCTACGCTTTTGTGGTTATGCCGGGTGGGGCAGGGACTATGGATGAGCTCTTTGAAGTAATCACGCTTATTCAGACAAAAAAGATATTTAACTTCCCAGTAGTACTAATTGGCAAAGAGTATTTTCAAGAGCTTATGAATATGCTCCATCATATGGTTGAAGAGGAGACTATCAGCCCTGAAGATATAGACCTTTTCTATGTCACAGATTCAATTGAGGAAGCGATGAATCATATTAGAACTAATATTGTAGATAAGTACGGGTTAGAACTTAAGAAAGTACCTCAACCCTCACGAATACTTCTGGAAAAGTAAACAGCCTGTTAGAGTTATCTGTTTTTATATAGATACCTTTACATTCTGCATCATTCCCAGGTCTTCATGGTCGATAATGTGACAATGAAGGACGTAGGTTCCTGTAAAATCCAGGAAACGTGAGCGGAATTTTACTGATCCTCCCGCAGGAAGTACTACTGTATCTCCCCAAAGCGGCGGGTCTTCGGCAACTCCATTTCTTTCTATAAGCTCAAACGGGTTTGTGTGTATGTGGAAATTATGAACTTCACTTGCATTATTTACGATAGTCCATTCCTCAACAGCTCCCAATTGAATATTTTGATTGATTATGTCCTCTTGATATAGATTCCCGTCAATAATATTTGCGGTATCGAGGTTGTAGCCTGAAGGGAATTGGCCATCGTTATCTACCGTATCAAAGACTAACTCTCTTGTTCCCGTAAGCTCCCCGTCTGTGATTGGCGCATAAGGGGCCTCGACAAGTGTCGTAGGTAGGGGCATATCCATAGGAGAGCCTTCTACTACTAAGGTTAGAAGTTCTACCTCATCTCTTATCAAGTTGCTGGATCTTTCAAACTCAAGACCTCTTAATTGATAAGTTCCATGTGCTCCGGCTTTTATTAGAAATTCATTTCGATTGCCAGGGGCAAGAAGAGTCTCTTGAACTGTTCTGACCTCAGGGAAAGAAATGCCGTCGTGAGCTATCCAGTTTAGGTCGTGATCATCTAACTGCAAAGGATAAAAAGTTCCGATTGTGCCGTTAACACATCTCAGTCTTAAAACTTCACCCGGACGAGCTCTAAGTACAGGTTTTAACTGCCCGTTAACCGTATATAGGGTTTGATCAGACGGGAATACACTTCCTATAGTAGTAGCGGTGAGATCAGGATTTTCAACTACTCCTTCACTACTAAGATTCATTTCCTGGAACAAAAGGACTACTTCTCTGGCTGCCGCGATCTCAGGCACCTTATCTAGCTCGCCTTCAATGATAATTACTCCCGACATTCCACTTGTCATTTGAATATCCACCGAGCCGTGCTTGTGGGGGTGATACCAATGTGTCCCTCCCGGATGGTTTGGAGGTATTTGGATAGTATTGGTAAAAACCTCACCCGGATTTATCATAAGAAGCACGTTATCGCTGTTGCCTGATGGGGATACGTGAAGCCCGTGGGTGTGCAGGTTGGTGGTATTTGTTTTGTGAGGCATGAACATATTTATAGGGATAGTATCTATATTAGGGGGCAGATTATTTATGAGTTCTATGTTCATTGTATCTCTGGGATTTACTCTCAGAGTTGGACCAGGGATTGAACGGTTATAAGTACGGGTAAAGACATTAACAGGTCCTCCCTGACCTGTTAATACATTTGAAGCGAATCCTATGTTAAGCGCTATGTTTAAAAGCCCATCTATCGACTGTCTTACTCGGGGTTGTACCAGATCGGTCTGATTGTCGTTGGTATTATCGCAGGAAATTCCAATCATTCCTGCAGCGACCGCCGAGCCGCTCAATATAATAAAATTGCGCCTGGAAATGCCGAATTTGCCCATTTTGTATCACCTCCGTCTTTGAGATATTCGGCCTGTTAATAATTCTATAAATTTGAAATAAGAATTTCAAGACTAATTCTTATTCTTAAAATTAGATCAAGAGAAGAATTTGTGAAATATCTTTGTTCTGAAATATTATAGATCCCTTTTATGTAAAGGATTCAATTGAGGAAGCGATGAATTATATAAGAACTAATATTGTAGATAAGTACGGAGTAATACCTAAGCAAGCACCTCAAGCTTCCAGCATCCTTCTTGAGAAGTGATTTGAGCCTGAAAAAGATTTGTTTCAAGTTATCTATTTGCAATATTTTTGATTGGAAATGGTGAATATTTTATATTTGTTTATTGGTGATAAATCTTTTCGATTTGTGGAGGAAGGTCTGTGAAACAAGTCAGAGATTTGAGAATCCACAAATTGGAGTAGGCGACTGTTCTTTAGCCAGAAGTTCTCAACCGCCTTCTGCTCTTATCAGTCTTCTAATACCGCTGTTGGCGGGTCTTTTTGCTGGAGCGAGGATTTTAAGAAGAAAGAAGTTGGAGTCGGATTCAAAGCTGAATTGATAGCCTAAAAACTCTACCTCAAATCTTGAGGACGTTTAGGTAATTTAAACATATCGTCATCAATCTCAGGATTAAGTTCCAGCGTCTTGATTTTGAGAGTCTCAGTTGAGGGGTTATCGTCAACAACAAATACATAAGAAAAAGGTATCGTTATATTACCAACCTCTATGTATTCATCGAGATGGATAGTTGTATTGATTACTTTGTCCTGAATTGTTGTGCTTCCTTTTACCATAAATGGTAGAAAAGTTTGGGTATCCAAATAGTATGTATCCAGATTTCCCGTCTTTGTTTTTACCTCAAGTTTGTATGCCCACTGGTCTGCGACTTCTTCCATTCCTTGATATTTTATTTCATGTCCTTTTGCGTTGTGATTGACTAGCGGTCCTTCAAAATCACATGTGTCTATCATTTCTTTGGCTCTCTTTCCATCTAAAACTAAAGGCCCTGATCTTGTTCCGGGGTTCATCTGCCAAGGTATCTTGCCATCGTAAGCTTCCATGAAGTAAAGGCGTCCAGCCTGGAAATCAACTCTGCACAAATCAGGGCGTTTGTAGAGAGCGGCAGTGTTAAATGTGGCGTCTTTTGTGTACATGCTTCCGGTGAATTTCAGAGTTTTAAGTTCCTGCCACGCTTTCTCGCCACCAATTGCCTGATAGTGTTTATCAAGTATCTCATTTAATCTGATTCTTGAATTGGGTCTCTCTTTTTTCTGGCCAGTCTCTTTTTGTGCCAATTCAATATTAAGAGCGCTTTCATTAGCAGCCAGAGTACTTGAGTATTGAAGATTAAAAATAGTTAATAGGGCGGGGAGTAGTATGGTAAATATTCTTTTCATTAATAAGCTCCGGGCTTAGTATTCATTTATGAATCATTAGATTAAAGGAAAAATTGGGAATTACAACAAGTATGTTTGACACTCTTGACATAAATTTGTGTCTATTAGATTTAATAGAAGTCGATTTATTCTTTTTTCTGAGCGTCCATTATTTTGTCTCTAGGAAACTCGAAGATATTTGAATCTATTTTGGTGTTAAATGCGAATTTGTCTATTTTTAAGATTTCATCACCAGGAGCTCCGTGAATTTCAATCACTAGGTAATACGGTACAACATAGCCGTTAGTATCTTTATATTGACTAAAGTTGGTTGTAGTTCTTATTTCATTGCCGTCCATATTATAGATACCGACTGTCTTATTCAATAAAAAAGTTTTCGCATCTATATAATAGGTTTCAAGGTTGCCTGATTTGTATTTGACACTGATTTTATAGGCTTTCTTGCCCTTTATCTCTTCTTCTCCGAGCAATTTAACTGTGTTGCCTTTATTCTTATGGTCAAGAAGTGAGCTCTCGATACCGCAGGTGTCTCTCATATAGTTTGTTTTGCCCTTTGTCATAGGGGCGGGTTCCGGGTTCCCGGATAGTGGGTTTATCTGCCATGCAAATGAGCCACCAAAGATCTGAGCCATCATAGTGTCTTTTACTGTAAATTCAACTCTGCATTTGTTGGGTCTCTCATGATATGCGACTATGGGCATTGACGTTCCCTGCGAGTTCATGGTTCCCTCCATAACCATCGTGTTTAATTTTTGCCATTTCTCAAGACCACCAATGGCGGCATAGTATTTAGCTAGAATCTGATCAAGGTCGAGTGGTTTAGCCTCAGATTTCTTTTCCTGTGTTGGCTCGGTCTTTTTGGAGTCCTTTTGATTAGTCTCCGTTTTCTCGGACATAGCTGTAAAAGGTAAAAATATTGCCAGTAGTAATATTAGAATTAGGGACCTTGTTTTCATAGATATTGCGCTCCTGGTGATTATTATTTGAGTAATAGAGTATAGGAGAAAATTAGAAATTCAAAGAACATCTCTAACTAAGGGATGAGAGTTATTCACTTTCTGCATTTAGTCTTTCGTAGGCGCGGTCCAGATGTATTCGCCATGGTTCAAGCTCAGGATAGCTGTTTATTAGACTTTCTATTTTTTTTATCTTCTCAAGATCGCCCTGATAACTCCAGAGTTTTGCCCCTAGCTCAATTGCCGGTAGTGTTGTTATATCAAACTCACCGAAGTCCTTTTTGTTTTGTTCAATAAGTATGGGAATCAGGGGGAGACTTAGATTGCAGTACTTAAGTACCATATAGTTGTAGCCGTTACGAACATTTTCTGTGATCATGTTGAGATAGTAATAATATCTGTCTATATCAGACTGTATTGTGATTGTGCTTGTATCAGGATCGGTCATTTAAATCTATCTCCTTCCTAAATATAGTACCTTGAAAATTTAAGTAAAAAGAATGTTCGCTTTACCTCTGGTTGAGTTCATAACCGCACTTTTTAAGTTCTCCGATATGCTCTGTGGTATATCGGCAATCACTGTTACTTCATCAGTGTAGAGCACATCCTTAATTTTTATTCCCGTTTTATCAAAAGTGTTTCTGATGGAGTTCTCAAATTCATATCCTGTTGTAATTCGAATCTCTACAAGGTTAACTCGTTCTTTTAGTTTAAGCTCGTCAAGAGCCATCGTTATTGTGCCGGAATATGCCCTTACTAGCCCACCGGTTCCAAGCCTTGTGCCCCCGAAATATCGAGTTACTACCGCAACTACATCACCAATCCCCCTCATCTGCAAGACACTTAAAATGGGCTTGCCCGCAGTGCCTCCAATTTCACCGTCGTCATTAAACCCCACATCAGCTCCACCGTTTGGATTGCCGATTACATAAGCGAATGTGTTATGAGACGCGCCCGCATGTTTCTTTGAAATTTCTTCTATAAGTCTGAGAGCAGTTTCTTTATCCGAAGCATGTGACACCGCAGCTATAAAACGGCTTTTTTTTATTTCCTGCTCCATTTCAATTTGCTGAGCGGGAACAAGATATGATGACTTGTCAGACATACTATTATTCTTACGGATTTGGCGCTTGAATGCCAGGGGGCTCTAACAGCACATAGTTAAATTCTATATCCTCAGGGTTTAGATTATGTATAATGTATAGACAGAAAGTCAAAAGGAGGATAAACATAATTATGATGAGACTTTTTCAGATTTTTGGGATATTGATATTTGTTATATCTATCGGATGCGCCGGTCAGCAGGGAGCGCAAGACGGCGGGTTTGACGCGAGCATTTGCAACAACATTCCTGTCGGAGTTGAAGGAGCATTAGCTATGGATCCTGACAGTAAGGAGTTTAAGATTAGCTGTGCTGATTTAGAGCAGTGTACAAGTATTATGGGTTGGGACGCGCCACCTAATGTTCCATGTACAGGACCTTAGGGGAGAGCAGTTTATTAACAATGAAAAAAACCGGATCGGAGCTTGGCTCTAAACCTATCTCCGGTCTTTTCTTTTGTAAGATCAATTTTATAGTAGATAAGGGAGATAAATACATGACTAAATTACTTTACGCTGCACTATTAGTTCTATTTTTGGCGCCTCAGACATTCGCCGAGGATCCTAAAGCTGAAGCTCCAAACGAGGAAAATGCAGATTGTCAGCCGATAATGGCCAAGGTAGAAGGGGCCAAAGCAGAGCATAAAGCTGATTATAAAGCAAAAGGGAAGGCNTTTTACACTTGGAAGAGATACCATGACGAGCTTAACTCAAGAACATATGAAGCTACAGATGAGCCGCTTGTTGACAGTGTTAAGAAATGTGAGGGGGAAGATAAGCCAGGAAAAGCTTTCTGCAAAGGTGTAATGAAAAAGTACAACGAAATTTCACCCAAAGAAAAGGCTGCTAAAGAAAAGCTTGATAAAGCCCAGGCTAAATCTAAAGAATCCAGAACGAATTATAATCTCCTGCTTGAAGAAGCTAATGATATGAATTGTCTTGTTAAGCAGTAGTTTGTTTTGAAGTTCCAATATAATGAGACAGGGTGTTTAATCTGTATTCTGTAGAATATTTTTCCTTTAAATAAGGCTTTTTACGCTACTTTAACGTATAATTCATAAACACATGGATAAACATATACATAGCCGCACGATGGGTTTGTGGGGAGCTACCGGTTTAGGTGTAGCCGCAATTGTAGGGGGCGGAATACTTGTGCTTGCAGGTGTGGCATTTGAAGCCACCGGGCCAAGCGCTGTGCTTGCATTTGGTTTAAACGGACTTTTAGCGCTTCTCACTGCTTTTAGCTTTGCCGAGATGTCAGCAGCGTTTCCTGAGTCTGGCGGTACATATGTATTTTCCAAAAAAGTCCTGTCCATAAGAGCCGCATTCGGGGTAGGGTGGATCATCTGGTTTGCCTCCATTTTAGCAGCTGTGCTATATGCATTAGGCGCTGGGTTTTTTGTTTCAATAGCTATTAACAGCATCTGGGAATATTACACAGGCACTCAAATAGCCTGGGTCAATACTAGCTCGGCTACCACCTTTATTGCTATTGTGGCGTCCCTTGTTTACACAAGAGTCCTATTTAATAAACAATCTAGCGGCGGCAATTGGATCAACTTTGGTAAAGTCGCTGTATTTTTAATACTAATCATCGGCGGCGGCTGGTATTTTGCCAGCGAGTCCGTCTCAGAAGTTGTCGATGACTTCACCCCGTTCTTTGAGGAAGGGAGTTTCGGAATTCTACAGGCGATGGGCTATACATTTATTGCTTATCATGGGTTTGACCTTATCTCGGCAGTGGGTGGAGAGGTAAAGGATCCAGAAAAAAACATACCCCGCGCCATGTTCATATCTCTAATAGTTGCAATCGTGATATATGTGCTATTTATGCTGGTAATTACTGTAGCAGCCGTAGGCCCGGGAGAGTCACTAGTTGAGGCCGGGGCTGACAGGCCTGAAGAGATAGTGCTTTACGCTGCGCAAATATATATGGGCAAGTACGGTTACTGGTTAGTAATCATTGCAGGTATTCTCTCAATGCTCTCAGCGCTTTATGCTAATTTGCTTGGCGCCTCACACATTGCATTCAGTATGGCGAGAGATAGAACACTGCCCCGACAAATGGGCGAGTTGGATAAAGGACTAGGGACCCCTATAAAAGCCGTCATAGTTACGTCAGTGGTGCTGGTTCTAACTATAATCATAGTGCCTGACATTGCAGTTGCGGGTGCCGCGTCCAGTTTGATATTTCTTATATCTTTTGCTCTGGCACACTGGATAAGCATACTCTCTCGTAAACGAAGCAAGCCCGAAGATCTACCTTTCAAAGCACCTTTCTTTCCTGCAATCCCTGTTGTCGGAATCGTTGCTTGCATGGGTATTGCCATTTTTGAAGGTATAAAGGTGCCCCTTGCAGGCGTGATTACCCTTGTATGGTTGCTGCTTGGCGTAGTGCTCTATTACATCCTTTTCGGTAGGCGGGCTCGTGTGGTTGATGCTTCTGCTGAGGGGTACGATCCCAAACTTGTTAGCTTAAGAGGAAAAAGCCCTCTTGTACTTGTGCCGATTGTAAACCCGTCTCACGCTGTGCCAATGGTGGCTGTAGCAAGCGCCCTTGCACCTCCCATTACCGGGAAAGTGCTTCTACTGTCAGTTGTAAGAACTCCTGAGGAAGAGTGGGACCCTGAAAAACATCCTGAAAAATTAAACAACGCCCAGCGAGTGCTTAAAGAATCGCTCTCAGCTTCTTTTGGAATTGGACTCAACCCAGAAGCCCTCACCACTGTTGCTCATGAGCCATGGGAGGAGATCATCCGAGTCTCACGTTTGCACCGCTGTGAGAGTATGCTGCTCGGACTCACCAATTTAAACGAAAAATCTGAAGAAAGAATTGAATATGTAATGAACCGTGTTGATTCAGATGTTGTAGTATTACGAACTACAGATATGTGGCGGTTGTCTGAAGTGAAAAAGATACTTGTTCCGGTTAGAGGAGCAGGGTTTCAAGATGAGTTGCTCGCGAGACTGCTTGGAAGTATCTGCAGGAAGACGAATGCGGAGGTTACTTTTTTGAAGATTGTCCCTGAAGATGCAACCTGGCAAAAGACCGACAAATCAAGAAAGGCTCTATTTCAGATAGCAGAGGACCAGGTGCCTAATGGACAGTTTAAAGTTGTTGTAGTTAAGAGCAATAATGTGTCAGAGGAGATAATCTCCCATGCTGAAGAGAGCGATTTGATGATCGTAGGACTTCAGCGTTTTGGCCGAAGACGAAAAGAGTTTGGCAAACTCCCTCTATATATAGCCCAGCAAACCAAATGCCCCTTGCTCATGATTAGCAGAGGCAGGTGATCTGTATTGACATTGATCCCCAATTATTATAATTTGGAATAAAGGGAGGGTTTAAACTATGACTACACCACCTATGGGTACATCACCTGTCTTAACTGATCAAAATAAGCCGCTCTCGGTTGGCGATTGGATTATTACACTCATTATCTTATCAATACCTCTGGTAGGATTTATCTTCTTGCTATATTGGGCTCTCTCAAGTAGCTCGAATGTAAACAGAAAGAACTTTTGCATAGCATATCTTGTTATAGCACTCATTTTTATTGCTTTAATAGTTGTTCTAATGTTTATGGGAATCCTAGCGGGGCTGATGGGAGAATATGCCCCTGTATTGCATGGCACCCCAATCTAGTACAGTTGAGCTCTACAACCGCTCAGAGAATTTGGTTTTGAGACTATTACAAACTTAAATTCTAAAGCTCCATAGAAATAGTCTGAAGCAGACTAGTCTGCTCTGACATTTTTTAAATATTTAGGTACGCTCATGCTGTATGTCTAATCAACCTGAGTCGAGCTTTTTTAGAATACTCCCGCTCTACATAGTAATTTTTATTGGTTTTGTGGGCTATAGTCTCACAATTACGATCCTGACTCCAATGGTACTTGAAGGCGGTGAACTATTACTGCGCTCAGTACCATTTAGGGCACACCCTACTATAATTTTAGGCACAGTTCTTGCGATATATCCTACTGGGCAGTTCTTCGGAGCCCCCGTTCTGGGAGCGCTCTCGGACCGTTTTGGAAGAAAGCCGATTCTTGTTACATCGCTCACAATAACTACCCTGTGTTTTGGCGGGCTTGGATATGCAATCTCGATTAATAATCTGTCGCTGTTCATGTTGATATCACTCATTATGGGGCTTGCAGAGGCCAATATTGCAACCGCCCAGAGTGCGGTGGCGGATGTTTCAACTGAATCCAACAGGACTAGAATGTTTGCATATATTAATATGAGCGCAAGCGGGGCATTTGTAGTTGGGCCGCTGCTTGGAGGGGTGCTTGCTGATCCTAACCTAGTTTCCTGGTTTAATAACTCGACCCCGTACTGGGCAGTATTTGTAGTTTTAATTTTTGCGGTGCTTTTTACAGTTTTTGTTTTTAAAGAAACTCATCCTAAAGTTAAACGAACTGAAGTGAGCTATGGGCAGGCATTTACAAATTTACTTGCAGTCTATAAACCCGGAAAGCTTCGGATAATTTATCTGGTTAATTTTCTTATATATCTGGCTGTATTTGGATTCTTTAGAGCTTTCCCTATGTATCTAGTTGGGCAGTACGATATGGATGTAACAGAGCTTGCGACTTATATTGCCTGGAACGCTGTACCTGTAGTGATCGGCAGTCTCTGGCTAACCGGCTATCTTGCAAAAACGCTTTCTACGAGAAGCATTACAATTCTCTCTTCTTTCTCCCTCGGAGTTTTTAGCCTGATAATGATAATTCCTCAGGCTGAACACATGCAGTATTTATCACTATTCTTGCCGGGTCTTGCTCTTGCTGTGGCTCTCCCCGCGTCAGCAACTTTGATATCTCTAGCGGCAAAAAAGAAGGAACAGGGAAGGGCGCTTGGGAATAATCTCTCAATTGAAGTGGGTGCAGAAGTGCTTTCTGGGCTTGCGGCAGGACTTCTTGCAGCTTATTTCATAAAATTGCCTATGTTTGCGATATGTGCGGTTGCTGTACTGGCGGCGCTTATTCTTTTTATTTCTGATGCTGGGAAGAAAAACTAAAGAATAAGGTAAAAAGGATTGTACTAATCATTATAAAGTGATTTAGTGATGAGGGTTTTGCCCACACTTCATTAAAATTCAATCTCAAACGGATAGCCCGCTATCGTGTTCTATATTAAGATAGTAGCGCGTATGTTTTAGTTGGCCGGTTTTATTTAATGCACCCTTGTCTACTAGATCTTTCAAGTCTCTTGTTGTTGTGGCGCGAGATGTGTTTGTTATGCTCAAATAATTTTCAGCGCTTAAGCCGCCTTTAAATCCTTCAACACCTTCTCGGAACATTCGCTCAATAACCTTTTCTTGTCTTTCATTTAGGGTTTCTTTTAAGCGGTCATAGAATTTAACTTTCTCAATAAGAAAGTTGATTAAGCTTTGAGTGTAATTCTGTGCCTCAAGAATTGTTTTTGCAAAATATATGAGCCAGTCAGTTATTTCCATATTTTTGTTATTCAGTTCTAGCGCTCTATAATAATCCTTCCTATGTTTCTCAATCATATAAGACAATGATATCAGTGTGGGATGCCCTAAGTTCATTGAAAGCAATTTTTCTGCCACTGCTCGACCTATTCTGCCGTTTCCGTCTTCAAAGGGGTGGATGGAAACGAAATACAAATGGGCAATTCCGGCATGGACTAATGCCCCTATTGTTCGCTTTTTATTAAACCATTTTATATATTCTGCCATTTCCGCCTTCATTTCTGTGGACGGTGGGGCTTCAAAATGTACTTTTGGTTCGTAATATCCTCCGGATATGACCCGCATAGGCTCTTTATCTGTCCGGTACCTTCCTATGTCTTTTAAATCTCTTCTGTCATTCATAAGCATTTTATGCCAGGAAAAGAGCATCTTATTAGACAGGGGCTCAGCACAAGTTTGATAAAGACTGACCATCATTTCCGCTATTCCCTCTTCTTCGGGCTGAATATTCCGATTTTCCGTATTCAGTCTAAAATTTCGGAGAATAGACGATTGAACTGAATCTCTATCTAAAAACTCTCCTTCTATAGCAGAAGTTTTAACTGCTTCATCGGTGATGATTTCAACAGTTAATGATCTCTTTTCATCATCTGAAAAGTGCTTAAGAGAACCCATCATCATTCCTGAATTATGCAGGAACTCTGCCTCCAGATTAGATAATTTATCCTCTTTGTAGCTGAAGACAGGCCAGTTTTTCTGTTGCCAATTCCATACCATGAGCCGATTACTCCTTTTCTATAGCTCATTGTAACACATCTCTGTGAGTTATAAAAGCGCTTTTTATAACTCAAGGCAAAATGTAACAAGCGTAAAAGACTTCCTATGTCATTGAAAATAAAGTAAACTTTTTAAATGTTGTTTTTTATATCAAAGACAACTATCTATAAATGAGCTATAGAAACCTACCTTATAACTCATTATAATCTTATACTCTACTCATAAATATTTATAATGATCCCGAATGCCCAGGCGAAGTCGACCTTGACTTGCTTGCCGAATGATAGCGCGAAACAAGCTTATGGGTCAAACATTAGGATGTTAATTAGAAGAAATTTTCTATCAAGCAGAGTAAATTCAAAGAAGTTGC
>JGI24023J19991_10002822_pt1 | contig 12431 bp, 12 predicted proteins | sample Cruoilmetagenom1_FD_19991 | JGI IMG/M metagenome (IMG submission 19991)
ATCATCAAAAGATTAATAGTAGGTTGGGCAAAGGCCGGCAGGCCGTGCCCAACATCCGCCCGAGCCGTTGGGCACGCTGCGCTTTTCCCAACCTACATAAATATTCATCTTTTCAATGGCTTGAAAGCACCTTGAAAGGGGTGCCTTCTGACACGTAGCATGCGCATCGCCCTGACCATCGAATACGACGGCAGCGCCTTTTCCGGCTGGCAACGGCAAAACAGCCGCCGCACCGTCCAGGCATGCGTCGAACAGGCACTGTCGAAGGTCGCCGACGAACCCGTTTCGGTGGTCTGCGCCGGCCGCACCGATGCGAGTGTGCACGCACTGGAACAGATCGCACACTTCGAAACCTCGGCGAAACGGGACATGCAGGCATGGACTCTGGGCGCCAACACTCACCTGCCGGACGATGTGCGGATCATCGGCGCACGTCCCGTCAGCGATGCGTTTCATGCCCGCTCGAGCGCGCTGGCGCGCTGTTATCGTTATATAATTTTGAACAGAAACACGCGATCAGCGCTGCTTCCCCGACAGACCACCTGGTGTTTCTATCCACTGGATATCGAACCAATGCAAAAAGCCGCCGATTATTTGATCGGGGAGTACGATTTCTCTTCGTTCCGAGCACAGGGGTGCCAATCGAAAAGCCCCTGCCGCAGGGTGGATTGGATCATGGTCCGCCGGGAGGACGAGCGCGTGATCATCGAGATCGTCGCCAATGCTTTTCTTCACCATATGGTCCGCAACATCGCCGGCGTTCTGATGACGATCGGCGCGGGCAAAGAGAAGCCGAAATGGGCTCAACAAGTATTGTTGGCACATAGCCGCTCAGCCGGCGGCGTGACCGCCCCGCCGCATGGACTCTATCTGGTCGCGATCCATTATCCGCGGCGCTTCGGCCTGCCCCGACATGCCCTGTTCGATCCCCTGCCCGACAACCTGACCCGCTTCGACGAACCGGGGTCAAATGAATTTCCCATACCAATTGATGCGAACTCGAGTTAAAATCTGCGGGTTTACACGGACCGACGATGCGCTGTATGCTGCCTATTACGGCGCCGACGCGATTGGTTTGGTGTTTTATCCGCCAAGCCCGCGCCATGTGGATATCGAGCAGGCTCGATGCATCGTCAGCGCACTGCCGCCTTTTGTCAGCGTCGTCGGCCTGTTTGTCGATGCCGCTGAAAAGCAGGTCAGGGAGGTGCTGAATCGGATCCCCATCGATCTGCTTCAGTTTCATGGAGATGAAACGGCGGATTATTGCCGCTCGTTCGCGCGCCCATACATCAAGGCGGTCAGGATGCGCGATGGTGTCGATGTGCACATGGTCGCGAAAGAGTATGCGGCAGCGGCAGGCCTGCTGCTGGATGCCTATCACCCGGCAGCCAAGGGCGGTACCGGCAGTCGCTTCGACTGGAGCCGAATCCCATCCGAGTGCGATCGCCCCATTATTCTTGCAGGCGGCTTGACGGCGGAAAATGTGCGGTTGGCGCTGCAAACGGTGGGCCCATATGGATTGGACGTCAGCAGTGGCGTCGAATCCGCCAAAGGGATAAAAGAGACGATGAAAGTGAAGGCGTTTTTACAAGAGGTACAAACATTTGACAGCGCACGCAGAACCACTCGATAAACCGTACGACCTACCGGACGATCACGGCCATTTCGGCCCCTATGGCGGAATCTTTGTCGCAGAAACGCTGATGCTGCCCTTGCAGGAGCTGAATGAAGCATATCACCGCTATATGCAGGATTCTGAATTTCTGGCCGAACTCGACGCCGACCTTCGGCACTATGTCGGCAGACCTTCGCCGGTATACCATGCGCAGCGCTGGAGCCGGGAGCTCGGGGGCGCCCGAATCTATTTGAAGCGCGAAGATCTCAATCACACCGGCGCCCATAAAGTCAACAACACGGTCGGACAGGCGCTGCTCGCACAACGGATGGGAAAGACCCGGATCATCGCCGAAACCGGCGCCGGCCAGCACGGTGTCGCGACGGCGACAGTAGCAGCGCGCATGGGTCTGGAATGCGTCGTTTATATGGGCGCCGAGGATATCAAGCGGCAGGCGCTCAATGTCTATCGGATGAAGCTGCTGGGTGCCGAAGTGGTATCGGTGGAAGCCGGTTCCAAAACCTTGAAGGATGCCCTCAACGAAGCCTTGCGGGACTGGGTCACCAACGTCGACGATACTTTCTATATCATCGGTACCGTCGCCGGTCCCCACCCCTATCCGGCCATGGTCAGAGATTTTCAGACGGTGATCGGCCGGGAAGCCCGAGAGCAGATGCTCGAAATGACCGGAAAACTGCCCGATGCGCTGGTGGCCTGTGTCGGCGGCGGTTCCAATGCTATTGGCCTGTTTTACCCTTTCATCGAGGACCGTTCGGTCAGAATGGTCGGTGTCGAAGCCGCCGGTGACGGCATCGAGACCGGCCGTCATTCTGCGCCCTTGTGCGCCGGCAGACCCGGAGTACTGCACGGCAACCGAACCTATCTGATGGAAGACGAGGACGGCGAAATCATCGAAACGCACTCTATTTCAGCCGGCCTCGATTACCCGGGGGTCGGCCCCGAGCATGCCTGGCTGAAAGATGAGGGCCGCGCCGAATATGTCAGCATCACAGACCGGGAAGCACTGGAAGGTTTTCATGCACTGACCAGGCTGGAAGGGATCATTCCGGCGCTGGAGTCCAGTCACGCCTTGGCGTATGCCATGAAACTGGCGCCGACGATGCGAGCGGATCAGACGCTGCTGATCAATCTGTCCGGCCGCGGCGACAAGGACATGCATACCGTCGCGGATATCGAGGGAATTCAGCTGTGAGCCGTCTGACAACCCGATTCAACGACCTTGCCCGGACGCACCGCAAGGCCCTCATCCCATTCATTACCGCAGGCGACCCCGACCCGGAGTTCACCGTCCCCATGATGCACGCGATGGTGAACGCAGGCGTCGATATCATCGAATTGGGCGTGCCCTTTTCCGATCCGATGGCGGACGGGCCTGTGATCCAGCGGGCCAGCGAGCGCGCACTGGAACACAAAACCAGCCTGAGGCATGTGCTGGACATGGTCGCGAAGTTTCGGCGCCAAGACAGCACGACACCCGTTGTGTTGATGGGCTATCTCAATCCGATCGAATGCATGGGCTATGATGCCTTTGCCGAAGCCGCCGGCAGCGCAGGCGTCGACGGCGCCCTCACCGTTGATATGCCGCCCGAGGAGGCCGGTGCGCTGGCGCCGATGCTGGAGAACGCCGGTGTGTATCCGATTTTTCTCCTGGCGCCGAACAGTACCGACCAGCGCATCCAAACAATCGGTGCCATGGGCAAAGGCTATCTTTACTACGTTTCGCTGAAAGGCGTCACCGGCGCATCGCATCTTGATGTGAGCAGTGTCGAACGGAAGCTCCGGCAGATCCGCCGGTTCACTGATCTGCCTATCGCTGTCGGTTTCGGCGTGAAGGATGCCGAAACGGCTGCGATGATAGCCGGTCTCGCCGACGCTGTGGTTGTGGGCAGCGCTCTCATCAATATCATCGAAAAAAACCTTGACCGTCGCGAAACGATCGAAAGCGAGATCATCACCCTGCTTGAATCCATGCGCAGTCATATGGATGCCTCTGTCAGTGCATGATTTCACTGCTCAATGAGAAAAAACAATGAGTTGGTTTGAAAAACTGGTCCCCGCCAAGATCCGTACCGAAGCCTCACGTAAAAGCACGATTCCGGAAGGGTTGTGGAACAAATGTCCAAGCTGTGATGCCATTTTGTACAAAGCGGAGCTCGAGCGGAATCTCGACGTCTGCCCGAAGTGCGGCCACCATATGCGCATCAGCGGCCGCAAGCGGCTGCATATCTTTCTGGACCCCGACAACCGCGAGGAGCTCGGTGAGGAGCTGCGGCCGACCGACCCGTTGAAATTCAAGGACAGCAAGAAGTATAAAGACCGCATTCTGCAAGCACAAAAAGCAACCAACGAAAAAGACGCCTTGATTGTGGTATGCGGGCAGCTATTGGGCCGGGATGTTGTCGCGGCAGCATTCAATTTCGATTTTATGGGCGGATCGATGGGCTCGGTCGTCGGCGAGCGCTTCGTTCGCGGCGTGAACGTCAGTCTTGCGGGAAACATCCCGATGATCCTGTTTTCCGCCAGCGGCGGCGCCCGCATGCAGGAATCGCTGCTCTCCCTGTTCCAAATGGCGAAAACCAGTGCGGCACTGACACGCCTGGCCGAGGCAGGAATCCCCTTTATTTCGGTGATGACCGACCCGACCATGGGCGGAGTATCGGCCAGTCTGGCAATGCTTGGCGACATCAATATCGCCGAGCCCAAGGCCTTGATCGGCTTTGCCGGACCGCGGGTGATCGAACAAACAGTCGGTGAGAAGTTGCCGGAGGGTTTCCAGCGCAGCGAATTCCTGCGGGAGCATGGTACCATCGATATGATCGTCGATCGCCGTATAATGCGGGATCGGATCGCGAACATTTTGTCATTGCTGATGGCTGCACAGGACAAGGAAAAGCCGAAGGAACCGGATCCCCACACGGCGCCGAGCGACTGATTGCATATGGTTTGATTCACCTCCGGAGCAACACACTCGAGGCGAAGCAACAGCAGCGGCATCCCTTCTCCTTTATGGCATATCAATCCCTGGATCAATGGCTTCACCGGCTGGAGTCGCTGCATCCCAAATCGATCGATCTGGGCTTGGCACGAATAAAGAAAGTCTTCGACACGATCAATCCATCATGCCTCAAACCGTTCACCATCACCGTTGCCGGCACCAACGGCAAAGGCTCGTGCATCGCTCTGCTCGAGGCAATCCTGCGAGCAGATGGATATCGTGTCGGCGCCTACACGTCGCCCCATCTGCTGCACTATAACGAAAGAATCCGAATCGACGGCATCCCGGTCATCGACGCTATGATCTGTGAATCTTTCCAACGCATTGATCGTGCAAGAGCGCACACGTCACTCAGCTATTTCGAGTTCGGGACGCTTGCCGCGCTGGATATTTTTTCGCGCGCCGACCTCGATGTGCAACTGCTCGAGGTCGGGCTGGGTGGACGGCTGGATGCGGTCAACATCGTGGACCCCGATGCGGCGCTGATCACGACGATTGCGATCGATCACAGCGACTGGCTCGGTGAGTCGCGCGAAGCAATCGGACTCGAGAAAGCCGGTATATTTCGGGAAAACCTCCCCGCCGTGGTGGGCGACCCCAGTCCACCGCAATCGATGCTGCAGCGCGCTCGAGCACAAAAGGTTCACCTTTCGCGGATCGGAGAGAATTTTGGTTTTGAGCCGGTGGAGACGGGCTGGCGCTGGTACGGTTCCGGCAGGACGATTCGGGCATTGCCGTATCCCGCCCTGCAGGGCGAACACCAGTTGCAAAACGCTTCGGCTGTCTTGCAGACGCTCGCTCTGGTTGCCGACGAACGACCCGTTTCAGAAGCGGCGATCCGGCAGGGATTGACTGCGGCGCAACTGCCGGGGCGGTTCCAAATCATTCCCGGAGAGGTTCCGGTTTTGCTCGATGTCGCACACAATCCACAGGCTGCCGAAGCGTTGGCTCACCATTTGCGAGCGCGATTTCCGGGGCGGCGCATCGTCGCCGTTTTCTCGATCATGCGCGATAAAGACATCCGCGGGGTGATCGCACAAATGAAGCCGTTGGTCGACCACTGGTATGTCGCTCCCCTGGCCATTGCGCGCTGCGCAGAGGACGCTCAGATTGCCCAGGCCTTTTCCGATTGTACGATCGATGCCGTTTCCCATGGCTTCGACCATTTTCGTTCGGCGTTTTCGGCCGCCACACACGATGCCGGCGAAGATGACATCATTGTCATCTTCGGTTCCTTCTTTCTTGTCGCTGAATATCTCTCGAATTATGGATCAAAAACTTAAGCAAAGGCTGCTGGGTACCGCCGTCCTCGTCTCTCTTGTCGTGATTTTCCTCCCCATGCTGTTTACCGAAGAGATCGAGGAAATCGATGAACAGGAATGGGCAATCCCGGACGCTCCGAAACAATTTGACAACAACATACTTCCGCTGCCGACGGAACCGCTGGAGATCGAAGCATCGCCCGGCGAACCCGAAGCAACAACATCCCCCAAGACGGGCACGTCCACCCTCGAACTTCGCGAAACAGCGCCCGAACCTGACAAACAGGCACAGCCTCAATCTCAGGCAACACCCGTCGAGCCGGCGGTGACCGCCAGCCCCAAGGCCAATGCGGAAGAACGGGGAAAGGCAACACCTGCCCGGCCGAAATCGACCACCGGGAAAAAGTCACCTCTTTCCGCCTGGATCATTCAGGTCGGCAGCTTCAGCCGAAAAAAGAATGCCTTGGCCTTCAGGAACAAACTTCGGGCGGCCGGCTTTACCGCATTTATCGAGCCGCTTTCCGCCCAAAGCGGCACGATGTACAGGGTTCGCGTCGGACCTGAACTCGATAAAAAACGGGCCGCAGCCAAACTGGCCCAACTGAAAAAACAGTTCAAGCTGCGGGGTATCATCGTCCCTTATTCCGGTCCGGCAAGCTCTGATTCGCCATCCCTGATCCCTGACCGCTGATTCTAAGATTCCTGAACGGGTCGAGGTTTGATAAAATAGGCCGTCTTATGATTACTACCAGAATGCACAGTTGATCTGGATTGACTACGCCATCATCGGCCTGATTGCGATTTCCGCGATCCTCGGCCTCATGCGCGGCTTGGTTCGCGAGGTTTTTTCAATCGCGACATGGGTGGCGGCGATCTGGGTGGGCCTCAGCTTCAGCCGCGAGCTCTCTTTTTATCTGCGCACACTCATTGAACACCCGGCGGGCAGGATGGCGGCCGCTTTTGCCGGCCTGGTTGTGATTACCTTGATTGTCGGTGGCCTCGTTGGGTATTTCGTGCGGCAAATCATCGACAAAACCGGCCTGACCGGGTCAGACCGCCTGGCCGGCCTTGTTTTCGGCATCGCGCGGGGTATGGTCGTTATCGCCATGCTGGTGTTGCTGGCCGGATTGACGCCGTTGCCCAATGATTCCTGGTGGCGCGAGTCGACGCTGATCGCTCCTTTTCAGTCGCTCGCTTTATGGCTGCGTGATCAGGCACCGGCCGGCGTGGCGGGTTTTGTCGCCTATCGATAAGCCTCTTTATTCAATGGGACCGCAACATGTGCGCAATTGTCGGCATCGTATCCAATAAGAACGTCAATCAGGAGCTGTACGAAGCACTCACGGTGCTGCAGCACAGGGGGCAGGATGCCGCAGGTATCGTGACCTATGAAGGCGGCCACCTGCATCTGCGCAAGGATAAGGGCCTCGTCCGCGATGTCTTTCGCACCAGCCACATGTTGAAATTGCGGGGCCATATGGGCATCGGCCATGTGCGCTATCCGACAGCCGGCTGCGAAAGTTCAGCTGAGGCTCAGCCCTTTTATGTCAACTCGCCCTACGGGATCACCTTGGCCCATAACGGCAACCTGATCAACGCGGAAAAGCTCAAGGAAGATCTGTTTGTGGAAGATCAACGCCATATCAATACCGATTCCGATTCTGAAGTGGTGTTGAATGTATTTGCCCATGAACTGCAGCGTTTGGGCAAATTACGGCTCGATGTGGATGATGTATTTCAAGCCGTTACGGCACTGCACAAACGATGCCGCGGCGCCTACGCGGTCGTCGCGATGATCACTGGCTTTGGCATCCTCGCATTTCGTGACCCTCACGGAATCCGGCCGGTCGTGTTTGGAGAACGAAAGATCGGGCAGGGCTCCGATTTTATGATCGCATCCGAGAGCGTCGCGCTCGACGTGCTGGGATTCGATTTGATCCGCGACATCAAGCCGGGCGAAGCGGTGTTCATCGAAAAAAACGGTACCCTGCACACCCGGGAGTGTGTCGAAAACCCCGTGCACTCGCCCTGTATTTTCGAGTATGTCTATCTCGCACGACCCGATTCCATCATCGATAATGTATCGGTCTACAAGGCGCGTTTGCGGATGGGAGAAAAACTCGCCGAGAAGATCATGCGTGAGCGGCCCGATCACGGGATCGACGTCGTCATCCCGATACCCGACACGAGTCGCACAGCCGCATTGCAGCTCGCCAATATTCTGGGTGTGAAATACCGTGAAGGCTTCATCAAAAACCGGTATATCGGACGCACCTTCATCATGCCCGGCCAGCAGCAGAGAAAACAGTCGGTGCGACAGAAACTCAATGCCATCGACCTGGAGTTCAAAGAGAAAAATGTGATGCTCGTCGATGACTCGATCGTTCGCGGCACCACATCGGAGCAGATTATACAGATGGCGCGGGATGCCGGCGCAAAGCGGGTGTTTTTCGCGTCGGCTTCACCGCCGGTTCGATACCCGAACGTGTACGGCATCGACATGCCCTCGGCCAACGAACTGATCGCTCATAACCGGAGCATCGATGCGGTGCGGCAGGCCCTTGGCGCCGACTGGGTCATCTACCAAGATCTCGACGACTTGAAAGAGACGGTGCAAAGAGGCAACCGAACGATCCAACGCTTCGACGCTTCCTGCTTCGACGGCGAGTATGTCACCGGCGACGTCAACGCCGAGTACCTGGAACATCTGGAGCATTTTCGCAACGATCGAGCCAGGTGCGATCGCAATTCCGAAGATTCGATGATCGAGCTGTACAACACAGCGTAGGCTGATTGAGTATGAGCGACTTTGACCGGCAGCACTTTGCGCCGGAAACGCAGGCAATACGCGCGGGCCAAAAACGCTCCGCCGAAGGCGAACACAGTGATCCGATCGTCGCAACCTCGAGCTATGTGTTCGACAGTGCAGCCGAAGCAGCGGCGCGTTTTTCCGGGCAGGAAAAAGGCAATATCTACTCGCGATTCACCAACCCAACCGTCAGAACGTTCGAAGAGCGCCTGGCCGCCATGGAAGGGGGGGAGCGGTGCATCGCGACGGCCTCCGGAATGGCGGCTATCGCGACGCTGAGCATGGGACTCCTCAAAGCCCGCGACCATGTCGTCTGCTCACGAGGCGTGTTCGGCAACACCGTTCTGCTGTTCAAGAACTTCATGGGCAAGTTCGGGGTGGAGACCACGTTTGTGGATTTGACCGATTTGAGTCGATGGGAAACGGCGATCCGTCCGCAAACCCGTTTCCTTTTTCTTGAAACTCCTTCCAACCCACTCACCGAAGTGGCCGACATCGAACAGCTTGCCGCACTCGCGCACCATCATAACTGCCTTTTGATCGTCGACAACGTATTTTGCACACCCATTCTGCAAAAACCCCTGGAACTCGGGGCGGATCTGGTGGTGCATTCGGCCACCAAATATCTGGACGGTCAGGGGCGCTGTGTCGGCGGCGCCATTATCGGCCCGAACGATCTGCTCGAATCAGAGATCTTCCCCTTCCTGAAAACCGGAGGTCCGTCGATGAGTCCGTTCAATGCCTGGGTCTTCCTGACCGGCCTGGAAACGCTCGCCGTGCGGATTCATGCCCATTGCAAGAATGCCGGCGCTCTGGCGCAGTGGCTGGAAGGTCGGCCGGAGACCGAGCGCGTCCACTATCCGGGCCTGCACTCCCACCCCCAATACGCACTGGCCAATGAACAGCAGAAAGGCGCCGGCGGCGTGCTCAGTTTTGAATTGAGAGGAGGAAAAGATGCAGCATGGAAGCTGATCGATTCGACTCGACTGCTCTCGATCACGGCCAACCTGGGGGATGTCAAAACCACCATCACCCACCCCGCAACAACGACCCACAGCAGATTGACGCCGGAAGAACGGGTAGCGGCAGGCATCAGCGATGGTCTCGTGCGCATCTCCGTAGGGCTGGAAAACCTGGAAGACATCAAAAGCGATTTGCGGTTCTGAGGACGTAAGACCGGAAACGGAAAACTGATGGCTGAAGCTTTGATAAACACCACCATCCAAGGGATTTTATGAACGTTACAATATTCGGATCGGGATACGTCGGGCTTGTCACCGGGGCCTGCCTTGCCGAAGTGGGCAATCATGTGATGTGCATCGATATCGATGCAGATAAGATTGCACGGCTCAATCAAGGCGAAGTCCCGATACACGAACCGGGGCTCGACGAGTATATCGAGCGCAATATGAAAGCCGGACGGCTCAGCTTCACCACCGATATCGATGCCGCGGTCGAACATGGCCTGTTTCAATTTATCGCAGTCGGTACACCGCCGGACGAGGACGGCTCGGCCGATCTGCAATATGTGCTGGCAGTCGCCCGCAGCATCGGAAAACGACTTAAAGACTATCGCATCATCATCGATAAATCGACCGTACCAGTGGGCACCGCCGACAAAGTAGCCAAAGAGGTAACAAATGCGCTCGAGCAGCGTGGCGCGAGCGGCGAATTCGATGTGGTTTCCAATCCGGAATTTCTCAAGGAAGGGGCGGCCATCGACGATTTCATGAAGCCAGACCGCATCGTCATCGGTGCGGACAACCCCCGAACCACAGAGTTACTGCGGGCGCTCTACGCACCGTTTAACAGGAGCCACGACCGCCTGGTGGCAATGGATGTTCGTTCGGCGGAACTGACAAAATATGCGGCAAACGCTCTGCTGGCCACCAAGATCAGCTTTATGAACGAACTCGCCAACCTGGCGGAAGGACTCGGCGCAGACATCGAGCATGTCCGCCTGGGGATCGGCTCGGATCCACGCATCGGCTACCATTTCATTTATCCCGGCTGCGGCTATGGCGGATCCTGTTTCCCGAAAGATGTCACTGCCCTGGAGCGCACCGCCCGGAAAATCGGCTATGAGGCGGAGTTGTTGCAAGCGGTGGAAGCCGTCAACGAAAGGCAAAAGGAAAAGTTGTTCGCCAAGATCAATGCCTATTTCGATGGATCGTTGCAGAGCAAGACAATGGCCGTGTGGGGACTCGCCTTTAAACCGAACACCGACGACATGCGCGAAGCCCCGAGCCGAGTCCTCATGGAGCGGCTCTGGAAATCGGGCGCGAGGGTCCGGGCCTATGACCCGGTGGCGATGGCCGAAACGCAGCGCATCTATGGTCAGCGCGACAACCTGGTGTTGTGTGAGTCGGCTGAGTCGGCCCTGGAAGGAGCCGACGCTCTCGTCGTGGTGACGGAATGGAGTGTATTCCGCAGTCCCGATTTCGATGTCATCAAAGCCTCCTTGGCTCATCCGGTTATCTTCGATGGACGCAATATCTATGAGCCTGAGCAGATGCGGGGCTTGGGCATCGACTATTTCGGGATCGGGCGCGGGCAGACGGTTGCGAAAACGGCTTGAGGCGCCGAACTGTTCCGGCCGTACGCCACGCCACGACCCTTATGAGGCTTTGAGCAGTTCCCGCACATGGGCGGCAACGCTGCGGCCCAGCGCCCCCAGATGATAGCCGCCTTCCAGCGTTGACACCAGACGGCCGCGACACCAGGTATCGGCGATGCCAATAAGCTCCCGGCTGATCCAGGCATAATCCTCTTCGAGCAGGCGAAGGGCAGCGAGGGGGTCGTCGCGATGCGCGTCGAACCCTGCCGAAATAAGAATCAGCTCCGGTCTGAACGCGTGCAGCGCCCGAAAGATGATCTCCACGACAGCCTTGCGAAAGAGCTCCCCATCGCTTCCGGCGGCAAGCGGCACATTGAATATGTTGCCCACGCCGGTCTCAGCGACGCTGCCCGTCCCCGGATAGAGCGGCGACTGATGGGTCGAGGCATAGAGCACACTGGGCTGCTCATAAAAGGCCGTTTGGGTGCCATTGCCGTGATGCACGTCGAAATCGACGATCGCAACCCGTTCGACGGCCCGTACTGAACGCGCATATTCGGCCGCGATGGCGACATTGTTGAAGAGACAAAACCCCATCGAACGGCTCGGCTCGGCATGATGGCCGGGCGGGCGGACAGCACAGAACGCATTGTCCGCCTCGCCTTCGAGCACAGCATCGACCGCTGCACAGACCGCGCCGGCCGCATGAAGCGCGGCGTCTCCCGATGCCGGTGAAACAACTGTGTCGCCGTCGATATAGGCATAACCTTGGTTCGGAACCGCCTGTAGGATACGGTCGATCTGCGTTTGCGGATGCACCAGCCGAAGCTGCTCATGGGTTGCCGCAGGAGCTTGCCTTCGGACCAGCCCGGAGAATTCCGGTGCACCCAGTACGTTCGAAATCGCCTGCAGCCTCTCCGCACACTCGGGGTGCCCCGGCCCGGTATCATGGTTCAAAAAGCTTGGATGGGTGTAATAATAGGTCGTCACGATGCTTGCTGTTCGATTCGATTGGTTTCATGTCTTTAATACCACGCCTTGAGACTCGACGCAATCGCGAGCAGCGATTGTCAATGCAGGGTGGTGAATCCGAAATGGCGGCTCTTTGTAACACCAACAGCGGCACCTCTTGAGACAGCATGCCGATGCTGATTTCGTGGCTTCGCCGTAGT
>JGI24023J19991_10002825_pt1 | contig 12423 bp, 11 predicted proteins | sample Cruoilmetagenom1_FD_19991 | JGI IMG/M metagenome (IMG submission 19991)
TATGCCTCGACCCCGTGTCCACATACGCCCCTTGGCACCCGCGGTATCGGCGAGGGACGACCGGCTTCGGTGTCCGGCGCGCTAACCAATGCGCTATGCGATGCGCTCGAACCTTTCGGCGTCGAGATCACAGAACTGCCGATCCGTCCCGACCGCTTGTGGAAAAAGGTGCAGGAAGCGAAAGTGGGGTGAGCGGCGACGCCGCTCCCCCGCCCGTCGAACCATGCTGAGATCAATGAGCCAGAGCATGACAGACATCGAGTACCCTCAGTCCGCCATCGACTTCATCATGCGCCGGCGAGGCAAGCTGCACATCTATGACGAGCTCGACCCTAAGCGGACCGCGCTGGTTGTCGTCGACATGCAGCGCGCCTTCGTCGCGGAGGGTGCGGCCATCGAAACCCCCGCCGCCCGCGGCATCGTGCCCGCGATAAATACCCTGGCGGCCGCCACTCGCCGAGCCGGCGGCGCGGTCGTCTGGATCATCTCGACCTATGGGCCGGACCCGAAGGATTACTGGCCCACGTTCTTCGATCACGTCATGGGTCCCGCCTCCGCGGCGCGCTTCCGCGGCGCGTTGATCGAGGGCGAGGACAGTCATGAGATTTATGACCCGCTGGAGGTTGTCGAAGGCGATCCTGTCATCTCCAAGAACCGCTTTGGCGCTTTCGTTGGCAGCGAAGGCCGGCTTGAAGCCCTGCTTCGGGCCAGAAACATCGACACCCTGATGATCGCCGGGACGGTGACGAACATGTGCTGCGAGACCACCGCGCGCGAGGCGGCGATGCTGTCGTTCAAGACGATCATGGTTTCGGACTGCAATGCAGGGCGGACGCAGCAAGAACATGAGGCAACGCTCATCGCGTTCCTGCAGGGGATGGGAGATGTGCGAAACAGCACGGACCTGATCGGCATCCTGGACGCGGTGAAGGGGCGTTGAGAAGGTTCTAGGGATAGCGGTAGCACTCTGCATTCGCGCGGTTGCGAACGATCGAGCCCAGGGCGACCTGTATATACGAGAAAAAATGAGATCCCTGGTCGGTCAACCAACCCAATCGGCTCGTTAGTCTCCCCTTTCTCGGCTCTCGCACCTTGTCAAAAATCCTCTAATTCATTGGAATGTTGGTCTGACAACCAGGTTGTCAAAAACTCGGTTGCACTACCAATAGACCACGATCTACACTCTAATGAACGAACAACGAAAAACTTTGCCGCCCCGGCGGCGAGGGACAGGGCGGATCGGCCGCGCGCGACGAAGATAAAAGGAGGAAAACCATGATCACCCCCATTTCCCGCCGGAAGGCGCTAAAAGCTGGAACCGGCGCTCTGGCATTGACGTCGGCTCTCGGCATCGCTCCCCGATACATCCGGCCCGCTCTGGGTGGCACCGGCTACGCCCCGGGCATGACCGGCGGCGCAACCGGCTTCCCGGGCGCGGAGCGTTTCCAATACAACGAAAGCCACTCCGAGGGCAGGGCCATCGAAGGCATCAAGAAGCTTAAGGCGGAAGGCAAGGCGCCGTCGAAACTCACCGTATTGTGGGCCGCCGGCGCGATTGGGCAGCTCACCAAGCCCTTCCCCGAAGGTGCCAAGTCCATTAAGGAGACCTGGGAAGAGGAGACCGGTATCGAGCTCGAGATCGTCGGCGCCCCGGCGGCCAATATCTGGACCAAAATTCTACAGGACGTGACTACAAGTTCCAGCGGCTTCGATATCTACACGCAGCCCTGGAACAATGTTGGCGACCTGGTCGAAGCCAAAGGGGTCGTCGACCTGACGGAATTCGTCGACAAGTACAAGCCCGACTGGGGCGATCCCGAACGCGGCGTTGTCTCCAAGCAGGTCGAGGAACTGCTCTACAAATACGACGGCCGCAACTGGGCGGTGGCGATTGATGGTGATTTCCATACCTGGGTCTACAACCGTGCCATGTACGAGGACCCCAAGCACAAAGACGCGTTCGAGGCTAAATTTGGCTACCCACTGGCGCCGCCGCGCACCTGGGAGGAATCGGACAACCTCTCGCGGTACTTCACCGGTGTCACGGGCCTCAACGGGGTCAAGATGTATGGCAACGGCAACATGATGAGCCCATTCTGGGGACTGATGATCTTCTATGCCCGGTTCGCCAGCCAGGCCATGCCGAACCACTATTGGTTCGATGACGACGGCAACCCGAACCTCGATACCGAGCTCGGCATCAAGGCGGCCGAAGAACACATCGCGATGAAGCAATGGTCGCACCCGGACATCCTGTCCTGGACCTACGCCGAGGCTTATGCCGGTATGGCCGACGGCCTGACGGCGCATATCTGCACTTACACGAACCTCGCAAAATTCAATGATCGGTATTTGCCGGACGGCTCGCCGGCCACCGCGATCACCGGTAAGCTTGGCGCCTATCTGCCGCCGGGTCGGCAGTTCGGTGACAAGCTCGTTCGCCGGTCAGCGATCTACTACAACACGATGGCCGAGGTTTCTTCGCAGAGTAAGTCCAAGGAGGCGGCCTACCTCTTCCTGCAGTGGGTGAGTTCCACGCGGATCTACAGCTGGCTCTGCGCCAATCCTGGCGGCTTCCTGGATCCGCTCCATAAGGCCAACTTCGCCGAGCCTTACGTGAACCAGACCTACAACAAGTATCTGACGGAAGTCATCCAGGAAACCGCTAGCCGCTGTGTGCCCACGCTCAACTTCGCCGGTCAGACGGCGATGGACAATGCGTTGGACGAGGAGCTGCAGGCGGCCCTGACCGGCCAAAAATCTGCCGAACAAGCGATGAAAGATGCGGCGCGGCGCTGGAAGCGGGTCATCCGCCGCAAGGGCGAGGATCGCATGATCGACACGATTAAGAAGAGCCGTGCTGGGTGGCCGACGGTCATCGACGACGCGTGAGCGCCACCGTCACAGACGGAGGCAGCTATAGGGGCGGACCGGGAAACCGGCCGCCCCGACTGGTCCGGCCTGTGATCGCCACCGACTCCCGACGTCTCCAGGAGGTCGCTCGCTAGTGAAACAAAGTCCTGCCCAAATAGCCTTGCGCTATGTACTTATTATCCTGGCGACGGCGATCGTGCTGATCCCGATTCTTTGGATGATATCGCTCGCCTTCAAGCCGTATAACGAGTGGCAGACAGCGACTACTGGCGTGCACTGGTGGCCGAAGAACCCGACGCTGGGAAACTTCGAGTACATCTTCACCGGCCAGACCGAGGGCTTGGTCGTCAGCCTGGACTTCACGGCGGTCCGCCCGATTTTTGCGAGCCTCCTGACTGCGAGCTTGGGGACGATCCTCGCCGTGATCGTGGGCACGCTGGGCGCCTACGCCGTTTCGCGCTTCAAGGTTGCCAACAATCTGCCGCTGTCGGTCCTCCAGTTGCGATTGTTCCCACCTTTGGCGGTAATGATCCCGGTGATGATCATGTGGGCCTATCTCGGCATGATCGACACCTGGTGGGGGCTGTCCTTGATCTACACGATCGTGACGTTGCCCTTCTCTTTCTGGCTGATGAAGACCTTCTTCGACGAGGTCCCGCTCGAGATCGAGGAGGCCGCACTCGTTGAGGGCTGCTCGCGCTTTCGTGTGTTCTGGAAGGTGACGCTGCCCATGGTGAAGGCGGGGATAGCCAGCACGGTCCTGTTCGTTTTCATTCTCAACTGGTCGGATTACCTCATGGCCCTGCTGTTGACGCGCAAGGACTGGGTGACAATCCCGGTCTACATGAACGCGCTCGCGACCGCGATGAGCGGGCAGCTCTATGGGATGAAGGCTGCCCTTGGCCTGATCGCGGCTATTCCGCCCGTGATCCTCGGCCTGTCGATCCAGCGTTATCTGGTGCGCGGCCTCACCTTCGGGGCGCTGAAACAATGAACGTATTGCACAAGATACCCGACGCCACCGAACTCTCGCTCGAGAAGGAGCAGCGTAAGCTCGGCAACCTGATGGCGTTGCCGGCCCAGTTGCTGCTCGTCTTCATCGTCGCCTTTCCCCTGCTGATGCAGCTTTATGTCAGCACGACCTGGTGGAGCCCGCTCGACGGCGTTCCCTGGTACATGGCCTATGAGTCCTGGAACTGGTTCGCAAACTATACCGATCTGGTTGACGACAGTCGGTTGTGGGGGGCGATCTGGCGGACTCTTGTGATCGTCATCGTCTGCGTGCCCGCACAGTTTCTGCTTGGGTTGGGGCTTGCGACTCTCTTCGTCGATAGTTTCCCAGGCAAGACGATCTTCTACACCCTCCTGCTGACGCCGATGATGGTTGTGCCAGCGGTGGTGGGGTACATGTTCTTCCTGCTGTTCCAGCAGTCCGGACCGATCAATGACCTCATCGGCATCTTCTCGGGCAATCCGGCCGAGATAAACTGGCTCAACGATGTCAACCTCGCCATGGTTGCCGTCATGATCGCTGAGATCTGGGAGTGGACTCCGCTCATGTTCCTGATCCTGCTGGCCGGCTTGTCGAGCGTTCCGGAGGACCAGATGCGCGCGGCGCGCCTGCTGGGCGCCAACGCGTGGCAACGCTTCTGGCGCATCGCCATACCGCGCATGAAGACGGTGATCATCATTGCGCTGGTGTTGCGCACGATCGAATGCCTGAAGGTTTTCGACACGCTCTTCATTATGACCGTTGGCGGGCCAGGCGTCGCGACGGAGTCCATCTCCCTCTACATCTACAAGCGTACATTCCAGGATCTGGAGTGGAGCTATGTCGCCTCGATCGGTCTTTTCATTCTGGTGGCGCTCAGTTTGCTGGCCGGTATCGGCATCTGGTTCATGGCGCGCAAATCCGCAAAGCCCGCCCAGGTCGCAACGGCTCAGCAGGGCGGCACGCTTGCACTGCAGGGAGCGAAATAGTGGCGAAGATCGAATTCAAAGGTCTCACTAAGCGCTTCGGGTCGCTGACGGCGGTTGACAATCTGAACCTGACGATCCCCGACAAGAGCTTCGTGGCCCTGCTCGGCCCGTCTGGTTGCGGCAAGTCGACGACCATGAACATGATCGCCGGGATCGAGGAGCCATCCGATGGCCAGATCCTGTTCGACGGAAGCGACATCGTGAGCGTGCCGATTGATCGCCGCGGGGTCGGGTACGTGTTCCAGAACTATGCGATCTTCACGCATATGAGCGTATACGACAATCTAGCCTTCGGGCTGCAGGTGCGCGGCCTGCCCAAGGTCCAAATCAGTGCCAAGGTCCGACAAGTCGCCGAGCTGATGCGACTGGAGGATCGGCTCGACTGGCCATCGGGGACGCTTAGCGTCAACGAAATGCAGAAGCTTGCCATCGGCCGGTCGGCGATCGTCGAACCCTCGATTTTCCTCCTTGATGAGCCCCTGTCGAACCTGGACGCGGCTTTCAGGGAGTTCATGCGCACCGAGCTTAAGCACATCCAGCGTCAGCTAGAACAGACCATGATCTATGTCACCCACGATCAGATCGAGGCGATGAGCTTGGCCGACCATATCGCGGTGATGAATCACGGCGTGCTACAGCAATATGATACCCCGGCCGATATTTATAGCTGGCCCGCCAACACCTTCGTCGCCAATTTCATCGGCAGTCCCAGCATGAACCTCATCCCCTGCCAGATCACGACAGAGGGTGGGACGGAACTGCTGGACGTGGGCTCGGCGGGGCGCATCGCTATCACGGATGACGCCCTGCGCCAGGCGGCACGCGCAGCCCCCGACAGGGACGTGATTTTGGGCGTTCGCCCCGAGGTGCTGGAACTTGTCCATAGCGCTGCAACCGGACCTGGCCTGCAATTGGAAGTCGATCTACTGGAGCCGATCGGGCCGCGCACGGTGGTGCATCTACGCTCCGGCGATACTGAAATCTTGGCCGTCAAGGACAAGCGCTATGGCACCCAGGAACTGGGCGCCGTCACTGTCATCCCGCCGCAAGCGGCATGTCGTTTATTCGATCGGCGGGACGGTCGGGTGCTAGGGGGAGCCTAGTGGCAACGCTGGAACTTCAATCGGCCACCAAGCGGTTCGGCGACATTGCAGCCGTCGAGGATGTTTCGCTGCGGATCGAAGATAACGAGTTCTTCTGCATCTTCGGCCCGCCCAGCTGCGGCAAGACCACCATTCTGCGCCTTCTGTTGGGCTTGGTTGTCCCGGACGAAGGCCGCATTCTGATCGACGGCAAGGACGTGACCTATGAACGGCCGCATCAGCGCGATCTGGGCATGGTCTTCCAGAACCTCGCCCTTTTCCCACATCTATCGGCGGGCCAGAACATCGCCTTCCCGTTGACGGAGCGCAAACAAGCCAGATCGGTGATCAAGGAGCGGGTGGCGGAAGTGGCAGCCAAGCTCCATATCGATCACCTCTTGCATAAACCTCCGGCGCAATTGTCGGGCGGCGAGCGGCAGCGTGTGGCAATCGCCCGGGCGCTGGTGCGTAACCCCCTCGCTTATCTGATGGACGAGCCCATAGCGGCCCTCGATGCGCGGCTACGCGAAGCGACGCGGGTCGAACTCAAGCGTTTACAGCGTGATCTCAACCACACGCTGATCTACGTGACGCATGACCAGGAAGAGGCGATGTCGATCGCCGATCGTATCGCGATCATGCGCGACGGTACTATCTGCCAGGTCGGCACCCCGGATGAGATCTACAACCGCCCGAACTCTCTGTTTGTCGCTCAGATCGTCGGCGCACCCAGGATCAACGTCATCCAGGGTATTTTGTCGAACGGCCAATTCCGGGCAGAAAAACTGGGGTTGGAGTTGATGTGCAACGGCGTCGCCTACAACGGTGCCGTCGCGCTCGCCATCCGTCCGGAAGATGTCGCTATCACCGACCCGGGCGCCGCGGGCGCGCTCGCGGCCGAAGTCTATGAAGTGGAGCCCCTCGGTGGGCACACAATTGTGGATGTCAGTCTGCGCGATGAGATCCTGAAGGTCCATTTGCCCGGTCAGCCCGATCTTGCCCCGGGTCAGGCGATCGGCCTCACTCTCGATGATGATCACTGCTATCTCTTTTCGGCGAATTCGGGCGAGGTCCTACGCCACCCGATTTAGGTTCCGAAAGTCATTGCCGACAGCCAGGCCTCAAGAGCCCGGCCAAAGTTACGCCCAAGATATTTAGAAAGACCAGCACACTTCGCAGGTCTGTTTAACCCTGTCTGACAGTGTTTGTCAGGATTCTTAAAAATATTCACAGCGTAAATACTCACAGCAAAGAAATAGTGGAAGCTCAGACATTCACGTTTCTCCGGACGGTTAGTAGCATGAACTGACTATAGTTGGCCTTTTACAGATGCGTGTGATTTCCGTCAGAGAGCGCAAAGGCCAGATATATAACCGGGGAGGAAAGAAACAATGTCGGGTTTTGCTACGTGTCGCATTCGAAAAATTTTGCTGTGGATTTTGTTTGTTGGTGTGATTGCCGCTGCGCCTATGCAGTCGGTCATGGCCGCGGAATGGAGCAGTACCGATGTGCAGTTTCTTTACGGCGACAATTTCAAGCTCGGATCAAATGCACCGGATGACACCAGCGTAACGACGGTCACGATCCAACATGCTAGTGGCTGGGAATACGGTGACAATTACTTCTTTTTCGATATGACTGCAGAGACGAATGGAGCTGAGAAGGTCGATATTTACGGTGAATATTATCCTCGGCTCAGCTTTGGAAAAATTACCGGATCAGATTTGTCGGCAGGCATATTAAAAGATGTTTTGCTCTCCGGAGGCATCAACTACGGCACGGACTTTCTTGTGGCCCTATACGGTATCAGTTTCGATCTGAATATTCCGGCTTTTGATTGGTTCCGTTTCGACGTGCAGGCATATGACACGGTAAAAGGGACGACGGGTAGAGAGAAAGTAACTTACCAACTCACACCGTCGTGGAGCGCTCCTATTAACATCGGCCCCGCGAAACTCGAATTCTCGGGCTTCATCGACGTTATCGGCCCGACTGGGGGCGGTAGCAAAATTCAGTTCCTCACTCAACCGCAGTTGCGCCTGGACATAGGTAATTTTTTCGACAAACCAGGTAAGTTCTATGCGGGCATTGAGTATCAGTATTGGCACAATAAATTCGGTGTCGATGGTGTTGATGACCACGTTCCGCAGCTTTTGATGATGTACAAATTCTAAGGCTGGCTCTGCTTGCAGTTCCAACTTTCTGCGCTCTTGGCATCAAGCTATTTCGCGGTTGGTTGGCGAGCCTGAACATCGGAATTGTGCTCGTCACGAGCAACCCATACCGATCCGACCTCTGAAGTGAACGGCGTCGCACACGAATGCCTCCCAAACTTGCTGGGCGCGGCGCCGTACACCTCAGGGCAGGCCTGTCAACGGCAAAGGCGGAATCTGCTGATTGTCTGCGTCAAACCCGCCGCAGAGGCCATGTAGATACTCAGAGTAAAGGAATAGTGGAAGCTGAGCCATTCACGCTTCTCCGAGTGGACGGTATCCTAACGCCGCCCATAGTTAGCCATTTGCGACCGTGCGATTTTCGCCAGAGAGCGCAAAGGCCGGATAAAAATCGAGGGAGAGATACATGCGTAATAAGTCAGGCGACAGGGATGCTGAGACAATTGCTAGCCGTACCCCGGGAAACGAATCAAGGCGCCGGTTCTTAAAAGGGGCGACCGTTGCGGCGGCAGGAGGTGTCGCAGCGACGAGCACCTTGCTCGCCGACATTAACGGCGGCGCCAAGGCCGCGGGCAAAGCGATACCCATCGGCGGTGGCGTTCCTCTCACGGGGTGGGCAGCCACCGACGGAATCGAGTTCAAGCGGGCTTTGGAACTGGCGTCCGAAGAAATCAATGCCATGGGTGGCATTCTTGGACGGCCGGTGGAACCGGTATTCGAAGACACCAAGGAACAGGGTGCAGACAACATCATACCGGCCATGCAACGGTTGATCGATCGCCACGAGGTCCACGCCATCATCAACGGCTACAACACCGGAGCCGTTACCGCCGAATACGACACGATTGCGGATGCGGGCGTCATCTACATTCACCACAATACAGATATCGTTCATCACCAGACCGTCGGGGAGAACCCGGAACGCTACTCTACGATCTTCATGGGCGATCCAGCCGAATATTGGTATGGCCCTGGGTTGCTACAGTTCCTGAACGACCTGAGCGCGAATGGTCAGTACAAGCGGCCCAACAACAAGATCGCAATCGTTACTGGGTCGCAGAATTACAGCGTCGTGATTGCGAGCGCGATCCGCGACAGTGCGGCGAAATATGGTTGGGAAGTTAGTCTCTTCGAGACGGTGGTCATCCCGATTTCCGAATGGGGTCCGACGCTAGCCAAGCTTCGCAACGACCCGCCAGCGGTGATCGCCGTTACGCATTGGGTCCCGCAAGATCTAGCGCAGTTCATGCTGCAGTTCGCGCCGACCCCGACGAATAGCCTCGTGTACATGCAGTACGGTCCGTCGTTGGCGGCGTTCCGTGAAATTGGCAAGGACGCGACCGATGGCGTGCTATACTCGACGGTGATCGGTTCCCTCCAAGACCAGATCGGGCAAGATTTCAGCAAGCGGTACACGGCCAAGTTTGGCGCTTCGAGCACCCCTGCCGTGGGGGCGCAGGTCTACGATTCCGCTCATTACTATGCGGTGGCGGCCGCACTCGCGGGCGGCACTGGCGGCCCTGGGGATTTTGATCAAAACGCGAAAATTGCCGCCCGGCTGCGGAGGCAGATTTATCGCGGGGTGGTCGGAACAACCAAATTCTCTGCTCCGGAACAGGCAGCCATACCTTATCCGGACGCCACGAACGATCCGTCGCTCGGCATGCCGCATCAATATCTGCAGATCCAGGACTGGCAATCCGAACCGGCTCTGGTTGCCCCGTCACCTTACCAGACAAAGCAATTCAAGATGCCGCCCTGGATCAAGGCATAAAGGCATAAGTGTGACGGGACTAAGTGAGCCGCGGCTGCTCCACTGCAAGGGAGTACAGAAATATTACGGTGCGATGGCCGCGGTCAACAACTTGACCGTCGAGGTGCGGCCCGGTGAGGTTTTGGGGATCGGTGGTCCGAATGGTGCGGGTAAGACCACATTGTTCGACGTGGTCTCCGGCCTTACCGTAGCCGACGCGGGCGAGATATTGCTCGACGGCCAGAATATCATGGGCGCAAGACCGGAGCACATCTGTCACCTGGGATTGGCCCGCACGTTTCAGCTGAACGCCGGGTTCGACAGCCTGACTGTCCGCCAGAATGTGCTGATTGGCGCCTATTTCGGCTACCGGAACCGGATCCTCCCCGGGTTGCGGTTCGGTCGCAAGGACATGACCCGCGCGGATGAAGCGCTTGAGCTTGTCGGCATGCGGCAGAAGGCGAACGAGATCGTCAAAGACATGCCGGTGCTGGATCGAAAGCTTCTGATGATTGCCAGTGCCCTTGCTAGTAATCCTAAGATTCTGCTCTTGGACGAGCCGGTTGGAGGACTCAATCCGCACGAGATTGACGATATCTTGGCACTGCTCCGTAAGCTATGCGATTTGGGGATAACGATTGTACTGATCGAACACGTCATGCGCTTTCTGATGCAGCTCGCCACGCGCGTGATGATTATGCACCACGGGGAAATGATTTACGAAGGCCCACCGGCGGGACTGATACGCGACAAGAATGTCGTTGACGTTTACCTTGGCGAAGGAGCGTCTTCCCGGCTTGAGAAATTCCTTGTCGAAGGCGACGGGTAATGACGGGGCCGTTACTTGAACTGGTGAATGTTCACGCTGGTTACCGCAGCCTGTCGGTGCTCCACAATATTTCGCTCACGATACCGGAAGGCTCTTTCACAACGATTATCGGGCCGAACGGGCACGGCAAGACCACTCTCCTCCGTTGCATCTCGGGACTTATTCCCCTGTCGGAGGGCGACGTTATTTTTGACAATACGCGGCTTAAGGATTTGCGCGCCGATCAAATCGTTGAGCGCGGCATCGTACATGTTCCACAAGGCGACATAATTTATCCGGACATGACGGTGCGGGATAATCTGCTGATGGGTGCTTACTTGCCGTCCGTTAGCGCCGATGCGGACGAACGCTTGGGGGAAGTCCATCGAATTTTCCCTCGGTTGGCGGAGAGACGGAATCAGATTGCAAGTACGCTCTCAGGTGGGGAGCGGCGGATGCTGAGCATCGGGCGGGGCCTTATGACTGGCGGGCGCCTGCTGATGATCGACGAGCCCTCGCTCGGTCTCGCGCCTGTGGTCGTCGATCAGATTTACGAAGTCGTGGCTGACCTCAAGAAACAGAAAAGAACGATTTTGCTGGTCGAGGAGAACGCGAGCCGCGTGATGGAACTAACAGACGCGATCTATCTTGTCGATAACGGCCAACTCGTCTGGCAAGGCACGCCTGACGAATTGATGTCGCACACCGAAATCATCGAGACGTATCTGGGAGGGTGATCCGGCATGGACACGTTTGTCCAAATTCTTGCTAGCGGTCTGACGCTGGGGGCCATGTACGCCCTCAGCACGATTGCCCTATCGCTGGTTTGGGGCTCGCTAAACATGTTGAATATGGCCCAGGGCGCGTTGTTGACCCTTGGCGGCTATATCTCCTTCGCGGCTGTCACGTATCTTGGATTTCCTCTGTTTCTCGGCCTTGTGATAGCAGCGGGCGCCGGCGCCCTGATCGGCTTGGCGATGTATTTCGGCATCATCCGGTTCATGTTCGAGAAGGATGATTTCGAGACGAACGTGATCATCGCCACCATTGGACTGGCGATGATAATTGAGAGCGTCGTGCTCAAGACGTTTGGCGCCTATCCGTTCCAGCAGCCATTTTCCGTGGCTGGTGGATTCAAGTTCTCGGGCGTTCACATCCCCTATCAGAATCTCGTCATCATCGGCGTTTCCGTCGGTATGATGGTCGCGACGGCGTGGATGCTCGGTCGCACTCGGCTCGGACGCGCGATACGGGCCACCGCGCAGAGCCGAGAGGCGGCCTTGCTCAACGGCGTTCCGGTCAGACGTATCTTTGCCCAGGTTTTGGCGTTGAGCGGTCTACTCGCGGCGGTCTCCGGCGTGATGCTCAGCTCAATCACGACGCTCGCGCCGACGATGGGATACGACCCCCTGCTCAAGGCCTTCATCATTTGCGTTATTGCCGGCTTGGGCAACGTAGCGGGGGCCCTCTATGCCGCTTTCCTCCTTGGGGTGTTTGAAGCGGGTGTGCAGTATTTTCTGGGAGTGCGTTTCGGCTTTCCGGCTTTGCTCTTGCTCGTCATCGTTGCGCTGATCTGGCGTCCTTACGGCGTTTTCAACAGTGAGAAAGTGGCGAGGTTATGATTCGGCGAGATCTGGCAATCGGCCTCATCCTCCTCGCTTGTGCGGTTGCGCTTCCCTTTCTGGGCCCGTCTCGGTACGTCATAACTCAGCTCTTCTTGTTTTTCCTGTGGGCGACGATCGTCACGCAGTG
>JGI24023J19991_10002826_pt1 | contig 12422 bp, 8 predicted proteins | sample Cruoilmetagenom1_FD_19991 | JGI IMG/M metagenome (IMG submission 19991)
TGATGTGGTCGACACCGACGGTGCCTATATCGGCGGGGTAATTGCCCCGGGCGTGAACCTGTCGCTTGAAGCTTTGCACAAAGCCGCTGCCGCCTTGCCGCATGTCGATGTACGCAAACCGGAAATGGTGATCGGCACCAATACGGTCGATTGTATGCAGTCTGGCGTATTTTGGGGCTACGTTGGGCTTGTGAACGGCATCAATACTCAAATCAAGACCGAGTTGGGGCGCGAAATGAAGGTTATCTCGACCGGTGGCCTTGCACCTTTGTTCCAGCAGGGCCATACGATCTTTGACCACTTTGAAGATGACCTGACCATGCATGGTCTGACTGTCATTCACAAATACAATATCGAACAGGGCAAATAGATGAGCAAAAATGATCGATTGATCTACCTACCTTTGGGTGGGTCCGGCGAAATTGGCATGAATGCCTATGTGTACGGCTATGGCCCTGCAGGCAAAGAGCGGCTGATTTTGGTCGATATCGGTGTGACATTCCCCGATATGGACACCACGCCTGGGGTCAACCTGATCGTGCCTGACATTGCTTGGCTTGAGGCCAACAAACATCGCCTTGAGGCGATCTTTATCACCCACGCCCATGAGGATCACGTTGGTGGCATCGGCTATCTTTACAAACGCCTTGGCGCGCCCGTCTACTGCCGCGCTTTCACAGCGTTTCACGCCCGTCGCAAGATGGAAGAGGCCGGCAACAACGCCGATGATGTGATCACCGTTTCACCTTACCCGGAAACCGTCAAAGCGGGGCCGTTCACGGTCTCTTTCCTGCCAATCTCGCACTCGATCCCCGAAAGCTCGGGCCTTGTGATTGACAGCGCGGCAGGCCGCGTTGTGCATACGGGTGATTTCAAGCTGGACGAAACCCCCGTATTGGGCGAACCCTTTGACGAAGACCTATGGCGCGAAGTGTCCAAAGATGGCGTCAAAGCATTGGTGTGCGATTCAACCAATGTATTTTCCCCAAATGCTGGCCGTTCCGAGGCCTCGGTTGCCCCAGAAATCACCAAGATGATTTCCGCCGCCAGCGGCATGGTTGTGGCCACCACTTTCGCCTCAAACATTGCGCGTTTGAAAACACTGGCCGAAGCGGGCCAAGCTGCGGGTCGTTCCATCTGTCTGTTGGGCCGCGCGATGCAGCGTATGGTCGCGGCTGGCGAAGCAACTGGAACCATTGGACATTTCCCGAACACCATCCCAGTGGAAGATGCCCGCGATATGCCCCGCGAAAACCTGATGTTGATCGTCACAGGCTCGCAGGGCGAGCGCCGTGCGGCCTCGGCACAACTGTCGCGCGGTAAATATCTGGGTCTGCGCATGAAGGAAGGCGACACATTCTTGTTCTCCTCCAAAACCATCCCTGGCAATGAGCGCGGTGTGATCAACATCATGAATGCCTACTCGGAAATGGGCGTCGACGTTGTCGATGACAACGGTGGTTTGTACCACGTATCAGGCCACGCCAACCGCCCCGATATCAAGCGGATGCATGACATAGTGGACGCCGAAATGGTGATCCCGATGCATGGCGAACATCGCCACCTGCGTGAACACGCCCATTTGGCAACCGACAATGGCCGCACGTCTATGGTGCTGGTGAACGGTTCGATGGCGGACATCACAGGTGATGCGCCACATGTGGTGGAACACATCGAATCTGGTCGCACTTATCTGGATGGCACCGTGCAATATGGGGCGCTGGACGGAATTGTGCGTGATCGGATCCGCATGGCGCTGAATGGGCATGTGCTGGCCACTGTGATCGTAGATGAAAACGACGAACCACTGGGCGATGCATGGGTCGAGGTGATGGGGCTGGCCGAAACCGGCAACTCCAACGCGCCATTGGTTGACGTGGTTGAAGAGGACTTGAACCAGTTGCTGATGCGGATGAACGATAAGACCTTGCGCGATGACGACAAGATGGAGGACTCCATCAAACGTGAAGTGCGCCGTTCTGTGCAAGCCGAGATTGGTAAAAAACCTGAAGTGACCGTGGTCGTCAGCCGATTGGCCTAGTCGGGTTATTGACAGGTTCTAAATGAATATCGCCGCCTCAGTGAGGCGGCGATACTGTTTCATCTCATTGGATGCAAAATCAGCTATCACGCCGATCATCAAAGCTTTTGGCGATGAAATCAGGCAAGTGATTACCCATGCCTTTTGGCTGATTGCGATTGCCGTTGTTGCCACCACGCCGATTGTCTTTTGGTGGTGTTTTTTCACGCGGCTTAGGTTTTGCAGCGGGTTTTGGAGCGGGTTTTGGCTCGGCTTTGGGTTGGGCTTGCTGCTCAACCTTTGGCTCTGTTTTCGCCTCAACTGACGTATCCGCGCTCTCTTTTGGTTTGCGCGCCCGACGGCTGCGTTTTGGTTTTTCCTCAACGGTTTCGTCTTTTTGNGCGGAAGCCTTTGGCGCAGGTGCAGCGCCCTTTTTGCTGTCCAGAGGATTGTCCAACAACGGAACCGGCTGCTTCACCAGACGCTCGATATCCTCGAGGTTCTTTTCGTCCTTGGGCACACAGATCATCAAGGCCGTGCCCGTTTTGCCAGCCCGACCCGTGCGTCCGATCCGGTGCACATAGTCTTCGGCATGTGAGGGAACATCAAAGTTGAAAACATGGCTCACGTTGGGAATATCCAACCCGCGCGCCGCGACATCTGAGGCACAAAGGAACTTGATACTGCCGTCGCGAAAGCCGGACAGCACTTCCATACGGCGTGATTGGTCCAGATCGCCGTGGATAGGCTCGGCGTTATAACCGTGCTTTTTCAGAGACTTGGCAACCAGGTCAACATCAACCTTGCGGTTGCAAAACACAATCGCGCTGGTGCAATCGTCGCCTTCATTTTCGATCATGGCGCGCAGCAGGTCGCGTTTTTCACGTGGTTCGTTGCGTTTGACCTCAGCGCGCAGTTTGACCAGGCCTTGAGTGATGTTCACATTGGTGGTTGCCGCGCGGGCCACCTCGACTTTGGCTGGGTTCGACAGGAACGTATTGGTGATCCGTTCGATTTCGGGGGCCATTGTGGCGCTGAAAAACAAAGTTTGGCGGGTGAACGGCGTCAGGCTAAAGATGCGCTCAATATCGGGAATGAACCCCATATCCAGCATCCGGTCGGCCTCATCCACCACCATGATTTGCACGCCAGTCAGCATCAACTTGCCACGTTCAAAATGGTCCAGCAAACGGCCCGGTGTGGCGATCAGCACGTCAACACCGCGGTCGATCAACTTGTCTTGTTCCTTGAACGAAACACCGCCAATCAACAGGGCTTTGGACAGTTTGCTGCCCACGGCATAAGCATCAAAGTTTTCAGCAACTTGGGCCGCCAATTCGCGGGTCGGGGCCAGCACCAACGAGCGCGGCATCCGTGCCCGAGCGCGGCCACGTGACAACATTGTGATCATGGGGAGGGTGAAACTGGCGGTTTTACCCGTGCCTGTCTGGGCGATACCCAAGACATCGCGCCCTTCTAGGGCAGGTGGGATTGCGCCCGCCTGAATTGGCGTTGGCGTTTCATATCCCGCGGCTTCAACAGCCTTAAGGACTTTCGGAGATAGTTTTAGGTCGGCGAATTTTGTCATTGTTATCCGTGTTCTACGGCATTTTTCGCCGTATCGGTTCTGGGGGCGGGTGACCCGGTTGGTCAAAAGTTATGCACATGCATCCCCCTGTGGTGTTTGACCTACTGAAATTATGCGGCGGGGTCAATGTGACTCATCGGATCATCAACAATGCATAGGCATTGCGCAGATTGTTTCGGGTAGGGCATATCGGCTCAGTCAAGAAAATTCATATTTATGAATAACTTATCCAGAACAGCTCTTGGCTTAACAAAACAAGGGGTGTGGCTCGTTTGCGCCTATGATTGGTAACGTAATAGCTGCGTTACTTCACAGCATCATTTCCTTGGTCGCGGTCAGTTTCACATCAGGATAATCACGCACCACGCGATCAATATCCCATTGCAATCGCGTCAAATAAACCGAGTCACCGTCATTGTCCGTCGCCATATGGCCTTTGTTTTCATTCACAAACTTATCCACAGCCTCTTTATTGCCGGACGCCCAGCGGGCCGAGGTGAACTGGCTATTCTCAAACCGAACTGGCAAGCCGTATTCCAACTCGATTCGACTGGCCAGCACCTCAAATTGCAACGCCCCGACCACGCCGACGATAAAGCCCGAGCCAATCATCGGCTTGAACACTTTGGCGGCACCCTCTTCGGCGAATTGCATCAGCGCTTTTTCAAGGTGTTTGGATTTTAGCGGATCACCTGCCCGTACGGTTTGCAACAATTCCGGCGCAAAGGAGGGGATGCCGGTGACGCGCAAGGCTTCACCCTCGGTCAAAGTGTCGCCAATGCGCAATTGGCCGTGGTTCGGGATGCCGATGATGTCACCAGCCCAGGCCTCTTCTGCCAATTCACGATCTGCGGCTAAGAATAGCACTGGATTGCTGATCGCCATCTGCTTTTTGCTACGCACGTGAGTCAATTTCATGCCGCGTTTGAAATGTCCCGAAGCAATGCGAACGAACGCCACGCGGTCACGGTGTTTGGCGTCCATGTTGGCTTGTACTTTGAACACAAAGCCCGCGACCTTTTTCTCGTCTGGGCGCATGGCGCGGGGTTCCGCCGCTTGTGGTTGCGGTTCGGGGCCATATTCGGCAATTCCGTCCATCAGTTCTTTGACGCCAAACGAGTTGATTGCCGACCCAAACCAGATTGGCGTCAACGAGCCTTCCAGCATCGCGGCCGAGTCCATTGGGGGCAGCAATTCGCGCACCATTTCGATGTCTTCGCGCAGTTTTTCCAGCAATTCGGCGGGTACATGCTCGGCAAGGGCAGGATCGTCCAAGCCGTTGATTTGCACCGTCTCGGCGATCTTGTTTCGGTCGGCGCGGTCCATCAATTCCAGCCGATCATGCAGCAAATCATAGCAGCCGATGAAATCGCGACCAACCCCGATGGGCCAAGAGGCCGGAGTGACGTCAATCGCAAGGTTTTCTTGGATTTCGTCAATTATTTCGAAGGTATCGCGGCTTTCGCGGTCCATTTTGTTGCAAAAGGTCAAGATTGGAAGGTCACGCAATCGGCAAACTTCGAACAGTTTTTGGGTTTGGGACTCGATCCCCTTGGCCCCATCAATCACCATCACGGCCGCATCCACTGCCGTTAAGGTGCGGTAGGTATCTTCGGAAAAATCCGAGTGGCCGGGGGTGTCGACAAGGTTAAAACGGTAGGGGCCAAAGTCAAATGACATGGCTGAGGCGGAAACCGAGATGCCGCGGTCTTGTTCCATTTTCATGAAATCGGATCGGGTGCGGCGCGCTTCGCCTTTGGCGCGCACCTGGCCCGCCATTTGGATCGCGCCACCATAAAGCAGAAATTTCTCCGTCAACGTGGTTTTACCCGCATCAGGGTGACTGATGATGGCAAAGGTACGACGGCGCGCGATTTCATCTGGAAGACTGTCTAACATGAGCGCCATATAGCGGGCCGCCTGCGCGCTCATCAAGCCCTTTCGGGCATTCTTCGCCGTTAAATCAGAGAGGAAAGCTGTCAGGCTTGACGAGCGGCGCCTTTAGGAGCGCAGTACAAAGTGATCCGGGCTGACCTCGTCATAGACGGATGGGGCGGGATCATAGTCCAATGGGAAGATCGGTGACGGGATTGCCTTGAAATTCAAATCGGCCTCGGTTTTGCGAATGCGCGGATCGGGCACGGGGACAGCGGACAGCAGGGTTTTGGTGTATTCGTGCTGCGGATCTTCAAAAACAGCCGAGCGCGGCCCAATCTCAACGATCCGGCCCAGATACATCACAGCAGTGCGGTGGCTGACCCGTTCCACAACGGCCATATCGTGGCTGATAAACAGGAATGAAATGCCCAATTCGGCCTGCAATTCCATCATCAGGTTCAACACCTGTGCCTGAACGGTCACATCTAGCGCCGACACGGATTCGTCTGCGATGATCAGCTTGGGGTTCAGCGCCAAGGCACGGGCAATCGCCACACGTTGGCGTTGACCACCGGACAATTCATGCGGGTAGCGGCGCATAAAATCGCGTGGTAAATGCACCCGATCAAACAGATGCGCAACGCGGTCATTCAACTCGGCACCCTTGGCGATTTTGTAGTTCAACAGTGGCTCGGCCACTTGATCAGACAGGCGCATCTGCGGGTTTAAGGATGCAAACGGGTCTTGAAACACCATCTGCATGTTGCGCCGCACATCGAGCATCTTTTGCGGGGTGCAGCACAATACATCTTCGCCGTTCAACAGGACTTGGCCGGATTGCGGTTCGTTCAAGCGCAAGATCGAGCGCCCACAAGAAGATTTGCCACAGCCGCTTTCGCCGACCAACGACAGGGTTTCCCCGACGTTGATGGTGAAAGAAACATCCTCGACCGCGTGCACATTGGAAATCGTACGCCGCATCAAGCCACCCTTAACAGGAAAGCGTTGCACGAGGTTTTTCACCTCAAGCAGCACTTTGTCGCTGGGAACAATCGGCTCGCCGGTATGTTTGTTTTCTTCCCCCAAAATACGCATGGGTTCAGGATAGGCTTTGCCCTTCATTTCCCCCAACTTGGGCACTGCGGACAACAGGGCCTTTGTGTAATCCTCTTGAGGGTTTTCGAATATCTCGGTGACAGTGCCTTCTTCGACCATATTGCCGCGGAACATCACGACGACACGGTCGGCCATTTGCGCGACCACAGCCATATCGTGGGTGATAAACAAAACGGCTGTGCCTGTTTCGCGCTTTAGGCGGTCAATCAGTGCCAAAATCTCGGCTTGAATGGTCACATCCAGGGCTGTCGTGGGTTCATCCGCGATTAAAACACGCGGCTCGCAGGCCAGGGCCATCGCGATCACCACCCGTTGGCGCATACCGCCGGACAATTCATGCGGGTACTGTTTCAGGCGACGCTCTGGTTCGGGAATGCGTACACGGTTGAGCAGCTCCAACGCATGGGCCGTGGCCTCTTGTTTGGACATGTTCTTGTGGACCCGCAGACCTTCTGTCAGCTGCCGCTCGATGGTGAACACCGGGTTCAGCGAAGTCATCGGTTCCTGAAAGATCATACCGATTTCGTTGCCGCGAATGGTGCGCATCAAGTCTTTTTCAGCATGTGCCAAATCAATTGCGCCTTGGCCATCACCATGATCGCGCCGATCAAACATAATCCGGCCATTGGTGATTTTCCCACCGCCAAATTCAACCAGACGGATTAACGACAGGGACGACACCGATTTGCCAGAACCAGATTCGCCGACCACACAAACGGTTTCCGCCGGATTGATGGCAAAGGATATGTCCTCAACCCCGACCACGGGGCCATCTTTGGTCGAAAATTCGACCCGCAGTTTTTCAATTGAAACAAGCGGTGTGGTTTTTGGCGGGGTATCAAGCATGAATTGGCAGCCCGTGATTGTTGCACATCACATGACAGTAGCGTGGTTTACCATTGTGTCAAACAAGAACGCCCCTTTGCGCCGGTGTTCCTTAACGTCCGCTCAGGTAGAGGACGATCGACGCAATCGTTCGGCCATATCACCGTCCTTGGTGTCGTCGTTGTCGATTTCAAAATCCTCATGGGCGCGTTTTGTGTGCATCGGGACTTTTTCACGGGCCAACTCGTCTGGCAGGGCGGGGGTCGTACGCTGATCCAACAAAAGACTTTCGGCAGCAATGCCCTCTGCAAAAATGATCTGGTGATCATCAAACAGCAGTTGGAAATAGTCGACAAAACCACCCTCGACACGGGTGACGCTGTCGCCATTCAGCAGATGTTTGGCCTTGACCAAAACCTCACTGCGGCCGGCGCCCATTTCGTCAACCCTTTGATAGATAAACAAACGGTGGTTCGGGCTGACGATCAGGTCGTTTTCATTGTTCAACGTGCCTTTTCTGATCAGGATCGGCGCAAAGTCACCCACAGCGCGCATGGTGGTTTGGCCAATCCAACGCACGACCTGGGGGCCGTCATCACGGCTCAGAACTTTGTCGCCAACTTGCAGATCTTCTATCGGGCACTGCTGACCGCTGGCCATGGCGATGCGGGTGCCACGTGTGAAACTGACGCAAGCAACCTCGGCCATCCGCGCCCGTGCTTTGGTCGGATCAATACCGAGCAACCTATAACTGCTCAGCGGGCTAAGCGCTGCCAACGCAAACAAAAAGATGTTCTCAATTTCATCTTTTGCGGCGTCCAGTTCGACCAGCACAATCGCATCAAACGTGGTGCTGTCACGGCCCATCAAGGTGATGACGCAATCCAATTGCAATCGGTTGCCCGCCGTCCCAACTCCAGATCCGTCAGCCACAACAAATGCAGAGTCATCAATTTGGGCCATTGCCAGCATGGATTGTGCGGCGTCTTTGCCCAAACTGTAAGTGTCGTCCAGCACCAGTTCATCGGCAAAGGACAAGGCATCGTCCAGGTTGGCACCATCCGTGACGCGAAAATCGTTTGCCAGATAAATCGGCAAGGATTGGATCGGCGCATTTTTGTCGGGGTTGGATTGGGTCATTCAAGGGCTTTCAAACACGGGCAGAAAATTTAAATACCTTGCTGGGCCAAAAGCGCCAGCTACAATGTACATAGAGAAGCGCAGGCTGACCCGTCAACATGAATGCGAGATATCCTTAAGGGGATTGGCGGTATATACGGCATGCACGGATCATAACGGGCTGACATCACACTTGATTTGCAGGCAGACCATGTGACAAATGCGGCCCTCACACCAATGGAAACAACGACTGTACGGGAGAGATTTTAGATGGATATGGGAATTTCGGGTAAACGGGCGCTGGTATGCGCATCCTCCAAGGGGTTGGGGCGTGGTTGTGCCGAAGCATTGGCTGCCGAGGGTGTTAATCTGGTGTTGAACGCCCGCACCAAAGGCCCGCTTGAGCAAACGGCCGAAGCGATCCGTGCAACTTACGGGGTTGATGTCATTGCTGTGGCCGCCGACATCACCTCGGCCGAAGGACAGGCCGAAGTTCTGGCCGCCGCTGGCGATATTGATATTCTGGTGAACAATGCGGGGGGGCCGCCCCCCGGTATCTGGTCGGACTGGGACCGCGAGGATTTCATCAAGGCGTTGGATGCCAATATGCTGACACCCATCACGTTGATGAAAGCGGTGCTGCCCGCCATGATGGCCAAGGGGTGGGGCCGCATTGTCAACATCACCAGCAAATCGGTCAAAGCGCCGATCGCCGTGCTGGGCCTGTCCAACACTGCCCGTGCAGGGCTAACCGGATATGTGGCTGGCACGTCGCGCCAAGTCGCCGGATCTGGCGTGACCATCAACAACTTGCAGCCCGGCATGCACGCCACGGATCGCGGGTTGTCATTGGCGCATAAACGGGCCGAAGAATCCGGAATGAGCTTTGAAGATGCCTTGGAGGAGGCCACCGCCAATATTCCCGCCAGGCGCTACGGCACCTCTGGTGAATTTGGCGCAGCCTGTGCGTTCCTGTGTTCGCAACATGCTGGCTTCATTGTGGGCCAGAACATTTTGCTGGATGGAGGCGAGGTCAACGCCACCATGTAAATGGGGCCTTTGGCGCACAATATTGTGATAATCGGCGGTGGGCAATTGTGTGGCCCGCCGCAAGTCCTTAGGCCTGCTTTGAACAGGAAAAGGAAACCGATATGAACCATGAATCAGTGCAGGAATATTACGGCGAGACCCTGCAAACCAGCGCCGATCTGCAAACCAATGCCTGCTGCACGGCGGGCGAAGTACCTGATCACCTAAAGGCGGTTCTATCCAAAATTCATGACGAAGTTTTGTCGAAATACTACGGCTGCGGATTGATCGCGCCGGACGCTTTGAAAGGCATGCGCATCCTTGACCTTGGCTCTGGCTCTGGCCGCGATGTTTACGCGCTGGCGGGGCTTGTGGGCGAAACGGGCCATGTGGTTGGTGTCGATATGACCGACGCGCAGCTGGATGTGGCCCGCAGTCACGAGGCATTTCACGCCAAGGCCTTTGGCTATGCCAAACCCAACACCGAATTTCACAAGGGTCTGATCGAAGAACTGGACAAGTTGCCGTTGGAGGCGGGCAGTTTCGACATCATCGTCTCGAACTGCGTGCTGAATTTGGCGATGGACAAAGAGGCCGTGCTGCGCGGCGTGCATCACCTGCTCAAACCCGGTGGCGAGATGTATTTCAGCGACGTTTACGCGGACCGCCGGATGCCAGAGGCCCTGACCCAAGACAAGGTGCTGTACGGCGAATGCCTGTCTGGCGCGCTCTACTGGAACGACTTTGAAAACATCGCCAAACGGGTTGGATTTGCCGACCCACGTTTGGTTGAGGACCGCGTTTTGACCATCGAAAACCCCGCTATCGAGGCAAAGGTTGGTAACATCGGCTTCACCTCGGCCACGTACCGGCTGTTCAAACTGGACCTGGAACCGGCCTGCGAAGACTACGGCCAAGCAGTGATCTATAAGGGGACGTTGCCCGAGTCCCCGCAGAATTTCGTGCTGGATAAACGCCACCGCATCGAGGCGGGCAGGGTGTTTGCAGTTTGTGGCAACACCTACCGGATGCTGAACGAAAGCCGCTTTGCGCAGCATTTCGAATTCATCGGCAACTGGAACACGCATTACGGTCTGTTTGCCGACTGCGGCGGCGAAACACCGTTTGATGGCAACATCGTCGAGGACACAGCCAGCACAGGTGGTTGCTGCTAGGACTTGTCGTCGCTAGCCGCGCCTGTTACGACCTTTTTTGATCCCGATGGTTTTAATCGGGTTTAAAGGGGAATTGCGACGTGGCAGCGACAAAACCGCGCCTTGAGATCAGAAACATCACCCGCGCCTATGGGGGGCGGCAGGTGGTGGATGACATATCGTTGCAGGTGATGCCCGGCCAAGTAACCTGCTTGTTGGGCCCCTCAGGTTGCGGCAAATCCACCACATTACGCATCATCGCGGGCGTCGAAATGCAAGACAGCGGCGAAATTTACGCCGATGGGGAACTGGTCTGCGACACCGTGTTTCGGGTGCCACCAGAAGGACGCTCGATCGGGTTGATGTTTCAGGATTTCGCATTGTTCCCACATCTGACAGTGGCCCAAAACGTCGGTTTTGGACTGCCCCGCAGCGACAAGGTGAACGCGGCACGGGTCGACGAATTGCTTGACCGCGTTGGCATGACTCACCACGCCAACGACCACCCGCACCAACTGTCCGGCGGCGAACAGCAACGTGTCGCTTTGGCGCGCGCCTTGGCGCCCCGCCCAAAAATCATGCTGATGGATGAGCCGTTCTCAGGCCTCGACAACCGGTTGCGCGACGGCATCCGCGACGAAACACTGGACCTGCTCAAAGAAGAGGGCGCGGCCGTTTTGCTGGTCACCCACGAACCCGATGAAGCAATGCGCATGGCCGACGAAATTGCCTTGATGCGCGACGGAAAAATCGTGCAACAAGGTGCGCCCTATAACATTTACAACCGCCCCAGAGACAAGAAATCAGCAGGCTTTTTCTCTGATATCAACGTGATAGAGGGTACTGTTAAAGGCGCTTTGACCGAAACTCCCTTTGGCCAATTCCTGGCCCCCGGCGTGGCCGATGGCACAAGGGTCGAGATCGTCAGCCGCCCACAACACATTAAAATTGACTTTGATCGGGGGGGGCATGGTCCCCGCCCAACCGCCCGTGACGGCGTGGCCGCAAAGGCCAGCGTCATGCGGGCCCGCTTCATGGGCCGCGAGAGTCTGGTTGAGTTTCGCATGGAAGCCGACGGCTCAATTCTAAAGGCCACGGTGCCCTCGGTCTTTTTGCCAAATGCCGATACCGTCATGTGGCTCACCCTGCCACGCGACCGCTGCTTTGTTTTCCCAAAGCGCGCTTAAGTTCTTCTTGGGTAAAACCTTTTGCGCGGCGCGCATCACGCCTCTATTCCCCCAGTTGATGCAAATAATCTGACAGTGTCTTGCCCACGTCATCGCCAAATTGCGACGGCAAAACCGCTACATCCTGCATCCGGTCCACCCGAAACACCCTGAAATCCTCGCGCATTTCGCACCATGATGTCAGCGTCCAAACCCGCCCCCAATACTCCAACTGCAACGGGCGCAACACGCGTTCCGAAACCTCATCGGCCTCATTCTTATAACCAATCTGAACCTTGTGCTGCATCCGGATCGCGGCCCGCAGGGTTGGCATATACTTGAACCCCTTGGCCGCATCCTCAAACGGATAAACGGCAAACCCCCAACCGGATGCGGGCGCTGCGCGGTCTTCGGGCAGCACCACGTCGATCTTGGACACCAGCGATTTGGCCGCATCCGCCAAATCTTTGTCCGTGGCCTTGGCAACAATATCCATGCCCAGATGAAACGCCTCAAGCTCGGTCATC
>JGI24023J19991_10002828_pt1 | contig 12421 bp, 9 predicted proteins | sample Cruoilmetagenom1_FD_19991 | JGI IMG/M metagenome (IMG submission 19991)
CTCACACCCGTGGTATTTATCTTTAGATCGTCACCCGCCAGATTTATGGCCGGAGTCCTGTTGTCAAAATAAAAATAATTAAAGAGTTGAAACTGCGTATTAGAAACCAACACATCTTTTTTAACAGTAAACACACCGCCTAAAACCACTACTGTATCTAAGTCTTTCCAGAGTCCGTCCTCAATGTCGAATCCGCCGAAAGTAACGTTTGCTCCCATAAGGTTAAAATCGAATGTGTCGTTAGCATAACCTGCAGAGCCCCCGTCAAACCTCCTGCCTACAAGGGTCCAGTCCCAGTTACCAATAAGCCTTTCGGAGAGTCTCTTTTTTATGATCCAATTAAGCTTAGGAGAGTCTTTATACAGCACTTGACNGCCGTCTTTAAAACCTATCCGCCCACCTTTTAAATAANAACCGTCAAGGTTCTTCAAATGAAGATATGCCTCGACGAACTGAAAATTGCCCGGCCCAGTTTTCTGATCACTCGCGNTAAAATAAAGAACACCTGGACCAAAAGCGCCGTTTTCGGGAAGATTGANGGCTTTTACCCCTTGGCCCATTACATGAAAGGCCACTTTATCCCATTCCAAGTCTAAGTACGCCCTGGCTCTGATAAGAAAGAAATCATAGGTTCGGTCTGTATCGGAATCTGCTTTCTGAAAAGTGTTCCAGAGCTCGTTTCTAAAATTAAAAAATTACTCCCCCGCTCGCGTGCTTACTAATGTTTTCTGAAAGACTTTGAGCTGAACAGGTATTTTCATGGAACATACTTATGACAATAACAATTATAAATATTAAGAATATTGATCGTATCATGATAAAATCCTCCCAACTTGGCGGTTACTTTCTAAATAGTCCGTTCTTATTCCAAATTGAGGGGACAGCACCAGATAACCAAAGCTATCCCCTCAATCAAAGGAGGTTTGAGTCTATCTCGAGAGTTTTAGTTAAGACCCGACTACTGCTGTTTTTTGTGACTGGGCTTCCTGGAAGGCTTTGTCTTCCTGAGCCAGAACTTCGGGTGAGAATCTGACGAAAGCGGCGAATGAGGACGCTATAAGCACAAATATTCCCAGATATAGTAGACTTGTTTGGGTAGTCAAACTTTCTGAGCGGAAAAGGAATCCGGCTGCCACCGCTCCGGCGTTCCCTCCCGCGCCCACAATGCCCGCTACAGACCCGAGAGCTTTCTTATTGATGAAGGGTACCACGCCGTAGGTGGCGCCTTCGGACATCTGTACAAAAAGGCTGAAAACGATCATGCTACCGATGGCCAGTATCAGGACAGACATCTGAGAGAAAACAATGAGGGCGATTGACTCGAGAACTAAAACAGCAAATAGAAACCTAACACGCCCTTTAAGCCCGCTGTTTTTTGCGAACCTGTCCGAGAACATTCCTCCCAGTGTCCTGGCGACTATATTCATAAGCCCGAAAAGGCTTGCTATCAGTCCCGCGGTTCCGAGGCTAAGCTCAAATCTGTCAAAGAAATATAGCGCCGCAATATTGTTAATCGTAAGCTCCACACCAAAGCACGCGGCGTATATCACGAATAGCGCCCATACCCTGGGGTCTTTTGCAGCAAGCATAAAGGAGCCCGCCTCTTTGTCTGTCGTGGGCGGAAGCTCTCCTCTCTCTCTCAACTCCTTGAAATTGCCGTCAGGAGCATCTTGAGTTAAAAAGTAATACGCAATACCAGTAAAGAACAAGATGACGCCCGGAATAACCATGGCCAGTCTCCAGCCTAAAAACTCGCTTGCTCCGAAAGTCAGAATCAGAGCGAATATCAAAGGCATTACCATCTGAGTCACGCCGCCTCCCAAGTTGCCCCAGCCCGCTGTCGTAGCGTTGGCTGTGCCCACTACGTTGGGCGCGAACATTACAGACGTGTGATACTGTGTAATTACAAACGAAGCTCCTATAGCTCCAATCGCAAGACGGAATAGAAGAAATGTTTCATAGCTATTTGCCAGACCGATAGACATAACAGGTATAGACCCGAGCATAAGAAGCCACGTATATGTCAATCTGGGCCCGATCCTATCGCAGAGTCTTCCGATAATCATGCGAAATAGAATAGTTATTGCAACAGACGCTATAATTGTATTTCCGATCTCGGTTTTTGTAAGCCCGAGGTCATCCCTTACAACGGCCATAAGTGGAGCTATACCGAACCATCCGAAAAAACACAGAAAGAACGCAAACCAGCTCATATGGAATGCCCGCATAGGCGGAGTACTCAAGCTGAACAGTTTTATCCGGGTTGCTTTATTTCTAATCTCCATTTCAATATCCTCCCAGTAAGTGTATTTATTGTTTTTAATGGATAATGGCAACTGCCGTGCCAAATAAGAGGATACTAATAGCAGGTGCTAACCGCCCTAAATAAAAGAATAATTTTGTTTAGAAGGTAGCAAGTATGAAAGGAGGAGGCTATATGCTTACAATTTTGTTAGTGTGTTTACAAAGTTGTAAACATTGTCACCAGGATTGTTGAAATTTAGCCCAAGCAGAACCTTTTAGGAATGGTCGGTCCCTATGTCTCCGAGTGCCCCCGATAGCTCGTTCCGGTCTATACTCATTTTCGATTGTAGAGTTCTGAGTAATGTGCTGTACATATTTCAAGCCCCATGATTCTGTGCTTAGAGCGCTACCCACCTATCTGCGACATGGTTCTCAAAGGACGAATAATACCGGGTTTGTTGATCAGGTGCCCCCCGCTCTTTATTTGAGACAGCTTCAAATATATGACCCTTGATTTCCTCATCCCGGGCGCCTAGTCTCATAAGCTTTCTCAAATCAGTCTCAGCAACTTAAAAGAGACAGGTTCTGAGCTTGCCGTCCGAAGTAATCCTTACGTGGTTACAGTGCTCACAGAACGGGTGGCTTACCGAATTGATAAAACCAATCTCCCCGCATCCGTCTTCAAACAGATAGATATCCACCGGCTGGCTGCCTCTGCCTGTTTTGGGTGCTAGCCTTACTCCAAGTCTGTGCTCTATAGTGTTTAATATTTCTTCTGAAGTAACGACCTTTTGGATATTCCACTTATCGTCTGAACCGATAGGCATAAATTCTATAAACCGGATTATAAAATTGCTTTTGCGTGCGAGTTCTGCAAAATCGAGAATTTCGTTATCGTTAAACCCTCTTATTAAAACCACGTTAATCTTAATCGGATTAAATCCCAGAGTTGTGGCTTTGGCAATCCCGTCTCTAACCTTTTCGTAGTAGTTTCTTCTTGTGATCGCCGCAAAGCTCTCGGCATTAAGGGAGTCCACCATACTCACGTTTATTCGATTCAACCCGGCCTCGTAAAGCTCATCAGCCTGCTCGGTGAGATAATAGCCGTTTGTCGTTAAAGACATGTCGGTTATTTACTCAATCTCAGAGAGCATTGCAACCAATACTTCAAGCTCTTTTCTCACCATAGGCTCTCCTCCGGTGAGACGCACATTGCTTACCCCAAGCTCGGAGAATATTTTGTGAGCCTGTAAATTTCCTCGAAGCTTAGTATCTTGTCTTTATCGAGCCACCCCATACCCCGGGCAGGCATGCAGTATGTACACCTGAAGTTACACCTGTCTGTAACAGATATTCTGAGATTCTTGATAACCCTTCCGAACGAATCCTTAAGCAATGCAACTCTCCTTAATGAGTCTTGTTTGCACAAAGCAGCTCTTTTACGTCCTCCTGGCATGTACCGCATGTCACTGCAACTTTCAGCCTCTCCTTAAGATCATCCATGCTCCCCGCCCCGTTTCTTACGGCGGCTAGTATTTCGTCCTCAGTCACTGCCATGCAAGAGCAAACCACCCTGCCTATGGGTAGCATTTCTTTAAAATGCCCCGACAATAAAGTGTCTCTATACTTGGATATGTCGGACTCGCTCCGCGCGAGTTTTAACACTTCTTCAGCACCTGTCAGGTCTCCCATGTACAGACCCCCTACTATCGTGTTATCACGTATTACTATCTTTTTATAAATCGACTTGGCTTTATCTATATAGCTCAGAACATTTACCCTTTCGTCGTCAGCGTTGTACTGACCGAATGAGACTATTTGAATCCCGAGTATGCTGAACCTGTTCGCATCTATTGATTCCATATACCTAGCTGTTGGATCGCCGTTTAGGTGATTTACTAATACGTCTACCTGGCTTGAAAGAAGCTGGGGGTCATTGGTCATTATTCCCTTTACTTCGACGTTAGGGCCAACTGCGTATATATCCGGAAGGTTTGTCTCAAGGTGCTCGCCCGCGACTATTCCCTTATTGACCAAAAGCCCGGTTTTTAAGGGCAAATCCAGATTGGGCCGCTTTATGGATTCAATAAAGATCAGGTCGGCTTCTATTTGTCTCCCTCGGCCCAGCATAACTTTCTTCACATCACCCGCGCAAGCAATCTCCTCAATTTCAGCACCCAGGATTATATCAATCCCTTTCTTTCGAAGCTTGTGAAAAAGCAGCTGCGAGCCCATGGAATCGAGATATTTATCAAGAAGTATATTGTCGTGGTTTAATAGATAGACCTGCTCAGCGCCGCGTGATTTCAGCAATTCAGCAGTCTCAATTGAATAAGGATTAGAACCGATCACAACCGCCCTTCCCAGGATGTGCTCCTTGGCAATCATTCTCTTACTGTCTTCTAAAATGTCTATTACCCTGATACCTTCAACGGAAAGACCCTTAACCGGCGGCGGATAAGTTCTTTTCCTGGGAGAGAAAACCAGCTTGTCGTAGGGTGCTAAGGTATTATCTTCAAACTCAACTCGCTTATTAACCAGGTCAACATTCTTTGGTTTCCGTTTTTCTAACTTAACGCTGCCGTTTGAAACATTTTTCGAGGCGCTGACCAATGTTATATCGGAATTGGGATTAAGGTCTGCAAGTTTATGAGCGAATTCATCCGTTAAGGTACCATCCCCCAATACCACAATCTTGATATCATCATCGAAAAGTTTTTTGCTTACCCTGACAGCGCAGGCCTTATATTCTGGCTGCTGGGAGTAAGGGTCTATCACCTCTATGGTAAGTAGGTTAGCCCTTCCGCTACCTGCGAGCAGCCTGCCCCAATGAAAAGGTAGGAAAACTGTTCCTTTCCTGATTTTATCTGTTGTTTTGCACTTGACCGTGGCTTTCCCCCTTCGGGATTCCACAAGTGTGAGCTCTCCGTCCTTTAGTCCGTAGATTTGTGCATCTTCGGGACTTATCTCAAGTACCGGTTCGGGCTCTGTCATCATGAGGCTTTCCACTTTGCCTGTCTTGGTCATCGTATGCCACTGATCCCGCACTCGCCCTGTAGTAAATACAAGCGGGTAATTGGAGTCTGTAGTTTCCTCGGGAGGGTTGTAGTTTACTGAAATTATCTTGGCTTTTTTGGTATCGGTATGGAATATCCCGTCCGCGTATAACCGGGGAGTTCCCGGATGAGTCGAATCGGGACACGGCCACTGAAGTGGCCCGCCCTGTTTAAGCCTTTCATAGGTTACACCTAAGATATCAACGTCCTGACCAGCGGTAAGCTTTTTATACTCCTCGAAAATGTCTTGGGCTTTCTCGTAATTGAATTGTTCATTGAAACCCATTTTATGAGCAAACTTTGTGAAAATTTGCCAATCGGGCAGAGCCTCGCCCGGAGGATCAATGGCTTTCGAGATATAGGAGATATTGCGCTCCTGATTTGTCATCGTACCTTCTTTTTCGCTAAAGCCCGCGGCGGGCAGTAGAACATCCGCAAATATAGAGGTGTCTGTAGGGTGAAAAATGTCTTGAACCACTACAAGCTCAGCCTTACTCAGCGCGTTCTCGACCTTGGAGCCGTTTGGGAGTGAAACGACCGGGTTTGTGCATATTATCCATACGGCTTTAATTGAGCCCTTTTCCAATCCATCATAAATCTCAACTGCCGTCATGCCCTTTTTGTCCGAAAGCGCGTCTGTTCCCCAAATCCCGGCTACCTTTTGCCGGTGCTCTTCGTCCGCCATGTAGCGGTGTCCGGGGAGGATATTGGCAAGCCCCCCGGTCTCACGCCCTCCCATAGCATTTGCCTGCCCGGTGAGTGAAAAGGGGCCCGCCCCGGGCTTTCCTATGTTGCCTGTTACAATCGACAGGTTGATCAGTGCATTGTTTTTGTCAGTTCCCGAACTGCTCTGATTCAGCCCCATAGCCCAAAAAGTCATAGCCGCCTGCGCCCTGCCGAAAGCAAAAGCTGCCTCGGTGATTAATTCTGCCGGAACACCGCACTTCCGGGCGACTTTCTCTGGGGCGTATTCCCTAAGTGTTTCTTTAAGGCTTTCGAATCCCTGAGTATATGAGTTGATATAATCTTGGTCTATCAGGTTATTTTCTGTCAGCACATAGATCATAGAATTGAGAAGCGCAACGTCGGTGCCCGGCTCTACCGGAAGGAATGTATCGGCTATCCCGGCTGTCGGGGTTCTTCTCGGGTCTGCTACTATAATTTTTAATCCGTCTCCCCGCTTCTCCTTTTCCTCAGCAAGCTGCATAAATATGACCGGGTGGCAGTAGGCCATGTTGGAGCCTATTATGAATACGCAGTCCGTAGATTTTAAGTCTTCGTAAGAGCAGGGCGGCGCGTCAACACCAAACGCTCTTCTGTAACCCATCACGGCTGAAGACATGCAGAGGCGGGAATTAGAGTCGAGGTTGTTAACCTTCAGGAATCCCTTGGAGAGCTTATTCACCACATAGTAATCCTCAGTCAAGAGCTGCCCTGATACATAGAAGGCTATAGACTCCGGACCGTAATCATCGATAAGAGACCTGAATTTAGAGCTAATCCTGTCGAGCGCGTTGTCCCAGGTTGTGGAGGTAAAGGGGGAGAGTTTAGAGTCTCTTATGAGCGGGTGCGTCAGGCGATCTTTATTATGGATCGTATGGTGAAGGTTGCGCCCTTTTGTGCATAGCCTCCCTTTATTGGAAGGATGATCAGGGTCACCCCTAACGCCCCGGACTTTTCCGGCCCCTGTTTCGAGGATTACGCCGCAGCCCACGCCGCAATAGGGGCATACTGTTTTATATTCACTGGAATGTTCAAAATTCAACAGCTTCTCCCCCAATATTTTATAAAAGAATCATGATTTCAGGTGGTTAATCCCAATGTTAGTACGGATATCGGGCTATTTCCCATTAAGAGCTAAGTAATAAGTCATGTCTGTTTCCATTGATTAAGGCTTTTTCCTTAACTAGTTGATATATTTCTCTGTATTTTTTTATATCTCCGAGGAAGATCGCGCCTTGAATTTTGTCATCTTTAATAACAATTTTTTTATATATTCCGGCTTGCGGGTCTGAGTAGACTATATCTTCGTAGTCTTTTCCGCCTTCGAACTCACCTACCGAAACGAGATTTATTTCCGCAACCTTCAAGACTGCAGATAACAATAACTCTTCAAAGGTTTTTACTCCGCTTCCCGCAATGACATCCGCCACTACTTTCGCCTGATTCGTAAGCGGGTCAAAGAGGCCGTAAACCATTCCTCGGTGTTCCACACACTCCCCGATTGCATATATACCCTCTTGGCTTGTTTCCATAAAGTCATTTACCACAATGCCTCTTTTCACCATGAGCCCTAAATTTTCCGCAAGCTCAGTATTTGGCTTTATTCCAGTGCATATTAAAACCAGATCGGCGTCTATCTCCTCGCCGGTGTTCAATCTGATACCGCTTACTGAATCATCTCCCAATATCTCGTCAGTGACCGCCTGCACCCTGAATTTAAGGCCCATCCGCTCGAGTAACATCTGAAGAATCCACCCCGAATCGTAGTCAAGTTGTTGTTCCATCAAGTGATCGGCAAGATGAACTACGCTCACATCCATCCCGTTATCTTTAAGAGCTTTTGCGGCCTCGAGCCCAAGAAGCCCTCCCCCGATTACAACCGCTTTTTTCCTGTATCTGGAAACTTCTGCTATCGACCAAACATCCTCGATAGTCCTGTAGACGAAAACACCTTTTTTATCCACTCCTTTTATCGGAGGTATAAAAGGAACGCTGCCGGTAGCTATCAAAATCTTATCATAAGGTGACGAATAACCATTTTGTGCGTACATTCTCTTTTTATCTTTATCTATTTTGGTAACGACTGAACCGGTAAAGAGCTTTATTTTATTCTCTTCATACCATGATCTGTTCTTTGTATTGAGTTGAGAAAAACTTCTCTTCCCGGACAATACGTCCGATAACATAATTCTGTTATAACTATGAAATGGCTCCCCTCCGAATACTGCCATTTCGATGTTGTCATTTTTTATTTTAAGAATCTCTTCCAGGGCAGCCTGTCCGGACATTCCGTTACCAATAACCACTAGTTTTTGTGCTGCATTTGCCATATTCTCTATTCTGATAAAATCTTAAGCTCCTGCTTGAGCTACCCTTTGCTTACACACCTTTTATGGCAATTCTCTTTGAGGCCGATATATATTTGCCCTTTCCTGACTTCTGTCGGTATTGTCCGGGTACAGCCCTCATCAGGACCCAATGCCTCTCCGCTCTCTAGTGAAATATTCCAATTATGTAGCGGGCAGCTCACGCTGTTGCCGTGTACGATGCCCTGCGACAGCGGGCCTCCAAGGTGAGGACACCTGTCTATGAGTGCAAATATAGTTCCGTTTGCTGTTTTAAATACAGCTATATCTTGATTGTTGGTTTCAACAACCCTCGACCCAAGAAACGGTACTTCATCAATATGTCCAACTGATATCCAGTTTAATGTCATTGTATTAATCCAATTTAGCCATGGCTTCATATTCGTGAGAATGAGCGTTCCCGTTTGCCCTTTCGCTCCATGGGTCTTTCTGTACAAACTGCTGGGAATAGATAAATTTTTTAGCTAATTCTGCACGTCTCTCATGGTTTTCAACCACCTGCTCAATTACATGCTGTAGTCCCACTCTTTCAATCCATGGCGCCGAGCGCTCCAGATAATGTGCTTCTTCTCTGTAAAGCTGAACGAAAGCCTGACAGTATTCATATACTTCTTTCTTAGTGGTTACTTTACAAAGCAGATCACATGCGCGGACTTTCATGCCTCCGTTACCTCCCACATACAGCTCCCAGCCTGAGTCCACTGCTACAAGACCAAAATCTTTTATCGTAGCTTCCGCACAATTCCTGGGACATCCCGAGACAGCCATTTTAAATTTGTGAGGCATCCAGGAACCCCAGGTAAGTTTTTCCAGATCAATACCCATGGACATAGAAGCCTGCGTCCCAAACCGGCACCACTCCGAGCCCACGCAGGTTTTAACCGTACGCAGAGCCTTGCCATATGCGTGGCCGGAAACCATGCCCGCGTCGTTGAGGTCTTTCCAAACCGCAGGAAGGTCCTCTTTTTTAACGCCCAGCATATCGATCCGCTGACCCCCGGTCATCTTCACAGTCGGGATTTCGAACTTTTCAACTACATCTGCGATTGCTCGCAACTGCTTGGCATTGGTTAAACCACCCCACATCCTCGGGACTACCGAATATGTACCGTCTTTTTGGATGTTTGCATGAGCGCGCTCATTAATGAAACGGGACTGATTATCATCTATGTATTCTCCAGGAAGCTCACATAGAAGGTAATAATTCAGCGCCGGGCGGCACTTAGAGCAACCATTTGGAGTTTTCCAATGGAGCTCTTGCATTACTTGTGGAATTTCCTTTAGCTTCTTTAACAAAATAAGGCGGCGCACATCTTCATGCGTATATTCGGTACATTCACACATCGACTTCACTGTAGAGGTTTCAAAAGAATCTCCGAGAGCGAATTTCAATAACTGCTCGACTAACCCGGTACACGATCCGCAAGACGCCGAAGCCTTTGTATGGGAACGTACTTCATCTACCGAGGACAAACAATTTGACTTTATGCTGTCTATTATCGCAGCTTTACAAACCCCGTTGCACCCGCAGATTTCTGCCTCATCAGAAAGAGCCGTCACCGCGACAAGCGGGTCAACGGTTTCTACCCCCATGGCCAATGATTGACCGAAGATAATAAAATCCCGTATATCGTTTATATTGTCCTTATCTTTTATTAATTGGAAGTACCAGGGGCCTTCATCCACATCCCCGAACAGAACAGCCCCAATAAGCTTTCCATCCGATATTATAAGACGTTTGTAAGTGCCCTGCCGAGCATCTCTAAAAACAATGTCTTCAGTATCGGGGCCGTCAGCGAAACTTCCTGCGGAAAATACGTCTATGCCGCTTACCTTAAGCTTTGTAAAGGTTACAGAGCCTCTATAATCATTCTCAGCTCCTAGCATATTCATTGCAAGAACCCGGCCCATTTCATAAAGCGGTGACACAAGACCGTATGTAAGTCCCCGGTGCTCTACACATTCCCCAACTGCTAAAATTGACGGATCGGAAGTCTGAAGACGGTCACTAACCTTAATGCCTCTGCCGCATTCGAGCCCTGCCTCTTGAGCTAAATTAACATTAGGGTATATGCCCACTGCCATAACAACCAAATCGGTCTTGATCTCGGTTCCATCAGCAAGTTTTAATACTTCAACACGCTCATTACCCCCGAGCTCTACAGTGTCAGCATCTGTTAATACGGTAATACCCCGGTCTTCGAGCTTACTTTTCAATAGATACCCGGCTGATTTATCAAGCTGACGTTCCATAAGCGAAAGAGCCCGGTGAATAACAGTGACATTCATACCGTTTAATTGCAGACCGTGGGCTGCCTCAAGCCCTAAAAGCCCGCCGCCTATAACGACAGCGTCCTGGTACGTCTCTGATGCGGACAACATTTCCTCTACATCTTTCATATCGCGAAATGTTATGACGCCCGGCAAATCATTACCCGGGATAGGAAGAATGATGGGGTTTGAACCGGTCGCCAGCCAAAGTTTGTCGTAGGGCAGCTCTCGACCCTTCTCACTTACCACCATTTTTTCGGACCTGCGAATATCGACAATCTTCTCCGACGTATAAAGAGTTATGTCGTTGTCGTCATACCAGGATTGATCATTGATGATAATATCTTCAAAGGTCTGTTCTCCCGCCAATACCGGTGAGAGCATAATTCTATTGTAATTCACATGAGGCTCGGCCCCGAATACTGTGATATCGTATTTATCCGGCGTATGCTTGAGTAGTTCTTCCAAAGCCTTTATACCGGCCATACCATTTCCGATGATTACCAATTTTTCTTTCAAAGTGGGCTATGTCCTCAAAATATTAAACAAATATTGACTGTTTAATAAGCAAAACCTGTGCCAGATTGTTGAAATAACCCAATAGTTGCGGGATGATTGTCTTTTTTGGATGGTCTGGTTAAAAAAAGAGTTGCTACTGTGTTACAATAATGTAAGTCTGCTTACATTATTGTCTGTTCATTCACATATTTGATAGCAGCTTTTAGTAACGGCCCTGCCTATATACTCTATGATATGGATTCTGGCAGTCAGTTAAATTAAACCCTGAATACTGGAAAAGGAGGGATATAAAATTCCATTATTGTGAACCGCACGTAAGCGTGTTTGGCTCTTAATAATGTGGCTGTGATAGTTTACATTATTAGGTCCTAAATCATCTGATATCTCTATATTTCCTACACTTCCTACATCATTTCAGAGATTTGTGTAAAAAGTTTATCGAATGTAGCAGAATATGAGGTAACCTCCCATAGTTGCATTTCCCTTATTATTGTAGTGTAGCAATTAGATAATTATCCCAGTTAAGAGAAGCATTAGGCAAAATAATGGATGTAAGGACGTTCATTATGAGAAAGCTGCTTTTGATTGTAATAATTATTCTTTTAGTTACGGTTGTCGGTTCATCTCTGTCTTATGTCCAATTAGTTTATTCTCATCTATTTGTAAATGCTACTATATGCTATCCAGGCCTAACCCAGTATGACAATTGGCAAAGCTTTAGAGCGTTTGTGCCACTGTACGACATTCAAAGTATTACCATGAGAGGCTAAAAAAATCATAAGGAAGGAGTATTTATGGGTTGCCCATATAAGGCTTTAGCAGACGATACCAGAAGAAAGGTTCTGGAATATTTAAGTCATGGTGAGACTGCTGCGGGAGAGGTTGCCAGTAAGTTCGAGATTTCAAAACCCGCAATATCTAATCACCTGAAAATCCTCAAGGAAGCCGATATAGTGAGCGAGCGCAAGGTGAGACAAAACCGGCTCTACTCTCTAAATGGCGAGAAGATCGAGAACATGAAATCTTATCTCGACTCCTTGACGAAAAGCGAACATGGTTCTATTAGAGCTAAGTAATTTTTCTGATTTTCATAGCGTTATTGAAGCGAAATAGCTTGTCTTCTGGTATCACTGGCGTGACATCAGCGATGCCCTTATACATATTAAAGTATTTTAATAGCTTAATTCTACTAGGTTCTTAATGGGGAGTAATATAGGGCTAACAAACAAGACTATATTCTTG
>JGI24023J19991_10002829_pt1 | contig 12419 bp, 12 predicted proteins | sample Cruoilmetagenom1_FD_19991 | JGI IMG/M metagenome (IMG submission 19991)
CTGCCCGCATTGGAAACCAGGACTGGGGCACGTAATGTGTCTGTTTGAAAGGAACCGAGATGCGCGCAAATTCGACTATTCGCGCCGTGGAACGTAGCGATTTCGACCAGTGGCTACCACTTTGGGAGGGCTACAACAGCTTTTACGGCCGCTCAGGCGCAACGGCTCTTTCCGACGAAATTACGCAAATGACTTGGGCGCGCTTCTTTGATGCTCATGAGCCGGTGCATGGCTTGGTGGCCGAGATGGACGGGCAGCTGTGCGGCCTGGCGCACTACCTTTTCCACCGCAATACGATTGCGATTGAACCGAGCTGCTATATGCAGGATTTGTTTACTGTCGAGGCAGCGCGGGGAAAGGGCATAGGCCGTGCATTGATCGGCGCCGTCTATCAACAAGCGGAGAAGGCCGGCTCCTCTCGGGTCTCCTGGCACACTCACGAGACAAACCTGACAGCAATGAAGCTCTATGACACCATGGCTAAGCGTTCAGGTTTCATTGTTTACAGCAAGCAAATTTGACTGGTGTGAGCAGTTTTTCCGCCGCCCGACTTCCATGCTACACATGCGGAGCAATGGGAGAGAGCCGGTGAACGGCGACGAATTGAAGTCGGCAACTGAAGCCTTTGCGCAAGAATTGCGCGGCAAGATCGAGCGTGAGCAAGGCGGGGTTGCGACCTTCTTCAATAACTTCCTGCTGCGCACCATCCGTGAACTGGGGAAATTGGGGAAATTGGGGACAGTATATAGTTTTTTTAAATAATTAATTGACAAAACTATATACTGTCCCCAATTTCCTCCAATTTCCTAAAACTATATACTGTCCCCAATTTCCTAAAATTCCCAATTTCCATCCTCGGCGCTGGCGGCTTGGCTTACATACCCAGCCTGGTCATGAAGCTCATGTCGTAGGATACGCCGCCCTCGAGCGGCAATTCGCCCTCCGGAACGTCGTGCACGTGTACATGTTCGGCGCCGGATTTCTCAAGAATTTCGCACACCTTGGCTTCCTGCTCCGCGCCGTGGACCGAAGCCCACAGCAGCAGGCCGCCACGGTCGAGTTGATCCTGCAGGTAGTGGGCATGGTGCCGGTCCATGAAGCGGGCAAGCGCCGCCCCAACCAAGCCGCCGAGCCCGCCGGCCGCCGCCGCCCCCAGAATCGCCAGACCGACGGTCCCGCCCGAGGCGACGATCGCACCGACGGTGCCGATCGCCCCGACGTAGGCCAGGCCGCTGACAATCGCTGTCTCTCCCTCGACGCGCGAATCCTTGCTGATAAAGACGGCGCGCGGCACGGACAGGTCGTCCTCGACCTCGGCCACCTTGTCGTACTTGTGGCCGAGCTTTTCCTCGACCGCGCGGGCGCTGGCGAGAAGGCTCAGGTTCGAGCGATCGAAGCCGGCAAGTAGCAACTCGTCGACAGCTCTTTGCATGGCTGATTCGTCGTGGAATACGCCAACGGCTTCGCGGGCAGAGTTCTCTACCATGATTCGCTCCTCACTTGTCCGTTGTCAGGGGCGCGAACAATCAACGATCACGCCCGCCAGGCACGTTTTCGGTCGGACGAGCAGTGTAGCGCCAGAAACCAAGCCAATGAATTGATCTGGCGCAAGAATGTGGCGAAGTGCCAATAGAGGCGTAAAGTGCTCATAATCCGGCCGAATTCCATGCTACACAGCCTCGGGTCATTGCGGAGCAACGGGAGAGAGCCGGTGAACGGCGACGAGTTAAAGGCGGCAGCCGAGACCTTCGCGCAGGAGCTGCGCAGCAAGATCGAGCGCGAGCAAGGCGGGGTCGCGACGTTCTTCAACAATTTCCTGTTGCGCACAATCCGCGAGCTAAACCAACTCGATCCGACCTTGGCTTGGGAGGAAAGCGCGCGGCGTATCGGCGGCGCCGAGGGCGATCGTTTGCGCCAGCGCCTAACGGTTCTACGCGGTCATTTGGCGGCCCGCGCGGGCGGCCGCTTCGTCGCCTATCACGAGCGCCTGCCGGTCATTCCCGAGGCTGCGCCCTGGGGCAGTGACATCGACCAGGCGGCGCTGGCCATGAGCCAGGGCACCACGGACTGCCTGCAGTGGCGGGGCATGCCGCTGTTCAAAACCGCCTTCGACATGAGCATCTATCCCATGTTGGTTTGGGAGCAGAAGCCGCGAACGGTCATCGAAATCGGCTCGGGCACAGGCGCAAGCGCCCTGTGGCTCGCCGATTTGCTCGCCATGTCAGGCATCGACGGCCGCGTCTATTCCCTGGATATACAGCCGCCGGATGTCGAGCACCCACGCGTCACCTTCCTCGCCGGCGATTGCCGACACATCGAGAGCGCCTTTCCGGCAGAGTCGATGGCCGGCTGGCCACACCCTTGGTTGGTTATCGAGGACGCGCACGTCAACGTTGGGGGGGGTCTCGATTACTTCCATGCCCGGCTGCAGCCGGACGACTATCTGATCGTCGAGGACAGCCTACAGAAGCGAAAGGAAATCAGCGGGTTCGTGGGCAAACATGCCGGATTATATGAAGTCGATACCCGGTATACGGATTTCTTCGGCCGCAACGCCACCTGCGCCTTCGATTCGATCTTTGTCCGTCGTTAGCGGATTGAAAGAGTCCCCTCACCCGGCGCGCAACGCGCGCCACCCTCTCCCACGTCGGGGAGAGGGTATCGAGCGTCGGCGTTGCTCACCCCTCAACGGCCGCCTGGCGTACGTCGAGGGCCTCGGCCAGCGCGTTGAAACGGCGCTGCACGGCCTCACCGCCCGGTGCCGAGCCGTCGCTGGGTAAGATAAGGCGCAATGTGCTTGCGTCACCATCATATTCCAGCGCGCTACGCTTGAGCACCGTTCCCGTTGCCCCGGAGACGCGATAGGCCAAGCGCAGTGCCAAACCCAGGATGCGGGCGCGGCGGGCCAGGTCGGGCTCAAGCAGGCTCAGGTATGGCGCAATCTCACGCCCCCCGGCGCCACCGCCGTATCGGGCATGCACCGTGACCGCGAGAAAGACCCGCTCGTCATGGCCGACGCCGCTCAGGGGGTAGTGCAGTATCCGCATGAGAGCCTGTTCAGCGCGGTAGTCGGGGTGTTCGCGCCAGGCGACATCAGAGAGCAAGCACGCCGCCAACCGCAAACGCCGCTCGGCCGTGCTTTCGCCAATAAATAGACAATCGGTCCAAGCCAGCAGGTCGTCACCAATCATATCGAAGCGCGCGGCGCGCCCGGCAATATCGGCGGCAACCGCCAGCAGCGGATCTTGCGCACGCTCCACCGGACCCAGCAGATCGAAAAGATGGCCTTCGCGCAGGCCATGGGCGGAGAAAACGACTTTTCTGCACCGCAGAGCACGCAGAACCCGGCTCAACACCAATGCCGCCACCGGCAAGGTTTCCAGCCGTGGCCGCGTGATTCCCTCGATCTTTGAGAGGGAGCGGCGGCCCAGCCGGCTGATGACGTGGCTTAAGTCATTCACCTGCCCCCGGCGCATGGGATAACCGTGAACGACGTGCAGAGGGTACCTGCTTTGCTGCATATGGATGCGGGCCAGCGAACGCCAGGCCCCACCGACCGGATAGAAGGTATCCGCGTTTGCCGTCGGCGCCCCCTCGCCGCCCCAGCCGGACGCGGCGAGCTGTGCATCGATCTCCGCCCGCATCGCAGACAGATCGCCGGCAAAGCGTTCCATCAGCGCGAAAGGACCCAGCCGCAGGGTGGTCGATCGCCCGGCATCGCCATCCGCCAGTTCGACGAGTTCCAGACTGCCGCCGCCCAAATCGCCCATCACCCCGTGCGCCGCCGGAAAACCGGAAAGGACCCCCAGGGCCGACAGTCGCGCCTCCTCGACACCGTCAAGCACGCGCACCGGCTGGCCGCATAGATCTTCGATCTCGGCGACAAAGGCGGACCCATCGGTGGCTTCCCGCACCGCCGCGGTGGCAAGCAGATCGATCCGCCGCGCGCCCATGGCCTTGGCCAAACGGGCAAAGCGCACCAGGTTTTGGCGCGCCATTTCAACGCCTTTCGGATGCAGGCGGCCACTACCGGCTAAGCCGCGGCCAAGACCGCACAGCACCTTTTCGTTGAACAGGGTCGATGCGCCCCGCTCCAACCCACTAAAGATGACCAGGCGGATGGAGTTGGAGCCGACGTCGATAACCGCCACCGGCCCCGCATGAGCGGGATCGGCGCCAATCGCCGGTACATGCACGATCGCCATCGTGCTCAGGCCTTTTTCAACACCAATCGAGGGGCTCTCTTGGCCTTCTCCAGGGCGCTGCCGCGACCGGATAGGCTTGGATTAGTCATGAAATAGGTATGCGCGCTGAACGCCTCGGCGCCGGCCGCCACGCGCCGGTATTCGCCGTCGCTGCCCAAGACCCAGCTTTGCGCCTCGTCGTTGAGATTGGCGATCATGATCTGCTCCAGGACCTGCTGGCGTACGGTGGGATTCTCGATCGGCACGAGCGCCTCCACCCGGCGATCCAGATTGCGCGTCATCCAGTCCGCCGAGGAGATGTAGATTTTGGCCTCGGCCGACGGCAGCCCATGGCCGGCGCCAAAGCAAACGATCCGGCCATGTTCCAGAAAACGGCCGACGATGCTTTTTACTCGAATGTTGTCGGAAAGTCCGCGTACGCCGGGACGCAGACAGCAAATGCCCCGAACCACCAGATCGATCGCCACACCGGCCCGCGATGCCCGATAGAGCGCGTCGATGATCTCGGCGTCTACCAACGCGTTCAACTTGGCCCAGATTGCCGCCGGACGGCCAGCCTTTGCATGATCGATCTCCGCTTCGATCAAGCTCAGCAAGGTCGATCGCAGGGTCATTGGCGCGAAGGCGATCTTCTCCATGGGCTTCGGCTTGGCGTAGCCCGTCATGTAGTTGAACAGGCGGGCCGCATCGCGGCAGTACGCCGGTTCGCAGGTAAAGAAGGACAGGTCCGTGTACACGCGCGCCGTGATCGGATGGTAGTTGCCAGTGCCGTAGTGTACGTACGATCGTAAGATCTTGCCCTCCCGGCGCACCACGAGCGAAATCTTCGCATGCGTCTTCAACTTCAGGAATCCATAGACCACATGCACACCGGCGCGCTCCATATCGCGTGCCCAGCGGATGTTCTGTGCTTCGTCGAAACGCGCCTTCAACTCGACCAGGGCGGTTACCGACTTGCCCGCCTCAGCGGCTTCGATCAACGCTTTAACGACGGGTGAATTGTCCGACGTGCGGTAAAGCGTCTGTTTGATCGCCACGACCGCCGGATCGGCGGAGGCCTGGCGAATGAACTGGGCGACCACATCGAAGCTTTCGAACGGATGATGGACGATGATGTCCTTGGCCCGCACGGCGGCGAAACAGTCGCCGCCAAAGTCGCGAATACGTTCCGGGAACCGGGCGTTGTAGGGAGAGAAGAGAAGATCGGGCCGTTCACCGACGATGAGTTGTTCCGTGTCGGACAGGCCCAGAAGCCCGTCCAGAACGAAGACGTCATTCGGCGCCACGCCCAGCTCGCCCTCCACGAACGTCCGCAGCGGTGCGGGCATGTCGGCATCGACGGTCAGGCGGATGACGCTGCCACGACGGCGGCGCTTAAGCGCCGTTTCAAACACCCGCACCAGATCCTCGGCCTCTTCCTCGACCTCGATATCGCTATCGCGCAGGACACGGAAGAAACCGATGCCGGTTATCTCGGCACCGGGAAACAAGGTATCGAGATGCAGGCAGACAACCTGTTCTAGGCGGATAAAGCGGATCCGCGGTCCGGGCAGGCGAATGAACCGCTCGATCTGTGATGGCAGCGGTATCAGGCCATTAAAATGCTCGCCCTGCTCCGGACTATAGAGCTCCAGCACCATGGAGAAGCCGCCGCTGGGGATGAAGGGGAACGGATGCGCCAACGAGATGGCGATGGGCGTCAGGACGGGAAAGATTTGGTCGGCAAAGTAGCTATTCAGCCATTTCCGCTCGTCATCCGTTAAATCGTCGCGCTCCAGCACACCGACATCGGCCGCCCCTAGTTCCTTCCTCAGTTGGCGCCAGACGCGCTGCTGCTGGTCCAGAACGTGGGCGCCGGCCGCGTTGATTGCGGCCAACTGCTGTTCCGGCGTCAAGCCCTCAGGCGTCAGTGTCTTCACGCCCGCGGCCACCTGGCCCTTCAGACCAGCGACGCGGACTGTGTAGAACTCGTCCAGATTGCTGAACGATATGGAGAGGAAGCGCAGCCGCTCGAACAGCGGATGCCTGGTGTTCACCGCCTCTTCGAGGACACGTTCGTTGAATTTCAGCCAGGAAAGCTCGCGATTGAAAAACCGGTCCGGCGCGTCCAGCCCGGCCTGCGGGTCCGTCTCGCGCAGCGCGGCGGTCCGACTGCTGACCACGCCACGCAAGGGAGTTACTGAATTTCGGTTTTTATCGCTCATTTCGATCCGTTCCGGCTCTTTGGGCGCCGTGCGATCATGATAACCTGTCTTGGCGGCGAGTAATATGACAAGTGAGTTACGAAAGCCTTCAGATTCCTTAACACGACCTGACAGGACTCCGCGCATTGAAGACGCTTTACTTGCTGCGGCACGCCGAGGCAGACAGACAGGACCAGGCGGTATCCGACTACGACCGGCCGTTAGCCACTTTCGGGATCGAGGCGGCGCGGCAAGTCGGCCGGACCATGTACGCTCGGGGTTGGCTGCCGCAAGCGGTTCTTTGTTCGGCTGCCCGCCGCGCCGTGGAAACCTGGGAGATGGTCGCACCGGAGATCACGGTCGCAGCCAAGCCACAGTCCCAACGCGAATTGTATCTAGCACCACCGGCTCGGTTGATCACTGCGCTGCGTGGCCAGTCCAAGAGCATCGCCTCCATACTTCTGATCGGCCACAATCCCGGCATAGGCGGCCTGGCAAGGGCGCTTGCCGGTCCAGGATCGGCGGCACCAGCAAAATCACGGCTGAGACGCGGATACCCNACAGCAACGCTCGGGGTGGTGTCCCTCGCCATCGATGAGTGGGCCGCGATTCGCCCGGAAGACGGCCGGTTACTCCATCTCCTATATCCGAGCGATCCGGATTAAGAGCGGGTTTTGCGCCCGTCCGGCAAATCGAACCGGTGGCGCTTCACACCGAAGCCGCGGCGAAAGGCGGCTGCCGCCTCCGGTCCGGGCGAATTGAGCGCCAACTCGCGCACCGCCTGAGCCAGCGATTCCAGATGCGCGCCCAGGGCTGCTTCGCCGGCCGCGTCGCCCGCGGGGGGCAGATCGGCCCGGAAGCGCGGGTCCTGTATCGCCCGCCCCCACAGGTGCGTCAGCCAATCCAGACCGGTCGGCTGCGCACAGCCAAACGTCACATGGATACTTGCGGCGCTACTGGCCAGGGCATCATGAAATTGGCCGCGGGGCAGATAGAGAAGATCGCCGGGGCGCATGGCAACCTCCTGCGCCACCCGTCCCTTCAGGCGATCGCATTCCGCCTGCGGGATATTGTAGAAGGCGGCGTGCTCGACCGGGTTGTCCAGCCGCCCCTCGTACACGCGCCAATTCTTTTCGCCCAACACGTGTAGGGCAAAGACGTCATGCCGGTCGTAGTGCGAATCGAAGGCCGGTTGCTGCCGCCACGAGCAGTAGAGGTTCGCCGAGACCTTGGCGCCGAGCAAATTACCGATGGTTTCCGCCACCGCCAGGCTGCCGGGGTGCAGCGTCTCGATGTTGTTGAGAACCAGCGACGCGCCTTGGCTCAACAACCCCATAACCTTGGCCGAGTCCGGCTGCATAACCTGCCGTTGATTGCGATTGACGGTTGTCTGCGAATAGGCAACCGGTGGCACTCTCTGCTTGTTAAGCACGAGCTGTAAGGTATTGGCATCCCACACATCCATGCCAAGGATGCGGTTCAGCTCATCCCACGACATGACCGAGGCGAACTTGTCCGGCTGCCCCGGAATATGCAGGGGTGTGCGGCCGAAATGCTCCGCGAAAAACGCGTCCACACCGATCGGTTGGAGCAGTTGTTCGAAGCTCGTGATCGTCTCGCTCATGGTCCGCCCCTTCCCGCCGTCACAAGGTGCCGGGGAATGCACCACCGTCGAGCAAAAGATTTTGCCCGGTAATGAAACCGGCATGTTGACCGCACAGGAAAGCGCAGGCTTCGCCAAACTCTGCCGGATCGCCAAAGCGGCCCGCCGGGTTGGACTGCATGCGCTCATCCCAAACGTCCTGGAAAGGCCGCCCGGCGTTCTTGGCGGCAACGGTTACGTTCGCCGTTAGCCGGTCGGTTTCGAACGGTCCCGGCAGCAGGTTGTTGATGGTGACGTTGTGGCGCACGGTCTTGCGGGCAATGCCGGCGACAAATCCCGTTAGCCCGGCGCGGGCGCCGTTCGACAAACCTAGGATGTCGATAGGCGCCTTCACCGCCGAGGAGGTGATGTTGACGATGCGGCCAAAGCGGCGCTCGATCATGCCATCGACGGTCGCCTTGATCAGCTCGATCGGGGTAAGCATGTTGCCGTCCAGCGCCTTAATCCAATCGTCCCGCGTCCAGTTTCGGAAGTCGCCCGGCGGTGGACCGCCTGCGTTGTTGACCAAGATATCCGGTGCCGGACAGGCAGCCAGTGCAGCCTGCCGACCCTCGGCGGTGGTGATGTCGGCGGCGACCGGTGTCACGGTAACGCCATAGGTGCCCGCCATCTCGGCGGCCGCCGATTCCAGCGGTCCTTGTGTGCGGGCAACAATCGTGACCGACACCCCCTCACGCGCCAGGGCGTTGGCGCAGGCACGACCCAACCCCTTGCTGGCGGCGCAGACCAGCGCCGATTTGCCCCGCAGTCCTAGATCCATCGTCTCCTCCTTAAAGCGCTTAAGTGCCAGCCGTCATCGGCGGCTGTTCGGCAAGGACCTGGCGTGCCAGGGGCACCGTAATCTCGCGCCGGTCGGCCAGGGCAACGCTGTCCATGGCGGCCACGATACTGCGCGCCGCGGCGAATGAGCGCTCCATGCGGGCCGTCAGGAACCGCACGACTCCGGCATCGGCACGCAACTGCCGATCGGCGAACAACTTTACTAGCACGGCCTCGATCAAAGCATCGTCCGGGGGCGCCATGACCACCGCCGTCGCCGCGCGCAACCGTGAGCCAAGGTCTGGCAAATCGATGAGCCAACGCGCCGGCGGTGTCTGCGCCGTCAGCAGAATATGGCCGCCGCGCTCGCCAAGGAAATTGTAGAGATGCAGCAGGCGCTCCTCGGCCAGCCGGCCGGTTGCGAGTGCCGCGTCCACATCCTCCAGTGCGATCGCCTTTGCCGCACCGATCAGCTCCGGCGGCTCGTCGGCGGCCAGAGCCGCCGCCGTGATCTCCACCGCCCCGGAAAGCGTGCGCCAGACATGGCACAAATGCGTCTTGCCGCACGCCGCCGGCCCGTGCAGCGCCATGGCCACACCGGACCAGTCCGGCCAGCGGTCAATCCAGGCGACCGCGACCTCGTTGCACGGCGCCAGCAGGAAATCTTCGCGGCCAAGGGCCGGGCGATGCCCCAAATCCAGCGGCAGTTGCGTTGTCCCGCTCATTCGCTGGGTCCACCGTCAGTGTCGTAATATGGGCTCGCCAAATAGCGGGTCAGCGCAAAGCGCGTGCCGACACCGACGACTGCGGCCACCGGCACAGCGAGCAACACGCCGACAAAACCGAACAGCGCCCCACCGGCGAGGATGGCGAAGATCACCCACACGGGATGCAAGCCGACGCTGCGCCCGACGAGGCGTGGCGTCAGCACATTTCCTTCCAGGGCTTGTCCGACGAAGAAGATGGCCGCGACAACGGCGATCCGCAGCCAGTCGTCAAACTGCAAAAATGCCAGACCGACGGATAGCAACAGCCCAACAACCGATCCCACATAGGGAATGAACGAGAGCAATCCCGCAATCAGCCCAATGACCAGGCCGAATTCGAGGCCGGCTACGGAAAGGCCAACCGCGTAAAAGATACCGAGCAGCAGGCACACCGTGCCCTGGCCGCGTAGAAAGCCGGCAAGGGTTCGGTCAACCTCGCCCCACAATTCGCGAATGATCGGGGCATGGGCGCGCGGCAGCCAGCCGTCAACGGTTCCGGCGATGCGGTCCCAATCGCGTAGTAGGTAGAAGGTTACCACCGGCGTGATGACGACGAGCGACAGCACGTTCGCAACCGCCGCGCCGCCGCTTAGCACACCGGCAATCACATGGGTGGTCCAGGTAAACAGGCGATTGGCCGATTCGGCTAGCGCGCCCTGGATACGCTCCATAACCGCGGGGTCGACGCGGCTCTCGACCATGGCCAGCAGACCCGCGAGCTGCTCGCGCAGGGCCTGCGCAAAGGCCGGTGCGCGCTCCACCAGATTGGCAAGCTGACCGACGATTGTCGGCACCAGCAGCATCAGGGCGGCGGCTACGATCAGCAGGAACAGGATTGTAAGTACCGTGGTCGCCAGGGTGCGCGACAGCCCCCAGCGCTCCAACCGGTCGCAAATCGGATCGAGCAGATAGGCCACCGCCATACCCGCAACGAAGGGCAGCAAGACGCCGCGCAGCAGGTATATTGCAACGAGCGCAACGGCGAGGCCGATGAGCCAAAATCTAATCTGCCGCCCTACGTTCATCAGGCCCCCTCGTCCCATCCGCCGGACCGTGCCTTGCGTGGCACGGCAGCGGTCATTCGTCCCGTTCCATAATCACCGCCATCCAGCCCCATTTGATGACATAGGCCGCGCCGGAAAGAAACGTTGTCATGGCCACGATGAAGGTCAGCATCTCGGGGACGGCATCCAGCGCGACGCCAAGTGCTGGCTTGGCCAAAACGGCAGCAGCCAAAGTGATCTGCGCTGCGGTGTTGACCTTGCTAATGAACAAAGGCGCCATGTGCAAGGAGTGGGTAAGGGTCTGGAACAATAACGCACCGCCGATGATCAGAACATCGCGGAAAACGATCAGGATGACCAGCCAAACAGGCACCTGCCCCACGTATCCCAGCGTTACAAAGACCCCGACCAGAAGGGCCTTGTCGGCCAGCGGGTCCAGATAAGCCCCGATTTCGCTTTCCAGCTTCAAGCGCTTGGCGAGTGCCCCGTCGACCGCGTCGGAGATACCGGCGGCAACGAACACCCAAAAGGCCGGCAGGAGCTCACCTAGAAGGATCAGGTAGATCGTGACCGGCACCGCGAGTAGGCGCGCCAGCGAAATGAAGTTCGGGAGTTGCTGCAGCAGGCCGCGCAGGTTCACTCGCTTGCCGGCAGGCTGGGTGAAATAATTTCCGGAGGTGCTATCGTGGCGGGCTCCGACGTGGCGTTCGGGGCATCACTCAGCCGAACCTGCCAGCCGGAGACCGGGTTGAGAGTCAGGCTGAGGTCCCTTTGCGCCAGGGCCAGGATCAGTTGCTGTTCATCGCCGACATAGGTGAGGTCCACTTCGGTACGCTTGCGCGACATCAAGGTGACCTCGCTTTTCTGCACCGCGGCGACACCGCCCAGGCGGCGCTTGACCTCCAGCCAATCGGCCAGACCGGTAATGGGCGCCGAGACGACGATCCGCCGTTGCGAGCCAGGGCGTAGCAAATTGCGCTGCTTCCAGGCCTCCTGCAGATCGGCGTCGACCCCGTTGGCCGCCCGGGTCAGAAGTTCGGCCACGGTTTCCCCCGGCTCCTGCACATAGCTGGCGAGCATGGTTTGCAACTGCTGCGTCCCGATGCGGCTAGAGCCGACCTGTAGGGTCGCAAATCCCGCCTCGGCATCGCCGCTCACGAGGGCTTGGGTGACCAGCACATCCTCGGTGCCATACCGTTTCGCCAGGGCGGCCAGGCGCACACGGTCACCCGATAAGGCCTGGTTGGTATCGACACTAGCCACATCGCCCAGATCACCCAACGGCACCTGCAGTGGCACCAGCCATTCACCCGGCCGGCGCAATGCCCAGGCCCGCGCCCACGGGTTGACATCCTCCCACAGCACCGCCTCCCCGGCGGGTCCGAAAACGGCCAAAACCAGGACCGGCTTGCTCTGGGTCTCGGCGAACAGCAAACCGCCGGTGCGTAAGAGATTGCGCACTGCATCCGCCTTGAAACGGAAAGTCAGGCGGGCGAGATAGCGGACATCCGAGGTCCGCTCGTCCTCGACCTCGAAATCCCGCACGAATTGCACAATTTCGGGCAGCAGCAATTCGCGCATGCTCGCCAACTCTTCGCGCGGCAACAAGCGGGCCAACAGCTTTTGCATGGCCAGAACATGGCCCTCGGCATGCGCTGCCTCCCGCGCTGCGGCGGCGGTTTCGGCGGTCGCATCCACGTCGATATCGCTGACCGTAAAGACGTCGGCCAGAGCGTTGCCGGTACGCGGCGCCACGGCGGCGCCTAGGGCAAAGACGAGAATTCCCAGAAACAACGCGTCACGGAGTCGGCGAAACGGCATTGCAAAGCGCCCTGGAT
>JGI24023J19991_10002830_pt1 | contig 12416 bp, 12 predicted proteins | sample Cruoilmetagenom1_FD_19991 | JGI IMG/M metagenome (IMG submission 19991)
ACCTATGAGACTTTCCGTGATATGGGCATTGCGTTTGCCGCCGCACTGGTTTTGATCTATATCCTGCTGGTGTGGGAATTCGGCAATTTTATTCATCCGGCGATTGTTATGGCGCCAATACCATTGACGCTGATCGGCATTATTCCGGGGCACTGGCTGATGGGGGCGGAGTTTACCGCAACCTCAATGATCGGCTTTATTGCACTGGCGGGCATCGAGGTTCGCAACTCGATCCTGCTGGTTGATTTTGCCAGGAACGAGGTGCATAGAGGGGCTCCCGTCCGGGAGGCGGTGATTTCAGCCGGGCAGATACGCATGCGTCCGATCTGGGTTACAGACCTGACCATGATGGCCGGTGCAGTAGCGATTATCTTCGACCCGATCTTCGAAGGAATGGCTGTGTCGCTGCTATTCGGTCCGATTGTGGCTGTGCCGCTGACCATGATCGTCGTGCCCCTGGGCTGCACCTCTGCGTATAAAGCTTTCCTCAGGAGAAGTGCGCAGAGTGAAGAGGCGGCAGGGGATCTCTGCGGCGGCAGCGATACATTGTTGGACACACCTAAAGCCTGAAATTGGATAGGGGAGCGGGGCTGGCCCGACCTGACGTCCTACATTACCCCGAGGTTTGCTGTGCTGCTTCCAGCTCTTCCAGGGCTAGCATCCATAGCTCCTCGGTCTCAGCCAACCCGGCATCAATGCCTCCTTTCTCTTCGAGCAGTTGCCTGAGTTCCTGCTTGCGCTGCTCCTGGTAAATGCCGCTGTCAGTCAGCTGCTTCTCCAGTGCTTCACTCTGATGCTGCAGCTTCTCCACTCTCGCCTCGAGTTGGTCGGCCTTTTTTTTCAATGGACGCAGTTGTTGGCGCTGCAGCGCCTGCTGGCGCTTTAGATCTTTGCGGGAAGAGGTGTTGGCATCATCCTGCTGTTGTGGCTCTTCAGCATCGCTACTGTTGTCCCGGTTGGACAGCCAGCGGCGATAATCGTCCAGGTCCCCTTTGAAATTGAGAACCTGCTGATTATCGACCAGCCATAGTTGATCGCATGTTGCACGCAGCAGGAAGCGGTCGTGCGAAACGATCAGCATCGCTCCCTGGAATTCCTGCAACGCTTCTACCAGCGCCTGGCGCATTTCGATATCGAGATGGTTCGTCGGCTCGTCCAGCAGCAACAAATTCGGACGTTGATAAACGATTAGCGACAGTGCAAGCCGCGCCTTCTCTCCTCCGGAGAAGGGTGCGACTAACTCCAATGCACGCTCACCCTGGAAGCCAAAACCACCCAGAAAATTTCTCCCCTGCTGATCGCTGACTTGGGAATTTAGCTGGCGCAGATGGTCGAGCGGCGTATATTCCGGGTTGAGCTGATCCACCTGGTGCTGGGCAAAATAGCCGATTTTGCACTCCTTTGCCTGCGTCAATTGCCCGCAGAGAGCAGGCAGCATCCGCGCCAGCAACTTGATGAGTGTCGACTTGCCGGCGCCGTTAGGTCCCAGCAGGCCGATCCTGTTGCCGGCATGAATATTGAGGTTCAGATGCTGAATCACCGGAGCACTCTCTGCATAACCGGTAGCTACATCCTCCATGGTCAACAGCGGGTCAGGCTGATGTTCAGGTGTCAGGAATTTGAAGCGAAAAGGTGAGTCGACATGCGCCGGGGAGATCAGCTTCATGCGCTGCAGTGCCTTGAGCCGGCTCTGGGCCTGCTTTGCCTTGGTAGCCTGGGCGCGAAAGCGATCCACATACTGCTGCATATGTGCCATTTCGCGCTGCTGCTTCTCGTGTTCGGCCTGCTGATTGGCAAGACGCTCGGCACGGATTTTTTCGAAGGAGCTGTAGTTGCCGGTGTAGAGGGTTACTCTCTGGTGTTCGATATTTAGAATGTGTTTGCATACGGAATCAAGAAAGTCGCGGTCATGGGATATCAGCAGCAGGGTTCCCGGGTATTTCCGCAGCCACTCTTCCAGCCAGATTACGGCATCCAGATCGAGATGGTTGGTTGGCTCGTCAAGCAGCAATAGATCCGAGCGGCACATCAGAGCGCGTGCCAGATTCAGGCGCATGCGCCAGCCTCCGGAGAAGCTGCTGACAGCATGTCTGATTTCTTCACTCTGAAATCCCAGTCCATGCAGCAGTCTGGCGGCGCGTGATTCGGCGCGGTAGCCGTCGATTGCATCCAATCTGGCATGCAACTCCCCCAGGCGGTTGCCGTCCGTGGTCTCTTCAAGCTCTGTTTGCAACAGGCGCAGCTCCTCATCGCCATCTAGCACATAGTCAAGTGCGGAGCTCTCCGTGGCAGGCGTCTCCTGTGCGACATGAGCGATGACCCATCCTCCGGGCAGAGAGATTTCACCGGCGTCTGTCGGATATTGCTGCAGCAGCAATGCGAAGAGGCTCGATTTTCCGGTGCCGTTGCGGCCTGTCAGGCCGACGTTCTGACCGGGATGAATCGTCAGGGATGACTCTTCAAACAGCAGTTTAACGCCGCGCCGCAGGGAGACATTTTCAAATCTGATCATTTGATTTTACTGGTTTTCCCCTAACTTGAGCCCCAGTGGGTCATTTGGGTCGATGCCATCCATAAAAGGTTTGCTGCGCTCCTTGTTGGTGATCTGGTAAACCATTCCAAGCCAGTTGCTGACTACGGCTTTGGCGGTGTCGCGCCAGGTGATATCGAGCATCGGGATGATCAGGGATTCAGGAAACTCGGTCAGAGGCTCGTCATGTTGCTGCGACCCCTCTGCACGCTCCCGGTATTCGTTGAGTATCGCCTGGGCATGAATGCTGAGATAGTTGTCGGGGAAGGGTGGGTAAGAGTGGCGCTTCCCATTGAAATAGAGCCCGACTTCACGCTTGTATTCCTTGAGCAGGCTGTTGATGTCGTATTCCGGATGTCCCTGAAAAAAAACCTGTCGGAAGAGATCTGGGCTAACAGCGAGATGTACGCCGGCTGTTTCACTCTCGGCAAGAACACGCAGGTTTGCCTCTTCGAGCTGTTGCCTGTCAATCTGGTTATAGCGGGAGTGAGGCACGTCAAAGCGGCTGTTGATCGTTTGCACCAGCGGGTGATCGTGCATGGTGACCCGATGTTCAAACACTCCCCAGCGTTTGAAACCGAGGTGATAGCGATTAATGCCGTAAAAGTGATCAACCACGGCATGTGTAGCGAGGCAGGAGCAAAGTGTCGAGGTGACATTCTCGTATGCCCACGAGATCACCCCTGCCAACGGCTCCCAAAAGCTCTCGTCAGCAAGATCCGGGTGCGTCACATTGGCGCCGGTGATAATCAGTGCGTCCAGGCCCAGCTCCTGGATTGTCGTGAAATTCTCATAGTAGTCTGCAATATGCCGTGCTGCTTTTTCACCACGCGGCAGAGCGTCAAGCGTAAAGGGGTGGATATGGAACTGGGCAATCAGGTTACTGCGTGCGATAAGGCGGTAGAACTGGCGTTCTGTTGCCGCCATGGCGGCATCCGGCATCATGTTCAGCAGACCGACATGCAGCTCGCGTATATCCTGATCTCTGGCGCGCTCACAGGAGAGGACTTCAAATCCCTCGTTTTTGAGGCGTTCAAATGTGGGTAAATGAGTGTGTGCGACCAATGGCATCAGTGTTTCTCCCGCTGGAGTGCGCGTTCAACCAGTTGCATGAAATCATCTTCCGTGTGCAGATCGAATACCTCTTCACTGGAGATGGTGTAGCCATACTGTGCAGCAATAGCGTCATAGCGGGGGATGCGGCTCTCGAACAGCTGTGGAAATACCCAACGGGAGAAGTCGTCAGGGTTGATCATCGCAACGTAGTCGATATGCTGCTGCCGGCGATATTCGTTGAGTCTCTGCAGCAGAAAATCCGGGGGATAGTAGAGCGGTTTGGGATCCGAGATTGCACGTTCGATAAGCCGTTCCCGGTCACTCCTGGTGGCGCGAATGTAGAGTATCAAGGTGTGTTCGGCCAGTGTTTCCATCACTTGTGGGGAGTCCAGTTCGCACAGGCTGCCGCCCGCATCATTGATGAAATTTGTGTAGTCATACACGACTCTGGCTTTCTCGATAAAGCGGGGAACATCCAGCATCGTAGCCACCTCTGCATCATGGTGCAGTTGCTGTCGGCGCTGGAACTCCGGCAGTGACAGGCCTCCCTCGTCAGGATCACCTACCTTGCCGAGGAATGAGGAGACCGGATGCAGGTTATCAAAACTAATGTTGTTGTTGATATGGATAGAGTCGGATCGCAGCAGGTCGCGCAGAAACGGGATATGCATCATCTTGCGTTTGATATTGTCCAGGATTGGCTCATCCAGATAGTGGCTGCCGATACGGTAGTCACCGGAGTAGTGGTACCACTGATCTCTGGGCAGCAGGGATGAGAGGCGTGTTTTACCCACGCCGGACATACCGAGCAGGGTAATCCTTTTAGCTGGTGAGGATCTGAACTCCTCCGGGGTCATACGCACAAGCAGGCTCTCCTGATAATCAACAGCACCTATTCTACAAGTTTTTCTTCCCCCAAACCCCTATCTCTTCGATTCATTCCAATCACTCTTAATCAGTCGATAAAAAAGTGCTGTGATATATTGAGAGGATTGAAGGCTCCCAAGATTGCCGAGGTCGCTAAGGCTCCCTCGCAATGATAGCTTTCACACAGACTTAATGAGGATTGACATTTTCCTAATGAAAAGCGTTGTGCACTGGATTGTCCAGTCATTACTATTTGTACTGCTGCTGTTATGCGCCTGGAAAACCTGGGAGCAGGCTCATGCCTATGAGCGTGAGACTCTGTTTATCATTCAGCAGCTCGAGGCAGGGACACGCGTTGAGAATACAGGACGCCACATCCTGGAGATGATTACCCTCGGACTCTATGACGGCTACTCGGAGAAACTTGAAGAGCTCCAGCAGCATCAGCAGCTGCGGCAGGCCTATGATGATTCCATCAGGATTACCAGCATCGCTTTTTTCATTGTTGCGGTGCTGTTATTGTTGATGGTGTGGTCTCTGAACCGGAGCCTTCTGGATGCAGGTTATGCGATGCTGCTGATTGCACTGGTGGCACTGGCTGTTGGTCTAAGTACGCCAATACTGTCGGTTGAGGCAAGCAAGGAGCTTCCTGTGCTGGGGGAGACGGTGTTCCAGTTTAGATCCAAAGGCATCCTCAGCACCATTGATGCGCTCAGGCACAGCGGCAACCTGTGGCTGGCGGCACTGCTGTTTGTGTTCAGCGTTATCGTGCCCCTGTTGAAGACACTGCTGGTCGGGGTTACCTGGTGGAACCATGAGCACCATCTGTTTCAAAAGGGACTGGACCTGGGGCACCACATGGGAAAGTGGTCCATGGCGGACGTCTTTGTGGTTGCCATCCTGGTAGCCTACTTTGCCAATAGCGGCCAGGATCTCACCGAGGCGGAAGTACAGGTTGGGCTGGTGTTTTTTGCATCCTATGTGGTTTTGTCGCTGCTTGGAACGCAGTTGATTACAAGAGGAATCAATAAAAAGGCATTTACTTGAGTCCTGTGTAAAGGTTTTAATACATTTCTTTATACAGAATTGTTGTCGCATAGGTTAGAATCTAATTATATATTGAAGGAGGCTTTGCAATTGAGTAATGATCCCCCCAAGCTGGGCATAAGTGATGATGATGAAATTCTTGATCAGCAGTTCATGCGGGCTGTCAGCTCCTTCGAAGGCATTATTCTCAGCCAGATCAGCACCAAAAACAGGCTGGGTACACGGCTTAACTATACAGTACAGGCCGGCATTATTATTCTTGGCCTGATTGCGGTCTCCATATTGGTGCTGCTGCTGGTCCTGTCATCGCAAATCAACCGGATCTCCAGCGTCGTCAGTGATATGAATTCGCATTTCACTGAGATTTCGGAGCAGATGGCGAATATGAACCGATATGTCGATTCGATGGGGAATCAGGTTGCGCTGCTGGAGAGCATTGATATCCAGACTAATGTGATGAAGGAGAGTATGAATTCCATCGTGTCGGATATGATCAGCATGCAGAATTCTGTTTCTGGCATCAACGGCCACGTTAGCGGAGTACGCAATAATGTTGACAATATCTCTATGACCATGGATCTCATGGATATTGAGGTCGTCAATATGAGCAGGGATATTCACAGGATGGGCAAGCCATCGAGAACCTTGAACAATATGTTTCCTTTTCCATGATCTCAACAAGATGGGATATGATTAGAGCTACCGGACAGGAGAAAATGTATGACTGAAGATTCAAGACGCGTCTGGATCCGGGTTATTGGCCGTCTGGGAAGGGAGACCCAGCTGCATCTTGATGAGCGGAGTCGCCACTTCCGTGTTACCGATGCGATCATTATTGTCGTCTCACTGATCATTGCGGTCATTGCGATATTCAATGTTTACTATATCTACGTTCTGTCACAGGGGTTTAACGGCATCGTAGATAATATGGATTCCATGCATAAGAATTTGATTGTCGTAGACAAGGATATGTCTTCGATCACTGACAAGATGAAAGTCTTTACCGGCCACATGGAGCATATGGATAAGATTGAACAAAATATGAGCTCCCTGACAGACTCCATGGGTAGCGTGACGGGATCTATGAACAACATTAAAGGCAGTATAGGCATGATGGAGCAGGAGATGGCGCTGATGAGCTCAGGCATGAGCAACATCGACTACCGTTCCGGCAGCATGGCGGGCAGCGTCAGTGTGATGCGTGAAAACACCCGTCAGATGGCACGCCCGATGAAGATGATGCCGTGATTACGGCGTTTTTTTCCAGCCCCTGACTTTCTTCGGGGATCTCGCAAAAATGCCTGGCACGCCGGGAAAGCCTTTGCGCCTCTGCATTTGAGAGGAATAAAAGATGCTACCCGGCATCATCGGCATCAAGTTTACAGCTATTCCGGTTCGGCCTTCTGACGGCGATGCAGTAACTCTTTGACAGCCACATTTGGATCCAGGTCTTCATAGAGAATTCGGTAGACCTGGTGAGTGATCGGCATGTCCACGTTCAGTTCCTGCGCCATCAGCCAGGTCTCCTTGGCGGCATGCACGCCTTCGACTTCCTGACCAATCTCCTTTCGCGCCTGCTCTACCTTGAGGCCTCTGGCGAGCGCCAGGCCCATGCGGCGGTTTCGTGACTTGTCATCGGTGCAGGTGAGAGTCAGATCACCGAGGCCGGTCAGCCCCATGAATGTATTTGTATGTGCTCCCAGTGCCTTGCCGATGCGGGTGATTTCAGCCAGACCACGTGTAATCAGGGCGGCACGGGCATTGGCGCCAAAGCCCAGGCCATCGGAAAGGCCGGCCGCAATAGCCATGATGTTTTTAATGGCGCCGCCAACCTGTACTCCAATCAGGTCATCACTGGTATAGGCTCTGAAGGAGTCGCTTTGCAGTGCCGTCGCAAGGCGCTCAGCATAATATTCGCTGGTGGCGGCGACCGTGATAGCTGTTGGCAGGCCCTGTGCTACCTCGATGGCAAAAGTCGGGCCTGAGAGTACGGCAAGTTCAGCCTGCGGAAAAATATCGTGGGCAACCAGGCTTAAAGGCCTCCGGCTTTGTGGATCGAATCCCTTGGTTGCCCAGCAGATGCTCTCCGGCGTACTGATTTTAGCGATCTGTTTCAGCACCGAACGAAAAGCATGGCTGGGAACTGCTATCAGGATTTCATCACTGGCGTCGAGGACCTTTTGCAGTGATGGTTCCGGCTGCAATTTGTCAGGGAAGGGGATTCCGGGTAGAAAACGGTTATTTTCACGCTGTTGCCGAAGCACATGAATCTCTTCGTCGTGTCCCCACAGGCGGACCTCAGCACCATTTCTAGCCAGTAATATAGCGAGCGCAGTTCCCCAGGAGCCGGCTCCAAGGACAGCAATCGATTTAGTGTTTTGCTTCACTAGCGGCCTGTTGCTGAGCTTGTTGCTGGGCATAGATGGCCTCAAAATTGACGGGCGCAAGCAGCAGTTGTGGAAAGCTGCCGCGATTGACAAGATCTGATATCGCTTCGCGTGCGTACGGGAACAGAATATTTGGACAGGTAATGCCGATAACCGGGCTCATCTGCTCTTCAGGTACGCCAATGATATTGAAGATGCCCCCCTGTTGGACCTCTGCAAGAAAGGCTGTTTTGCCGTCGCTTTTTACGGTAACGGTGACTGTCAGCACGACTTCATAATTGTCATCATCCAGCTTTTGCATCCCGGTATTGAGTTGCAAATCCATTTGAGGTTTCCACTCGCCAAGAAACATGGCTGGCGAGTTAGGGGTCTCAAAGGAGACGTCCTTACAATAGATGCGTTGCAGCTTGAATTGTGCTTCCTGTGCCGGCGCTTCTGTGGCTGTTTTGTTTTCTGTCTCTTTGTTCTCGCTCATGATGGCTATGTTTTCTCTTTGGAGAGGGGTAAATTGGCGCTTTGCCAGGCCATGATGCCGCCTCTAAGGTTGTAAGTCTGTTCAAATCCGGATTTGCGCAGGTCGCGACAGGCTGCCTGACTCTGGCTGCCCGATCGGCAACTGACGATCACGGGTTTGTTCTTGTGTTTTTCGAGTTGTTTGATCTGGTTTTTAAAGCTGTTGATGGGGATGTTGATTGAGCTAACGATATGCCCCTTGCTGAAATCAGCCATGGGGCGCACATCAACTACCACAGCATCGTCACGGTTGATCAGCTGGGTCGCCATCTGGGGAGGTATGTTAAATTTTCCTCCGCCGGATGCCGTTTGGTATGCCAGCATGCCGAGGATGGCGAAAAGGGCAATAACGAGCAGCAGATGATTGCCCGAAAACTCGATCAGTTGTTCCATGAAGTCTCTTGTGAATTGGTTAATCGTTGGTGGTGCAGAAAACGGCGCGCATCATACTGATGAGTTGCAGCAAACGTGGATCACCAATTTTGTAAAAGACGCGATTGGCATCTTTTCGGGTTGAGAGTATATCCTTATCGCGCAAAATTGCCAGATGCTGGGAAATATTACTTTGCGATGTACCTACAATTTCGACAATATCCTGAACACTGACCTCCTGCTCCCCCAGGGCGCAAAGAATTTTAAGGCGCAGAGGATGAGACATCGCCTTGAGTGCGCGGGATGCACGATCGATGTCGGATTCGTTAGAGAGGAGGGTGACTCCAGGGTCGGTTTGAAGAACATGATTCATGCTTGTTTCGACTCCATTTAGTGTGTTCGATGTCTGTTTGCATTCATCGGGTGAATGTTCTTATTATTTTTGAAAGCGACTGTTCAGATGCAGTCTACCCTATATTAGAAAATTATGGTATTTGGAAATGCAGAGGGCGAACAGGAAATAGCGGTGTGAGCGGTATTTTCCCTGAGCGTTTTATAGAGAACTCTTTCCGGACTTGAGGAGGATAATGATAAACTTGTCGTTACTTCTATTAACGGTTATCCACTCTCCTGATACATTTTCTTGGGGCGCAGTCCTGCTGGAATGAAAAATTGACGAGAACAACACGACCTAAACCCGCCGTATTGCTGATTCTTGATGGCTGGGGCCTGAGCGATGATAGAGAGGACAACGCGATCGCTCAGGCGCATACCCCCGTGATGGATCGTTTGTGCAACGAGTATCCGTACACCACAATTAAAACTTCCGGTGCGGCAGTGGGTCTGCCTGCCGGGCAGATGGGGAATTCAGAGGTCGGGCATCTCAACATTGGAGCCGGCCGTGTTGTGTATCAGGAGTTTACCCGCGTCAGCCGTGCAATTCGCACCGGTTCTTTCTTCAGCAACCACACGCTTACCAACGCCGTTGATGCGGCAATTTCCAAACATGCTGCGGTGCATATCGTTGGATTGCTCTCCGATGGTGGTGTGCATAGCCATGAAACGCATATCCATGCGGTAGTCAAGCTTGCTGTAGAACGCGGTGCACAACAGGTCTATGTGCATGCGTTTCTGGACGGCAGGGATACGCAGCCCAAGAGCGCACACAGATCGCTCGAAGAGATGAACAACGTTTTCAGGGAACTGGGTGGCGGCAGCCTGGCCGGCATCATCGGGCGTTTCTATGCGATGGATCGTGACAGCCGCTGGGATCGTGTCAAGGAGGCCTATGACATGATGACCCTGGGCCGGGCGCCGTATACGGCAAGTGATGCTTTTAATGCACTTGAGATGGCGTATGCGAGGGAGGAGAGTGATGAGTTCGTGCGTGCAACGGTTATCCTGCAGCAGGATGGAGAGCCGGTGGTGATGCACGATGATGATGTCATTATCTCGATGAATTATCGATCGGATCGTGCGCGTGAAATTACGCGCCCCTTCATCGAGCCGGATTTTGATGAGTTTGAACGTGAGTCGAAGCCGAAGTTATCGACTTTCGTTACCCTCACTGAATATAAACATTCGTTTCACCTGCCCGTCGCTTTCCCTCCGGAAAAACTGCCCAACGGCCTGGGAGAGTATCTTTCCAATCTGGGAATGCGGCAGCTGCGCATTGCCGAAACAGAAAAGTATGCGCACGTAACTTTTTTCTTCAATGGAGGCACTGATCAGGCAAGCGAAGGTGAAGAGCGCATCCTGGTTCCATCTCCGCGGGTCAAGACCTATGANCTGAAACCCGAGATGAGNGCTTTTGAACTGACCGATNAACTGGTTGACGCCATCGAAAGCAAGGAATTTGATGTTATCATCTGCAACTATGCCAATACCGACATGGTCGGCCACACTGGCAAGCTGGATGCCGCAATCAAGGCGGTTGAGGCGGTTGATGAATGCCTGGAGAGAGTGGTTTCCGTACTGCATCGTGTTGGCGGTGAGGCCTTGATTACTGCAGATCACGGTAATGCGGAAAAAATGCTGAATCGTGAATCCGGTCAGGCTTTTACAGCGCATACCACCAATCCTGTGCCCTTGATCTATGTCGGCAATCAGCGAAAACATTTTTTGAATAATGGGTCATTGAGTGATTTGGCGCCAACCCTGCTGCATATCATGGGAATCGAACAGCCCTCTGAGATGACCGGCAGGTCACTGCTCATCGATCAGAGTGACGGTAAGTCTGTTGCCTGATATGCGAGGCAAGTTCGGCATCACGCTTGCAGCGGCGATATTGCTGGTGATTGCCGTCTCCCTGTATCTGCTGTTTGCCGAAAGTGACGCTGAGAAGAGAGAGCGCCTGCGCCAGGAGATGGGNGAGCTGACGGCAGAGTTGCAGTCGGCACATAAAGCCAGGGACAAGGAGAGCAGGGAGCTTGCCGAGGTTGAGGTGAAAGTCAGCAGGCTGACTGCAAAACTGCATAAAACGGAAATNNAAACAGAAAAGGTTGTAAAGCGTCTAAGCGCGCTGATGACGGATCTGCAGCCAATTGAAGANCGTCTGGACACACAGCGGAGACTACTNAATCAACAGGTGCGGTTGAGTTTTCTGATGGGACGGCAGCAGCAGTTAAGGTTGATGCTCAGTCTTGATGATCCGTCAAGAGTCAGCCGTATTGCAACGTACTATAATTACCTCATTCGTGCGCGTTCACAAGTTATCAGGGATGTGCGGCAGACTTTTCATCAGTTGCTTGAAACCGGGCGAAAAATCCGCGCCGACGAGCAGCGCCTGCTGGCGTTGAAATCAGAGCAGTCGCAGCTGCTGAACTCCCTGCATGAAACACGTGATGCGCGCCAGCAGGCATTAGCCCGCTGGAGTGAAAAAATCAGGACAGCAGATGAGCGCCTGAAAATTGTGAAGGAGGATGCATTGCAGCTGGGCCTGTTGACGCAGCGGTTGACACAGCATTCCACTGAGCAGTCGGCAGATGTCGGTGCAGCGGAAACGAGTCATGAAACCGCTTCTCGAACAGAGTCGTCGCCGCAGCGGACTCCTTTTTCATCCAGCCGCGGGAAACTTCCCTGGCCGCTCACAGGGAAGCCGGTACAGCGGTTTGGTGAGTTGATTATCGGCGATGTCAAGCACACGGGGATGGTGATCAGGGTCGGCAAGGGATCGCAGGTGCATGCCGTCTATCCTGGAAAGGTAGTATTTTCAGACTGGCTGCGTGGATATGGATTGCTCATGATTATTGATCATGGCGATGGTTTTATGAGTCTGTATGGTTACAATCAGAGTCTGCTGAAATCTGTTGGTGACGATGTCAGCGCAGGAGAAGTGATCACGCTCTCAGGCGAGAGCGGAGGACAACAGCAGGCCTCACTCTATTTTGCGATTCGCAAAGGAGCGAAGGCATTCGATCCCGTGCGCTGGTGCGTGCGTGCGGAAGGTAAAAACGTAGGTTAAATTCAGAGTCTCTTTATTATGAAATATATAGTTGTTTTTCTTCTCTCACTGCTTATGACATTCTCCTCCATGGCGGTGGCCCGGGAGCCTGCAGGAGGTGAGGTCGAGGAGCAGTTAGAGGATCAGGTCAAGGAGCATCTCAAGGAAAAGGGTCAGAACAAGGATGAAAGTAGCGATGAGA
>JGI24023J19991_10002831_pt1 | contig 12411 bp, 9 predicted proteins | sample Cruoilmetagenom1_FD_19991 | JGI IMG/M metagenome (IMG submission 19991)
CCGGTTGACGGGCTGACCAGATTGCCGACATCGACGGAGGCGGTCGAGATCCGCCCGTCGATCGGGCTGTGAATTTCCGTGTAGCTCAGATTGAGCTGGGAAATTTTCAAGGCGGCCTCTGAGTCCTTGACGAGCGCGGCCGAGCCGGCCTCGGTGGCGGTCGCCGCATCGAGCGTCGAGACGGCGACGTCGCCTCTGCCCACCAGCGTCTTTTGGCGCTGCAGGTTGAGCTGATCGTTTTTCAGCGTCGCCTTGCGCTGCTCGACCGACGCCTGGCTTTGCTCCACCGCCGCCTGGTATTGGGCTTGCTCGATGACGAAGAGCAGCTCGCCCTTCTTGACCGCAGCGCCCTCGGTGAACTTGCGCTGCTCCAAAAATCCCTCGACGCGGGCCTGCAACTTGACGGTGTCGCGCGCCTGCACGCGGCCGACATATTGCTGGCTGGGGGAGACGTTGCGGGCCGCGACGGGCGCAACGATAACGGTTTGCAGGGGCTTTTCGGCCGCTTGGGCCTTTGCGCTCTCTTTTGGCTTGGCGGCGGCCTTGGGCTTTGCGGCCTCCTGGGCCTCGACTGCGCTCAAGCTTGCGAGCAGTCCGGCAATCAGCAGCGCCAATCTGAATGAAGCCATTGTGCACCCATCACTTGTCCAGCCGGCGGCGCCAGCAGCAAACGGCGCCACGGGGCAGTATAGGCAGAGCCGACGTCAGTTCCAATGGCGCTCTGGGCGGCGCCCCAAAAGGCGCACGCGGCCGACGGGCGGATCAGTCATGTCACGGGAAACTGGTAGGCGCACGGGGACTCGAACCCCGGACCCGCTGATTAAGAGGCGGGCGAAATCCTCCTATTATCAAGCTAATTCCGACAGTTTCCCTTTCCGTTCCGGCACTGAATGGAAAAGGGAAATTCAATATGTCGGAATGGATTGCCACTCACAAATTCATCACTGCCCATCGACCTAATCTGTGTGGTTGTAGGTCAGTGGCATGAGCCTCCAAGCTCTGACATGGGCGCTTGATCAGGACGTTCCAAACTCAGGCGCTAAGCTGGTCCTGATCTCACTGGCCAATTACGCCGATCACACGTCCGGAGAAGCTTACCCCGGCCAAAAATTGTTGGCGCAAGAGGCGTCGATGACTTCGCGTTCGGTACGCCGCCATCTTGTCGCGTTGGAGAAGATGGGTCTTATCGAGCGACAACGCCGAACAAGGAAAGACGGTTCACGCACGAGCGATCTTTACATTCTAAAGATTGCTAACCGGACAAAATCGACAGGACAACCGGAAAATGTGTCCAGCCTTGAACCTGTCAGTGAACCCACACTTCCTAAGGGAAGTGATGCCACAGCGTCTGCCAATGAGGTTTTGACAGACACTGTCTGGCGGCTATGTCCCGACAAGCTCCAAGCCCTCGGCGTGTCGGATAAGTGGTGCCGATCAATGCTCGGCAAATGGTTGAAGGCTTATCAACCCGAGAAGGTATTGCGTGCCGTGAAAGCGGCAGAGCGCATCGGTACCCGTGACCCAATCCCTTACATCACCGAAGTGCTTGCCAAAGGTGGTGCTGCAAATACCGATGACGGTGACAAAATTATCGTGAGGCGGAACACCAAACCGTTTGAGGCTTGGCAGAAGTACTGCGCGCGAACAAACAGCCCCAAGATCTACACATTCAAATTAAATGACAAAGTTGAGGTTCCAAGTCTTTGGCCGCCCCACTTACCTCAAATACATGGGCATGCCGGTCAGATTGGCGATCCGAGGACGGTAGGTCTCCACATCATACATCGCCTCGACATCGATACGGTGTTGGCCCTTGGTGCTGATATCGGCGGGCTGCGTCGTATAACAACCATCCTGGATCGCCATCATCAGGCCCGTTTTGCCGTCTTCGATGTGCCGGACCGCCATGGTCCCAAAATTCTTGGACACCATTAAATCCACTGCGTCTGGCGCTCCAGCCCGCAATAGGTAAGCAAGGTTCTGGACCATGACATTAACGCCGGTCAGTTGCCTCACGGCATTACCGATGGTTTGACCGATGCCACCCAGCTTGCGATGTCCGTAGGCATCGGGCTCCCCAGCCTCAATCACTTTTTCGCCCTCGGCATAAGCACCTTCCGACACGACGACGATTGCGTAATCAGAGGAACTTCGCATGCGATCCTCCTTGAGCAGCGTCACGACTTTTTGCAAATCAAACGGCACTTCGGCAATCAAGGTGCGGTCCGCATTCGCCAAATAGCCACCCATCAAAGCCGATTGACCGCAGTTGCGACCGAACATCTCAACCACGAGGATGCGCTCATGACTTCCCGCAGGCGTGCGCAACCGATTGATCAGCTCCACAGATCGCGTCACGCAAGTTGAGAATCCGATGCAGTAATCCGTACCGAAGACGTCGTTGTCCATCGTCTTGGGAAGGCACATCATCTGTGCGCCTTCTTGATGCAATCGCGCGGCATAAGAGAGAGTGTCATCGCCGCCGATTAGCAATCACAGCGTCGATCTTAAGCGCCTCGAGCACTGCGAGCACGTGGTTCGTACAGTCGATCGTGCCATGGTCGCTTATCCCGTCCTGTCGTTTCAGGAAATCGGGTAGGTCCTTGGCGCGCACCTTGGAGGGATTGGTACGCGATGTATGCAGAATGGTGCCGCCAGTGCGGTCGATGCCGTGCACAATACCGGGCGTTAGCGGCATGATGTGATCCTGCGAGGCCACGGGATTCGCGGGGTCGAAGTTGAGCGGCCCGCCCCAGCCGCGCCGAAAACCCGTGACCTGCCAATCGCGGGCACAGGCCTCGTTCACAATGGCCATTATCGCCGGATTGAGGCCAGGCACGTCACCACCGCCTGTCAATATGCCCAAATGCATGTGCTCGCCTTACCTTTAACGTTGAATAGAGAACCGGCTTGGAAACTCAGTCTACTGCGAGCCAGCGGTGTGTCGTGTGGCCAGCACCTTATCGATGCGCCGTCCGTCCAAATCGATGATCTCGAACTTCCATCCCATCGCCGTGAAGGTCTCTCCCGTATTGGGCAGTTGATGCAATTGAGCAAGCGCAAAGCCCGCGACAGTTTGATAGCTGCGCTTGCGAGGAAGGGAAACGGCGAGATGCTCCGCCATCTCCTCCACCGGCAGAGCACCGGAAAGGAGCCATGAGCCTCTCTCTCTCTCGATCGCATACGCCTCACGGCCGGCCTGATCGGAGCCAAACACGCCCACAATCGTCTCCAAAATGTCGTAAGGCGTTACGAGTCCCTCGAAGTGGCCGTATTCCTCGTAGACGAGCGCCATCGGTACTTTGGCTCGGCGCAGAATGGTTAGAACATCGAGCGCATCAAGCGTCTCGGCGATCACGGGTGCGTCGCGAACATGCCTGCGAACATCGATGGTTTTGCCGGTGAGTAGTTCGGCGAGCAATTCGCGAGTTTGCACGACACCCATCATGGCGTCCTGCGAGCCATCGCCAACAGGCAAGCGTGAATGCGGCGTTTTCATTAGTGTTGCCTTAATCTCTTGCGGATCGGCGGCAAGATTGATCCAGTCGACTTTGGTGTATGGAGTCATCACAGCGCGGACCGAACGGTCGGCGAGGCGCATCACTCGGCTGATCAGATTGCGCTCGCCTGTCTCGATTAGACCCGACGTTTCCGCCTCGGCAATGAGAAACTTGATCTCTTCTTCGGTAACGCGCGCCGCTGGCCGGATCCGCTGGCCGAAAGGTCTGAAAAAAAGTTTAGTCGATTCATCCAAGAGCCATACGGCGGGTGTGGCCGCCATCGAAAGGCCTGACATAAAAGGCGCTACTGCGCACGCGACCGCTTCAGCATTGCGCAATGCGGTGTATTTCGGCACGAGTTCTCCGACGACGATGGTGAAATAGGTGATTACCGCGATGACCGAGCCGTAGCCAAACACCTCGGCGATATCTGATGGAATGCCCGCAACTTGCAGCTGACTGGAGAAGGAAGCTCCGAAATTTACGCCTGAATAGGTTCCCGTCATTATGCCAACCAGCGTGATACCAACTTGAACGGTCGAAAGCAGGCGGCCTGGATTTGAAGCAAGTGCCAGCGCGGCTGCGGCACCGCCGCGCTTCTCCGAAGCGAGCGCCTTCAACCGTGTAGGGCGAGCGGATACAATAGCAAACTCGGACAAGGCGAACAGCCCGTTTAGGGAAATGAGGGCCGCGATCACAAGTAATTCGATCATGGAATTGCGTCCCGGACATTGCCAGCGGGTCCGCTCAAAAGCACGGTCGACATGCCAATCTAGCAGCGTTTGGCGTCAGCAGCTGAGATATAGATCAATCAGGGATATCCCCAAGCCTCGTCAGCCGAGTGACGGAAAGACACCAACTGCAACGGCAGTGGGTCGCAACCAAACTCGGGTAGCGGCAACATCGTGTGAGAGCCTTTGAAGAATTAGTGAAGGTCCGCTTCTGACCAAAGGCAGAAACAGACTACGCCGAAACCTCTTCGCGTGAATTTGGGTCGCTAATGGTTGACTTGACACCCAATGAACGACCTCAGACTGTACACGCTAATCACGCAGCTACATTGTGGTGAGTATCTAGTGGATATGGAGCTGCACTATAATGGTCAACTCTGTAACGCGTGAGGTTCAGACAACGGTTGGAGCTTATTTGAGAGAAATACCAGCTGCTTTGGGTCAAATGGATTATGAAGTAGTGGGCGACCGTGTGGTTGCTTTCAAAGGACGAAAAATGGTCGTAATCAGGCTCACTTACGAGGATGTGCGTCATCTTGATTTTCTGGATATGCCTATGACCAAGGTCGACATCACTTGTATCGGCTTTGCCAACAATGAAGCTAAGAATTTTTTTGAGGATTACGATCGAAATATGCGCCGAGTCGGCGGCATGTGAGCAGAACAAGCCAGAGACGTAGGATAATTGAACGTCATAAGTCCCGATATAATTCTTCTCATTAGATCAACCATAGTGTCTATCTGGGGTCGGGAGCGGACCAATTACGCGCTCAGNGCCAACGTTTGCTGTTAGCCACGCGCGGGCGCCTCGATTCGGAAACAACAGCAACTACTGCTTGTTGCATCTGGCAAAACGCCTGAATTTCCCGGTGGATTCGCTCGAAGTTTAGCTCGTGTCACGTTGTGATATGAGCGCGCCCTGGAGCAAAGCTGGATACAATCGGTCCTTGATTGTCTTGGGGCGCGCGAACCCCATCCGCTCCAGACAGTTTGCTTTGCCAACCGTCTCCACTCCGGCACTGAGACCGTGTACCGCAAGTCTGCATCGCTAAAGTGAGGATGTCGCTTGGTCATATTTTTAGTGCTGAACCGTTCAAGCCTGCACCGAATTTTTCCTTGGCTGTTGCACTATCTGGATAGCAGCATAGCCCAAAACTCAGGCACCCTCCGCGACTCTCACGTGGCCACTTGCGGTCACGGTCGCACTTCGATTTCGTTCACCACGGAATCTACACCGAAAAGGTACCAAGCGTCATTTTCGGCCATGTCGCGCTCGGACTCGGTTGGAACCAGCCCCGTCAGACGCACGATCCGATGGCGCACGCCAGCCCTTATCTGGTTTGCATCGACGAAGGGATCCTTATCCAGCACGATCCTCACCGCTTCGGCGATGAGATCGGGGGAGTCCGCTTCGGGCGGCTCGACCGCTAAACCGTTTATGACGTCTCGGCTGCCGGGCACCCACCAGGCCAAAACGCCCGCGAGACGCTTGCTGTTGAGACCTGGCACCCGGCCGTTAAGGGTCACGACGCCCTCGTCCACCTCGATGTCGATCCGGCCCGACGCGCCGGCCGGCACGCCGCGCACGGCCACCAACTCGTCGGCGCGCAGTTCCGAAATTTCGAGTGCCGTAAAACTCGGCTCCTGAGCAAAGGCATCGCGCAGATGAGCCCTGATCTCAGCATCCTGCATGGGCGACGCGGGTGTAACGCGCAACCGGTCCAATAGGCCCGAGACTTCAGGCAGCGCGGCTACCCGCTCCAAGGCCAGTTTCTTGGCGGCGACGCTCGGCACTTCACCCTCGATCAACAGCGTACCATCGGAGTCGATATCAAGTCGGCCGGGTTGAAATCCTTGTGCCAAGCGCGGCTCGCTCTGCAATGATTGCCGCACGCGATCTAGAATCTTCGACCTATCGCTCATTGTTTTCGTGATCCTCCGCGCTGCAAAGCATCCTTGTCCCGAACCCTCAGCTCAACCCTTGATGCAAATGACCGGCGCGAGCCTAGCCACCTTGCGTGCGAGACCAGCACGCTCGGCCGACTCGACGACGGCCGCGACATCTTTATAAGCGCCTGGAGCCTCCTCAGCGACACCGCGCGAGCTTGGTGCTCGGATCAAGATACCGCGTTCGGCGAGTTCGTCGACGACCTGACGGCCGTGCCACGTCTTATAGGCCTTGCGGCGGCTCATGGCCCGGCCGGCTCCGTGACACGCCGAGGAAAAGGCGCGTGTTTCGCTTTGTTCCGTTCCGGCCAGAACGTAGGATCCGGTCCCCATACTGCCGCCGATCAGCACGGGCTGGCCCACCATATGCAGCGCTTCTGGCAGCGTCTCGTTTCCCGGACCAAATGCGCGAGTCGCGCCTTTGCGATGCACGTAAAGACTACGGGGCTCGCCGCCGACCATATGCTTCTCGGACTTGCAGGTGTTGTGCGAGACGTCGAACAGGAGGTCCAGGCGCGCCTCGGGCAGCACCTCGGCGAAGACCCTGCGCGTTAAATGGCTAATGATCTGTCGGTTGGCGAGCGCGCAATTGATGCCCGCGCGCATCGCGCCGATATAGCGCTGTCCTACTTCCGACTTGATCGGCGCACATGCGAGCTCACGGTCCGGCAGCGTGATGCCGAATTCGGCAGCAGAAACGGCCATCTCGCGCAAGAACTCGGTACCGATTTGATGGCCGAGACCGCGTGATCCGCAATGGATCGTGACAACGCAGTCGCCCAGGCCAAGGCCGTAGATTTTGGCGGTTTGCGAATCGAATATCTCCTCGACCTCTTGCACCTCGAGATAATGGTTGCCCGAGCCGAGCGTCCCCATCTCTCGTCGTTGACGCTTGCGGGCCTTCTGCGATACGGCCTCGATCTTGGCGCCGGATGCACAACCGCGCTCCTCGATGCGCTCGAGATCATTCGGTACGCCATAGCCCTGCTCGACGGCCCAGACCGCGCCACCCAAAAGCATCGCATCCATCTCTTCCTCGTCGAGCGTAATATCGCCCCTGGAGCCCATGCCAACGGGAATGTTTTGGAAGAGCGCATCGGCAAGGGCGGCCTTTTTCTCCTCAATCTTGCTGCGGTCCAAACCGGTGAGCATAGTGCGTACTCCGCATGAAATGTCGAAGCCGACACCGCCGGCCGAGATCACGCCGTCTTGCTCCGCATCGAATGCGGCGACGCCACCGATCGCAAATCCATAACCCCAATGGGCATCTGGCATCGCATAGGAGGCGCGCACGATCCCAGGCAGCGTCGCGACATTGGTGACCTGCTCGTAGACCTTTTCATCCATATCTGAGATGAGATGTTCGTCGGCAAAGATCACCGCCGGTACGCGCATGGCGCCTTGGGGCTCGATCCGCCACTCGAAGTCAGATACGCGCTGTAACCGGGATAGGTCCATCCCACTTAGCCTCCACTCTTTACGTGCAACTCAAACGTCCACGACGCATTGCGCCACCCAGCGTCCATCCTCATTCCGATGCACGTCCAAAGCCGTCAACGTCGCCCCTTTGATCTCAGCGGCCGGGTGATGCCTGCCGATGTCGACCGCTTCGCCATACGCCGTCGCCGTCAGTTTCGTGTCCTCGATCTCGATGTCGAACCGGCTGAACAACACCTGTCTCGTCGCCGTCTCGAAGACGACGCTGTTGAGAAAATCGACAAGTAGCAGCTCGAGTTCGGGGGCTCGACAGCTCACCTCGACACTTTGGAGCGCTTTAACCTCGGCCGGTTCCGTAATCACTGCGGTCATGGCGATCGCGGCCTGCTCGAACGCCGCTGCCGGACTGTCCCCCACGCCCCGTACGCCGATATCGGCATCGTGGTCGAAATGCTCCCAGTATGCAGACGACGTAGCAGCCCTGGGAGCCGTAGCCTGCGGTGCAGATGGGGACATGGATCGATTGGCCGTGCTTAGCCTCTATTCAATTTGTATACATCCACACCGCGCCAGATTGTTTGATAAGCATCAATCGTAGGATCACCTCAAGACATCAATTCGATCGGGCTCTTGGTTGGTTGATCTCTGCTTCTTTTCAGAGAGGATTTCATGGCGGCGGGCAATCTCTGCGCTTTGATTAGGATCAACGAAATGCGCTGGGGCACGTGACACATTGTTGCGATCTAAACCCCTCGACTTCTAAGTCGGTGAACGAGTTTCATACCCTTCGTTTGCCAGCAGTTCGCCAAAGCGTGGCTGGAGGGAGGAGGTGCGACCATGCCTGAAAAGATCACCTTGAGCGTTATCAAGGCCGACATCGGCGGATATGTCGGCCATTCGTGCGTCCATCCCGAGATTCTCGATTATGCGCGGGAGCGTGTCGCAGCAGCGGCAAAGGACGGGCTTTTGGCCGATGGTTATGTGACCCGCTGTGGCGATGACCTGCAGCTCATCATGACCCACCAAAAGGGTCTCGATCATCCGCAGATCCATGAATTCGCCTGGTCGGTGTTCAAAGAGGGAACGGAGATAGCCAAGCGGCTGAAGCAGTATGGCGCGGGCCAGGATCTGCTCAAGGACGCCTTCTCCGGAAACGTGAAGGGCATGGGACCCGGGGTGGCAGCGCTGGAATTCGTCGAGCGGCCAAGCGAACCCGTTATCGTGTTCATGGCGGATAAGACATCGCCTGGGGCCTGGAATCTGCCGCTCTGCCAAATCTTCGCCAACCCATTCAACACCCCCGGACTTGTCATTGATCCTGCCCTGCATGAAGGGTTCTCGTTCGATGTCGTCGATCTCATCGAGAACAAGGAGATCACGCTTCATTGTCCAGAGGAATATTACGACCTGCTTATGTTCGTCGGCGCGCCTGGCCGGTTTATGATCAAGAATATCATTCGCCGCTTCGACGGCGAGATCGCGGCGTCGGCCTCGACGCAGCGCTTGAGCTTGATCGCCGGGAAATATGTGGGGAAGGACGACCCCGTGCTTATTGTGCGATGCCAGTCCGGCTTTCCGGCCGTGGGCGAAGTACTTGAGCCATTTGCATTCCCACATCTCGTCGAGGGCTGGATGCGGGGCTCCCATCGCGGCCCGATGATGGCTGTCGCCTTTGAGGAGGCCAATCCGTCGCGCTTTGATGGACCGCCACGCGTGATCGCGGCGGGTTTTCAGATTGCCGAAGGCAAGCTAATTGGACCGCGTGACATGTTCGACGATCCGGCCTTCGACAATGCTCGGACAAAGGCGAATACGATAGCCGATTATCTGCGCGCCCACGGTCCGTTCGAACCGCATCGCCTGGGTCTCGAAGACATGGAATATACCACCATGCCGAAGCTCATGGAGAAGCTCGAAGGGCGCTGGGAGACCGTGACGGAGGCACCCCAGCCCGCAGCGGCGGAATAGGCGCTATCACGCTTTTTCGGGTTTGATTGGGTACGTAACTATCTGCCCTGGGCCAAGTTCGTGGACTTCATCAATTATCCCCAGTCGCAGTATCGGCCCTGGGCCTGGCCGCGCCTCGATGTGAAGGCGCGCATGGTCGACTTCGAGGCTCAGGCAGCGCTGGCGATAACGTAGTGTCATCCGGACACGCTTAATTTCCTCGGGCAGGCGCGGGTTTAGCCACAGGATTCCGCCACGCGTTTCGATCCCGGTATAGCAGCGAAGGAGAATATTGGCGGCACCGGCCATAGCTCCCAAATGAATTCCTTCAGACGTGGTGCCACCTTGGATATCGGAGATATCGCTGTCCAGGGCCTGCCTGAATAGCGACCACGACTGGCTTCGATCGGCGCGGCTCAGCACCCAGGAGTGCACGACGCGGCTCAAGGTCGAGCCATGTGATGTCCGGTTCAAATAATATTCTATCGTTTTGGGAATAATCTCAGGATCGAATGCGTAGTCGAGGTGGGTGAATATCTCTTGAAGCTCTTCCGCTGAGAAGAGGTAGAAAAGCATGAGAGCGTCGGCTTGTTTTGAGACCTTGTAACGGTTCGGCGTGTCGTTCTCTGCCTCGAGAATCCTGTCTAGACGGTGGATGTCTTCGTAGCGCAGTCGATAGAGCTCCCAATCGAATTCGGCGAGGCTCTCATAGCCCTCGAATTGGCTGATTATGCCATCGCCATGAAAGATCACGCGAAGCTGCCGGCTTATTTTATCCCAAGCCTCGAATTCCTCGTCGCGCAGTTGCAACTTGCTGCCAAGCCGCTGCAACTGGTCGGCCGGTAAAAATTCAGGAAGCTCAACCGCGCGGCATAGAACCCAAGAAGCCATGATGTTGGTGTAAGCGTTGTTTCTTACACCCGGCGCGTCCGTATCTGGATAACTGTCGTGGTATTCGTCCGGTCCCATGACGCCTGTGATTTCATAGCGATCGAGGTTGGGGTTAAATTCGGCAGCGCTTGCCCAAAATCGCGCAATCTCGAAGATCATCTCTGCGCCGTAGAAGCAGAGAAACTCGAGATCGTCGGTCACCTCGTAATATTGCCAAATGTTGTAGGCGACGGCGGCGTTGACGTGCCTTTGCAAACGTGAGTTGTCGGGCAGCCACCGACCGGATTTCGGATTGAGATGCCAATTCTGGCTCTCTTCGCGCCCGCTGCTGGCGCTTTGCCACGGGTACATCGCTCCCTCATAGCCGGCAGCCCGCGCGGCGAGCTTGGCCTCGCGAAGGCGTCGATAGCGGTATTTCAGCAGACCGCACGTAATCTCAGGCATGCGCAGATTGAAGAATGGGAACACAAACAGTTCGTCCCAGAATACGTGGCCGCGATAAGCTTCGCCGTGAAGACCGCGCGCGGGCGTGCCGACGTCAAGGTCAAAGGTATTGGGCGATAGCGTTTGCAGCAGATGGAAGGTGTGGAGGCGGAGCGCTTGATTGACGTGCTTAATGTCCGAGAAGTCGTCGACGATCTCTATGTCGAACAAGTCCCAAAGACAATTCCAGTCCCGGGCATGGCTTTCGCGCAGGTCCTGGAATTGGCGGGGCCGTTCAACGGCCAGGCGGGCTTGCAGCCCCGGCTCGGATACGGCGCGGTCGCGGGAGGTGAAGAGAGAGCAGATTTTCTCGATACAAAGCTCCTGTCCCTGTTTGACGTCCAAAGCGAATTCCTCGGCGACGAAATCCATTCCTTCAACTTGCTTGTTGCGTGAAATATCTGAAGCGCCTTTGCATTCGAGGGAATGCCGCGCGGCGAGCGCAATGTGGATCTGTGATTGACAGGTCATGGCGGTGAGAACCAACGCATCCCCTATTTGATCCGCCGTCAATGGAACGAGATGCTTTCCCTTGAGTGCCCGGTAGCGCTCCACGCCCCGGTTCTCAATACGTCCGTCGAGGCCAGAGCGCAGCTCCAAACGGCCTGACCAGTTCTCAGCAAGCAAACGGATCTTCATGGCCGCCATGTGAGGCTCCGACATGTGAACAAGCCGCTCGCTGAAAAACGCCGTTTCCCGCCCCTTCCCATCGCGAATGCGAAAACGTCGCACGAGCACGCCACCACGCATGTCCAACTCCAGCCGATAGTCCAAGATATCGACCGCACCCAAGTCTAGCCATTCTTCATCGGGATGCCTGAACGAAAAACTGAGCCAGTTTGGTGCGTTCACCAGGTCTTCGTTTTCGACGACCCTTCCGCTGACCTCGCTTTCGAGACGGTTGTAGCAGCCGGCGATATAGAGAGCGGGGTAATGGACGCCGTCCGCTCGCGCCTCCTCGCCAGCGCCGCGCGTGGCAAAATAGCCATTGCCGAGCGTGCACAGTGCTTCCCTCAGACCCTCTTTGTCGGGCTGGTAGCCCTGGTAGACCAAGGACCAGCTGGTCATGAGGGTCTACTCCTCAGCACATCGATCATTGCCCGCAGAAAGCGCGCCACGTCGCCAACGTCGCGAAGGTAATACCGGGCAGCCGTCTGCAGCGGTTCCTCGCTAACGAGGATGCCAATTCCATTATCCTTGAGGGCCTCAAAGGCGTCGTAATCGGTTGTGTCATCGCCGATATAGATTGGCAGCGCACTTGAGCGCGCCAGATCGAGGGCATCATAAATCCACTGCACTGCTTTGCCCTTATCCCACTCGATGTTGGGGCGCAGCTCATAGACTTTTTTCCCCTTGGTCAGCTTGAGCTGAGGATAACGCTCTGCCACCGCCTCCACGGCCTGTTTGACGCGAGCGACATCGTGTTCGGCAACAAGCCTGTAGTGCACTGCGACAGCGTATTTCTTACCTTCCAC
>JGI24023J19991_10002832_pt1 | contig 12410 bp, 9 predicted proteins | sample Cruoilmetagenom1_FD_19991 | JGI IMG/M metagenome (IMG submission 19991)
CTCGCCAAGAAACTCGATGTTCATAAGCATGCGGTGGAAAACGGGGTCAAGATACCAAAGGATGCGGACCTTGGAATGGTAGGCGAAGTGGAGAGCGTGAACCCGGAGCTTATTAAAGTGCTTGAGAACTCGGGATTCATACCGATCATAGCTCCTATAGGGTTTGATGACGAGGGAAGGACTTTTAATATTAACGCAGACCACGTGGCGGGGAAAATAGCAGGCGCCCTAGACGCGAAAAAACTCATACTCCTAACGAACGTACCCGGAATACTGGATGGTGAAAAAAACCTGGTATCGAGCCTAACCGAGGCCCGAGCTAAGGAGCTTATAAAGGGTGAAGTGATATCAAGCGGGATGATCCCCAAAGTAAACTGCGCGATCGACGCGCTAAATGAAGGGGTCGACAAGGTACATATAATCGACGGCACAGTAGATCACGCATTGATTCTGGAAATCTTTACCGACACCGGAATAGGAACGGAGATACTCCTTTGAGCACAAAGACAATAATTTCCGGCACTAATAAATATCTTATGCACACGTACGGCCGCTACCCTATCGCGATGAAGCGGGGGAAAGGCTCTTTCGTGTGGGATACGGAAGGCAAGAAGTACCTTGATTTCGTTACGGGGATTGCCGTAAACAACCTCGGTCACTGTCACCCTGAAGTGGTAAACGCAATTAAAGAGCAGTCAAAGGAACTGATGCAGCCTTGCAACCTTTTTCACATAGAAAAGCAGGTTGAACTTGCTAAAATGCTCGTTGAAAGCTCTTTTGCTGACAAGGTATTCTTCTGTAACTCCGGGGCCGAAGCAAACGAAGGAGCGATTAAGCTTGCACGGAAATGGGGCTCTAAAAACGGAGGTAAATACAAGATAGTACACGCGCGCGATTCCTTCCACGGAAGGACAATGGGCGCTCTCAGCGCAACTACTAGTAAATACCAGGCGGACTATAAACCGCTTGTACCTGGGTTTAAATCCATAGCATATAACGACATCCCGCGACTTGAGAAAGCGCTTGTGGACGAGAAAGTATGCGCGGTCTTACTAGAGCCGATACAGGGGGAAAACGGAGTAATATTCCCTGACCCAAAATATCTAAAGAAAGTAAGAAGCCTGTGCACAAAGAAAAAGGTGCTACTAATACTTGACGAAGTGCAGGTGGGGATTGGAAGAACCGGGACAATGTTCTGCTATGAGCACAGCGGAATAAAGCCCGATATTATGACGCTTGCAAAAGCGCTAGGCGGAGGACTGCCGTGCGGGGCGCTCCTTGCAACCGATAAGGTGGCAAAGTATTTCACCCCCGGGGTACATGGAACCACTCTTGGTGGAAACCCGCTTTCAATGAGCGCCGGTCTTACCGTGCTTAAAACAATAAAGCGAGACAAACTGCTCGCCCACACAGTTAAAATGGGCGATTACTTCTTAAAATGCCTTGGTGCGCTTAAAGGCGAATACCCTGGGCTTATCAGAGACGTAAGGGGTAAGGGGCTTATATTGGGCATTGAATTCATGAATAAAGACCTGGCCAAAAAGATCGTAGAAACTGCTATCGATAAGGGCCTCCTGTCCATACTTACGGAGCAGAAGGTGATGAGGATACTGCCGCCGCTTAACGTACAGAAAAAAGAGATCGACGACGCGCTTAAGATTATAAATGAATCGCTTAAAGAGGCAGCTGATGTCTAGACATTTCCTCAGCATATTCGACTTAAGCCGGGAAGAATTCACCGCGCTACTAAATAGAGCGTCAGAGCTTAAGTCCGCAAAAAAATCGGGCAAAGAGCACAGGACGCTTGCGGGAAAATCGATCGCCCTGCTGTTCGAAAAGCTCTCGACCAGAACAAGGGTCTCGTTCGAAGTGGGTGTTAACGATCTGGGCGGGGACGCGCTTTATATGAATACGAGCGACATGCAGCTCGGCCGGGGAGAGACCATAGAGGACACAGCAAAGATACTGTCGTCATATCTTGACGGTGTGATAATAAGAACGTTTGAGCAGGAGAGGATAGACATATTCGCCGCTCACGCATCGGTGCCTGTTATAAACGCGTTGACCGACCTCGAGCACCCGACGCAAATAGTTTCAGACCTGTTCACTGTCGCAGAAAAGGGAATAGACGTACAGAACTTCAAGCTCGCTTATATAGGAGACGGCAACAACATAGTCAACTCGCTCATAGGAGCGGCAGGGGTACTGGGCTTCAATTTATCAGCAGCCGTTCCCGAGGGTTACGAGCCGGACCAGGGGATAATAAAAAGGGCTATCGATCTGGGCGGAGAGATAGAGATAGTTAACGACCCTTTTCAGGCGGCTTCGGGCTCTGATGTTCTATACACGGACGTTTGGGTCAGTATGGGCCAGGAAGAAGAGTCTTCAAAACGGAACGAGCTTTTTAAACCTTATCAAATAAACAGCGAACTTCTCGAAGCAGCTAATAATGGCGCTTACGTTATGCACTGTCTCCCGGCGCATAGGGGAGAGGAGATTACGCAGGAAGCACTCGAAGGACCAAGCTCCATAGTGTTTGAGCAGGCTGAAAACAAGCTCCACGCGGGCAAAGCTATACTAGAAATGTTTATGCGGACCTAGTCCCCAAGCCCATCATATCCTCGTAATGTAAATTCAATTCGATACCTTGTCTGGATTAATAATCGTCGTCCATGTTCAGACTAGGGCTGTGCTCGATGTTAAACGCTCTACGGATCGGATCAACGTCCAGAACCCAGTAAGTACCCTTTACGAACACATTCGCTATGGCAATTGGCGGTCTTCCCGCAAGGCTTATCAGCTTGAACGGGTGCAGCGCGTCGCTCGGATTGTAATTGTACTCTGTAATCTCGGGTGTGTCTCCGAAAGCTGCGGAGCCAAACATCATTGTACCCAGAACAATTGTGGCTATATATTTCATTTTCCATCTCCCCATTAAAGTAATTTCTTAACTTATATGAATAAATTATAGTGATGAAAGCAAGTTGAGTCAATACATTTATTGATCTGCCGTATTGGCTTTAATAAACCTTAAAATTTACGAGCTTGCGTACTGAAGAAATGCTATAATATGAAAGGGTCTTACAATTATAGTATTATAATCCTATGAGGCGTGTAATATGGAGGCAGAATGAGCATGCGAAGAGGAGAAAAAGTATATTACGTAAAAGACTTTATACAGTCAGTCCCCCTCCCCTCTCCTAAGAATATATTCCACGAGCTNGAGAAGCTCGGCTACAGGGGCCAGGATGATGCGAGAAAGGCNGTGTCCTTAGCGGCATACAGGCACGTAAAGAGGCTTAAGCTGCTGCACTCTAAGAACGCCCCCAGNACCAAGCTTCCGCCAAGACCAAATTCGATACTCATGGGCCCTACGGGCTGCGGCAAGACTTATCTGATAGAGCTTTTGTTCGGCGAGATATTCAAGCTGCCGTTCGTAATAATAGATATGACGAAATTCACAGAGTCAGGTTATGTGGGCGACGATGTGGTGAACATTCTCGTACAACTCGTATACGCCGCAAACGAGAGTATAGACATAGCAGAGTGCGGGGTGATTGTGCTTGACGAGTTCGACAAGATCGCGGGCGCTTATTCAAACGCCAGGTTTGCCGGACAGGGCACGACAAAAGACGTTTCGGGTTACGGAGTGCAGAGGGAGCTTTTAAAAATCCTTGAAGGCACTGACGTGCAGATACCGCTTGATTTCGGTTTTTCGAGCCGTGGTCCGCGGGCGATGATATCAACGAGGGACGTTACATTCTTCTCAGTAGGCGCGTTTTCGGGAATAAGGAACATGATCGACAATAAGGGCGTAGGCTTTTTACAGAAGCTTGAGAACAACAGGGACGAAACAGAGTCCATAGCTTATAATATGAGCGAAGAAGAGGCGGACGATATAACGAGGTTCCATCTGTTCGGGTTCCTCCCCGAGCTAATATCGAGATTCAACAGAATTATCCCATTCAGCCCGCTTCACAAATCGACGCTCGAGGAAATTATCCGTATTAAGATCCATCACTATAAAACCGAATTTGAGGAAGAGGGATTTAAGCTTCACCTTGAGCCTGTGGTAGTAGACTATATAATAGATGAGGCCCTTAGGAGACAGACAGGGGCGAGAGGGCTCGACGTGATAATATCAAAACAGCTGGAGGCTGTCGCATTTGAAACTTTCGGAAAAGAAGACCAAGGAGAGATAGTCCTAACGGTCGATTCCGGAAAGGTCTACCATACGGTAAAAAGACGCGCATGAAGATATCTATAGTTAGCCTCGGCTGCTCTAAAAACCTCGTGGACAGCGAGCTTATCCTTGGAACATTAACTAAATCAGGTCACGAAATCGCGCCCGAGCAGGACGCGGAAGTGATTATTGTGAACACCTGCGGTTTTATCGGGGACGCCAAGAAAGAGTCGCTCGATACAATCCTGGAGATGTCTGAGCTCAAGAAAACAGGCTCTTGCAAGAAGCTGATCGTCACCGGGTGTATGGTAGAGCGCTACAGAAATGAGCTGGAAACAGAGATACCTGAAGTGGACGCATTTTGGGGCACTGGGAACCTGCTGAAGATAAACGAAGTATTGCAAGATAACGGTAATCGAGAGAAAAAAGACAGACCTAAAATAACACCGCCCCCTGGAACAATCTATGACCCCGACAGCCCTCGGGTTATGCTTACCGCCGGGCACACAGCGTTTGTAAAGGTCTCAGAAGGCTGCTCCAGAACATGCAGTTTTTGTATTATCCCGAAGATGAGGGGGATGATGAAAAGCAGGACAATCGACTCCATTGCGGGCGAGATCGATAGCCTTGCCGGGCAGGGAGTTAGGGAGATAAACCTGATTGCCCAGGATATGACAAGCTATGGAAGGGACATCGGGACCGACCTGGAAACGATGCTGAGGGAAGCTTCCAAGATAGAGAGCATAGACTGGATCAGAATTCACTACTGGTACCCCTGGGGGGTTACCGATTCTTTGGTTGATCTGGTGGCGGGTGATAATAATATCCTGCCCTATGTAGATATGCCGCTTCAGCACATTAACGACCGCGTGCTTANGTCAATGGACAGGAAAACATCGAGTAAACGAATAAGAGANACTATTAAGAAATTAAGAGACGGGATAGATGACCTCACGCTCAGGACCACGTTCATTGTGGGATTTCCGGGAGAGACGGATGAGGAATTCGAGGAGCTTCTTGAATTTGTAGAGGTGATTGGGTTTGACAGGGCTGGCGCGTTTAAGTACTCGCAGGAGGAAGGGACTCCGGCAGGTGAAATGAGTGGGCAGGTAGCAGAAGAAGTAAAAGACGAGAGGTTTGAGAGGCTTATGGAAGCTCAGTCCGAGGTGTCGCTTAGAAAAAACCAGGCTTTGATAGGCACTGTCCATGAAGGTTTTATTGAGGGTATAGAAGACGGGGAATACGTTGCCAGAATTTCATCACAGGCGCCCGAAGTAGACGGGTTTACGTATATACAGAGTAAAGAAAAACTTCAAACAGGCGATCCGATAAGGATTAAAATTACAGAAGTGGACATATATAACCTAATCGGGGAAATAGTCGGATAAAACAGCTTTAACAATAGTTCCTATCTACCCAACCTACTCAATTTCTAAAACCTAATCAGTCGTTTCCGTTCGCATCAAACATCTGGCGTATGCCGTAGGTTGTGTTTCTCTCAGCTGGGATTCTGCCGATCTCTCTCGTTAAGCGCCTAAACTCCTCAGGTGGGAAGTATTGTCCATACCCGGCTCCAGCAGAGCGTGAGATCTGCTCTTCCATAAGCGTGCCGCCGAAATCGTTTGCCCCGGCGGTGAGTGAGAACTGGGCGAATTCGGGTCCCTGCTTTACCCATGAGACCTGAATGTTGTTTATCCAGCCCCGGAGCATGAGCCTAGAGACTGCGTACATCTTGAGCTGGTCAACATCTGTCGGCCCCTCGGACACTTTACCCTTGGAGTGCTTAAAGAGTCTCGTGTTCCAGGGGATAAACCTTAGCGGCACAAACTCTGTGAAGCCTCCGGTCTCTTTTTGAATGTCTCTTAATATTCCGATGTGCTCTGCCCAGTGATGAGGCTCGTCCACGTGTCCGTACATAATAGTAGAGGTAGTGTGCATACCTGCTAAATGGGCCTTTTTAACGATTCTGATCCAGGCCTCGGTCGGCATTTTGCGTGGGGCGATTATCTTTCTGACTTCTTCTACCAGAATCTCCGCAGCTGTTCCCGGGAAAGTATTGTGTCCGACGTCCTTTAGCATATCGATGAACACTTCCTCGCTTATGCCGAGCGACTCTGCGCCGTAATATATCTCAAAGGGTGAAAACGCATGCGTATGCATATCGGGCACCGCTTTTTTCACTGCTTTTATAAGCTCGACGTAAAAGTTGCCGTCGATGTCCGGGTGCATACCGCCCTGCATACATACCTCAGTGGCCCCGATGTCCCAGGCCTCTTTAGTCTTATCCGCAATCTCGTCCATGGTAAGAAAATAAGCTCTCTCATCTCCCTCGGGAGCCATGAAGTTGCAGAACCCGCAGTAGGTGTTGCAGATGTTAGTAAAGTTAATATTTCGGTTTACGACATAGGTTATAACGTCGCCCACGTCATCTTTTCTTATCTCATCCGCGGCAATGGCGAGAGCCGAAAGCTCGTCCAAGTTCTCTATACCGAATAGGTCGACGCCCTCTTCTACACTAACCTCTTGTCCCGTAAGGGCTTTATCCAGGATGCGCCCGGTCGTGCCGTTTACCCTGGACAATACTCCGTCAAGTCCAAGCGGCCTGTTCTCTTCGATTTTTTCTATAGCTTCTTTAATGTCTGCCATTCTCACTCTCCTGAAGAGGCATATAGCCCTCCGCGTCAACAAATGCCCGCACTTTGGGCAGCAGTCCCGGGTCTATAAACTCTTCATTGATAAATTCAGGATATACAGGGAGCCTCTCTCTTAGCGTAAATCCTGCCTCGCTCACCAGTTTTTCCATTCTCTCTAGTTCAGGCCATGGGGCCTCTGGGTTTACATAATCAATCGTTACGGGCGAAACGCCTCCCAAATCGTTTACACCCGAATATATAAACAGCGGATACGTTTCGGGGTTCAGGTTGGGTGGTATCTGAATATTCATACGATCACCGAATATGAGCCTTGAGATCGCTACGAGCTTTAGCATTTCTGTAAATTCAGGCGGAGGGTAATTCTCCATAATTATTCCCTCTTTAGGGCTGAAATTCTGGATAATTATCTCCTGTATATGCCCATACTCCGAGTTAAGCTCTTTTATTGCAAAGAATGAGTCGATCCTCTCTTCCCAGGTCTCCCCTATGCCTACGAGTATCCCCGAAGTCCAGGGAATTCTGAGCTCTCCCGCGCGCTCCATAGTTTTCATTCTCTGTTTGGGCACTTTATCGGGACAGCGGTAATGCGCCTGACCTTTCTGTAGGAGTCTCGGGCTAATATTCTCAAGCATGAGACCCATGGAGGGGTTAGTCACTCTGAAAGCGGCAAGCTCTTCAGAGGTTGCAAGCCCAAGGTTCGTATGGGGGAAGATATTTTCATTTAACCCTACTTCGCCCATAGCGATCAGGTAATCCGCAGTGGTATCGTAGCCAAGTTTATTTAAAGCCTCTCGGTATATTGGATATTTAAGCTCGGGCTTGTCGCCGGTTACAAATAGAAGCTCAGTGCAGCCAAGCTTTGCTCCAACGCGCGCTGAATCCACTACCTGTTCGGGAGTCATAAATAACTGCCCCTCGCCCGGCTCGTATTTAAAAGTACAGTAGCCACAGTGGTTCCTGCAGAGCTGAGTTAAGGGTACGAATACGTTCTTAGAATAAGTTAGCGTCCTGCCCTTACCCCTTTCTCTGAGCTTTGAAGCGGCCAAAAGGAGATACGGCAAATACTCATTTTTCATATCTATCAGTAAAAGAGCTTCTTCTCTACTTATCGTCTCGCCTACAGACGCTTTATCTAATATAGCTTCGATTGCCGGGGGGAGTGATGCGGCATTAGCCCGGTCGTATCCCAAGAGCCCCAGTACTCCGAGCGACCCGCTTTGTGTAAATAAACTTTCCCACTCACGTTCAAATGTAGTCATATTCTATTAAATAAGTATATAAAGCCGCTAATTAGATTCAAATCCGAGCGCTTCGGATTCTTTAATTTAAGCTATCACCCCTTAAATTAACGCATTAATACTCTCATAAATGGTGTATTGTTGTCAAGCCTGAAATTCCGTTTTTCAAAGCAGTCCCAAAACTGCCCGGGCAAGCACCGAGGCTTTTTCTGTATCGGACATTACAGTATTAACAACTAGAGCATCAATTCCCAACTCTTCAATCTTTGGTGCTTCTTCCCTGTCCTGCTCGTCAATCACCATAATATCTATAAAATCCCTGTAAAGCCGTGCAACCCCTGTGGAAGATACTTCGAGCCCGAGTCCCTTCATCATTCTATCTGCCGGACCTTTGAGGGAAGCTCCTCCGATGAGTGGGCTTATCGCAATAATTTTGGCGTCGGATTTTTTAAGAGCATCTCTTATGCCTTTCACGTGCAGGATGGGCCCTATGCTGATTATAGGGTTACTGGGACAAATTATTACGGCCTGCGACTCTTGTATGTAGTTAATCACTCCCGGAGGCGGGAGTGCATGATCAATATTTTTAATATATACCTTTATGACACTAGGCTTCATATGATTCTTTACCAGGTATTCCTGAAAATGCATCTCTCCCCGATCTGTTACAATCCAGGTTTCAACCCCTGTATCAGTCATAGGTACTATGTTGATGTGCTCCTTAATACCAAAAACCTTGGATATCTTTGAAGCGATTTCAGTCGCGGAGACCCCTTGAGCCGACAAATGGGTTCTGTATATATGTGTTGCTAAATCCCTGTCGCCTATATTAAACCAGGTCTCTTCACCCAGTCTTTCAAGCTCTTGTAGGCAGAAGAACGTATCGTCCTTGAGCCCCCAGCCCTTTTTTTTGTCTATCACTCCGGAGAGTCTGTAGATAACAGTATCTATGTCGGGGGAAATCTTGAGACCGTGAAGAGTTATATCGTCCCCGGTGTTGACGATGATATTTAAAGGTTCTTCTCCGGAAACCATAGCCAGCCCCTCAAGGAACTTTGCGGCTCCGACGCCTCCACCAAGAGCAGTAATCATGTAAAACTCGCAGTAATCATTTTGGACTCACTATTATTAGCAGATAAAATTTGAATGTATACCCCATTTGAAGAGAATATAAGATTGAAGCAGGTATTATATATACCGGCTTTAATATACACGGCCTGCATAAAATATTTAAGGGGTAATCACATCTAACAGGCTTGAGCCCGGAGCTGCAGGAAACGATTAAACACTCACTGGCTGGCAAGCTTTTGTTGCGTTCTTGAAACTATACGGTAAGTGGTATAGATTTTTAATACAAATTTAAGTTAAACGGGGTAAATTTAGTTATGAGTCTTGATCTTATACGTACAAAACACAGCTGGTTTACAAAAGGCATATTATTATTACTTGCTGCGGCATTTATTTTCAGTTTCGGATATGGCGCAACCAGTTTAAGGGATTTAACAGCTGCCTCCGGAGACACTGCTGCGGAAGTAAACGGTGAGGAAATACCTATCACTGAATTCTACCGTTATAAAGAAAACTTCAGACGGCAGAACCCTCAATTAACACAGTTATCGCCTGCAGAAACCGAGCGCATAAACTACACAATATTGAACTTCATGATTGATGAGAAGCTGCTTTCGCAAAAAGCAAGAGAGCTCGGGTTCCGCATATCTGACCAGGAAGTTAACGAATTCATCAAATCCATACCTGCATTTCAGATTGACGGGCAGTTTATAGGCAAAGATCAATATCAAGAAAGAATAAGACAGATATTTAATTTACACCCGGGCGAGTTTGAAAGCATATTGAGACAAGAGCTTTTAGCAAGGAAAATGGAAGGCTTTATATACGAGACGGCGCTTATTACCGAAGAGGAGCTCTACAACGTTTACCTGAGACAAAATGAAAAGGTTAATCTCTACTACGTACCGTTTCTCAGTAGCGAGTACATAGATACCTATACGCCGAGTGAAGAAGAAATTAAAGCTCACTTTAAAGCTAATAAGGGCAAGTTTAATACCGATGAGCTTCGCTCTATTCGCTACATAACCATTACGGCTGAGGACTTTGAAAACAGGATAGAAATATCCGAGGAAGAGATAACCGCGTACTACAACGCTTACCCTGAGGAGTTTGCAAGTGAGGAAGGGGGCAAGCTTCCGTTAGAAGAGGCTAGAGAGCAGATAGTGACAGTGCTTAAATCCCAAAGGGGCGGGGCATTACGTGAGGATTTCGTAGAGCTGCTGCAGGCCGAAGGGGGCTCGGACAAATCGATCGATGAGCTAGCGGCTGAACATAAAATAGAGACCATAAATGAAAGTGAGCCCTTTGCCCAAAGCGATATACTTAAGGAAATACCTCCAAGGATTACAAGACTCGCTTTTGAAGAAGAAAAAGGCGGCACGGCTATTGTCGCCATGGGCTCTTCAATGTGGGTTTACGAGGTAAAGGATATTGTCCCTTCCAAAGTAAAAAGTATCGAGGAAGCTAAGGAAGAGATAACCGCTCAGCTTAAAGACGTAAAGGCTAAGGAAATCACGAGAAAAAAAGCACAGGAGACACTCACAGAACTTAAAAAAGCCAAAAAGGATGAACTTACGGAAAAAACAAAGTCTCTTGGAGTCGAGCTTTTAGAGACAGGATATTTCTCGCGTCTTGAAAACGTACCACATATAAATAACGAGAATTTAAGGTCCGAAGCTTTTGAAATAAACGAAGCAACAGTTGTATCAAATAAGCTGTATAATAATAAGGACGACTTCTATATTGTGTCTGTAAAGGAAAAACAGAGCGCAGATAAGGAGGTATTCGACCAAGAGAAAGATACGCTAAAAGAGCAGGAGCTGACAAGACAACAGAGCAACCTGCGCCAGAACTGGCTCCAGAACCTTAGGAGAGAATCCGAAATTATTCCTAACACAGCTCTGTTCCCTTCTCAGGGTTGATCACCGAAAGGAGTACATACAATTGTCGAACGAAGTCCTTATTATAGGCTCACAGAGAGACTACTGTAATATCATTAAAGAGTTTCTAGAGCTAAGAGACACCCCTGTAACCGTTTTAATGGACTATAAAGCCGGGATTGACAGGCTTTTTGAAGATAAGCCCGCTCTCTGTGTAATTGAAATAACCCAAAGAGAAATCAGCCCCGCACTTATTACTAAAATAAGAGACTCGAAAGAGTTCTCTATACCGGATTTCACATCTCAAAACCAACCTGAACAAGAACAAAATCAATTCGAGAAAAATCAGGTACTGATGCTCGACGATACGAGTCAGATAAATAATCTCTTTGATTATCTTAAATCTACCCTCCCCAAGGTAACAAAGCTCAGGGGAACTGAGCTTAGACTGGACAATGGGAGTCTGGAGCACGCTTTTTACCCTCTTTTGCTTGTAGAAATATTCGGCAAGGGAAAAACGGGCATCCTATCGATATCTTCTGAACCTAACCTTAAGATTTATTTTAAAAACGGCTCCCCGGTATACGCCGAGGGGGGTGAAAAAGAAACAATGATCGGGCGTATCCTTTTAAATACCGGAAGGATCGATCCTGAAACGCATAGAGACATCCTAGAGAAATCAAGGGAAACAAAAAGGAGAGTCGGCGAAGTGCTTATCGACGCGGGACTAATCACACCTCATGAGCTGAATACTTATCTGGAGCTTCAAATAGAAGAGAAGGTATTGAGAGGGTTTTGCAGCTTAAGAGGCGAATACAGTTTCAGAGATGAGACCGAGCTTCCTGAGGGGGTAGTAGAGTACAACGTTAAGCTTCCCAAGGTACTCAATGAAGCGGTAAAAAGATTTGTTTATGCTGAGAAGATTGAAGAAGTAAATCCTCAAATTAAATTGGCAAGCAAGCCGGAAAGCATAATAAACAATATGGAGCTTAAGCCTAAAGAGCTGAGGATGGTACAGATCCTTAAAAATTACACTTCTGTAACAGACATCCTGAGTCAAACCAGATTGGAGAAATATGAAGCTCTGAAGCTGCTTTATCTGCTGGGTCTGTTTAAGGCGATAGAGCTGCCGGGAGTGTCTCTTGAGGCGATAGGAAGAAAATCCGTAGAGCGCTACATGAGAGAAAATAAGATTGCACATAAAGCTCACGAAGACACCAACGTAAAACAGGAAAGTGAAGAGCTTATAGAGCTTGAGCTAGAGGTATATGAATCGGAGAGGGGAATAGAAAACGGGCTTTTGAAAAACTCAGAAGAAACAGCACCCGCTCATTTTGAGAGTCCGAAAGAAAGCGTTTCAGAAATTCCGGAAGATACAAAGGAACTA
>JGI24023J19991_10002837_pt1 | contig 12399 bp, 12 predicted proteins | sample Cruoilmetagenom1_FD_19991 | JGI IMG/M metagenome (IMG submission 19991)
GGATGGCACAGGCGGCGGCGAGCTCCACAAGCTTTTCGTCAGTCCGGATTTTATCGGCCAGAGCATCGGCCGCCGTCTATTCGAGGATATGTGCCAACAAGCCAGCAGCGCCGGATTCCAAGTAATCTTCCTGGATTCGGACCCATATGCCCTCGGCTTTTATGAGCGAATGGGATGTGCCGTCATTGGCGAAATGCCGTCCGGCTCCATCCCCGGTCGGATGCTGCCGCGAATGCAACGCCCGCTGGGGATGATTTCGGGGGCTATCGCGTAAAACGTATGGGTTAACTGGCTTTGCACACTAATATACTTGATGGCTTCGCCCTCATTTTCCGCACTTGTAAGGAGGTCGTCCTGAGCGTCCGTTACGCACGAATGCTCCTGTTTCTAGGCTTGCTTGGCCTGGCGCCAGCCTTATCCGGCCCGGCGGCGGCGCAGGACGAGGCTATGCTCGTCCGGGTCGATGCGGTCAAACGGGTGGCCCTATCGCAGACCGTCCCGGTCCTCGGCCGGCTGGTTGCCCGCCAGGCCGGCATGGTGGCGGCACGCGTGAGCGCTCCGGTCGAGGCCTTCCATGTGGAGGTCGGCGACCGGGTCGAAGTAGGCCAGGCCATTGCCGCCCTGAATGCCGACACGCTGCGGGCCCGGCGCGATCTGGTGGCCGGCCGGCTCGGCGAANCCGAGGCCAGGCTTGCCGTCGAAAAGGCNCANCTAAAATTGGCGCGGCANGANTTCACGCGNCTCGAGCGCCTGAAGAAATCGGCGGCCTTCAACCAGGCGCGNTTCGACGACGCGCGGCAGAACGTGGCGATCGCCAATGCAGANGTGCGCGAGGCGGANTCAGCCGTCGCCAGCGCCNGCGCCGATCTGGAATTGGCGNCGATTGCCCTGCGCGATACCGAGGTGCGAGCGCCCTATGCGGGCACGATCGTCGAGCGNCTGGTCGAGGCCGGCGCCTATGTTCAGATTGGCGCCCCCCTGGTCCGCATGCTGGGGGACCGCTCTCTTGAGATCGAGGCCGACGTACCGTTCCAAAACCTGACCGGCCTGGCCATCGGCACCGAGGTCAGCATCACACTGGATGATGCGACACAGCATAGTGCGGTGGTGCGCGCCATGATCCCAGCCGAGAACCCGCAGACCCGGACCCGGGTCGTTCGCCTAGTGCCGAAATTCGGAGAGACAAGCCGCCCGTTGGCGAATGACCAGAACGTTACCCTGCAAATTCCGCTCGGTGCCGAGCGCCGGGTCCTCACGGTGCACAAGGATGCCATCATCAGGCGCCGTGGCCAGGACCTGGTCTTCGTCGTCGATGGCGACGCAACGCAAGCGCGGCCGGTCGACCTGGGCGCCGCCGTGGGCAACCGGCTTGAAGTGCGTAGCGGCCTGCTCGAAGGTGACCGGGTAGTCGTGCGCGGCAACGAGCGCCTGAAGGCCGGCGACAAAGTCCGCGTGGACGGGGCTTCGTAATGGACGAGGCCCCATAATGTACAGAACCGCGCAATGAACCTGATCAAGCTCTCTATCGAACGGCCCATTGCGGTGGTCGCCGCGGTCCTGATGGTGCTGATGTTCGGCCTGGTGGCGCTGCAGACCATTCCCATCCAGTTGTCGCCGGACGTCGACCGTCCGGTCATCACGGTGACGACCATTTGGCCCGGCGCGGCACCCGCCGAGATCGAGCGCGAAATTCTCAACCGCCAGGAAGACGAAATGGCGGGCCTGGAGGGCTTGCAGGAGATCACCGGCCGGGCGCAGCCAGGACGCAGCCGGTTGACTCTCGAGTTCGCCGTCGGCAGCAACATGGACCGCGCTCTGCTGCTGGTTGCCAATCGCCTCGACCGGGTCAACGGCTACCCGAGCGAGACGGAAGAACCGACACTGGATACCGCGGGCAGCGACGATAGCCCCATCGCCTGGTTCATCATCAACCGCGCCAAGGGCAACGATCGGCCGATCCACGAATTCGGCGATTTCATCGAGGACGTGGTGAAAGACCGCATCGAGCGGGTCAAAGGCGTCAGCCGGGTCAATTTTTTCGGCGGCAGCGAGCGCGAGATTCAGATCACGGTCGAGCCGCAGCTTCTTGCCCGATACGGCCTGACGGTCAGCAGCGTGCTCCGCACCTTGCGCGATGCCAATGCGTCCCTCTCCGCCGGCGACGTGGAGGAGGGTAAGCGCCGCTATGTCGTGCGGACCGAGGGCGAGCTCAATTCCCTGGAGGCGGTCCGCGACGTCGTGCTCCGCTCCTTTGCCGATCCGAGCAGCGGCCGCCTCGCCAGGGTGACGGTCGGCGACGTGGCAGACGTGTCCTATGGCTACAAGATTCCAACGGCCGTCATTCGCCAGCTCGGCGAGCCCTCCATCGCCTTGAACGCCCAGCGCGAAACCGGGGCCAACGTGATCGAGGTCATGCGCGGCATCCGCGCCGCGGTGGCCGAACTCAACCTGTCGGCGATGCCGGATGCCGGCCTAACCATGCGCCAAGCCTATGATGAAACGGTCTACATCAATTCGTCCATCGACCTTGTGAAGCAAAACATATGGGTCGGTGGCAGTATGGCGGTGGTGATCCTGCTGTTATTCTTGCGCTCGGTGCGGGCGACCATCGTGATTTCGCTGGCTATCCCCATTTCTGTGGTTGGCGCTTTTGTCGCCATGGCGGCGCTTGGCCGTTCGATTAATGTGATTTCGCTCGCCGGCCTGGCCTTTGCCGTCGGCATGGTCGTGGACGCGGCGATCGTCGTCCTGGAAAACATCTACCGGCTGCGCGAATCCGGCAAATCGACGAAGGAGGCCGCCTATCTCGGTGCCAAGCAGGTGTGGGGGGCCGTTCTTGTCTCCGCGCTGACCACCGTTATGGTGTTCATCCCCATCCTGGTCATGGAACTCGAAGTCGGGCAGCTGTTCCGCGATATCGCCGTCGCCATTTCGGTGTCCGTGCTTCTTTCATTGCTGGTTTCGACCACCGTGATCCCGGCGCTTTCGAACCGGCTGTTCAGGATCGGTGGCGCAAATCAGACCGTAACCCGCACGCGGCTACCGGGGATCGACTATCTCGCCGCGGCATTCGTGGCCGGCATCATTGGCTTCATCCGCCTCATCGTGCGCAGCCGCGCACTTGCCTTTGGTGTCGTCGCGACGGTCACGGTGGCGGCGTCCGTGGGTGCCTGGCAATTCCTGCCCAAGCTGGAATATCTGCCCGAGGGGAACCGCAACCTGGTCTTCGGCGTCATCATTCCACCGCCGGGTTACAACCTGGCGACCGTAACCGGCATCGCGGAACGCATCGAGGAGCAAATCAAACCCCACTGGGCGAGCGTTTCCGGCCCGGAATCGAAACCGGGCGAGCCGCCGAAGATCGAACGCTTCTTTTTCGTCGCCAGCCGTTCCAGCACGTTCCTGGGCGCCATATCGGTAGAGCCGCAGCGCGCCGCGGAGCTGATACCCGTGTTGCGCGATCCGGTGTTTCAGGAACCGGGAACCTTCGGCTTTATCAATCAACCGTCGATCTTTGGCCGGGCCATCGGCGGCGGGCGCAAGATCGATTTGGATATCTCGGGGCAAGATCTGGACGAAATTCTCGACGTGGCCGGCCGCGTTGCCGGCAAGGTGCTGCAAGTGTTGCCGCTAAGCGCCGGCAATCAGTTGCGCCCCAAGCCCGGCCTCGAGCTTGGCGCGCCCGAGTTGCGGGTCATTCCCAACCGCATACGCTTGGCCGATAACGGCCTCACGGCACGCGAACTGGGTGAAACCGTCGATGCCTTCAACGACGGTCTGCGAGTTGCCGAGGTAACCGTGGGTGGCCAGCGGATCGATCTGACCTTGCAGGGCCCGGTCCGCAACGTGGTCGAGACCCAAGGAATCGCGGCATTGCCCGTCGTCACGTCATCGGGCGACATCGTGCCTGCCGGATCGCTGGCCGAGGTGATGCTTACCGCCGGCCCGACGGAGATTCGCCATCGCGAACGGTTCCGCACGGTGACCATCGAAATCCGCCCCGCGCCTGGCGTACCATTGGAGGTGGCGCTCGATACGTTGCAGCAACAGGTGATTCAGCCGTTGCAGGCAGAAGGCTTGCCGCCGAGCATCAGGATCGACCTATCCGGCACCGCGAACAAGCTTACGCAAACGTGGAACGCGATGGTCGTCGAGCTCGGCCTTGCGATTATTATTGTTTATCTGGTCATGGCGGTGCTGTTCGAAAGCTTCTTCTATCCGCTGATCATCATGCTTTCGGTGCCGCTGGCGGCGGCGGGCGGGGTCGCCGGCCTGGTGGTCCTTAATCTCTACACGTTCCAGCCGCTCGACATGTTAACGCTGCTCGGCTTCGTCATCCTCGTGGGCATCGTGGTCAACAACGCCATCCTGCTGGTTCACCAGACGATCCATCACGTTCGGGAAGACGGCATGGCGCCGGAAGCAGCGATTCTCGAAGCGACTCGCAACCGCATTCGGCCGATCTTCATGTCGACCTTGACCAGTGTCTTCGGCATGCTGCCGCTGGTGGTCTTCCCCGGCGCCGGGTCCGAGCTTTATCGGGGCCTCGGATCGGTGGTCGTCGGCGGTTTGGCGCTCTCGGCGGTCCTCACCCTGCTTGTCATCCCGCCGATGCTGACCATGCTGGTCGGCAGCCTGGAAGGACGCGGCGCAAAAAAAGTGGCGACGCCGGCACCCACGGTGGGCGGCGCCAGGCCAGAGCCCGCGCCCGGCGAGTAGACTAGAGCATAGTCCGGCCAGAGGAGTTCAGTCGGCTTTGCGAATCTGGAAGACGAAGACTCCGGCCGATTCGTCCGTCGCCAAAAGCGTATCCCCCGTCGTCTCGCAGAACGCCTTGAAATCCTTTACGGATCCAGGATCGGTCGCGTGGACTTCGAGAATGCCACCGGATTCGATTGATTTCATGGCCTTGCGTGCGCGCAAGACCGGCAGGGGGCAGCGCAGGCCTTTGGTATCGAGAACTGTCGGCTGCATTCGCGGTATTTCTCCCTGTTCGCCGTCCAATAACAGACTATGCCCCAAGCCCCGCACCCCGGTCCAGCAACGGAACACAGGCTTGTGATTGGTCAGAATCCTTCGACCGGATAAAATTCGAAACAGCATGAACATCCTCGCACGAGTCGCCATTCTGGGCCTATGCCTCGTACCTAGGCCAACCATCGCCGCCGGCCTGTCCGGCACTCCAGAGGTTATCGACGGCGATACCATCATCGTTGCCGGTGAAACCGTGCGCCTGTTCGGGGTGGACGCCCCTGAGCCAGGGCAGCTATGCGCGATCGGCGCGCGCACCTACGACTGTGGCGCCGTGGCACGAACAGCACTTCTCGATCTGTCCGCCGGAACGCCGGTAACCTGTGAGTTGGTGACGAACGCCGGCAGCGAGGGCGAGCACGAGGGTAAACCGGCGCGTTGCTTTGCCGCCGGCTACGACCTTTCCGAAGGCATGGCCTATACCGGCTGGGCCCTTGCGCAACGCGATATCACCGGCCACTACGTTTCTTTCGAGACAGGCGCGCACAAGGCCAAGCGTGGCCTGTGGAAAGGCAAATTCCTGCCGCCCTGGGCGTGGCGCGATGGCGAACGCCTGCCGCAGGAAATCAATGCGCAATAGAGGGTGCGGGCACGCTTGGCGGCGCAACCTTGGCCTCGCCGCTATGCTTTTGACGGTGCTGCTGACGCAGTCCGCACATGCCGCCGCGCCGGCCGACCCACAGATTATGCTGGCATCCCGTTACAGCGGCTCCGACCTCAGCGGCGGGCAGCCGGCCTGGCCGCCACGGGGCGTGCCTAAGACGGACGCCATCCAGCCACTGCCCTATGTGGACGACGACATTGCGCCCATTCCCGCAACACCCGCCGGTACCGGGTCAGCCGTGCAACCGCAAGCTCTACAGGCGGCACAAAGTAAACGGCAAGATCAGCACAGCATTCTGTCGGAAGTCCGGGTGGGCGCCTTGGCGCATGATATCGGTATTTTCGATAGTAACCGGGAAGACGGAATCGATCTCAATTTGGAAGTACATTTCGTCTCACCCAGATTCCTGGATATTATCTGGTCGCCGCGGCCTCACCTCGGCATCGCCGTGAATACCGCTGGCGATACCAACCAAATCTATGGCGGCCTGGCCTGGGACTGGATGTTTTGGGAGCCTTTTTTCGTCGAGGGGACGTTGGCGCTGGCGGTTCACGACGGCAAGCTGAACAACCAATTCTCTGAGCGAAAGGCGCTGGGCTGCCGTGTCTTGTTTCGCGAGTCGGTCTCTCTCGGCGCCCGTTTCCTCAAGCGGCATAGTATTTCGCTACAGTTCGCGCATATCTCCAACGCCGATCTTTGCGACCATAACGCCGGCCTCGATACGTTTGGGATCCAGTACGGATTCCGNTTCTAGTTCTCCCCTTGCTCGGCCCAGTACCGCGACCCAAAATAGCCTGCTGGCGGGTGTCGGCGCCCGTATTCAATTAACGGCCAGGATTGGCATCAATGGGCTGGTTTGCAGCAACACCGGCGGCGGTGGCCAGCACCATCGAGCGCTTGGCGGAGGAGGATGCGGCGTCCCTGCCGCTGCTCGATTTGCCCGCGCGCCGGCGTCTAACCGCCGCAGCCGCGCATCTTCCCTTCCGCCCGGCGAGACCGGTGGTCGGCGAAGGGGCGAATGCCGTGCACCAGCAGTTCGAGTTGTGCATGAATTTTCCGCACACAAGCCTGTTTGTCGCCTTCACGGCCGCCTTCGAGGGCCTGATCGACGCCTCTCTCGCGTGCTTGCCGTCCCCGCCGGTAGCCCGTCCTTTCCGTTTCAACGACCTCGTCGTTCAGCGCTATGAGCGCGGCGCGCTGGGCATTACGGCGCACCGCGATCACATCCGCTACAAGGGTCTGATCGCGGTTATTCCCTTGAGTGGCGCGGCCCGGTTCTTCGTCTGTGCCGACCGGGCAGGCAGCGCGGCGCGCGAGATACCGGCGGCGGCCGGCAGCCTGGTGCTCATGCGCGGGCCCGAGTACGCCGGCCGGCGCGACCGACCGTTTCATTTTGTCCAGGACATCAGCCGCCGCCGCCTAAGCCTCGGTCTGCGCTATGACGCCGATGCGGCATAGCGGAAGCCACCGATGAAAACCGCCGATTTCGATTTCGAGTTGCCGCGCGCGCTCATCGCCCAGCACCCGGCGGCGCCACGCGATACCGCGCGCCTGCTTGTCGTCGATACCGAGGGTCAGACCGATCGCCTAGTGCGGGACCTGCCGGCGCTACTAGCACCCGGTGACGTGCTCGTCTGCAACGACACGCGGGTCATTCCGACGCGGCTGTTCGGCACGCGCGGCGACGCCCGGATCGAGGTCACCTTGCATCGGCCCGAGCCGCCGCCCGCCACCGCCCGCTGGCGCGCCTTTGCGCGTCCCGGACGGCGCCTGAAGCCGGGAGACCGGGTGGACTTCGCGCCGGACTTTCACGCCACCGTGGCAGCCAAGGGCGACGGTGGGGAAATCACGCTGGCTTTCGATCTGGACGATGCCGGATTGTCCGAAGCCCTGGCCCGGTACGGCGCCATGCCCCTGCCCCCCTACATCGGGCGGGAGCGCGGCGGCGATGCGCGGGACCGCGGCGACTATCAGACCATCTTCGCGGCCCATGACGGCGCCGTTGCCGCGCCCACCGCCGGCCTGCATTTCACGCCGAGTTTGCTGCGCGCCCTCGATGACCGCGGTGTTCGCCGGGTGACGGTTACTTTGCACGTCGGCGCCGGCACGTTTCTGCCGGTCACCGCCGAAGACCCGCGCCAGCACCGCATGCACGCCGAGGTCGGCGACATCGGCGCCGATGCCGCCCAGGCCATCAATGCCGCGCGCGCCGCGGGCGGGCGGGTCGTTGCCGTCGGCAGCACGGCCCTGCGCCTGCTGGAATCGGCCGCCGATGCGGATGGCCGCGTTCGGCCCTTTACCGGCGAGACCGATATCTTCATTCTGCCCGGCTATCGTTTTCGTGTCGTCGACCGTCTGTTGACCAATTTTCATTTACCGCGCTCGACCCTGTTCATGCTGGTCTGCGCCTTTGCCGGAACGGAACGTATGCAGCGAGCCTATGCGCATGCCAAAGAGCAGTCCTATCGCTTCTATTCGTACGGAGATGCGTGCTTGCTGACACGCGCGGACCCATGAACTTTGAGGTCCTGCACACCGACGATGCGGCCCGGCGCGGCTGCCTGACGACAGCGCACGGCCCGGTGGCGACGCCCGCGTTCATGGCGGTCGGCACGGCGGCGACGGTCAAGGGTCTGACGGTGCCGCAGATCGTCGCTTCCGGTACCGAGATCATCCTGGGCAATACCTACCATCTGATGTTGCGCCCCGGTGCCGAGCGTATTGCCCGCCTCGGCGGCCTGCACGCCTTCATGAACTGGCCCGGCCCGATCCTGACCGATTCCGGGGGATACCAGGTGATGTCGCTGGCTGCCTTGCGCACCATCGACGAGACCGGAGTCACCTTCACCTCGCATCTGGATGGCGCACGGCACGACTTGTCGCCGGAGCGCGCCGTTGAGATACAAGACCTGCTCGATGCCGATATCACCATGGTGCTGGACGAATGCACGCCGTTCCCGGTGAGCGAAGCCGAGGCGGCCGAGTCCATGCGCCGGTCCATGCGTTGGGCCGAGCGTTGCCGGATCGCCTTCCGTGTCCGCCCGGGCTATGGCCTGTTCGGCATTGTGCAGGGTGGCGTGTTCCCCGAGTTGCGGCGGGAGTCGGCAACGGCCCTGGCCGAGATCGGCTTCGATGGNTATGCCGTCGGCGGCCTNGCCGTCGGCGAGGGGCAAGAGGCGATGCTCGCCGTCCTCGACGCGACGGTGCCATCCCTGCCCACCGACCGGCCGCGCTATCTGATGGGTGTCGGCAAGCCCGCCGATCTGGTCGGTGCCGTGCAGCGCGGTATCGACATGTTCGATTGTGTGCTGCCCACCCGATCCGGGCGGACCGGCCAGGCCTTTACCCGGCGCGGCACCCTGAACATTCGCAATGCCCGCCATCAGGAGGATGCACGCCCCATCGACCCCGAGTGCGCCTGTACCACGTGCACCGCCCATAGCCGCGCCTATCTGCATCACCTGTTCCGGGCCGACGAGATGCTTGGGCCGATCCTGTTGACCGCCCACAATTTGTATTACTATCAAGCGTTGATGGCCGGCCTGCGCGGCGCCATCGAGGCCGGATCCCTGGCCGATTTCGCCGCCACCTTCGCATCCGCGCAAGCACAGGGCGACCTGCCGCCAATCGAGGGCGATATGCTATGAGCAAGACGACGTACGAGACCCTCACACAGCTCGGTGGGGCGTCCGCCCTGCCCGCCTCGCCGGACGAGGCGGTTCTGGAGACCTTGCCGAACCCGCACGCCGGCACGCTTTATCTGGTGCGCTTTACCTGTCCGGAGTTCACCTCGATGTGCCCGGTCACCGGACAGCCGGACTTCGCCAATCTGGTGATCGATTATGCGCCGCAGGACACCATCGTCGAGAGCAAGTCGTTAAAGCTGTATCTGGGATCCTTCCGCAATCACGGCGCCTTTCACGAAGATTGCACGCTGGCCATCGGTAAGCGCCTGATCGATGAATTGGCGCCACGTTGGCTGCGCATCGGCGGTTACTGGTATCCGCGCGGCGGTATGCCCATCGATGTTTTTTTCCAGTCCGGCCCGCCGCCCGAAGGTCTGTGGCTCCCCGACCAGGGAGTGGCGCCATACCGCGGCCGAAGTTAGCGTGCCCCACACGTCCACCATCCGTGAAAAAGCGTTGTCTCTGGGGTTCGATGCGATCGGCTTCGCCCCGCCGACCCTTGCCACCGAGGCCAAGCGCGGCCTGAGCGAGTATCTGGCGCGCGGCTATCACGGCGATATGGGCTGGCTGTCGGGCAAGGCCGACCGGCGCGCCGATCCCGGCGTTCTGTGGCCCGACGTGCGCAGCGTCGTTGTGCTGGGGCTGAACTACGGGCCGGCGGACGATCCCTTGGCGCTTTTGGATGCGCGCGAGCGAGCCAGCATCTCGGTCTATGCGCGGAACCGCGACTACCACGACATCCTGAAGAGTCGGGTCAAGACGCTTGCCCGCTGGATGCACGAGACCTTGAGCGGCGAGGTTAAAGTTTTCGTCGACACCGCGCCGGTAATGGAAAAGCCGCTGGCCCAAGCCGCCGGCATCGGCTGGCAGGGCAAGCATACGAACCTGGTCTCGCGGACACATGGGTCCTGGCTTTTTCTCGCCGAGATTTACACCACCCTCAACCTCGATCCCGATGCCGCCGAAAGCGACCACTGCGGCGGCTGCCGGCGTTGCCTGGACGTTTGCCCGACGAAGGCTTTTCCGGCGCCCTACCAATTGGATGCGCGGCGCTGCATCTCGTATCTGACTATCGAGCACAAAGGGCACATCGCGCCGGAGTTTCGTGCTGCCATGGGCAACCGCATCTATGGCTGCGATGATTGTTTGGCGGTTTGCCCTTGGAACAAGTTCGCGACGCCAACGGACGAGGCCGGCTTTCTACCGCGCGCCGAATTGAGCGCTCCGCGCCTGGCCGATCTCGCCGATCTCGACGATGCCGGTTTCCGCCGGGTTTTCTCCGGCTCGCCCATCAAGCGGATCGGACGCGACCGGTTCGTGCGCAACGTGCTCGTTGCCATCGGCAACAGCAGTGACGCGGCGCTGGCACGGGTGGCGGAGGCGCGGCTGACCGATGCCTCGCCATTGGTCCGGGCCATGGCCGTTTGGGCGCTTTCGCGTCTGGCGGACGCGGCGATCTACACCCGCTTGCGTGACGAATACCAGCCGAACGAAGCGGACGCGCAGGTACACGCGGAATGGGACGCGGTGGAGGAATCGGCCCGCGTCTATTGAGTCGGCGTGGAAAGCGCCGGCGGATCCACCGGCACGCAGACAAAATTTGCCCGTTGCGGCTGCAACAGCGGACAGCGAGTCCAAAACTGGTCATCCTCACGCAACGTCAGCCGTCCCGCGGGGCATAACAACAGGGCCTCGGCAACAATCTCCGCGTCGGTGTTGACCGCGCTGTTGTAGCAGACCGCGACAACTCTCGGTTGGGGAACCGCCGCTGCGTCGGTCTCGGTTTCCGTTTGTTCACGCTCGCTTTCCAGAGCGCGCACCATGGGTTTCGACGGATCCACGGGAATTGGCCGTGTTGTCGTGCATGCCGCCAGCACAAATGCCGCAAGGCCCAATATGCACACGCGCAGAGCTATGGTGCGACTGCTATCCATGGCGTTGTTTATCGCGAATCTCCCTTGCCTTGTCCATGCCGGCGCGGCCTAAATCGGCTGATCCCGATGCCGGCAAGAATAAGCGCCAGACCTGCCAGAGCGCCCGGCTGCACGGTTTCGTGCAAAAAAGCCGCGCCCCAGATCACGCCGAATACGGGGACCAGGTAGTTTATAAAGGCAACGAAGGTCGCGCCCGTCGTCGTTATCAGATGAAAAAGAATCAGATAGGCCAGCGACGTGCACACAAGCGCTAAAATCACTAGAGCGACGAGTGCATCGGTGGTCGGCACCAAGGTCCAGGGCCGATCCACGATCAGGCTTAACGGGATTGCCAAGACCGAGGCGCAAAGCAGCACACCCGCACCGGTAACGGACGCCGGCAACCTTACAAGGCCGCTCACGCGCGTATAGACGTTGGCGATTGCATAGAATATAGCGGCGCCGGCAACCGCGACTTGCGCCAACACTTCCCGGCCGAGGCCCGCCAAAACGCCGGGGCCGACGAGAACAAGAATGCCGCCAAAGCCAACGATCATCCCGGCCAATTTTACCCGGGACATCCGCTCGTCTTGGGTGAAAAAATGGGCCAGAGCCAGAGAAGTCAGCGGCATGATCGCCATGAGGATCGCCGCCAGGCCGCTGTCGATAACCACCTCGCCCCAGGTGATCAGGGCAAACGGTACAATGTTCCCGGCCACGGCAATCACCACGAAGTCGCGCCAAATGGCGCCCTCGCGTGGCAGACGCCGCCCCGTCGCCCACAGGTAGACCAGCATCGCGGCAGCCGCCAGAACAAGACGCGCGGCCACCAACGTCATGGGCGGAATAGACTCGACCGCCACCTTGATGAACAGGAACGACGCCCCCCAGATCGCCGCCAGGACGAAAAGCAGCACATAGGCGATCGGTGGAAAGGACTGTTGGGACACTAAGGCTCCGGTCGGATCGGCGGCGACGCATGGTGTATGCCAAGGGTGGCCGTGAGCAAGCAAATTGCACGTTTCCCAGTGGCGTATCACTCATTAAGCTGGCGTCACCTCATGCTGCATGTTCGCGCCCTGACCCGCCCCGGCCTTGAGCCGCTTGATTTCGATCTTGCCGATGGCGAGGCGTTGGCGGTGCTCGGCTCGTCCGGCTCCGGCAA
>JGI24023J19991_10002841_pt1 | contig 12394 bp, 10 predicted proteins | sample Cruoilmetagenom1_FD_19991 | JGI IMG/M metagenome (IMG submission 19991)
TAGTGACCCAGATGGCAAATCAAGTCGGACTTGTAAAGCGAACCTCATGATATCGAATAAAAAGACTCCAAAATATTTTCGAATACTGATTATATGCCTATTTTTTTTCAGTTGGGACGAGGTGGGTTTTGGGCTAGAGCCAGCAGAAGTTCTTGTTGTCGCCAACAAGAAGATGGTCGGTAGTGTTGATATCGCCAAATATTATATGGAACAACGAAACATCCCCGAGTCTCATTTGTTGTCCGTATCTCTTTCCTTGAAAGAAACTATGTCAAGAAAGGAGTATAAAACTATTTTAAGCATTTCTGTTCTAAAGGCCCTGAACAAACTGCAGTCTAAATATCGCATTTCTGCCATCGTTCTTATCTACGGAGTTCCTCTAAAAATAGCACCAACCTTGCCAAATTTAGAAGAACAAGAACTAATCCAGCAATACAAAAAAGAAAGAAATGAGATCGCTGTAAATCCTGTTATGTCTGTTGCAGATATTGGCCGAAAAAAAAAGGAGTTGAGTCAAAAAATAACTGCACTACTAAATATAAACGAAAGAGCGGCAGTAGATTCAGAACTGTCTCTTGTCAAGGCAGAGAAATACAGTCTAGATGGCTGGATAAAGAACCCGTATTTTTTAAGTTTCCAAGGAGTGACCTTGGATATAAATAAAAATCAGGTTTTACTTGTCAGTCGCCTGGATGGACCAGATGCAGAGACAGTATATAGAGTTATTAATGATACGATGAAGGCTGAACAAAAAGGATTGCAAGGAAAAGCATATTTTGATGCCCGGTGGCCCCTTCCTGCAGTGCAAAATGATCTTTCTGGATATCGGTTGTATGATGCGTCACTGCATAACTCCGGGGTAGTTGTGGAAAAACGTATGGAAGTGGTGATAGATGACAGGGAAGAGCTTTTTCAGACCCAAGCGTGTCCTGAAGCGGCCCTTTATTGCGGTTGGTATTCACTTGCACAGTATATTGACAGCTTTGACTGGCAGACAGGGGCGATCGGCTACCATATTGCCAGTAGTGAGTGCAGTACATTACGAAATAAGAGCAGCTCTGTCTGGTGTTTGAAAATGTTAGAAAAAGGCGTTGCAGCCACTATTGGGCCGGTTTATGAGCCATATATTCAGGGATTCCCTCTGCCTGTGATTTTTTTTTCACACCTCATTGATGGGTATTTGAGCCTTGGAGAATCATACCTTGTTTCAGTGCCGTATCTGTCTTGGCAGATGGTTTTAATCGGGGACCCACTTTACCAACCTTTCCCTCCTTCATAAAAGGAGTTCATGGCGTGCCAAATTGTTGATGTTTTACAGACAATATCCAAAATGTTCCATTAGTAGACGTATGTTATGTGGAAGAGCCAATTGTACAGCCCTACCCCTACAGCAACTCAGAATTTTACCACCGAACGCCTCTGCTAGATACATTATGTATGGGCTTTTTTCCTTTTTATAGCTTAGGTAATAGGTAGTATGACATCGGTTGGCAATATGTTATTTTTCAGCCCCCCAGTCCTCACACGACCCTATCAACCCAGATTTTTTAAGTTGGTCGGTATTGAGTTCAGCCAACAGCAATAGCTCCTGGCAATCAGTAAAGAATGTTCGGAAATAGTGATATCAATTGTTCAATCCATTAAATTGCAGTACATTGAAAACTGACTCACCTAAATTGGACTAGTTTATCGGAAAGGTTGGAAGCAACCATGAAATCATGTTTATCTCATGTGGCTGGCCTGTGTGCCGGATTTCTTATAGTAGCCAACGCCCATGCAGCCTTTCAGGTTGTGGAAAACTTCGACAGTCTGACATTCGGCAATATCAGTGGGCAGAATGGTTGGTCTGCCACGTCAGGTAGTGGTGAGGTTGTCTTGGACCCTGGGGGTGACAGCAACCGGGTACTGAAGGCAACTACCGAGTCGGGCATTCTCCATAAGGCGACAAGCGTAGCCCAAGACACAAAACACATGCTTTTCCTACGATTCCGATTCGAAGAGCATGGGCGGTTCTCATTTGGTCTCTCACATCTGTCAAACCCGGATGAATTCAGCGATTTTGGACCCGAACTGGGGATGGCTGCTGACACTGCCAATGATCCTAACAATGACTTTCGTGTGGCGAATGGATTGTTTCCTCCCGGGATTTATGATGTGCTGAGGACGCTTGGGCCTGGCATCTGGTATAATATCTGGATTTTGGTCGACAATAGCTCTGATACCTATCAGGTATGGATGAACTCGAATCGGGGTGGCAACGCGCAATTTACTGATCAACTGGAAAATAGTGCGGCCGAGAGGAAGTTCGGGTTTCGCACTTCTACTGTTAAGGGACTGATTAACTTTTTCATCAAGACCGGTGGCGGCAAAAGTCCTGTAGAGGGGCGGTTCTATATTGACGACATCTACATCGAAGACACCGACGACACCAACCTGAATAATCCAATAGCCCTAACGCAATATCTGCCGTGGCTGCCGCTTCTGCTTCTGGACGAATAGCTTTGGCCTCAGCGTAACCCATCATTGTAGCTTGAATTAACAAATGATCGTATTTTCACAGAGTTAACTCCAGAAAACCATGCTGTATTGTACTACAAATTATGTTTTTTACTGATACCCTATCTGTCTTTCAGGTGGCCTGATGATCTCTTACCAGTATCGTCGGACTGATCGCAAGGCGGCCATTTTTTAAACTACGGTAAAAAATAAATCCACTAATCTTGTCCCGGCAGACGCCGTTTTTTATCTTCAAAACCCATCCGGGACAAGGTCNATTCGCGCGGTGGCCGTCTTTTACGTTGTACAGCCCCCTTATCCACAATATATCGGTTCGAATTTCAACGATTACTCTAATTGAATACTTGGAGTGCCGCTTTTATTAAATCGGTGTTTTCAAGGAAAGCGCTACACGCAACATGGGTGTAGTAACCCTAATTATTCCATACACTTACCGATAATCACATGGAACCCANTACGCCCCTAAGAAGATCTTTTGTTTCATCAGATGATCAAACTGTGATTGTCTGTCCAAATTGCAAATTTGTAAAACCATTATCGGTATCGCAATTTCGTGATCGTAAACATATCCTTCAGATTAAGTGCAAATGTGGACACACCTTCAAGGTGCAATTGGAGTTTCGTCGGTATATTCGGAAAAAAGTCGATTTAGAAGGTGAGTGTGATCTGGATAGTACTAAAGGTGAAAAGTGGAAAGTAACCTTAGTTGATATATCTTTCGGAGGCGTTTGTCTGGAATTAGACATACTACATAATTTTAAGGTAGGTGAACAGGTTGCACAGTTAGGTGATATGAGTAGTGTTAAGTAGGACAGCGAACAGATAGGCCGTAAGCCAAAAGGTTGAAGGGATCGAGCCCCGTAATATTCCATGTTGGAAGGACGACATTGTTTGATCGATGGAAGTCAACACAGTCATCGGTGCTACAGGCAATGTGGTGATTGCTTCCCGGGGTCGGTGACCACGGCATGTCTGACATTATGATTATACGGGAACCCGGGAGGCCCTGTGTTTCTTTCGGAGTAATGAGAGTATACCGGACAACTGAAGAGGGGGGAAGGCAAATAAAGCACAGGGAGTCGGATAGTCTCGTAGTACCGATGAAGGCGGGTAATGCCGCTGGAGGAAAGGAGGCGTCAAATGAAAGACGAGCTATGGGCGTTCTGTTTTTGTATTAGAGGAACCGGTCTACTCGACCTCTATTTCGGGTAGTCGCCGTCACTCATCCTCGACATTAATATTGCCACAACGAAGATGATCAACGTTGTCTTCCTGACTCCTCTCATTGACGATGACACCTACAATCAAGAGTAAAAAACTTGATATATACCGCGATATATATTATATTTTACCTGTCAAGCTATTTTAGCTAATAGGTGGTGAAAATGGAAACAGCAAAACTATTTCAAAATGGTCGTAGTCAGGCGGTACGCTTGCCTAAAGAGTTTCGATTCAAAGGTAAAGAGGTATACATTCATAGAGAAGGTTCAAGGGTGATCTTGTCGGAAAAACCCAACTCTTGGGATGATTTCTTTTTTTCAGACAATCAGACAACTCCTGATTTTATGCAGGACAGAGAACAATTAGAAATTGAAGAAAGGGATATTTTTAAATGATTCGTTACATGCTCGATACGGATATTTGCAGCTATGTTATTCGAGAACGTCCCTTGGAAGTCTTTGAAAAATTCAAAAAAGTTGAAGTGAACCAGCTTTGTATATCCACAGTTACTTATGCAGAACTCATTTATGGCGTTGAGCACTCATCATCAAGAAAAATTAACAGGCCAATAATTGATGATTTTGNTCGGCATCTCGACATTATTGCATGGGACGAGGAAGCAGCAGAGCACTACGGAAAGATAAGGGCATTTCTTCGGGTAAAAGGTAACATTATAGGCTCTATGGATATGATGATTGCTGCTCATGTTAGAAGTCGAAATATGATCCTCGTTACAAATAACGACAAACATTTTAAACGAGTCCCTAAGCTTCGCATTGAAAATTGGGTAGCAAAATAAAGCAATGGAAAAATGGAGAAAAACCTACTTATCACCAAACAAGGAGGCTATTCGAAATGTATTCTCGGACAGGCTCCTAGGCTGACGTTGTATGGTTCTTTACCGGTGACAAATCAGACCAGTTGCCAGATAGGTCTAACTGATTGGTCGGAAAGTGGCTGCATATCACGGTTTAAGAAAAATGCAGTTTTAGGGTCTAAACATTTAGCATAGTCAGCCTTATAGCATTCCATCGCTTTAACTGTCGCGGCATCACAAAGAGGAGTGACACGCTCCTGTTTCCCATAACAAGGAGTTACACGGGCTTGTCTTGCTGAACGCCTTGCCCCTTGGTTCTGAAAACTACCAGTGGGGAGCAAAGCCAGACCCAGATGGAAAATTAATTCAAATACCCTACAAATTTTCATATACAATTCGCTCCAACTCCTGAACGCCATATAGAGGCAGTGACAGCAATGTATATCTTATCTTCTGATTTCCCAAAGCGGTTCTTATAGTATTCCCTACTTGTTGCAGACTTGATCGGTTAAGATCAAAGCGAATAGCCAGATTTATGTCTTTATTGTAAACAAACTGTTGCAGTGATTTCAACGACCCACTGGTGCCAGATTTGACCTCAACAGGTAAAACAAGCCCTGCCGAACCGATTACATAATCGACATCGGCATTGCTACTTTTTTTTCCCCGCAACCAGTAATGCAATGAAGGCTGATCAAGACCTCCTGAGATATCGATTAGATGCTGGCCAACAAACTGCTCGGCGATTCCTCCCTCATTGACTAGCTGCCTTTCATCAAAAGTCGCCATAGTTCGCCAGTCATAACCACAAATATGATTGACCATCCCAATATCCATAAAGATAATTTTATATACGCTATCAGAGCTTTCAGCAGCCAAAGGAAGACCTGTTCAATGGTTATGCTTCACTTGATGGCATATTCTAGCCTTGGCAAGCAAAGAGTTACCTTTTTTACCTGAGCGGCAGGATCCTCTCTGAACATATTGGTATACTTAACCTTTTCCCCCATTATCGCCACTTTTTGTGCTTGGCTTTGATATTGTCTACATCAATTCAGATAATTTTGATTTATCCTGACACCTATGTAAACACCAAATAAACTGCCTATAAAACTAACCAGATAGGCGGTCATAATACCTACATGGGCCCCTAACCACCAGCCAGCCCAACCAAAGATCGTTATGCTAAACAAAAGAATGATTTTTCTCATATTATTGTCAATGAACTTTTTCGTTTATAAGATTCGTTCACCACGTTAGTACGTTGCCATTGTAGGTAAAATGCGAAAATTGTTTTTTTAAACGCTGAAAGTTAAGGCTAAATGAAGATCAATTTTACTCCATGACTTTCGAGGAAGGTTTTAGTCTTGCTGCAAACGGGGGCAGTTGTTTTCAGTGCAATACCCACTGAAAGTGGAGCGGTTCTTATTTTGCAGAGCTTCTCAAGAATCTTCTTGCCATCTGCCATAATGATTCGGCTCTTTCGGTCAATTATGAGAGCGATGGTGCCTTTGTCAATCTGTTCGATGACAGTTCGGGCAGGTAATCCAAATTCTTTTGGGTCTAATATCATGTTCATACAGTCGATTGTTGTGCTGGGAAAGTGGAAATTACATCTTCCGTGAGAAATGGCTTCGGGTTCGATGTGTTGCTTTATCTCCCCAAATTTCTTTTAATCGTGTATCACGACCACACCCCAGCGATAATCTTTGTAGCGTATCAGGTTGTTTTTATAATAGTTTTGATGGTAGCTTTCGTTATCTTTTATGGAATAAATTTCCAGATATGTGAAAAAATACATCCCACAACAGGGTATGACGATAACACTTTGTAATTGGAGAACATATCGGGAACCAGTTCGTTGCTGTCCTGGCGTATCATCTGATCCATGCAGTGTGAAAATGAACACGCTTCTTCTGCTCCTCTCCAGGATATTAAGCAGCTATAAACAATTCTGCATCCAAACAAAGATCATTTACCATATTTTCAGGTACGGATGGTGACTGAGCAAGGGCCAATGCCCGCATGATCAATGCAGCATCGTCCTGACTCAGAAAGCCTTTGGGGAGAGCCTCAGAATAGAGCCAGACACCGGCATCCGGAGGGGTCACGGCGGCTGTAAGCTGCGCCTGATCAGAAGCTTTGACCAGAAGGGCTGATAGCAGTAAGTCAAGCGCCACACCGGCGCAATTCTGATCAAGCAGTACAGTGGCAGCTTTGAATTTTTCTGAGGCTAAAAGCTGTAACCCTGATAGGCCGGGTTCAGCTGTTTTTTGTTCTGTGCCATTGTACAGGATCTGCTGCTCTGCCACTGGAGATCCGCCACCCAATCGTGCAAGTCCTGCCAATGTTCGCATGTCAATAATTGCCACCGGGATTGTTTCAGAAAGTTTTTCAACAATCTGATCATCTTCTGCTGTTACCTGGTCGAGAACCGTGAGAAGCCCACCATCCACACCAAGAATTCGTTCGATGCGCAACCCAAATTGTTGCTGTAACTCTTCGATACAGGCGGTGAGTTCCTGTTCCCGGGTATTATCCGGTAGCGGGCTACCCGATGGATCATACTGATCAACTGTTTCAGCAGGAATATTTTCCGCCTCTTCGTCCACCCGTGTTTTTGGAGTATCCCCCGGAAGATCATCTGCAAGATCATCCGTCAGCGTCTCCAGCAGCTTTTTGGAGACACCAACCACGTCCTGATCACCATCTTCAGCGATTACATTATCAAAAAGATCCTGTTTGGATTGAACCAGAGACAGTACGTGTTCTTCATATGAATCAGCGGCCACCATGGTGATCAGCTGTACCGTTTTGGTCTGGCCGAGGCGATGAATCCGGCCATTACGCTGTTCAAGGACAGCAGGATTCCAGGGAACATCAAGATTAACCAGCACAGAGCCGGCTTGCAGATTGAGCCCAAGACCACCGGCATCAGTGGAAAGAAACACCTGGACACTGTCATCGTTTTGAAAAGCGTCCATAAGATCGCCACGTCTTGCCGTCGGAACACTGCCATGGAGGGAGACATAGCCGATATCCATCTGCCTCAGCCTGCTTTCCACCATTTGTGTCATCATCCTCCACTGGGAAAAAATGACAACTTTCAACCCGGACTGCAGACACACCTCTTCCAGAATAGCTTCGAGTTCATCGATCTTTGGTGAACCTTCTGTTTCCTTGTCCACAAGGCCGGCGGCATCACAGGCCATTCGTGCCTGCTGTAGAGCTGCCATCAACTTATTTTTCTCAGTTGGTGTCAATGGCCTGCGTTTTGCGATGGTGGCTAGTCGCCCCGCTGCATTCATGGCGGAATCATGCAGGTCTATCTGCTTTTCAGTCATTGCCACATCGATTTGAGAGGTGATTCTGTCGGGAAGCTGATCTTTGACAATTTTCCGATCACGGCGAATCATCACCGGTTCCAGACGTTTACGCAGCATGGAAAGATTACGATAGCCAAGAACCTTATCCCTTTTATCGGTGATATGAAAATCTATCATATAGCGCCAGAGAGGCCCCAGGATTTTGGGATCAATGACCTGCATCAGACTGTACAGATCCTCCAATCTATTTTCCAGCGGTGTACCGGTAAGTACGAAGGCGTAGCGGGAAGAGATCTGTTTAACAGCGGAGGCGATCTTGGTGCGCCAGTTTTTGATGCGCTGTGCCTCATCAAGGATTATGAGATCCGGGCTGATGGTTTCACTAATAAACGAGAGATCACGCAGAAGCAGTTCGTAATTAAGAACAAAAAAGTTACAATCACGGCGATATTGCACTCCCCGCTGTGATGGTGAGCCTTGAATTACCTGGGTTTCAAGATCAGTGAATTTTGCAATTTCCCTTGCCCATTGCTGTTTAAGAGATGCTGGACAGATAATAAGTATTTTCCTGATGCCCTCGTATTCCTTCAGCCAGACGGCAGCACTGATGGCCTGTAGAGTTTTACCAAGGCCCATATCATCGGCCAGAAGGGCACGTCCGGTTCCGGCAAGAAAGGAGACGCCTTCAATCTGATAGGGATAAAGCCTGGCTTTTACTCCCGGTATTCTGCGACTGTTCTGGATCTGCTTTTTGATTTCGACAGATCGCTGTCTATGACTGATACCCGTGGCAACCTGTTTTGCAAAAGAAACTGCATCTTCACCAATGTANATATCTCTGCGATTATCCGTCATATCCATAAAGTGAAAAAAATCTTCAGGNAGCCGACCACTAAAAATGCCAGCGGCAGAGAAATAATTCTCTAGTAAATCCTGTTGTTCATCCGTCACTTCAGCTGGTCGATGGATCATGATCTGTGGTGCATCATCTACATCCCAGGCAAGATAGACATAGGGAAACGGGGCTGGCTCTTGTTGAAAAATCTCAAATTGCGGGTGCTTACTGATCTTATGAAGAACCGCTTCAATATGTTTGCAGGTACCAAGCTGATTGGTGGCAAAATCCGGACAGGTACAGTAATTGGCACGCTGATGCAAACTGCGGATGGTTACTCGATATTTTTTTGAATAATGGGACGCTCCACCAAGAGACTCCGCATTCCAGTTGCCAAACCAGAGATCCCTGCCGCCCTGACACACAACTTCCACCTCCGACCGACCCCGTTTGATGCGATTTTTTATGGCACCATCGGTAGCAGTGAGCAATTTGTCTGTTTCACCATACTGGTCAGCATATTTACAGAGAACAGCAACCACATGACGGCACACTCCGTTTGCAAAAACTTCACGGCATTCACAGTTGAAAGTGAGAATATCTTCAGACAATCTGATGGTGACAATTTCCGGGATATCAGCATCTTCCCCTTCAACCTGCCCCCAGAGAACATCCCCGTTATGGTCAATATCCATCACTTTGTTTTCCCGATGATCTTTTAATCCATCTCTAATTGTATTTTTATCAGCAATGGATTGTAATTTTTCCTGATCAAAGCAGAATTGATTGCTGCTGTTCTTTTCCTGTGGTTGGGTCATTGTGAAGTGCTCTTTGTTTTGGCTGATGAATTTATAATCTTATTGTGTAACAGGATAATTATGGTAACAGGATTTTTGCTTTTCCACCATAATTGAGTTATTGTTATTCTGATGTTTTTTATGAATTATTTTCTGTATGTTATTGCCCGTTTGCTAAGGCAGGGCGGTCTCCACATGAACACAGATACACTGCAGAAAACTACCGCTCTTTTCGGCTCATCTGCTCTCTTTATTTGAGAAAGGTGCGGCGGGAAGCCTCCTTGCGAACCGTAATCAGCATCTTGGCCCCCTGCTGAGAGCTGGGGCACTTTCTTATCTGAACATCCTTACCGATAAAATCCCCTTTCAGAGGTGAAAATTGACAGCAAACTGGGATAATTTGGAAGCAAAGAGTGGGATTTCATTGTTATCATGGTCTATACCCAATTCATGACCGTATAAGGGCAGAGCTGCTTCAAGTCTCAACGTGTCTCCTGCGCCAAGCCCGATAGGTACGCCGCCTTCTTCCATCAAAAGCCTCCAGATGAAAAGAGCGTGTTCGTTCTCTATAAAAAGTTCAAGTCCCAGGGGTTCCCCTGTGTATCCTGTTCTTGCAAGGTCTGTCTCAACACCTTTGATATCAACGATACTTAAAAAATTCCTTGCCGGTTCGGGCATTTCCCAACCGCCAAATTCGACAATTTTTGCATCAAGGCTCTGGTGTTTTTCAAACAATACAGTTTTTAGAGGTTCGCTCATGGGAATCTCTCAGTTTGATTGTGGTTGCAAGCGGAAAACGCAAAAGTTTTTTTACATTTAAGAATAAAAGCCGTAATAATAGCTGCGTCTGTCAATAAACTACGAGGCTGTGTATGAAATTGAACCAATTCTGTGGAAATAAGATTAATAGGCTTAATAGGTTAATAATAAAAGAGAGTCATGGTTGATGGCGTCGACAAAACCCAAATATTTCGCCATTTCGTCATTCCCGCCTGCGCCGGAATGACGGAGCAGGGACTTTTTTACGAGTTTATCATGGTTAATTATCAAGTAATAGTTTTAGATTTTGAAACAACCGGACTCTCTCCTGATTATGGTGACAGAGCTATTGAAATTGGTGCAGTCCTTATCGAAAACAATGAGATTGTCGACAGCTTCCAAAGCCTTATGAACCCAGGATTCAGGATCAACTCATTCATCGAGTCCTATACCGGAATAAGCAACGGTATGGTGGCGGCAGCACCGCCCTGTGAAATCGTGATGGAAGAGTTTGCAAGCTTCATTGGTGACCGCCCGCTTGTTGCTCATAATGCATCTTTTGATAAGAGGTTCCTTGATTCGGAATTGAAGCTGACCTCAAGATCAAGAAGCAATAGTATGGTCTGCTCAATGCTGGCATCTCGCAGGCTTTACCCGAATGCTCCAAATCATAAACTTGGAACCCTTGTGAGATATTGTGATATTGAAACCGATGGAACCTTTCACAGGGCGCTGGCTGATGCACAAATGACCGGTCATCTCTGGATTTCTATGATTAACCATATTAAAGATGTCTTTGGTGTTCAGCATGTATCATTTGAGCTGATGAAAAAATTGACGAGGATATCTAAAGCTAAGGCCCCATCATTTCTTCAAAAAAATGCCAGTCAACAACGGTTGGATTAATCTACCAATGCGGGCCAAGCCTTGCAACCCAAGGTATTAGACAGTTTATATGAAAGTCATGTTGCTCCACGGACGAAGAGGGATCCGGAGGAGTGTTGACACAACAGGTAAGGGAGCACGCGAGACTCCGATCCACAGTCTGCGAGGACGTTTGGCAACACTCCTCCGAATCCCGGTTACATTACTTTCATAACAGTGAAGCGGTGTCATCGTTGTGAAATTCATTTCATGGGTGTTAGTACCTTATTGCCGAAACCCTGTCATAAAAAACAAGGAAATTTGGTCAAGTTTATTGGTGTTAAAGCAATAGGTTATTTAGGCTGAATGCTGTTAGGGGAGGTTGCTTTGAGATTTTTCTTTTCCTAAAAGCCTTCAGCCTAAAAGGCTAACAGCCTGTTATTTGATATTAAACCAACACCTTCCGCACTTTGATTTCCTTGTTCTTTATGACAGGGTTTCGGCAGTAAGGTAATAAAAATGGAATTATCAACTATTATTCTGTTTGTAGGGGTTAATACCCTTCTGAACAAAAGACCGTAGCAGGGAAAAAATTCTAAGGCGGTTAACCTAATTTGCCCCCATCTCAAATTGTTGTCCTTTGTAGTCCAGAATTACTCCTGCCCAGGTAATTTCAACCAGGCTGAGACTATTGTTTACTTTTTCCCCTTCACGGAGGATATTGTTATTAATGATGATCATCCTGCTTGCTGGATTTTCTGCGTATGTATGTCCGGCAAAATGGAGCTCGGGGATTGCCTGTTGAAGTGAAGGTGGAAGGTCGTCAAATTCAGGGATGTCAGGTGGCTCTTTCGGAAGCGAAATGACTGTTGTTTCCTCTTCCAGTGATGGTTCCTTTTGATATGGGATCAATACCTTTTTTTTTACACTTACCAGTAAAACCGGTGGTTGGGAATGGTCTGTCAAAATAGTGTTTTTCTTAGATTCGGGGAGAGTTGTTGCTTCTGTTTTTTTTGTTGCAGTGCTGGAGAGTTGTTTTTTGTTTAAAGAGGCCGTCTCAACCGGGTCAGAAGAGGTGTTTTTCAAGTACCATGCCGCGGAGACGATGGAAATTAGCAGGAAGGTGGCAAAAGCGGTGAAAAAGTATTTTATCCAGCGACTGTTTGAGGGATGTTCGGAGGAATAGGGGTACCGGTCATGTATGGCCTCAAGGCCGGGAACTTCTCCCTCGTGTCTTTCCCTGTCTGATTTTTTCAGT
>JGI24023J19991_10002843_pt1 | contig 12392 bp, 12 predicted proteins | sample Cruoilmetagenom1_FD_19991 | JGI IMG/M metagenome (IMG submission 19991)
TCATCCCGATCTGGCTGCTGTTAGCGTTGAAAAGAAACGTTATGGTTTCTCGGTTGATGGTGTAATCTGTGAGTATGGTGAGGTTTTGTTTAACGGATCAAAAATCGAAACAGCCTGTTGTGAAAGTGAAGATTATGTCGGTATGAAAAAGGCCATTGAAGCACTTGAACTTGGTAATCATGAGAATGTGAATTATCTGAAAGCTGCAAAAATTTCCATCGGCATGAAATAGCCTGAATCTTATCCGTATCATTTCAAGTAAAAAACCGGCTTACTACAGCTGGTTTTTTACTATTATCGGGTGGAGCTTAAATAGTTTCGACTGAGAATATCGACGCTTCGGGATTTTCTAAGGCTGCAAAAACACTGCTCTTCACGGCTTCATCCGTGAGTTCCGGAAGATTCCCCGGTACTGGGATGTAAGGTATATTACAAGATATCAGATATTGAATTGCCGATTGAGTTTTTTCACGGTATTCCTTCAGCCGGGAAAGCACCTTCTCCCGGGTGTCGTCAATCCTGGTAATGGCTTCTGTCCCGCAGTTTGTACAGTATTTACCGTCTTTCAGAGGTTTGTACTTCATATGAAATACTTTATAACAGTTGGGACAGACCCGGCGGCCTGTTACACGATTCAATATGGTTTCATCGTCATTAACTACATGAATAATGGCATCTATCTTACGACTTTCTTTTTCTGCAATAGAAACAAGAAATTTTGCCTGATCGACGGTTCTGGGATAGCCGTCGAGGACGATACCTCTGTAGTCGCTTTTTTTAAAGGATGATAGAAATAGATCGTTGGTTACTGAATCCGGAACAAATAGTCCATTACTGACATAGTACTTTGCTTTCAGCCCCAACAGGACATCTTCGAATTTACAACCGCTCAGATGGGCTTTCAGACTCCGTCCAATTTTCTCACTGGAAATGAAATCTCCGGTTTTAGAATTGTAAAAATCAAGGATATTGCCTTCATATCCTATCTCATCAAAGGCTTTGAGATAGCTTCGGAAAATATCTCCGGTAGAAAGTTGTTCCAAACCGAACTCTGCAATAAGTACATCTATGCGCGGCTGTTTTCCGGCACCGCTTTTCCCCATTACCAATATATTATCGATGTCACCTTTTTTAAGTCTTTGTATCATTTCACGCCCCTTTAATTGACAATTTGACTGAAAACATTCTGAACGATAAATAACGATATAAATGAAATTATAGCAGAAATCAGCGGTGTCATAACCCAGCCCATACTGATTCGTCCGAGAATGCTGAAGTTGATATTCCGTCCACCTTTCGCAAGGCCGATTCCAATTACTCCGCCTACAATAGATTGGGAACTGGATACGGGTACCAGGGGGAAAGAGGGGAGGTGGTGTGATACCAGAAGGTCTTTTAAACCCTGAGATGCAAAGAGAAAAAGAACAATAGAGCTGGAGAGAACAACGATAAATGCTGTTATGGGATTTAATCGGTAGATTTCAGAACCAACGGTCATCATAACACGTTTGGAGTATGTAAAGACTCCCACTGCAATAGCAACACCACCGATAGCAAACAGCTGCTGAACACCTGTAAGGTTGAATAGTCCTCCGATAGAAATGTCTTGAAAAACAGAACTTGGAATAAATACACCCATAACGTTGGCAATGTTGTTGGCGCCAAGAGTGTAGGATCCGAAGGCACCGGCTGCCAGCAGCAGGAAACGGGTAGTGAAATCAAGGCGTATAAGATGAACTCGTATTCTACGGAGAAAGAATTTAACGACATAGTACAGTACAAAAGCAAAACCAGCGGAAAGAATAGGAGAAAAAACCCATGTCCCCAGAATTTTGGTTAGGGATTGCATATTAACACCTGTCCCGGAAAACAGGTTCCATCCGATTATCGCTCCGACGATTGCCTGGGATGTGGATACCGGGAGTGCCGCTTTTGTCATCATATATACTGATAACGCTGCGGCAAGAGCAACGGTAAAAGCACCGGGAAGGGTTGAGATTGCGCCGAGCTTACCCAGTGTGTGAGATGCCCCGCTGCCGCTGATTACAGCCCCAAGAATTACAAAAATCGAGCAGACAATTGCCGCTGATTTAAATTTAACCATATTGGTTCCAACAGCGGTGCCCCAAACATTAGCAGCATCATTTGCACCGAGGGACCAACCGAGAAACAGACCACTGGATAGGAATAGAAAAGTTGCTAGCATAGTGTCTTCCTTAGAACGCCCTTTTGATGGCGTATACTTCCAGACGCTCAGCCACCGCTTCAGCTTCATCGGCCAGCATGGATATTTTTTCTGCAAAATACCGCATATGAACGCGCCGGCTGAATTGCTCAATCTCTTCAGAATTAAAGGCTTTTGTTTTAATACGAATCTCAGCGGTGTCGGCTTCATGTTCCCAGAAATGTACCTGAGTAAGCAGGTCGGTTACATTCTGGGGTTCCTCAAAAAAGGCTCTTACAGCAGGAATGAGTTTGTGTACTGCTTTGACAGAGGCTTCTGAGAGGGAAATGAAATCGTCCTTCAGGAATGGGAAAATAACCGGTTTTTCAATAGAAATCTGAACGAATACTTTTTCAGTAATGTCAATTACATTATCCAAGGTTTCTATCAACCCTAGAACATCTCCCCGGGCATCTGGTATCAACAAGTCTGAATACAATGTGAATTTAATATCGAAGCGCAGGCTATCACTTTCACTCTCCAGTTTTTGAATCTGACTGCAGCGATCGTCAAACTGTTCCATCCGGCCGTTAAAGTATTCCTTTAAACCCTGTTCAAAGAGAGATGCACTGAGTTCTATATTCTTCAGAAATTTCTCTATATTGGCTTCAATTCCTTTTGCTTTTTTGAAAATTGAGATCATCTTTTTGCTCCTGTTGTTTTTAACAGTTTATTCTATGGATAATTTGTTCCGCTGTCTAATAGATTTAATTTATTTGTGATATCAATGAATCTAATCTGTAACATCAGTCCATAAGCAAATAGTTTATATTTATACAACCTATAAATATAAACAATGGTTTAAACCTTGGATTCTCATTGACAGTCTATTTCATATGATTCACGATTTCATGGAAAATATTTATTCGGGGAGTTTGTCTAATGAGTTTCAAAGATTATCTGGCAGCAGCCAAAAGAAGTTTCAGTTCGGAACAGAAAACAACCATTGTTATTGGAAATGAGGCGGCAGATCTCGACTCTCTGGCCTCCTCTGTTACATACGCCTATTACCTTTCCCTTTCAGGTGAAAATGCCCTGCCGGTGATGAACATACCCAGGAACGATTTTGCTCTGAGAACTGAAGCTGTTTATCTGTTTGGTGAAGCTTCAATCAGTTCTGACAGTCTGCTATTTCTTGAGGATGTTAATTTGAATGAGCTTTCCGATAAGGGAAATCTCAACCTTGTCCTCGTGGATCATAATGTTCCCGGAGCAGGTTTGGCAGCATATGAAAAAAACCTCAAAGAAATACTGGATCATCATGCGGATGAAAAAAAATACCCATCGGATGTTGCCGCAGACATCAGACCTGTAGGTTCTGCAGCAACAATTGTAGCTGAACGGTTCATACAGAACAATAAAGAAAAGATTGACAGTGATGTGGGAAAGCTGCTTCTGGGAACTATATTACTTGATACTGTCAACCTTGATGCAGATGCCGGCCGTGTTACAAGTGATGATGATACAGCGGCTAAGGCACTCATAGCACTTACCGGTCTGGAGCAGAAATCACTCTTTGATAAACTTCAATTCGAGAAGTTCAACGTATCGTCTCTTGGTAGTTACGATCTATTAAGAAAGGACTATAAAGAATGGCAGCTCGGTGATGTAAAATGTGGAATCGGATCGGTACTTATGCCGGCCATTGACTGGATAAAGAAAGATTCTGATCTGTTGAAAGTGTTTCAGGAATATACCGGAGATAGAGATCTTGATGTTTTACTGGTAATGAATGCATATACAGATCCCGACTTTATACGGAATCTCGGTGTTTTTATTCCTGAAGCAGATTTACGGGAAAAGACTATTAAGTTTCTTGAATCCTCGGATTTGGGGCTTGAGTTTATGGACAGTGGCTTTAACGATGGAGAAATTGCGTTCTATCACCAGGGTAATCTCGGGATTTCGCGTAAGAAACTCCAACCGATACTGAACGACTTCTTTACAGCTTAGAAAGCTTAGAGTGGAATGTCCGGAACCTGATAAAGATACAGATATTTACTATGTCTTTATCAGGTAGTTACAAAACGATTTGACAGTTGGAGACATCGATATATCTTGAAGATGTATAAGGACAATGTTTCTGTAAAGAGTTTCTTCCTTAATCCTCAAGATGGAGAACCATTTTGAGTTCACCTCCCGTTTAATTTCCGAGTAGGTAAAAAAGGCGCAACCCAGGCCATTCTGAACCATGGAGATTCTCATGGCCTTATCGTCAATCTCGTGTTTTATCGAATAGGGCACATCGTATTTGAGGAACAGTTTGGTGATGGCCTGCCGGGAAAGTGTATTTTTAAAAGAAACAATCAATTCCAGATTCTTTAAATCACGGATACTTACCTCGTCCTTACCGGATAAAGCATGGGTGTTTGGAATAGCCAGCACCATCTCGTCCCTGCCGATTATTTTTTCTTCAAGTCTGGTATCTTTGAACCCAGCATCCTGGGAGCCGATGATACCGATGTCCAGCTTTTTTTTTAACACCATCTCTCTTATCTCTGCAGCTTTGGAAATTGTTACATTGAATGTTACTTCCGGATTTTGTGATTTGTAACGGGATAAATATGCCGGGACAAGATGGGCTCCGGGCAGACTGCTGGTACCTATAGAGAGTTCACCCTGTCCAGCTTCTTTTAATCCATTAAGTGCCTTTTTTGATTCCTCAAAAGTATCCAGTATGGATTCGACATAGTACACAAGTGCTTTTCCACTTTTTGTCAGCTCAATTTTCCGTCCAACCCGGTTGAAAAGTTTTGTATTGTATTCATATTCGAGTTCTTTTATATGGGCACTGATCGCCGGCTGAGAAAAATACAATACTTCGGCAGCTTTGCTGAAACTACCGAGTTGCGTTATCGCCAGAAAGGATTTGAGCTTGATTAAGTCCATATATATAAATATATACGATATTACACAGTTCTGTAAAACTGGTAGAAACGCTCTTCGAATACAATAACGAATACTGGAACATTCGTAACTCACTCAGGCTCCAGGATGCTTTCTGATACTCCTGAGAAATCGAAAGCCACGCACTGATATTCCGATAAGCAGAATTAGAACGCTGAGATAAACAAGTACCCATTTCAGCAGGGTTGCAATCGGAGCTAATGAATCAATACCCCGGCTCAATTCAGGATACCGCAGCATTACTATTGAGGTGAACAGATTCTCCAGGAAATCGAATATCCCGGCTGCAACGGGAATAAGATTCAACCGGCGGGACAGGCTTTTCCCGGAAATACTGACAAAAATCCAAGATATTGAGACTGCAAGAAAACCCACGTAAATAACAGGCCAGATAACGTCGAAACCGGCATGCATTTTTACATACTCCATCCGGCCGTTTTCACCGTATATTTCAGCTGCCTCGTATAGATGCTCTGCGGTGTACCAGAAGGATAGATCGGGTATCCCGGGAGCCTTCCTGCCTGCCGTCTTTATATGAGTGTTCCCAGGTAAAACAAGGAATACAAAAAGTATCAGGGCAAGGAGGAATGATACAACCATCCACTTGCCGGAAATTCGGATAAGCCACTCTGACATTTTTTTCATTGCTGTCTTTCACCTCTGTTTTTATGGTAGCATACTGGACTATGAATTCCAGAGAACGAATCATATCTGCCCTTGCCGGCCAAAAAACAGACCGTGTTCCTTTTATGGAAATGGGTATTGACTGGGCCGTAATAAAGGAACTGGGTTACAGATCTTATCTTAAAATGATTAAGGACATGAACCTCGATGGTGTTTCTGTAAATCAGATGCTCTATGTTCTTGGCTGGCGTCGCTGGGTGATTCCCCATCTTAAATACTATACCGATGAATGGGGTGTAAAAAGCCGGATGACCGGTGAGTTACTGCCTATTCCCGTTGGTCATCCTATTCCGTCTCTTGAGTATCTTAAGGGCTTCAAGCCTCCCCGTCCGGAGAAGAGTCCTTTAATAAAGGCGGTACGTTATGTCCGCAGGCGTTTTCCCGATAGAGCGGTGGCAGTACTCAGCCGTAATGATTTTGCGGCTTCCTGGTACCTTTGCGGAATGGATGTTCTGATGATGTCCTTTGTGGATAATCCGGATTTTGTCGACCGCTTGTCAGAAATGGTGAGCGATTATTACACCCGTTTATTTCGTTTATGCATTCAGGCCGGTGCAGATATTATCTACTTAACTGACGATTATGCGTTTAAAACCAGTACTCTGATGTCCCGGGAACATTTTAAGCGTTTTGTTCTTCCCTGGTTAACCCGGGGGGTGAAGGCCGTCCATGATGCCGGGGGAATCTGCATCAAGCATACCGATGGTGATATTTCCGGTATTCTGGATTTGATTGTTGATACTGGAATTGATGGTTTAGGCCCTTTGGAGCCAGCCGCCGGGAATAATCTTGTTGAGCTTCGTAAAACTCTCGGTGCTAAGGTGGCATTGTTGGGGAATGTTGATGTTGACCTCCTCAGCCGCGGGAGCATTGATGATGTGAGGAGTGTTACCCAGACTCTGGTACGGGAGCTGGGTTCACGGGGTGGTTTTATTCTATCTTCGGGTAATACGATTACTGCATCGGTTAAACCGGAAAATTTCAGAGCAATGGTGGAATCAGGGAGGGAATGAAAGCTATGATATCCTGGGGATTGGTCGCTGGGTTGCAGCTGCTCGGCCATGTAACCTGAGGCAGGCTTTGGACCCAGAGTTGCTTTGTGGCAACTTGCTCATAAGTTCGCTGTGCGAACCCGCTGTTTCTTTTCCGGCCCAAGGGGCGGGGTATCATACCTTGCTTTGCTGGCACTCCTCCGGAAATAAACCCGTCAATTTCAGGAATATTTGCCTATACTCCTCCTAATGCATATATTTACCAGACCATGTCAAATACAATAAGTAAAGAAAAAGTTATGGCCGCTCTGGCCACCGTCGACGATCCGGAACTGCATAAAGATCTGGTGTCTCTGGGATTCATTGAGAATCTCAAGATTTCAGGAAATGACATCTCCTTTTCCGTGATGCTCACCACCCCGGCCTGTCCTTTGAAAGATACAATCAGAAGTGATTGTGAAAATGCCCTCAGACGGGATATTCCGGAGTTAGGGGAAATCAAACTGGAGTTTGGAGCCCGGGTTCGTGGAGACAGTAAACTGCTTTCTAAAGCCGATATACCCTTTAAGAATGTTATAGCTGTGGGAGCCGGGAAAGGTGGTGTCGGTAAATCCACTGTAGCGGTTAATCTTGCCGTATCTCTGGCCGCATCAGGAGCTTCAGTGGGATTGCTTGATGCCGATATATACGGTCCGAATGTTCCTTCTCTCATGGGTGTTTCCGAGCCTCCGGTACAGGATGGTGAAAAATTAGTTCCTGTAAAGAAATACGGTATTGAAATGATCAGCATGGGTTTCCTTATACCTGGCGATCAGGCTCTGGTATGGCGGGGTCCTATGATTCACAGCACCATCAATCAGCTTGTAACCGAAGTTGCCTGGGGAGATTTGGACTATCTGGTTGTCGATCTCCCACCGGGAACCGGTGATGCTCAGATGAGTCTTGCTCAGCAGCTGCCCCTCACCGGAGCCGTTGTGGTTACAACACCCCAGATTGTCTCAGTCAGTGATACCCGTCGGGGCATTGATGCTTTCCGAAAACTTGATGTTCCCATACTTGGTGTTGTTGAGAATATGGCCGGCCCGATTTTCGGTTCGGGAGCCGGAGAGAGTGTTGCCAAAGAACTGGATGTCCCCTTCCTGGGTCGCCTGCCTCTGGATGCAGCGGTTTCTCACTCAGGTGAAACCGGCAAGCCGCTGCTCCTGAAGAGCGGGGACAGTGAAGCCGCGGCCGCTCTAAATGAGATGACAGGCAAGGTGGCCGCTGCGATCAGTGTTCTGCAGGGCTGATAATCAGTCCTTTTCGTATAAGATTTTTTTCCGTCACCGGTTTGATTGAGTTTTCTATGTTCCCGGTGGCGGATTGGTGGAATTCATCTACAATTTGTGTATGATAATCACTGTAAAACAATGAATCCCGAGCTGCTGAATCACTTCGAAACCACGATTGATGACGTATCAATGTAAAGTTTTTTCCCTTAATTGTTTCCGGGAAGAAACTGACAAGCTGCTTGCCATGGGATTTATTCTGCTCCATATAGACAAACTCAATAATTTTCTGCTCTGAATATATCCTTTGAATCTGGAAATACACAGGTATACGAATGTAGCCTTCAATAAGAAGACTAAGTGAAATAATTTGCCCAGTGGATACTTTCGGGATATCTGAATCACCAGCGTGGTACATTACATTGTCTGCCGGATTGTACATGGTATTGAATCTTGCAATCGGGCCGTTCCAGTATTTATCAAGTGACTTTTCAGTGTATTCGCCCCAGACGTTTTCAATATCTTCTTCTACCAGATAATAGAGGGTGTGTTTGTGGAAATTCTCAATTTCGCTGGTATCGCATGGAACCATCTTGTCTATTTCTTCAATAGAATGATATCTGGTTTCTTCATTACTGGCACAAGACGCAAGTAGAAGCAAACAAAGGGGCACGTAGAGCTTCTTCATCAATTTTCCTTTATGATTAGTTTCTCAAACGGTAATATCTTTTTTTTAAAATGATAGAATTCGGGTAATTATATCATCAAAAATCCGGAAAGATTCAAAATTGAGGGATAAATTTCTTTTTTAGAGGATTTCATATGAATAGGTTTCCGGATCTTACCGGGATATTGAATGACTGGCCGTATGATTCAGAGAACAATGTCCGCTTCATACAAGGCGATGATGGTGCGGAGCTTATGCAGATTCGCCAACCCATGGGGATTGAACAATACAACCTTGACGGCCGGCCGGACGGATTGAAACCCGGAGGTGAAGAGACTCTGCTGGCAGTTTATTCAAAGAAAAAGAATAAAACTGAGCTCTCCGGGGGAATCCTGATTCTTGAGGATAATGATTTCCGTCAGCTCAGAGATGAGGGCTTTCTGTATTACTACCGCTATCTGGCATTGTTTCAAGTGGGGCAGTACGCCCGTGTCGCCCTGGATACTGAGCATAATCTGAACATCGCAGAATTGTTGGAGAAATACTATGACAATGAGGCTCGAAAAGAGATGCTTCAGTACCGGCCGTATATTCGCAGGATGAATGCCATCTCCAAAGCAATGGTTTTATTGGGGAAAGATGATACTTCACAGGCCATGAAGGAACTGGAAAAGGGTATGGCGGACATCGAAGCGCTGCCTTCTGTTTCTACTGCTGTTTTTGAGTTTGAAAAGATCCGCTCCATACAGCATATTTCTCAGGTGATTACTCAGGTTAAAAGTGCTGAATCCAGTTCGCTGGAACCAAAAGGATTTAAGGAGCGTCTTTCTGAAGAACTATCAAGAGCTATTGAAAGTGAGGATTATGAAAGAGCTGCAGGTATCAGGGACCGTCTTCGTAAATTGAGCTGAAGTGAAATTATTGAAGAATAAAAAACCACCTGAAAAGGTGGTTTCATTACTCATGTGAATAGGTGGGTAATTAATCGACGTTTGTAATTCGTACCAGCGACACTGAGCGCTTACGGCCGCCAACTTCTACCTGTACCTTATCGGCAAAAATTCCGATTACCTGGGCTTTTATTGATTTGCCGCCAGTTGCTTTTTCGTTGAAAGTTACTTTACTGCCGATACGAATTTTATCCCGAATTTTTAAAGCTGCTTCTTCAGATTCAGCTTTCTTAACTTCAGCTTCTTTTACACGGATTTCTGTAGAGACCTCATCTTTCAGCAATCTTAAATCTGCGATGCTGAGCGGACTCAATATCTCAGCATACTTGAGAGTTTTTCTTGGTCTGGCCATAATTATCTCCTTGAATGGACCTGAATTAGTAACTTTATATTTAAAGTTAATTTGTAATTTAAAACATTCGATTAATAACGTCAAGAAAATGATAATAAAAGACCGTCATATATAACGGTCTTTTATTATAAAACTTCCGATGTCAGATTGCGAGAGTTTTCATTCCCTTCATTTGAGAACGAAGTACTTTCCCCACTTCTTCGATGGGATGATTTCTGATTGCTTCATTAACGGCTATCAGTTCCACATCGTCAATGGTTTCATCTGCCGGATAGGTATTTCCGAGGTCAGTCTCATTCAGATCAGACATGAAATCACCTAAAAGAGGTATACAGACATTGGCGAAAAGATAGTTCCCGTATTCAGCGGTATCCGAGATTACACGATTCATTTCATAGAGTTTTTTGCGGCTTACCAGGTTGGCAATAAGGGGCAGTTCATGAAGGGACTCATAATAGGCCGACTCGGGTTTGATTCCGCTGGCTACCATGGTTTCAAAGGCAAGTTCAACTCCGGCTTTCACCATAGCCACCATCACCACAGCATCATCAAAGTAAGCTTGGGCAGGCAGGTGATCCGCATGGGCAACTTTCTCAAAAGCTGTTGCGCCGGTTTCTTCCCGCCAGCCGAGAAGATCCTTATCGTCAGCCTCCCAGTCTGCCATCATTGTCTGGGAGAACTTTGCCGAAATAATATCGTCCATATGTTTAACGTAAAGGCTGCTCATAATAGATTTGAGGCGTTCAGAGAGTTCATGAGCCCGGATTTTCGCCGGATTGGAGAGGCGGTCCATCATGTGGGTGATTCCACCCTGCTTTAGAGCTTCAGTAACAATTTCCCAGCCAAACTGAACCAGCGAAGCAGCTTTGCGCTCATCAACATTTTCCGAAATCATCTTGTCGTAACAGAGTAGGGAACCTGTCTGCAGCATGCCGCAGAGAATGGTCTGTTCCCCCATAAGGTCGGACTTTACTTCGGCAACGAAAGAGGATGCAAGCACACCGGCTTTATCAGAGCCCAACCCGACAGCGTAGGCTTTGGCAATTTCCCAACCTTTGCTTTCCGGGTCGTTGGCCGGGTGGACTGCAATGAGAGTAGGAACACCGAACCCCCGTTTGTATTCTTCCCGGACTTCGGAACCTGGAGATTTAGGGGCAATCATCACAACAGTGATGTCCTCTCTTATCTGCATCCCTTCTTCCACGATGTTAAAACCATGGGAATAACCGAGGCTTGCGCCTTTTTTCATCAGGGGCAAAACTTTTGAAACAACCGGACTGTGCTGTTTGTCCGGAGTGAGGTTCATTACCAGATCGGCTGAGGGAATCAACTCTTCAAATGTACCCGCATCAAATCCGTATTCTGTGGCATTCTTCCAGGACTGACGCTTCTCGGCAATAGATTCGGCCCGGAGGGCGTATCCCACATCCATACCGCTGTCCCGGAGATTCAGCCCCTGATGCAGACCCTGAGCTCCACATCCCAGAATAACGATTCTCTTGCCTTTAAGGGCTTCGGTGCCGTGGAATTCTCCGGTATCCATAAAACGGCATGTTCCAAGTTGCTGTACCTGCTCACGGAAGGGCAGGGAACTGAAATAATTCATATTGATTCACTCCTGACGTATGTTCTTTCAGAGGGAAGGGTAAATCGCCGGGTGTCCGGTGGTCAATGCCTTGATCCTGGCTATATAATACGGCGGTGAGAGTACAATGCTGCCGGTATTAATGGCCATGGCTGCCGGAATAGCTGCCGGATACATATTTCGGAGTCGCCGGGGGCTCTTTTCTTTTTTGGCCCCGTCTACCGCCTGGGTAATCAGGCTGTTGTTATTTCTGTTAGGGGTTGGTATCGGCGGAGATAAGGCCTTGCTGGCACAGGTTCCGGTACTCGGTTTGAAGGGACTGGTTCTGGCTGTTTCAGCTGTATCGGGCAGTGTGCTGGCTGCCCGGCTGGTATTGGGGAAAACCGGGGCAGAGATGTCAGCAGGACAGCCGGTGGAACGAGTTGAAAGTTCCAGCGGTATAAATGGTATTGGTAATTGGAAGGCTATGGGGGGCAGTTTTATTGCTGCAGCATCATTCCTTCTCGGGCTTCTTTCGGGGGCCTTGATAACCGGGTTTTCACAGTTACCATGGGATCCGGTGGCTGTGGTAATCTATCTGCTGATGTTTATGGTTGGAATGGGAACCGGAGGCGATCCCACAGTACCGGCTGTTATCAGAAAGCACGGTATCAGGCTTGCTCTTCTGCCTCTGACCGTTGTTGCAGGTACTCTGGCGGGGACTTTGACAACTGCTTTGTTGTGGCAGGCGCTTCCTGTTCGAGAGTCTCTGGCCGTTGGTGTG
>JGI24023J19991_10002848_pt1 | contig 12384 bp, 14 predicted proteins | sample Cruoilmetagenom1_FD_19991 | JGI IMG/M metagenome (IMG submission 19991)
ATCAAAGAAAATGCCCTGCCTGCCGTTTCGGCGTAGCATCACCATGATAGAGTCCGCCTAAAGCTGGCATCGCTATTATTGATTTAGGTACACAGGCCCGTCCCCGTATCCGTTTCGCAGATTGTTTGATCATTTGAGGCGAATAGCCGGTCCTAAATTAGCGACAAATCCGCCGGGAGCGGATTTGGATCGCTGAAAGCGACCCCAAAGGGGTGAAATACAGGGATGAATTTCATCAAAATTATTGGAAAATCCGGCCAATCAGGTTTGGCCACAGTCGATTCAGTCTATTCCCGGACAGCCTCCTAGGAGACTGTCCTGACAGTGGTCCTGAATTGGTAGAACTTGCTCGGTGGCATCATGATTTGTTGACTGGCATGCGCTACATGGGGGAAAATACATCGTTTTGCCGAGCGCTATTTTGAACTTTATGGGTCGGGCATTATCGTGAAAGAGGCCTGTGGCCGTGAATCGCTGGTGGCGATCCGCGATCTGACATTTTTTCGCGAATCGAGAATGATCTTCGACGGGGTGAGCCTGGACATTCCGGTTGGAAAGATCACCGCGATCATGGGGCCGAGCGGAACCGGAAAAACGACTTTGCTGCGCCTGATTGGCGGGCAGTTGCGGCCGGACGGCGGGAGTGTCAGCGTTGATGGGCAGATCGTTCACGCGCTCCGCAGCCATCAGCTGTATTCCCTTCGGAAACGGATCGGCATGCTGTTTCAAAGCGGTGCGTTGTTGACGGATCTGGATGTGTTCGAAAATGTCGCTTTTCCTTTGCGGGAGCATACCAGGCTGCCCGAATCGCTCATTCGCAGCCTCGTTTTGATGAAGCTGCAGGCAGTCGGTTTGAGGGGCGCACGTCATCTGATGCCCAGTGAGTTGTCGGGAGGCATGGCGCGGCGTGTTGCGTTGGCGCGCGCAATCGCCCTGGATCCAATGATGATCATGTATGACGAGCCTTTTGCCGGGCAGGACCCCATATCGCTGGGCGTGCTGGTTCAATTGATTCGAAACCTGAATGAGGCGCTTGGGTTGACCAGCATCATCGTGTCGCACGATGTCCATGAGACCGCCTCCATCGCCGACTATATTTATGTGATCTCTCAGGGCAAGGTGGTAGGGCATGGAACGCCTGATGCAATTATCCGCTCGGATTCCGAGTGGGTGCAGCAATTTTTCAAGGGCTTGCCGGATGGGCCGGTGCACTTCCATTACCCGGCGAGGGAATATGCTGAAGACCTGTATGCATCATGACGAACAGGGAGCGGGATGCGCAGGATGAGCCCTTTGTGATCGGCCGGCTGCGGCACTTGGGCCGTTTGACGCTGAACGTATTCGGCAAGTTGGGGCGCGGTGCTTTTTTTCTTTTCTGGACCTTGCTTGGAAGCCGGGAAGTACTGACCCGGCCCGGGCTGCTGATTGTTCAACTCCATTCCGTCGGTGTGTTGAGCGTGTTGCTGATCGCGATATCCGGTCTTTTTGTCGGCATGGTGCTGGCCCTTCAAGGCTATACGGTCCTTTCCGATTACGGAGCCGAGCAGACGCTGGGTTATATGGTGGCGGCTTCCCTGGTTCGCGAACTGGGGCCGGTCGTGTCGGCGCTTTTGTTTGCAGGACGTGCCGGTTCCGCGCTCGCCGCCGAAATCGGTCTGATGAAAGCGACGGAACAGTTGTCAGGGATGGAGATGATGGCGGTCGATCCCATCAAACGGATTATTGCTCCACGGTTTTTTGCCGGATTTTTGTCCATGCCGCTTTTGGCTGCGCTGTTCAGTACGGTGGGCATCATCGGCGGCTACTTGATCGGCGTCGATATGCTTGGGGTGGACGAAGGGGCGTTCTGGTCGCGGATGCAGGCCGGGATCGACTTCGACGAGGATATCGTGAACGGGGTGATCAAGAGCGTGGTGTTTGGCTTTGTAGTCACCTGGATCGCTCTGTTCGAAGGGTATGATGCGGTGGCTACGGCCGAAGGGGTGAGCAGAGCGACGACACGAACGGTGGTGCATTCCGCTTTCGCAATACTCGCGCTGGATTTCGTATTGACTGCCTTAATGTTTGGAGATTTTTGATTCGATGCGTCCGACCAAAACGGTTGAACTGTTAGTGGGCTTGTTTGTTGCCGCCGGTGTGCTTGCCCTTTTTTTCCTTGCCATGCGCGCCAGCAACCTGGCTGAATTCGGCGGCGGGGAAGGGTATCGCTTGATCGCCCGGTTCGAGAATTCGGGCGGGCTCAAGATACGATCACCGGTGACGATTGCCGGCGTCCGGGTCGGGCGCGTGCGTTCGATTTCTATCGATAATGAAACCTTTCAATCGGTTGTCGAAATGGTGATCAACCATTCAACCATTACCCTGCCGGCGGATACGTCGGCGAGCATCTATACGGAAGGGCTGCTGGGCGAGCAGTTCGTCAGCCTCGAGCCCGGTGGGGAGGAGGAGTATCTCAAGGATGGCGATGAAATCGAACTGACTCAGTCGGCGATCGTTCTGGAAGAGCTCATCGGGCAATTCTTGTTCAGCAAGGCGGAAGAGACGCCTGATGATTGACGCGGTTCTGTGTGAGCAGGGCCCGGGCAGGTATGCGCTCAACGGCTGTCTGAGTTTTAAGACCGTCGATCGGCTCCTGCGTGACTCAGCGGGTCTGTTCAGGAATTCGGCCCCTCTCGTGGTCGATTTGAGTGGTGTGGAAAGGACCGACAGCGCAGGCCTCGCGCTGCTGGTGGAGTGGATGAAAATAGCGCGACGCCTCGGACAGGGACTGACGTTCTGCGACATGCCGGAGCAGATGTTGGAGATTGCCCGTACCTGCGGTCTGGTCGATGTATTGCCGATCGTCTGAACGACTGGAACTCCCCGTTTCGAAAAATGCTTTGGGCATTGCGTGAGTCGCAACCGTGAACTGATGACCGGGACCGGATACCGGATTTTAATATTTCGATCTACTTTTGGCGATGGATAAACTGATTATCTCCGGCGGCAACCGGCTGTTCGGTGAGCTGCGCATTTCGGGCGCGAAGAATGCGGCTTTGCCCATCCTGGCGGCGACCTTGCTCTCCGAAGCACCGGTCTGTCTGGGAAATATTCCGCATTTGCATGATATTACGACCACCATGGAGTTGCTGGGGGGGATGGGTGTCCGCCTGGTCGTCGATGAGAAAATGAACATCGAAGTCGATGCCGGCACACTCGACAACTATGTCGCGCCTTATGAAGTGGTCAAGACCATGCGGGCGTCGATTCTGGTGCTCGGCCCCTTGCTCGCGCGCTTTGGCCAGGCGGAGGTTTCTTTGCCCGGCGGTTGTGCAATCGGAACCCGTCCCGTTGATCTTCACCTGGATGGTCTGGCCAAAATGGGGGCGGATATTACAGTCGAAGGCGGCTACATCAAGGCATCCGCAAGATGCCTCTACGGTCGGCGGTTGGTATTGGATCAGGTGACGGTGACTGGAACCGAAAATCTGATGATGGCCGCTGTGCTTGCGGAAGGCCGGACCTTGATCGAAAATGCGGCGCGCGAGCCTGAAGTGGTCGATCTGGCTCTGTTTCTCAATGGAATGGGGGCAAAAATCCGTGGTGCCGGAACGGATATTCTGGAAATCGAAGGGGTCGATGCTCTGTCCGGCGAAGGCATGCACTACGACATTCTGCCTGACAGAATCGAAACCGGCACTTATCTGGTGGCTGCTGCGATGACGGCGGGAAGGGTCAAGCTGAAAAATACGCGTCCTGATATACTCGATGCGGTGTTGGTGAAATTGCGGGCGGCCGGCGCCGATATACAGGTCGGTGACGACTGGATCGAGCTTGACATGACCGATCGGCGACCGCAGGCGATCTCCGTGCGCACGGCACCTTATCCCGCTTTTCCGACCGACATGCAGGCGCAGATGACCGCTTTGAACACCGTTGCCGAGGGCGTCAGCGTGATCACCGAAACCGTCTTTGAGAACCGCTTTATGCATGTCCAGGAGATGCAGCGCATGGGCGCCAAGATCCATCTGGAGTCGAATACGGCGATCTGTTCCGGCGTGGACCAGCTTAGGGCGGCGCCGGTGATGGCGACGGATCTGCGGGCATCCGCCAGCCTCGTTCTGGCGGGGCTGGTGGCCGAAGGTGATACGGTTGTCGATCGGATCTATCACATCGACCGTGGTTATGAGTGCATCGAAGAAAAACTCTCCCAACTCGGTGCTGAAATTCGCAGGGTGCCCAGATAGCACGATACGAATCATGTTGACGATCGCAGTTTCAAAAGGCCGAATTTATGAGGAGGCGCTGCCTCTTTTGGCCGATGTGGGCATTGTCCCCACGGAAGACCCCAAAAAAAGCCGCAAGCTCATTTTACGGACCAGTCGGGACGATGTTCGGCTGGTGATCATTCGGGCTACGGACGTGCCGACCTATGTCGAGTACGGCGCGGCCGATCTTGGGATCGCGGGCAAGGATGTTCTTCTGGAATACGGCGCCGAGGGGCTGTACGAGCCTTTGGATCTGGGTATTTCCCGCTGCCGGCTGATGATGGCCGGGCCGAAGGGCGTCAAGCCCAAGCATGGCCGCATACGGGTGGCGACCAAGTATGTGAAGACCGCCCGACACTTCTTTGCCAGCCAGGGGGTACAGGCTGAAATCATCAAATTATACGGTTCGATGGAGTTGGCGCCGCTGGTCGGGTTGGCGGACTGCATCATCGATCTGGTGGATACGGGCAATACGCTGAAAGCGAATGGTCTTGAGCCGCGCGAGCTGATCATGAGCATCAGCTCGCGACTGATCGTCAACAAGGCGGCTATGAAGATGAAGCATGAGGCGATACATGGCCTGATTCAACGACTGGAATCTCATGTGAGCGCACAGGCTTAAAGGGGAGGCATCGCAATATGTCACCATTCCGGATGAATCTATTGAGCACGGCCGTGCCGGATTTCGACGTGCAGTTGAACGGCTTGCTCGCATGGGACGAGCGTTTGGATGATGCGGTGCATGAGCGGGTCCAGGAGATCATCGCTCGGATTCGAAATGAAGGGGATACTGCTCTGCTGGAGTTCACCCGGCGCTTCGATGGGCATTGTGCATCGTTCGTCAACGAGTTGGAGCTTTCGCGCCAGAGTATGAATGACGCGAGGGCTGGATTGAGTCCCGAGTGTGCAGAGGCCTTGAATGTTGCAGCAGAGCGCATTCGTGCCTATGCCGAACACCAGAAATTGGAATCCTGGCGTTTTCAGGAAGCGGATGGTACGATCCTGGGTCAGCAGGTGACCCCCCTGGACCGGGTCGGCCTCTATGTGCCCGGCGGCAAAGCGGCCTACCCTTCCTCGGTGTTGATGAACGCCATCCCGGCCAAAGTGGCGGGGGTGCGTGAACTGATCATGGCGGTGCCGACGCCAAACGGTGAGGTGAATGATCTGGTGCTGGCGGCGGCCTCTCTGGCCGGGGTCGACCGAGTATTTGCCATTGGCGGTGCACAGGCGGTGGCGGCAATGGCTTACGGTACCGAAACCATTCCGGCGGTCGAAAAAATCGTCGGTCCCGGCAACATCTATGTAGCGACGGCAAAAAAGCTGGTGTTCGGAAAGGTCGGCATCGATATGATCGCGGGCCCTTCGGAAATCCTCATCATTTGTGACGGCAAAACCGAGCCCGATTGGATCGCCGCCGATCTTTTTTCGCAGGCCGAACATGACGAAGATGCACAGGCGATATTGCTGAGCCCGGATGAAAGGTTTCTGCAGGCGGTCGATGAGGCCATCCAGAGACTGTTGCCGCAAATGGAGCGGGCCGAGGTGATTCGGACGTCCCTGACTGCGCGTGGCGCGCTCATTTTGGTGAAAGATCTCGACGAAGCGGCAGCGGTGGCGAATCGGATCGCGCCCGAGCACCTGGAACTTTCGATCGAAGACCCGAACGCTCTGCTCGGCAAAATCCGCAATGCGGGGGCGATTTTTATGGGGCGCTATACCGCCGAGGCATTGGGTGATTATTGCGCCGGTCCCAACCATGTACTGCCGACATCGGGGACCGCCCGTTTCTCTTCCCCCCTGGGTGTATACGATTTTCAGAAGCGTTCGAGCCTGATCTACTGTTCGGAGGAGGGGGCCAGTCAATTGGGGCGGATTGCCTCGGTGCTCGCCCGCGGTGAAAACCTGACGGCTCATGCGCGTTCTGCTGAGTACCGTATTGTTCGTTGATATCGGGCTGGGCAAGTGGTCTCATGACTGAGCCTTCACTGACGGTGAAATCCCTCCTGCGTCCGGAAGTGTTGGCGCTCGCTCCGTATCAGGTGGCCGATTCGGCAGGGTATATCAAACTGGATGCGATGGAAAACCCGTACCGCTGGCCGCCGTCGATGGTCGATGACTGGCTCGAGCATCTGCGCGGCTGTGAACCGAATCGCTACCCCGACCCTTCCGCCGAGGGGCTCAAGGCGGTCATACGACAGTCCAACGCGATTCCCGATGCTGCAGAGCTGCTGCTTGGAAACGGTTCCGATGAATTGATCCAGATTATTTTGATGGCTGTTGCCGGTGGGGATGCCACCGTTGTGGCGCCCGAACCGACTTTCGTCATGTATCGGCACATCGCCCGTACGCTGGGGCTCCGGTTCGAGGGCGTGCCACTGCGTTCCGACACCTTCGAACTCGATATGGAGGCCATGCGCGATGCGTTGCTGCGATTTTGTCCTGCTGTCGTGTTTCTGGCTTATCCGAACAATCCGACCGGCAATCTGTTTGCTTCCGAAGAGATCCTTGAAATCGTAAACTTGGCGCCCGGACTGGCGGTCATCGACGAGGCCTACGCGCCGTTTGCCGATGCCAGCTTCATGCCCATGCTGGCCGATTACGAGCAGTTGCTGGTGATGCGTACGGTCTCAAAGCTGGGGCTGGCCGGCTTGCGTTTGGGGTTCCTTGCGGGCGCGGGCGCGTGGATCGAGCAATTGGATAAACTGCGTCTTCCCTATAACATCAATGTACTGACCCAAATCAGCGCAGAGTTTGCACTGTCCCAGTACCATGTGTTGGAAGAGCAAACGTGCCGGATATGCGAAGGTCGAGCACGCTTGTTCGATGCGCTCAACGAGCTTGATGATGTTTTCGTCTATCCAAGCCGCGCCAATTTTATTTTGTTCAAGCTTAGGCGGGCCGACGCGGACGCTGTGCATAATGCTCTGAAAGAGCAGGGTATCCTGATCAAGAATCTGAATTCGGCAGGTGGTGCATTGGCCAATTGTTTGCGGGTCACGGTCGGGACCCCGGCGGAGAACGAGTCGTTCGTTGAAGCGATCAAGCGCATTCTCTCGTGAATCGAGCGGGTGGCGACTAGGAGGCTGTCCGAGAACAGACTGATCTACTGCGGCCAAGCCTGATTGGCCGGATTTCCCGATCATTTTTGTTAAATAGGCCCGCTATTCGCCTCAAATGATCGACAAATTGGCCGGGAGCCAATTTGGGCCGCGTTAGCGGCCCCGAAGGGGTGGAAACCAAGGACGGTTTCCATCAATAATCCGACTCAATCAGCCTCGCCCTCGCTACGATCGCTATTCTCGGACAGCCTCCCAGCACTTTTTCTTTTGTCCGGGGTGAGATGGCGAGGCGTTTATCCCCTCGGTGAGCGGGCGTCGGGAGTGGAAAAAAAACGGCTCACGCATCCGCATCGATTGTATTCTGTGCTTGACCTGACGGCGCTTTTCGCACAAAATCAGCACTCTTTAACATCAGAATAATTCCGGCCACCTTACTCGTGAATGGCTCGGAGGTGCAACATTGGGGACGACTATGAATAACGAAGGCGTGGATACCAGTAAACGCCGGTTCTTGACAGCGAGCTTGACGGTTGTCGGGGCGGTCGGAGCCGGGTTCGCGGCTGTGCCGTTCATTGCGGCGATGCAGCCGAGCGCGAAAGCTCAGGCGGCAGGTGCGCCGGTGGAGATCGATATCAGCAAGCTGGAGCCTGGCCAGCTGATTGTCGTGGAGTGGCGCGGCAAACCGGTGTGGATTCTCCGTAGGACCGAGGAAACTCTGGCGACATTGGCCACGCTGGAAGATCGACTGCGAGACCCGGATTCCGGGGAATCGATTCAGCCTGAGGCGGCCAAGAACAAATCGCGCGCGATCAAACCCGAGTTTTTCGTGTCGATCGGTATCTGTACACATCTTAGTTGTTCACCAACCTTCCGCCCCGAAATTGCCCCGCCCGATCTCGGCTCGGACTGGAAGGGCGGTTTTTTCTGTCCCTGCCATGGTTCGCGGTTCGATCTGGCCGGTCGTGTATACAAGGGCGTGCCGGCACCCACCAATTTGGAAATTCCACCTTACCGGTATCTGAGTGAGACACGAATTATTGTCGGAGAAGAGAGCGAGGAGGTTGCGTGATGTCTAACAGGATGGCTGCGGCGACGGACTGGGTGCTCGCCCGTTTGCCTGTGGATAAGGTGTGGAGAGAGCATCTGTCCGAGTATTATGCGCCGAAAAATTTCAATTTCTGGTACTATTTCGGCTCATTGGCGATGCTGGTGCTGGTCAACCAGATCGTGACGGGAATCTGGCTGACCATGTTCTATAAGCCGGATGCGGCGCTGGCGTTCGATTCGGTGGAATATATCATGCGGGACGTCAATTGGGGCTGGCTGATCCGCTATATGCACTCGACCGGCGCTTCAGCGTTCTTCGTCGTTGTTTACCTGCATATGTTCAGAGGGCTGATATATGGCTCGTTCAAAAAGCCGCGCGAATTGGTGTGGATTTTCGGGATGCTGATTTTCTTTGCTCTGATGGCGGAATGCTTCACGGGCTACTTACTGCCCTGGGGGCAAATGTCCTACTGGGGGGCGCAGGTGATCATCTCGCTGTTCAGCGCCATTCCTTATTTCGGGGAGGATTTGGCATTGTGGATCCGCGGTGACTATGTGGTGGCCGACGCCACACTGAACCGCTTTTTTGCCTTTCATGTTATCGCTGTTCCGCTGCTACTGTTGGCTTTGGTTTTCCTCCATATTGTGGCGCTGCATCAGGTCGGCTCCAACAATCCGGACGGGGTCGAGATCAAGAAAAACAAGGATAGCCGGGGGATACCGATGGATGGCATCCCGTTTCACCCGTACTATTCGGTCAAGGATATCGTCGGTGTTGCTGTGTTTCTCATTGTCTGTTCGGTAATCCTTTTCTATATGCCGGAAATGGGCGGTTATTTTCTCGAGCCGGACAACTTCGTTCCGGCGAACCCGCTGGAAACGCCTGAACATATTGTGCCGGTGTGGTATTTCACGCCCTATTACGCCATATTGCGCGCGATACCGGATAAATTTGGCGGCGTTCTGGCAATGGGAGCGTCCGTCTTTGTGCTGTTCCTTCTGCCTTGGCTCGACCGCAGTGAAGTCAAGTCGATCCGTTATCGCAGCGGGCTGTTCAAAAAGGCCGTGGCGGTCTTTGTTATCACCTTCTTTGTGTTGGGTTATCTGGGGACGCAGCCGGCAACGCCTGTTGCGACCATCTTCGCACGAATATTCACTCTGCTCTACTTTGCGTTCTTTCTGTTTATGCCCTTTTATTCCCGGTGGGACAAGGACAAACCGGTGCCGGACCGCGTCACCGAGAACCGGTCGCTGATAGCATCTTTTCAGGATCATTGCCCGAAAGCCAAGAGCCTCTTTTGTCAAGTGACAAAGCCGGTAGCCTTCCAGCTGAAAAGCGGAAAAACCGTCCGTATCCGGGTGATCGATTTTCAAGGCATTGTTTATGTGATAAAAGAGAGCGTTGCTCAGTTCAAGAATAAAAAATGAAAAAACTAGTCGGAATTGTGTTGTTGATCCTGCCGATGCTTGCGCAGGCGAGTGTCGGTGTCAGTCTGGACGAGGTGGATGTCGATGTGAGCGATAAAGCCTCTCTCATGCGGGGCGCTCAGTATTTTGCCACCTATTGCCAGAGCTGCCATTCGATCAAGCATATGCGTTACTCGCGGATCGCTGACGATCTGGCCATTCCTGAAAAACAGGTCGAGCAGGAACTGATCCCGGGCGGCGGCTTTTTGTACAGCAGTATGACTACCGCAATGAGCGCCAAGGATGCGGAACAATGGTTCGCTGGCGCGAAGGCGCCCGATCTTTCGCTGATCGCCCGTTCTCGGGGGCCGGATTGGCTGTATACCTACCTGCGCGGGTTTTATCTGGACGCCGCACGCCCGTTCGGTGTAAACAACGTCGTCTTTCCTGACGTGGCGATGCCGAACGTCTTATGGGAGATGCAAGGGCAGCAAAAAGCGGTGTTCAAAAAAGAGGGAAAGACGGAGGTACTTGACCGGTTGATGCTGGTGGAGGGAGGGCAGATGACGCCGCAGGAATTTGATGCTGCGATAACGGATCTGGTCAATTTCCTGGTTTACGCCGGTGAGCCGGCGCAGCTGCAAAGAACCAGTCTGGGCAAATATGTGATATTGTTTCTCATCGTTTTTCTGGTTCTGGCTTACCGCCTCAAGAAAGAGTTCTGGAAGGATGTGCACTAAGAGCCTGTCCAAACACAGACTGATCTACTGCGCCCTCGCTACAATCGCTATTCTCGGACAGCCTCCTAGCGGCATAGTGCTGGTTTGTTTTTTCAGCTCCGGTAGTGCTTGGCGAGTTCATGTCGCTTTTTCTAAGTAAGGTTTGGATGGGGCTCTGTTTCGATTAACAGGCAACACCACATGAGAAACGTTGGCAGCGTTTGAAACATGGATAACAGCCACTAATGCCATATCAAGCAGTGAGGATCAATGCCATGGTCAACATCGCCAGCCGTAAATCCGGAATGATACTTTATTCGTTTCCTTTGTGCGCGTATTGTCACCGCGCACGTCTAGTGTTGACAGAAAAAGGCGTTTCGGCGGATGTTGAATATGTCGATATCAACGAACCTTGTGAAGATCTGATTGAACTGAACCCTTACAGTACCATGCCGACCATGATCGACCGCGATCTGGTATTGTTCGATTCACGGATCATTATGGAATATTTGGATGAACGTTTTCCTCATCCTCCGCTTCACCCTTTGGATCCGGTTGCGCGTGCTCAGGCCCGAATGCTCATTCAGCGTATCGACGAAGACTGGTATCGCCTGCTTGATGAGATCGAAACCTCCGGGGAAAAGAAGGCGGGTCGGGCGAAAAAGATGTTGCGTGAAAGTCTGATCGCAGCGGCCCCGATTTTCAAAGCCAAGCCCTATTTTATGAGTGATGATTTTTCTCTGGTCGATTGTGTTTTGGCGCCTTTGTTGTGGCGTCTGCCGAGTCTGAACATCGAGTTGCCAAAGCAGGCGGGAGCGATTGTGTCCTATGCTGACAGAATTTTCGCGCGTGACTCTTTTCGTGCCAGCTTGAGTGATGAAGAGAGTGATCTAAGAGACTTGGCGGTTTCAGTCCGCCTTTCCGCATGAAGATGACTTCCCTTAAACCCTATCTGATTCGGGCGATCTACGATTGGATTGTCGACAATCACATGACGCCATACGTTTTAGTCAACGCTGAGACCAAGGAGGCGGTTGTGCCGAGTCAATTTGTTCAGGAAGGCAAGATTGTGCTGAACCTGCGTCCCGAAGCGATTCAGGGTATGTGCCTCGGTGATGACAGGATCGAATTCGATGCCCGATTCAGCGGCGCGCCGATGCATGTGGTGTTCCCTGTTGCAGCGGTCTTGGCCGTTTATGCCAAGGAAAGCGGGAAGGGTATGGTCTTCGATGAAGAAGAAAACAGCGGTGATGATGTCCCGCCAAGCCCCGATATGGGTAAAGCCAAACCCAAACCCAAACCCCAAAAACCGGTGCTCAAAGTGGTCGAATAGGTGACGTGATCCTTATGAGGGTGGTGAAACGACCGGCCACCTTTTGCCTTAAGTTTTTTCCGGCGTATAAAGTTTCGATACCTTGCCGGATGATCCGGCGTTTTTGGCAAGCGGAACGATTTTTGCCGTGCCCCGGCGTTCCACCTGGTCGATGCGCATGATTTCATGCATTGGGATAAAGGAGCGCTTGACCCCTGCAAATTCAGCTTTGAGCTTTTCTTCTGACGGGTCGATTACAATCGAGCTGTTCTCGCCAAAAACAAAATCTTCCGCCACAACGAAGCCGTAGAGATCCCCTTGAAAGACGTGCTTCGCGTAAATCTCATAGACTTCGTCCTGGCTCAGGAAAACGATTTTGTAAATCTGATTATCACTCATACGCTCGATGAAAGGATGATGATGTGGAGCCAGTGGGCGGATTCGAACCGCCGACCTACTGATTACGAATCAGTTGCTCTACCGACTGAGCTACACCGGCTTGGGTTGGACAGTGCGGTATTGCCGCGCGTCTGTAAAAACGGAGAATTTTAACATATAGTAAAGTATCAGGACAAGCAACTATCATACACATG
>JGI24023J19991_10002851_pt1 | contig 12381 bp, 11 predicted proteins | sample Cruoilmetagenom1_FD_19991 | JGI IMG/M metagenome (IMG submission 19991)
CTGGTCGGTGCCGGCGTGAGCACGTCGCTCGTCGATGCCTTCATGGCGTTGGCCCTGATTGCCTTCGTGCTGAGGGATCGGAAGTTACGCCGTTACGGATTGTTCGTCCGGTTTTGGCGTGCCGACTGGCCACGGTTTGTCGAGGTGTTGCGGTTGGGGGCACCCATCGGCTTGATGGTCCTTGCCGAATCATCGCTCTTCGGTGCCGCCGGCATCCTCATGGGTTTGATCGGTACGGCCGAACTAGCCGCACACGCCGTCGCTTTGCAATGCGCGGCGGTGGCTTTCATGATTCCCCTGGGCATTAGTCATGCCGTGACTGCCAGGGTGGGCTTGGCCGTGGGCGCGCGAGATCGCGCGGCGGTCGGCCGCGCCGGCTGGGTCGGGCTGTGGCTGGGAATTGTCTGCACAACGATTTCGGCCAGTACGTTCTGGTTCGCCGGCGAATGGCTGGTCGGCCTCTACCTCGACATCGATGACGTGGCGAACGCGCCGGTCGTTGGATTGGCTGTGTCCTTCCTGCTCATCGCGGCGCTGTTTCAGCTTGTCGATGGGGCACAGGCCATCGCCGCCGGCGCCCTGCGCGGTTTGCGGGATACGCGGGTGCCGATGTTCCTGGCCATATTCGGGTATTGGATCGTCGGCCTACCGACATCCGCGGCGCTCGCCTTTTGGCTGGACCTGGGCGGGCTGGGGGTCTGGATCGGTTTGGCCGTGGGCCTGGCGGTTGTCGCCGGCCTGGCGGTCTGGCGCTTCCATCGGCGCGAGTACATCCTACCCGTGCTCGCGGGATGAGCGGACAGCGGCAGCGTGCCGATGCGGCTCTGGTGGAGCGCGGTCTGACGGAAAGCCGCGCGCGGGCTCAGGCCCTGATCATGGCGGGCCTCGTCTTTTCCGGCGAGGCGCGCATCGACAAGCCGGGCCAGATGCTAGCCGCCGACGCGGCGCTGGAAGTGCGCGGCCGCGACCATCCGTGGGTCAGCCGCGGCGGCCTGAAGCTAGAGAAAGGCCTTGCCGACTTCCACATAGATCCTGCGGGTCTGGTGTGCCTGGATGTTGGTTCCTCGACCGGTGGCTTCACCGATGTCTTGCTCAGCGGTGGTGCCGCCAAGGTGTTCGCCGTGGATGTGGGCAAGGGGCAGCTCGCCTGGAAGCTACGCACCGATCCGCGCGTTGTAATCCTTGAGGGCGTGAACGCCCGCCACCTCAGCCGTGCCGAGGTGCCCGATCCCGTGGANNTGCTGGTCTGCGATGCCAGCTTCATCGGTCTCGAAACNATCTTGCCCGCNCCCATGGCCCTGACCGCGCCGGGTGCCCGCCTAATCGCGCTCATCAAGCCGCAGTTCGAGGTTGGCAAGGGCCGTGTCGGCAAAGGCGGCGTGGTACGCGATGCCGCCCTCCATGACGAAGTCTGCGCCCGTATTACCGGCTGGCTCGCGGCGCAGCCCGGTTGGCGCGTCATTGGTGTAACCGAAAGCCCGATCCTCGGCCCCAAGGGCAACAAGGAATTCCTCGTCGCCGCGGAAAAGGCGCCTGCTTAACCGGCCGGGCGAAAATCGGGTGCGCGCAGAACAGGGCCGCGCGCTTCGCCGGTCAGCGCTTCGATGGCCTGTAGAAGCGGGGCTAGCGCCTGCATGGCGCGCGCCAAGGCGCGGAGCGCCGGGCTGCGCATCTCGCCGGACATCGCTTGTTCCAGAAGGGCTTCGATCGGATCGCGCTCGGCTGGGAATACTTTGAAACGCACGGGCTCGCCGGGGCTGATGCCGGAAACCTCGGCCGCCACGGCCTTGGCCGTGCGCAGGCCGCCCAGGGTGTCGACCAGGCCAAGAGCCTTGGCATCCTCGCCGGTCCAGACCTGGCCTTTCGCCGCTTTAAGAACCTCCTCGATCGACAGACCGCGGCCCTCCGCGACCTTGCCGGTAAAGTCCTCGTAGGCCCGATCCAGCACCGATTGTATGTAGGCCCAGGCGGCGGGTGAGAAATCCTCGTTGGCGCTCCACATGTCGGCGTTGGCGCCGGCTTTTACACCGCCCCACGAGACGCCGACTTTGTCCCACAAGCCCGCGAGTACCATCTTGCCGCCGACAATTCCGATGGAGCCGGTAATCGTGCCCGGTTGCGCGACGATGGCGTGCGCCGGCGCGGCGACGAAATATCCGCCCGAGGCGGCGACGTTGCCCATGCTGACGATAACCGGAACGCCTTCGTCGCGGGCCCGGCGTACCTCGCGCCAGATTACGTCCGAGGCGACGTACGAGCCGCCGGGCGTATCGATGCGGAAGACGATAGCCCGCACGTCCGGGTCTTCCACCGCGTCGCGGATGGCCCTGGCGACCGTATCGGCCCCCATCACCAGCGACCCGAACACCGGATCGTTCTCGCTTTCCGCCAGAGAGATGGGGCCCAAGCCATAGACCAGCGCCACCACGGCGCTGTCGTCATCCGCCGCCGTTTCCCGCTGCGCCCGCGCATAGTCGGCGATGTTCAAGAATTCGGCCGCGCCATTTTCCGAGGCGGACCCAAGCGCCGTCGCGCGTGCCTCGTCCAGATACCCGATGCGGTCGATCAGGCCGTGCTCCTTGGCCGCCTCGGCACTGAACGGCGCCTGGTCTATGAGGGCGCGCAAGGCCTCCGGCGCCATATCCCGGTTCATGGCGCTGCCGGCAACAATTTGACCGAGCCAAGAGTCCGCCAATTGCTGCAAGTTTTGCCGCACCGGCTTGGGCATGGCCGTATCGGTGAACATATTCATGACACCCTTGTATTCCTCGCGCTGGTCGAGGCGTGGCGAGACGCCGATCTTATCCAGAAGGCCGCGCAGAAACGGGCTTTGCAGCGCCAGGCCGGTCAGTGCCAAATCGCCGGAGGGTTGCATCCAGATGGTCTCGGCAGAGCTGGCAATGTAATAGTCGATGGTGCGATTGCCGCCCTCGCCAAAACTCTCGGCAAAAGCCACGGCGAACTTGTCCTGGCGGCGAAAATCCGCGATGGCGTCGCGCAACTCTTGCGCATTGGCCAGGCCGAGGGAACCGCGGCCGGCACGTATCATGAGGCCCTGCACCTGCGGATCGCGGCCCGCGGCGTCCAACGCCTCCAGAACGTCGCGCATGACCAGCACGTCGCCCATGGAGGCGCGGGCTAGCGGGCTATCTGGCCGCGTTTCAATGATGCCCGCCGCCAGATCAAGGGTCAGGACGGTGGCCGACGGAATTTCCACCCGGCCACCGGTCGCAAGCGGCTCCAGCTGTCGCCACAGCAGGGCTGATCCCACAATACCGGCGACGATCAGGAAGCCGATCGCGGCAAACAGCCCGACCAGAGATTTGAGGAGAAACATAACGATCCGCATGGCCGAGGTCATAGGCGTCTCGGCGCGCGTTGTCCAGTCTGCTAGACTTTCAGGATGAGGCGGCGGGCAGGATGAAGCGGCGGGCAGGATGAGACGGCGGGCGCGCAAAGGCGGCGGACGGCAGATCGAGTTGGCGATCGAGGCCATCGGGGCGCGTGGCGACGGCTATGGCACCGTCGATGGCAAGCCGGTNTTCGTCCCCTTTACGGTTCCCGGCGACCGGGTGCTGGCACGGATTACCGGCGAGCATACCGGTGGTGTTCACGCCGAGGCCGTCGAACTTATCGCCGAAGGACCAGGCCGCGCACCGCCGCCATGTCCGCATTTCGGCCTTTGCGGTGGATGCTCATTACAGCACTTGGACGAAGCTGGGTACCTGGAATGGAAGCAGGCGTTGGTCGGCCGCGCCCTGGCGCAACGCGGCATTACGGATGCCCCCGTGGCACCGCTGCAACCGGTCGGTCAGCAGACCCGCCGGCGCATGGTGCTGGCCGCGGCAAAGAAGGGCGGCCGCCTGCGCCTTGGCCTGCACGGGCGGGCCAGTCACACGGTAATCGATCTCGAAACCTGCCTGCTGGTCACGCCGGGACTGCTGACGTTGCTGCCACCCCTGCGCACGACGCTCAATGTTCTGTTGGCGGACGGGGAGACAGCCGACGTGACCGCCAGCGAAATGGACAATGGGCTGGACGTGCTGATCCTCTCCCGTACCGCACCGACGTTGGCGGCGCGCGAAGCCTTGGCCGATCTGGCGCAAACCGCCGATCTGGCGCGTCTGTCCTGGGGACCGGCACCGCGCCCTGGTGAGACAGTAGAACCCGAACCGGTCGCAATCCGCCGACCGCCGACGTTGCGCTTTGGCGATGTGATCGTGGAGCCGCCGCCCGGCGGATTCCTGCAACCGACCGCCGTGGGCGAGAACCTATTGGTNGCGGCGGTGTTGGCCGCCGTGCCCGCAGGCGCGCGCCGGGTCGCGGATNTTTANGCGGGGTGCGGCACCTTTACCTTTCCCTTGGCTAAGAAATTCCGGGTGCATGCCGTGGAAGGGGATAGCGCGGCCTTGGCCGCCCTCTGGACGGCAGCGCGGCGGGCGGATTTGGCGGGCCGCGTCTCCATCGAGGAACGCGATCTGGCGCGCGATCCGCTGATTATGGTTGAGCTGGAGGAATTCGACGCGGTGATCTTCGATCCGCCGCGCATCGGCGCCCGGGATCAGGTGACAATGTTGGCCGCCTCGACGGTGCCGACGGTGGTGGCGGTCTCGTGCAATCCCGCAACATTCGCCCGCGATGCGCGAACCTTGATCGACGGCGGTTACACCTTGGTCGAAGTCGTGCCGGTCGACCAGTTCCCGTGGTCAGGCCACCTGGAACTGGTCGGCCGGTTCACGCGCTAGTTCGCTGCTAGTGAATCGACTGAAAAAAATCCCCTCCCCCCTTGTGGGGGAGGGCGAGGGTAGGGGGAAGCGCGTCCGCGCGTCGAGAGACTCGTCTCTTATTCTTGGCCGCCTACCGGCGGCAACCCCCTCACCCGGCGCGCTCTCGCGCACCACCCTCTCCCACGTTGGGGAGAGGGTATCAAACGCCTGTTAACCGGGCAGCATCTCGCCGACATGCTGCTCGGTGCCCTTGGGGTCGCTTTGCAGGCCCGCGTGCAGACCGGCAGCCGTCTCATCGGGAAATACGTCTTCCGTGCTATCCCTCACGGCGTCGAGAATTGCCGTGGCGACTTGCGCTGGCGGTGCCTTCGGCGCATCGAAACCCTTGGCCATATCCGTATCGATTGGCCCAGGATAGACGCCGACCACCAGCGTACCGTGCGCCTTCAACTCGGCGCGCACACCTTGAGTGAGCGAATGGTTGGCGGCCTTCGAGGCGCTGTAGGATGCGAGAACCGGGAAGTTCACGAGACTCGCAATCGACGCGAGATTCACGATGGCCCCGCCACCGCTGGCTTTGAGACCGGGCGCGAAGGCGCGAATCATGGAAAGAGTACCGAAGTAATTTACATCCATGTCGGCCTGCGCGGCCGCTGGATCATCGGTGTTCATGAAACCGGTGAATTGCGCGGTTCCGGCATTGTTGACGAGCAGGGTAACGTCCTCGGCTTTCTCCGCGGCCGCGCGCACCGCCGCCCGGTCGGTCACGTCGAGTGCCAGGGGTGCGATCCGCTCTGGATCAGTCGCGACAAGAGAGGCAAGCGCACCGACGTCGCGCGCGGTGGCGTAGATACGAGCGGCACCGCGGTCGCGCAGGGCCTCGACGATGGCTTTACCGATGCCCCGATTGGCGCCGGTGACGAGGGCAACTGATCCTTCGATTTTCATGTCTTTCGTTCCTTCTAATTCAGATGAAATTGGTGACACAACGCCACGGTTCGACGTTTCCGGATATCCGGTTCTTGCTGTTGTTCAGGACTTGATCAATTCAGGTCCCTGACCGAAGAGAAATTTCTTTGCGTCTTCGCTCACCGTAGGGTTTTTGTTTAGGGCCTTGCCCTTTTCGTAGGCGCGTTCCGTCGCCGGGCGTGCGGCGATGGCCTCGAACCAGCGCTTCAGATTCGGGAAGTCGTTCAGGTCTTGGCTTTGCCGCTCGTGCGAGACGATCCACGGATAGCTGGCCATATCGGCGATGGAGTAGTCGCCGGCAACGAAGTCCCGATCCGCCAGGCGGCGGTTCAGCACCGCATAAAGTCGCCCAGTCTCCTTCACATAGCGGTCGATGGCATAGGGAATTTTCTCCGGCGCATAGGCGGCGAAATGATGGTTCTGCCCGGCCATGGGTCCAAGTCCGCCCATCTGCCAGAACAACCACTGCAATACCTCGTGGCGCCCGCGCAGATCGGCGGGCAGGAAGCGCCCGGTCTTTTCTGCCAGATAAAGAAGGATCGCCCCGGACTCGAAGATAGAGATCGGCTCGCCGCCGCCGGCCGGGTCGTGGTCGACCATGGCCGGGATGCGGTTGTTCGGCGCGATCTTCAGGAACGCCGGTTTGAACTGATCGCCGGCCCCGATGTCGATGGGCACGAGCTTATACGGCAGCCCGGTTTCTTCGAGAAACAGCAGCGGTTTGTACCCGTTTGGCGTGGTCCAGAAATAGAGGTCGATCATTTGAGTCGGTTCCTTATTCGAGTGGTTTTCTTCAGTCGAGGGCTGCGAGGGTGAGGCGCACGACGTCTTCCAGGGTGGCGCGGTCGGCCTTCGCCTCGGCCATGATGCGTAGGCCGTTCAGGCTGCTGACCAGATAGCGGGCCAGGGCGCGGGCATCCCGGTCGGCCGGGATTTCGCCCAGCGCCTGCGCCCGTACCACGGTGTCGTGAAAGGCTTGCACGGTTTGTTCCATGCCGGAGGCAACGCGGGTCGCGGCCGCCAGATCGCGGCCGGCGATGTTCACCGCGCAGCGGCCGACGAAACACCCCTGCGGTTTGCCAGGGCAGGTCTCCTCGTCCAGCACCAGGCGTAGACTGGCGGCGATGGCGGCGCGCGGCGACTCGGCGGTGGCCAACTTCACCGCCAGCAAACCAATCACGTTGTCGCGGTAGTGATCCAGGCTGGCCAGGAACAACTCATGCTTGCTGCCGAAGGTCTCATAAAGGCTGCTTTTGCTGATCCCCATGGCATCCATGAGATCGCACAGGGACGTACTGTCATAGCCGCGGGCCCAGAAAACGTGCATCGCCCGCTCCAGAGCCTGCTCCCGATCGAATTCCCGTGGCCGTCCCATGCCGGTCCCCGTGCGATGCCGCCCACGAAGCGCGGGTGGCGATCAGACCTATTTAGGACCGTTCGGTCCAAAATCAAGAGGGCCAAAATCAAGAGGGGAAGAAATCTTCATAATCTGGGGGCTACCGTCAGCGCTACCGGTGGCCGCCGCCGCATCGATCACGGAAGATTGCACGATTGAATCAATTGAATTCATGGCCAGATGATGTATTGCACCAAGACGAAATCAAGCCGGCTAGCGGTAGCTTTGGCTGGCGATACGCCAGAAGTCGAAAGGGCTGACTAAGATGCGCCTCATATTTCAGCGGACAATTCCGCAGCTCACGTGCCTTTCGTTTCTGCTCATCGCCCTCGTGCCGGCGGCAGCCTTTGCGGCCTGTAACAGTGGGCCGGCGCCAAACGTCGATTGGTCCAGATGCCAAAAAATGCGCCTGATTCTCCGCGGCGCGGAGCTCAGCGGCGCGAATATGGAGCGTGCCGATCTGTCCTCCTCCGATTTGATGGATGCAAATCTTGAAGGCGCCAATCTGGCGAATGCACACATCGCACAGGCAAGGTTCCGGCAAGCCAATCTGAATGCAGCTACCCTGACAAAGGCGTTTGGCCACCGGGTTAATTTCGAGGAGGCGAATCTGGCCGGCGCCAACCTCGTCAAGGCGGAGTTGCCGCGGGCGAACTTTACCCGCGCGGACCTCACAAACGCCGATATGTCCAAGGCCGATCTGGGCCGGGTCACGCTCACCGGCGCCCAGTTGCAAGGGGCGAATCTAAGCAAGGCCCTCATCGCTCGAGCCGATTTCAGCTCGGCCAATCTAAAGGGCGCGGACTTGACCGGCGCCTACACGCTTTTGGCTCAGTTCGCGGGCGCCGATCTATCCGGCACGATCGGCCTCACCCAAGAGCAACTCGACGACGCCTGCGGCGACAACGCGACCGTCCTACCGGCAGGCCTCAAGAAGCCTGCTTCTTGGCCATGCCCTGCGGACGAGTAGGGAGGGCGTTCCACATCGCCTAAGTAAATTCGTCACGTCAAACGGCGCGCCGCAGTGGTATAGTTTGGGTCGGAAAACGGAGGGGCTGATGAACAATCGCAGCTTCCCGCGCGCTGAGTACGTTGCTTGGTCACTCGGCGCGGTCGTCGTCCTGACCGTGGCGGGTGCCGCATATTCGTACGTTGGGTGGTTGGGCATCGGGCTCGTGGGGCTGGCTGGGCTCCTGATTTCGACTCGGTTAAGCCTGCACGGCGGTCATGCAGTAGCGGACAGCGGTTTCGGCTCTGGCGCGGTAGGTATGTATGCGAAACAGATCAAAGAAAGTAGATCGCACACGAGCCCAGAAGCCAGGATGGCAGCCGACGAAGAGCGGGCTAAGAGATCGAAAACACTCTTCCTTATCAACACGGCCTTCATCGGCATGATAGCACTGGGGTTCGGTGGGTTCTTCTTGCACCAGGTTTGAGGGAATCGCACACCGTTTTTTTATTGGGGACAGTATATAGTTTTAATCCGTCGCTAGGTGTGGCGGTCAGGTCTTCGTGGCGTCGTTTCGTCGCAGAGGCGTACGAATTGCGACCCTAGCCGCTGACCCTCACCCACACTGCCCGCGGTGCCTTAGCAGATGATCCGCTAGCACGATCGCCATCATCGCTTCGCCCACCGGCACGGCGCGGATGCCGACGCAGGGGTCGTGGCGGCCTTTGGTGACGATTTCTGTGTCGTTGCCGTGGATGTCGACGGTTTTTCGGGGGGTAAGGATGGAGCTGGTGGGTTTCACGGCGAAGCGGGCGACGATGTCTTGGCCGGTGGAGAGGCCGCCCAAAATGCCGCCGGCTTTGTTGGAGAGAAAGCGCACGCCATCGCCACCCTTGCCGCCGTCCTTGCGCATCTCGTCGGCGTTTTCCTCGCCGGTCAGGGCTGCGGCTTCGAGGCCGGCGCCGATCTCGACCGCCTTGACGGCGTTGATGCTCATCAGTGCCTTGGCCAAATCCGCATCCAGCTTGTCGTAGACCGGTTCGCCCAAGCCGACGGGGGCGCCGCTGGCCACCACCTCGATGATCGCGCCCAGGGACGAGCCGGCCTTGCGCGCCGCGTCCAGATGCTTCTCCCAATCCTTTGCCGCCGCCGCATCGGGACACCAGAACGGGTTGGCCTCTATCACTGCCCAGTCCCAATTGTCACGGTCGATCTTGTGCGGCCCCATCTGGATCAGGGCGCCGCGAATGACCACGGCCTCGCCCAGGATACTTTGCAAAACCTTGCGCGCCACGGCACCGGCGGCAACGCGCATGGCGGTCTCGCGGGCGCTGGAGCGGCCGCCGCCGTGGTGGTCGCGGATGCCATACTTTTGCCAATAGGTGTAATCGGCATGGCCGGGGCGGAATTTCTCCAGGTTCTCTTCGTAGTCCTTGGAGCGTTGATCCGTGTTCTCGATCGCCAGGGCCANNGGCGTGCCGGTGGTNTGNCCCTCGAACACGCCGGAGAGAATGCGCACCTGATCGGCTTCGCGCCGCTGACTGGTAAAACGCGAACCGCCCGGCCGCCGTTGGTCGAGATAAACTTGAATGTCCGTTTCGGCCAGGGCAATACGCGGCGGCACGCCGTCGATGACGCAGCCGATGGCGGGCCCGTGGCTTTCACCCCAGGTGGTATAGCGAAAGGCGCTGCCGAAGCTGTTACCGGGCATGGGAGGCCGTCTCGCCGAGGCTCATGATTGCGGTGTGAAGCCGCGCAGCAACTCGGCAATTTGCGGGGCCGCTTCGGTCGACATCATGCCGACCACGTGATAGCCGGAATCGACGTGATGCACCTCGCCGGTCACCCCGCTGGACAGATCGGAGAGCAGGTAGAGCGCGGCACCGCCCACCTGCTCGATGCTGACGTTGCGGCGCAAAGGCGAGTTGTACTCGTTCCATTTCAGGATATAGCGGAAGTCGCCGATGCCAGACGCCGCCAGGGTCTTGATCGGGCCGGCCGAGATGGCGTTCACGCGAACGTTTGCTTCGCCCAGATCGGCGGCCAGATAACGCACGCTTGCCTCCAACGCCGCCTTGGCGACACCCATCACGTTGTAGTGGGGCATAACCCGCTCGGCCCCGTAGTAGGTGAGGGTGAGCAGGCTACCGCCGTTCTTCATCAGCGGCACGGCGCGTTGCGACACGGCGGTGAACGAGTAGCAGGAGATATCCAGGCTGCGCACGAAATTATCGCGCGAGGTGTTCAGGTACTTGCCCTTCAACTCCTCCTTGTCGGAGTAGGCGATGGCATGCACCAGAAAATCCAGGCTGCCCCACTTTTTCTCCAAGGCCGCGAAAACCGCATCGACGCTGGCATCGTCGGTGACGTCGCACGGCAACACGACCTCCGAACCGACCGATTCGGCCAGCGGCCGCACGCGCTTTTCGAGCGCGTCGCCCTGATAGGTAAACGCCAGCTCCGCGCCGTGCTTATGGGCGGCCGAGGCAATGCCCCAAGCGATTGAGCGCTCGTTGGCGACGCCCATGATCAGGCCTCGCTTGCCGGCCATGAGCGGTCGGGTCTCGGTCATCCAATTCCTCGCCGTGTGATAGCCCCGAAATGGGTTTGCGGCATCCTACACCAAAGCCGGGAACGGTCAAATAAGGGGCGGAAAGGCTCGGATATCCGCGAAAAACAGCCGCCAGAGCCCGAATCTTGCCCAGACAATTCCTGCGACAATTCTTGTCCAGACTCGGCCGCCAATCTGGCATAAGGGAGGGGCCATGACCGACAACCGAGAGCCACCCCCACCCCAGCCCTCCCCCATCGAGGGGGAGGGGGTAGTGTTAGACGTTGCCGCACAATTCCCTCCCCCCTTGTGGGGGAGGGTTAGGGTGGGGGGTACGCTGCGCAAATGCGCGCCGGGGAATCGGAAGTCATGACCGAACTGACCGTTCACCGCTTTCTGCGCCGCGCCGAGACCTGGATGCGCCTTGTGTTCCGGGCGGGGCAGGTGGGCCGGTACTTAGGCTATACGGGCGCGCGGTTTTTGAGCGACGGCTGCCCGCGCCAGGCGGCGGGCCTGAGCTATGTGTCGTTGTTGGCCATCGTGCCGCTGCTGGCCATTGTCCTGGCGATATTCGCCGGCTTTCCGGCCTTCGCCTCGTTGCGGGCCGACGTGCAGGAGCTGATCCTGCGTAACATGCTGCCGGACGTGGAGTTGCAGGTCAGCGACCAGCTCACCGCCTTCGTCAGCAACGCCAGCAACATGACCGGCCCCGGCCTGATTGGCCTGGCGGTCACCGCCATTCTGCTCATGTCCAACATCAACGGCGCGCTGAACGCCATCTGGCGGGTGGCCGAGCCGCGGCCCTTCGTCATGCGCATGATGGTCTACTGGATGCTGTTGACCCTGGGGCCGCTANTGATTGGCGCCTCGCTCTCGGTGTCGTCATACGCCTTTGCCGCCGTGCAGTGGCTGGACGTAGGTTACGTGACCGAGCTGCGCATCTTCTCCCGTCTGGTGTCCATGACGTTGGCCATGCTCGGTTTCGGGTTGATCTATTTCGTCGTGCCGAATCGATCGATCCATCCCGGCCATGCCCTGGCCGGCGGNTTGGTGGCGGCGGTGTTGCTGGAAACCTTGAAGGCCTCGTTCGGNCTCTANCTAAGTCATTTCCCGTCTTACCAACTGGTCTACGGCGCCGTCGCGGCGCTGCCCATCTTTCTGGTCTGGATGTATCTGTCGTGGGTGGTGATCCTGTTCGGTGCCGAGGCGGCGGCGGCCCTGCCGGAATGGCGAACGGCGCGGGCGCGTGGCACCAGCAAGGCCGGCCCCGGCGCCAGCCTGGCCTTGGGCCTCAGCCTCATGGCCCGGCTCTGGCAGGCAAGCCGCACCGACACCCATCAACGCGAACGGCAACTCGGCCGCGGCCTGCCCGCGACCCCGGCGGAGGTCGATGCCGCCCTGCGCGCCCTGCGCCGCGCCGGTTACATCGAGCGCACGTTAGGCGGCCGCTGGGTCCTGGCCCGCGACGTGGCAACCGTCACCCTGGGCGACCTCGCCGAGCACCTGAACCTAGACCCAACCCCCGGCGAAGGCTGGCCCCCGGCGGCGCAAACTGCCACTGACGCCCTCGCGACAGCGGGGCAGGCACAGATGACCAAAAGCCTTGCCGAGGTTTTTGCGAAGACGGAGGAGAGGGCTGATTAACCGCCGGGAAAACCTATTTCAGACAGGCGCCCGCTACATTTCGTTGTAGTAGCTGCTGACGGGTTCGGAGGCGAGATGGGACAAGATGAATTCCCGGGACCGGCAGCAAAACCGTTCGAGCGCGACATCGACGCTCTACGTGAAG
>JGI24023J19991_10002853_pt1 | contig 12379 bp, 13 predicted proteins | sample Cruoilmetagenom1_FD_19991 | JGI IMG/M metagenome (IMG submission 19991)
CGCTCGCGAACAACAGAGTTTTATGGAAGGCCGTATCCAGGAACTGGAAGCCACGCTTTCCAATGCCGAGATCATTGATGTCAAGGCAGTGGGCGCCAATGTGGGCAGCAGGATCGTGTTTGGCGCCACCGTCGAGTTATTTGACATCGGTGATGACAAGCAGGTGACTTACCAGATCGTCGGCGATCTGGAAGCTGACATCAAGGAAGGCCGCATCGCCGTTTCATCACCGATTGCCCGTGCCCTGATCGGCAAGAACGAAGGTGATGAGATCGATGTTAATGCACCGGGTGGTCTTCGTGAGTACGAGATCGTTTCGGTTAAATATATTTAATATTCACCACCAAGGCGCCAAGACACCAAGGTACTAAATAATAATCAAAGTTCATTTATTTTTCTTGGAGCCTTGGCGGTGAATCCCTTATCTAAATACAACACAGGTTAATCTAAATTATGCCTCTGATCTCTGACCGTATATTTCTGACTCTCTGGATCGGTGGCATGTGGATCGTCGGTTATGTGGTGGTGCCGGTGTTGTTCAAAATGCTAGAGCGGCAACTCGCCGGTAACGTAGCCGGGCAGCTCTTTACGATTATGAGTTACATCGGCCTGGTCTGCGGTGCCCTGTTACTGGCGAGCATGTTGTATCGCCATGGCCTATCCAACTGGATGCAATGGCGGGTCGTGGTATTGATCACCATGTTGGTGATTATTCTCATTGGCCAATCCGTCCTGCAACCCATGATGGCTGAATTGAAGGCGGCCGGATTGCAGGGTGATGTAGCAACACAGTTCGGCCGCCTGCACGGCGTATCGTCCATGCTCTTCATGATCAACAGCCTGGCGGGATTAGCGCTGGTTGTATTCGGGTTAGCAGAAACAAAAAATTAACCACCAAGACACCAAGGCACCAAGAAAATCAAATAATAAAAAGCATTCTTGGAGCCTTGGTGTCTTGGTGGTGAGATTTGTTCTTTAATTATTTTTTGGGAAAAGTGATAACCGGCTCGTCGGCAGGCCGATAAAATGAAGCCGTATGACCGATGGTTTGCACCAGTTCACTGTTGGTTTGTTCGCGGATTTTTTCGATCATGGCCTGGCGTGCTGTTTTGTCGTCGGCATTGACCTTTAACTTGACGAGTTCATGGTGGGCCAGGGCATTGTTGATTTCCAGCATGACGTTTTCCGTCAGACCGGCCCCGCCGATGATGACCACGGGTTTGATCTGATGCAATAAACCCCGTAAATGACGCTTTTGTTTCTCGTTCAATGGCATAAAATGTCCTCTATTCAGGCAGCGGATCATACCACCTCATGGCACGTTCAAAACAAAGTAAAAATTGGTTAAAGGAACATTTTGACGATTTCTATGTGAAACAGGCGCAAAAGGAAGGCTATCGTTCCCGTGCCGTATATAAATTACTGGAGATCGAAGAAAAAGACCATCTGTTCAGGCCGGGCATGACTATCGTCGATTTGGGCGCGGCCCCGGGGGGATGGAGCCAGATCGCCAGCCTGCGCCTGAAGGGTAATGGGCGAGTGATTGCCACGGATATTCTACCCATGGATGCCCTGGCCGATGTGGAGTTTATTCAGGGGGATTTTCACGAAGAAGAGGTGCTTAATCAATTGTTGGAAAGCCTCGGAAATGACAAGGCAGACCTTGTAATGTCTGATATGGCGCCCAATATCAGTGGAATGAAGGCCGTGGACCAGCCGCGGGCCATGTATTTGTGTGAACTCGCGCTGGATATGGCCAGAAAAGTCCTGAATAGCGAAGGGGTGTTTCTGGTCAAGGTCTTCCAGGGTGAGGGTTTTGATGAATATTTGAGAGAATTGCGCAGTTATTTTAAGAGTGTTACTGTGCGAAAACCCAAGGCATCAAGACCTCGTTCACGTGAGGTCTATTTACTGGCCAGAGCCTGCAAGCAGGCACTATAATAGTTTGAAGGCCGATTGGCCGTACGAGGTTGTAGAGGGATTATCTTGAACGATTTAACTAAAAATATCATTTTGTGGGTGATTGTCGCGGTCATCCTCATGTCTGTCTTCAATAACCTGAGCACGCAAAAATCGGATGCCAAGGTGGCCTATTCTGAGTTTATCGAGAGCGTAAAACAGAGTCAGGTTAATGAGGTGCAGATCCAGGGCCGTACTATTTCCGGCACCACCACCAACAATGCCCGTTTTACGACCTACAGTCCTGAAACGGATAACACCGCCATGATTGGCGATCTCATGAAGCATGGGGTCAAGATCACCGGNAAGCCTATCGAACAGTCCATCTGGACCCAGATTTTCATTTCCTGGTTNCCATTCTTATTAATTATCGGTTTGTGGATNTTCTTCATGCGCCAGATGCAAGGTGGCGGTGGTGGCCGGGGCGCCCTCTCCTTCGGNAAAAGCCGCGCCCGCATGCTGGGTGAAGATCAGGTCAAGATTACNTTTAGCGATGTCGCCGGTGTCGACGAGGCCAAGGAAGAAGTGGCTGAACTGGTTGAGTTCCTGCGTGACCCTGGCAAGTTCCAGAAACTGGGCGGCAAGATCCCCAGCGGCGTGCTGATGGTTGGCTCACCCGGTACCGGTAAGACCCTGCTGGCCAAGGCCATTGCCGGTGAAGCCAAGGTACCATTCTTTACCATTTCCGGTTCTGACTTCGTGGAAATGTTCGTCGGTGTCGGTGCCTCCCGTGTGCGTGACATGTTCGAGCAGGCCAAGAAACATGCGCCCTGTATTATTTTCATCGACGAAATCGATGCCGTCGGTCGTCACCGTGGCGCCGGTCTGGGTGGTGGGCATGATGAACGTGAACAGACCCTCAACCAGTTGCTGGTGGAAATGGATGGTTTCGAAGGTAATGAAGGCGTTATCGTGATTGCCGCGACCAACCGTCCCGATGTACTTGACCCGGCCTTGTTACGCCCCGGTCGATTTGATCGTCAGGTCGTGGTGCCGTTGCCGGATATGCGTGGCCGTGAGCAGATCCTCAAGGTCCACATGCGCAAGGTGCCTATTTCAGACAATGTTGATGCCCGCATTATTGCCCGTGGCACCCCCGGCTTTTCCGGCGCCGATCTCGCTAATCTGGTGAATGAGTCGGCTCTATTTGCGGCCCGCGCCAACAAGCGCCTGGTGGAAATGGAAGAATTTGAAAAGGCCAAGGACAAGATCCTCATGGGATCGGAACGCAAGTCCATGGTCATGAGTGACGATGAGAAAAAACTCACCGCCTATCACGAAGCGGGCCACGCCATTGTCGGCCTGTCGGTACCGGCTCACGATCCGGTTTACAAGGTGACCATTATTCCGCGCGGTCGCGCCCTGGGTGTGACCATGTTTCTGCCGGAAGGGGATCGCTACAGCTACAGCAAGGAGCGTCTGGAAAGCCAGATCTCCAGTCTGTTCGGTGGTCGTATTGCCGAAGAGCTGATCTTCGGCAAGGATCAGGTCACCACCGGCGCCTCGAATGATATCCACCGTGTGACCGAACTGTCGCGCAGCATGGTTACCAAGTGGGGTCTGTCGGAACGCCTTGGCCCCATGACCTACAGTGAAGAAGAGGGTGAAGTCTTCCTGGGTCACTCGGTTACCCAGCACAAAAATGTGTCTGACGAGACCTCACATATTATTGATGAAGAGATCCGCGCCTTTGTTGATCGCAACTATCAGCGTGCCAACAAGATTCTCACCGATAACATAGACAAGTTGCATATGATGGCCGATGCCTTGATCAAGTACGAAACCATCGACAAGGAACAGATCGCCGATATCATGTCGGGTAACACACCACGCCCGCCAAAGGACTGGGACGATCACCCAACAAGTGGTAGTTCAAGTTCAAGTGCCGAAGACAAGAGTAAGCAGGACGACAAGGGCAAAGGCACGTTGGGCAAACCAGCCAGTGATCACTAACAAGTAACGAGTGATGAGGAGCGAGGGATAAGGTTTTTCAATTTTTGTTATACTGTGACGGCGGGGTTAACCCGCCGTTTTTATTTATGAAAGTAGAACACTTTAGCCTATGCACTTGAATCTGGCCGGTAGGCAACTCGATCTGACCCAGCCCTGTGTCATGGGTATCCTCAATGTCACGCCGGATTCGTTTTCCGATGGCGGTAAATTTATCGCACCCGATGCCGCCCTGGTTCAGGTCAGGCAAATGATTGCCGATGGGGCGGCGATTATTGACATCGGCGGCGAATCCACCCGCCCCGGTGCCGAGTCTGTCAACGAAACAGAGGAGTTGGTGCGGGTTATTCCTGTCATCGAGGCAATACGACAGGAATCGGATATTCCCATTTCCATCGATACCAGTAAGCCTCAGGTTATGCGTAGCGCTGTCCGAGCCGGGGCAAACCTGATTAATGATGTTTATGCACTCAGGGCAGAGGGTACATTGGCCACAGCGGCGGAGCTGGATGTGCCGGTTTGTCTGATGCACATGCAAGGTGAACCGCGCACCATGCAGCAGTNACCGATATATGATGATTTGATCAACGACATAAAAGAATTTTTAGCGGCAAGGATCGATGCCTGCCTTGACGCGGGGATCAAACNGGAACAAATCTTGCTCGATCCCGGTTTTGGTTTTGGCAAGACACCGGAGCACAATCTGAGTTTGATAAAACACCTCGATCAATTCTCGGACCTGGGCCTGCCGATCCTGGCCGGTGTTTCGCGCAAGTCGACAATTGGATATATACTTAACAAAGAGGTGGATGATCGCTTGTATGGTAGTATTGCGCTTTCGGCAATAGCCCTCTGCAACGGGGCATCCGTTATCCGCACACATGATGTAGCCGCTACCATGGATGCAATAAAAATATACCAGGCTTTGAAGCTGGCACCATAATCTGTAAGGAAATAGTGATGACGCGAAAATATTTTGGAACCGATGGTATTCGGGGCAAGGTGGGGACGTTCCCTATTACACCGGAATTTATGCTCAAGCTGGGCTGGGCGGCAGGCAAGGTGCTGGCGGGCTGTGATGGTGGCAAGGTCATTATCGGCAAGGACACGCGTATCTCTGGTTACATGTTCGAGTCGGCCCTGGAGGCGGGTCTGTCATCCGCCGGGCTGGACATTTATTTATTAGGGCCTATGCCGACCCCGGCGATTGCCTATCTGACCCGTACCCTGCATGCGCGGGCCGGTATTGTCATCAGCGCTTCCCATAATCCCTTTTACGACAATGGCATCAAATTCTTCTCCGCCGATGGCACCAAGCTGCCCGATGAGGTCGAACTGGCCATCGAGGCCGAACTGGAGAAGGAGATGGTTTGTAATGATTCGGCCAATCTAGGTAAGGCGGTCCGGGTCAAGGATGCCGAGGGTCGTTATATCGAATTTTGCAAAAGCACCATCCCCTATGCCTCCAGCCTGAAAGGGCTGAAGATCGTCATTGATTGCGCCCACGGCGCTGCGTATTGGGTCGCCCCCAACGTACTGAAGGAACTGGGCGCCGAGGTGATTACTATCGGTAACCAGCCGAATGGTCTGAATATCAATGATGATGCGGGTTCAACCAACCCTCGCATGTTGCAGGAGACGGTCATAAGCGAACAGGCCGATCTGGGTATCGCCCTGGATGGTGATGCTGACCGTTTGATCATGGTCGATCATGCAGGAAAGCTCGTCGATGGTGATGAGTTACTGTACGTTATTGCCCGCGATCGTCAGGCAGAGGGTACTTTAAAGGGTGGCGTGGTCGGAACCTTGATGACTAACCTGGGTCTGGAACACTCCCTGACCGAAGCTGGAATCCCCTTTGGCCGTGCCGCCGTTGGTGATCGTTATGTCATGGAAATGCTCAAGGACAAGGGTTGGTGCCTGGGCGGGGAATCCTCCGGTCATATTATCTGTCTGGATCGCACCACCACAGGTGACGGCCTGGTGTCGGCGCTGCAGGTGTTGGCGGCGATGGGCAGACAGGGTAAATCACTTCGTGACCTGCTGGCCGGTGTCGCCAAATATCCACAGATCCTGGTCAATATTAAAATGACCGCGCGGGTCAATGTCTGTGACCAGCAACCGGTCAAATCAGCCGTGGCTGAGGCCGAGGCCAGCCTTAATGGCGCCGGGCGAGTCCTGTTGCGTGCCTCCGGTACAGAGCCCCTGATCCGGGTGATGGTCGAAGGCCGGGACGAGCAAAAGGTCCAGTCCGTCGCGGAAGGCCTGGCCGATGTGGTCCGGCAGGCGGTTTCATAACATAACATCATAATATCCAGGCCAATTCTCCAGCTGGTGCATTGCTTTCTGCTCGCTGCAAGGGTATTCTTTCGCGCTATTTTCAAGTCAAAGAATGAAGGGTGAGGGAGAAAAAGATGCGTAAACCACTGATTGCCGGTAACTGGAAAATGAACGGTTCCCGTAGCGACAACAAGGCGCTGCTGGAGGGTATCAAGGCCGGAATAGGCAATGTCAGCGTAGCTGAAGTCGCGGTTTGTGCACCTTATATATATATTCCCGATGTGGCCGAACAGCTGGCCGGTACGCCGATTGCCTGGGGTGGTCAAAACCTGAGCACAGAGGCCAAGGGTGCCTTCACCGGTGAAATCTCGGCAGCCATGCTNCTCGACTTCAACTGTAAGTATGTCCTTGTTGGTCACTCCGAGCGCCGCTCCCTGTACGGTGAAGACGATGCCCTGGTGGCGCAGAAGTTTGCCGTGGCCCATAAAGCCGGTCTGAGCCCGATCCTGTGTATCGGTGAGACCCTGGAAGAACGTGAAGGCGGTGTCACCGAAGATGTAGTGGCTCGCCAAATCAAGGCTGTGATCGATGAGGTCGGCATCGCCACCCTCGGTGAAGGTGTGATAGCTTATGAACCTGTCTGGGCCATCGGTACCGGCAAGACCGCCAGCCCGGAGCAGGCGCAGGACGTCCATGCCTTTATTCGTGGTCAACTGGCTGCCCACGATCAGGCCGTGGCTGACAAGCTTCGTATTCAATACGGTGGCAGCATGAATGCCGGCAATGCCAAAGAATTACTCGCTATGCAGGATATCGATGGTGGTCTGATTGGGGGCGCGTCTCTCAAGGCGGCAGACTTCCTGGCCATCTGTACTGCTGCGGGCTAAACCAACGGAAGAGATAACAATGTTACACAACCTATTATTAGTTGTACATGTATTAATCGCCATGGGCCTCATCGGCCTGGTATTAATACAGCAAGGCAAGGGCGCCGATGCCGGCGCCGCCTTTGGCAGTGGCGCCTCCGGTACCATGTTCGGCAGTAAGGGCGCGGCCTCATTCCTGACCCGCACCACCGGCGTCCTCGCGACACTGTTTTTTATCACCAGCCTGTCACTGGCCTATGTCGCTACCAAACAGGCCAAGCCTACCAGCGTGGTCGATATGGCTCCCGCCCAGCAAGAACAGCTTGAAAAACCCAAGGCTGCGCCAGAGTCCGATGTCCCCCTGGCCGAGTGAAAAACTGAATAAAGCAGATGTGGTGGAATTGGTAGACACGCTATCTTGAGGGGGTAGTGGCGCAAGCCGTGCGAGTTCGAGTCTCGCCATCTGCACCATCCTTTAAAAAAAGCCCCTGCAATTTGATATTGCAGGGGCTTTTTTGTTCTAAATTGAAGCATTTCATCTTCATTATTGAAAGATAAAACCGTCTATCAGTCCCAGTTGATATACATCAGCTAATCTTCAAAAAGAATCCTATACAATTAGCATATTAGTTTTTGCTTATATATTAATGTAGGGTGACATGTTTCACCTGATACACTTTGTGGCTTTTATCTGAAAACGCGTGTCGGTATAGCATCGGAGTAGATCGCAGATCATGTGCATTGTGTTTCACATAGCGGGGTACGGTTTTGATTTTATTTTTACCCCGAAATTTTTTATACCCCCAGCAAATTAAATACGCTTATGTTTTTATTATCTTTTTCATGTATCACTAAACTTGACACGATCTTGGAGTCTGCCTAGACTGACAAGCCTTTAATGCTCAGGCGAAAAACAGAATACTAATTTGCTGTTGTCATAAAACAGCAACGCCAACAAGGGAGAGAGGAATAATATGCTGGAGAATTATCTTCCAGTTCTGGTTTTCATGGTCGTTGGCATAGCCATCGGCGGCATCATGATTGCGCTGGGTTTCATTCTGTCACCCTATCGTCCCGATAGCGAAAAGCTTTCCCCTTATGAATGTGGTTTTGAGGCATTTGAAGATGCCCGCATGAAATTCGACGTGCGTTATTACCTCGTCGCCATCCTGTTTATTATTTTCGATCTCGAGATCGCCTTTTTATTCCCCTGGGCCGTGGTGCTGACTGATATCGGCATGTTCGGCTATATCGCCATGGCGATTTTCCTCGGGATCCTGGTAATTGGCTTTATATATGAATGGAAAAAAGGGGCCCTTGAATGGGAATGATTGAAGGTACCTTTAATGAAGGCGTGTTTACCACCACGGCCGACAAACTGATCAACTGGGCCCGCACAGGTTCCATGTGGCCCATGACCTTTGGCCTGGCCTGTTGTGCGGTGGAAATGATGCATGCCGCGGCCTCGCGTTATGATATGGATCGGATGGGGGTTGTTTTCCGGCCCAGTCCGCGCCAGTCCGATGTGATGATCGTCGCCGGGACGCTGGTCAACAAGATGGCCCCTGCAATGCGTAAAGTTTATGACCAGATGGCAGAGCCACGTTGGGTGATCTCCATGGGCTCCTGCGCCAATGGCGGGGGCTATTATCACTATTCCTATGCCGTGGTACGGGGCTGTGATCGGGTGGTGCCGGTCGATATCTATGTGCCGGGCTGTCCGCCAACGGCCGAGGCCTTGTTGTATGGCATTATTCAGTTACAGAATAAAATTCGCCGCACCAACACCATTGCCCGTTAAAGAGAGTTTGCGAAACGATGTCTGAGTATTACCAGAACCTGATTGAAAAACTGAATACACGTTTCGGCAATGCGATTACCGGTTCGAGTGTGCAGTTCGGCGAAGCCAACATCGTGGTGGACAAGGCGCAACTGCTGCAGGTGGCGACGGCATTGCGTGATGAAGCGGATTTCGCATTTGAAGAACTGATTGATCTGTCCGGGGTGGATTACAGTGAATATGGCGATGGTATCTGGGAGGGGCCGCGTTTTGCTGTGGCCTATCACCTGCTCTCCATCAAACATAATCATCGCTTGCGGATGAAAGTCTTTGGCGATGATGACATGCCGGTGCTGGATTCCGTAGTGAACATCTGGAGTTCGGCCAATTGGTATGAGCGTGAGGCCTTTGACCTGTTTGGTATTGTTTTTGATGGGCATCCGGATCTGCGCCGTATCCTGACCGATTATGGTTTTATCGGTCATCCCTTCCGCAAGGACTTCCCGCTCACCGGTCATGTCGAAATGCGTTATGACCCGGAAAAACGCCGTGTTATTTATCAGCCTGTGACAATTGAACCGCGAGTCAACCAGGTGCGTGTTGTCCGTGACGATCACCGTTACAGTGATCGGATGACAGAAGAGAGTTAACGAATGTCCGAGATACGAAATTACACCCTCAACTTTGGTCCACAACATCCGGCGGCACATGGTGTGTTGCGTCTGGTGCTGGAAATGGACGGTGAAGTGATTGAACGTGCCGACCCGCATATCGGCCTGTTGCATCGCGGCACGGAGAAACTGGCGGAATCCAAACCGTTTAATCAAAGCATCCCGTATATGGATCGCCTCGACTATGTCTCCATGATGTGCAATGAGCACGGCTATGTGCTGGCGCTGGAGAAAATGTTGGGTGTCGAAGTCCCGCTTCGTGCCCAGTATATCCGGGTTATGTTTGATGAGATCACCCGTATCCTCAACCACATGATGTGGCTGGGTACCCATGCGCTGGACGTCGGTGCGATGACCGTCTTCCTGTATTGCTTCCGCGAACGGGAAGACCTGATGGACATGTACGAGGCGGTGTCCGGTGCGCGCATGCACGCTGCCTACTATCGTGCCGGTGGCGTCTATCGTGACCTGCCGGACCAGATGCCGCAGTATGAACTGTCCAAGTGGAAAAACGAAAAAGACGTCAAGCTCCTGAACGAAAACCGGCAGGGCTCCTTGCTTGATTTTATCGAAGACTTTACCAACCGTTTCCCGGGTTATATCGATGATTACGAAACCCTGTTGACCGACAATCGTATCTGGAAACAGCGTACCGTAGGTATCGGCGTGGTCTCACCGGAACGTGCCAAACAACTGGGTTTCACTGGTCCCATGTTGCGTGGTTCCGGTATCGAGTGGGACCTGCGCAAGAAGCAACCCTATGAAGTCTATGACAAGCTGAAGTTCGATATCCCGGTCGGCGTCAATGGTGACTGTTATGACCGTTACCTGGTGAGGGTCGAAGAACTGCGTCAGTCCAACCGTCTCATCAAGCAATGTATCGACTGGCTGCGTCGCAATCCCGGACCGGTGATACTGGATGATCACAAGTTTACCGCGCCGGCGCGTGAAGAGATGAAGGGCAACATGGAGGCACTGATCCATCACTTCAAGTTGTTCACCGAAGGTTATACCTTACCCGCCGGTGAGGCCTATGCTGCGATTGAACACCCAAAAGGTGAATTCGGCATTTATCTGGTAGCCGATGGCGCCAACAAGCCCTATCGATTGAAGATCCGTGCCCCCGGCTTTATCCATTTGGCTGCCATGGATGAAATGACCCGCGGTCATATGCTGGCCGACGTGGTGGCGGTGATCGGTAGTATGGATATTGTGTTTGGAGATGTGGATCGATGACAACCCAGTGCAGCAAAAAGCAGAGCAAGCTGGATCTGATTAACCAGGCTTCGCGTGAAGATATCGATCGCTGGATTGGCAAATATCCTGCCGATCAAAAACAGTCGGCTGTTATGGCTGCGCTGCGAATTGTGCAGGACCAGAATGGTGGTTTCCTGACAGATGATCTGATGGATGCCGTGGCAGAGTATCTTGAGATGCCATCCATTGCGGTATATGAAGTGGCAACATTTTATTCCATGTATGAGCTGAAACCGGTTGGGCGGCACAAAATCTGTGTTTGCACCAATATCTCATGCATGTTGTGTGCTTCGGATGAAATCGTCAATCATTTACAAAGCCGTTTGGGTATCAAAATGGGTGAGACCACGTCCGATGGCCGGGTTACCCTGAAAGAAGTGGAATGTCTCGGTGCCTGTGTGGATGCACCGGTGATCCAGATCGGGGATACCTATTATGAAAAACTGACCCTGACCAAGATTGACAAGATTTTAAGCAGTTTAACCTAATTCAATACAGGCAGAATCTGATATGGCAAATGAGGTTTGTTTCAGGACGTTACATCTTGATAAACCGTGGACCCTGGAGAGTTACCAGAGTGTCGGCGGCTATCAGGTATGGAAACGCATTCTGCAAAATAAAACTCCGCCAGAAGAGCTGATCGAAGAAATGAAAACCTCGGCGCTACGTGGTCGTGGTGGTGCAGGTTTCCCCACCGGTTTGAAGTGGAGCTTCATGCCGCGCAATGCTCCTGGCCAGAAGTATATAGTCTGTAACTCGGATGAAGGTGAGCCGGGGACCTGCAAAGACAGAGACATCCTGCGTTACAACCCCCATCAGTTGATCGAAGGTATGGCCATCGCCGGTTACTGTATCGGCGCTACAGCGGGTTATAACTATATCCGCGGTGAATTCTGGGAACCTTACGAGCGCTTTGAAGCCGCACTGGAAGAGGCCTACCAGGCGGGTATGCTGGGCAAGAACATAATGGGTTCCGGTGTGGATTTTGATCTGGCGACCCATTTGGGTGCCGGTGCCTATATCTGTGGTGAAGAGACTGCCTTGCTCGAATCTGTCGAAGGTAAGAAAGGACAGCCCCGTTTCAAACCACCGTTCCCGGCGGGCTTTGGTCTATATGGCCGTCCTACCACCATTAATAATACCGAGAGCCTGGCTTCGGTGCCGGTTATTCTGGAGAAGGGTGGCCAGTGGTTCCTCGAAATGGGCAAACCGAATAATGGGGGCACCAAACTGTTTTCTGTTTCCGGTCACGTCAATAAGCCGGGTAATTTCGAAGTGCCCCTGGGTACGCCGTTTGCGGATTTGCTGGAAATGGCAGGCGGGGTACGCAACGGTCGTCAATTGAAAGCGGTGATTCCTGGTGGTTCATCGGTGCCAGTAGTACCCGGCAAGACCATGATGGATCTGGATATGGATTATGACTCCCTCTCCAAGGCAGGCACCATGCTAGGCGCCGGATCGGTCATCGTGATGGACGATACGACCTGTATGGTGAAAACTCTGGCTCGTTTATCGCACTTTTATTATGAAGAGTCCTGTGGGCAGTGTACCCCTTGCCGTGAAGGGACCGGCTGGTTGGCGAGAATGGTGCATCGCATCGAACACGGCCAGGGTCG
>JGI24023J19991_10002854_pt1 | contig 12375 bp, 11 predicted proteins | sample Cruoilmetagenom1_FD_19991 | JGI IMG/M metagenome (IMG submission 19991)
TGACCCAGGCTGTGTAGAAACGCGGTTGATGGTATGATTCTCCCGTCGTTTGTCGGGAGGTGCAGATGAAGCGATTTGTAGAGGGCTTGGGTCGCGGCCAAAGCACGTTCTTTCCCGAAACGCTTGAAGATTTTGTTGAGGATGACAACCCGGTCCGCGTGATCGAGGCGTTTGTCGAGGCGCTTGATCTGGGCGAATTGGGGTTCGGCGGTGTCGATCCGAAGGCGACCGGCCGTCCCGCCTATCACCCGTCGGTTCTTTTGAAGCTCTACATCTATGGCTACCTCAACCGGGTGCAGTCGAGCCGCCGTCTGGAACGTGAAGCGGCTCGCAACGTTGAGGTCATGTGGCTGACCGGCCGCCTGGTTCCCGATCACAAGACGATTGCCGACTTCCGCAAGGACAACGGCCCCGCGATCCGCAAGGTCTGCTCGCGGTTCGTGGCCCTTTGCCGCCAGCTTGGCTTGCTGGCCGAGGCCAGCGTCGCGATCGACGGCAGCAAGTTCAAGGCGGTGAACAACCGGGATCGCAACTTCACGAGCGCCAAGATGAAGCGCCGCATGGTACAGATCGAGGGGAGCGTTGCGCGCTATTTGCACCAGCTCGACAGCACCGACCGGCAGGAACCGTCTCTTGCCCGGACCATGAGGACGACGCGTCTTGAGGAGAAGATCGAGAGGCTCAAGGAAGAGATGCAACGCCTGAAAGGGCTCGACGCCCAACGACAGGCGAAGCCGGACCAGCAGATCTCCTTGACCGATCCCGACGCTCGTTCAATGGCGACCTCTGGCCGGGGTAGCGGCACGGTCGGCTACAATGTGCAGGCTGCCGTCGATTGCGAGCACCATTTGATCGTAACCCATGAGGTGACGAACGTCGGTAACGACAATGCCCAGCTCGCCCGCATGTCGAAGAAGGCCAAGGCGACATTGGGGAGAGACAAACTCGATGTCGTTGCCGATCGTGGCTATTTTAGCGGCACCGAAATTCTGGCGTGTGATGAAGCCGGCATCACAGTTACCCTGCCCAAGCCGCAGACCTCGGGCAGCAGAGCCAAAGGCCGTTTCGTCAAAGCTGACTTTCGCTATCTGGTCGATGAAGATGTTTACATCTGCCCAGCCGGCGAGCGTCTCAAGTACTACTACACGAACGAGGAAAAAGGGCTGAAGCTGCGGCGCTACTGGACCAACGCATGCCGGGTCTGCGCGATCAAGCATCGCTGCACGACGGGCAAGGAACGCCGTATTACCCGCTGGGAACATGAGCCTGTCCTTGAAGCGGTGCAACGACGGCTCGATGAAAATCCACAGGCCATGCGCCAGCGCCGCGAGACGGTCGAGCATCCCTTTGGCACGATCAAGGCGCGGATGGGGGCAACGCACTTTCTGATGAAGACAATGCCGCGCGTGGCAACCGAGATGGCCTTGCACGTCTTGGCCTATAACCTGACGCGGCTCATGAACATCCTGGGCATAGCGCCGCTGCTCAAAGCAATGAGGGCGTAGGCCCTCAGTTCGCGCTTGATAACGACCCGCTCAATGGCCTCTCAGAACGCCCTGTGGCGGTCATAGGTTCAATTTTAAGCCACAAAACCGGCAAACGCCCAAATCACTGCCGGCGACGGCCACCGAACTGATCCGGTCATGGTCGCGCCCGCGTTTCTACACAACCAAGACCCCAAGGCGACATTCGCCATTGAAAGAAAGCCCCGCCCCGAACAGGAGCCAAACGGACATCAACACCCGAAATTGCTACCAATTTCGCCTGGAAACAGACACTATCCGCGAAATGCCGGTTTTGATCCGTCTAACAACTTCAAATGGGAGGAATGAATGTCTAGATGCTCGAAACTCGTCGATGTAGGACGGCGCCAGTTCCTGCGCGGCGGTGCCATCGCGGCTACGGGCGCGGCAACGGCAACCGTACTTCCAGCGGAGCGAGCCAAAGCCGCTCCGGCAAGCGCAATAGTTGACTATCCGTCTAACAAGCTGGCTAACACCGCTGACTTGGCCGTGAACGAACCGATGGATATCAAATATCCTGACGCCGACAGCCCGGGTGCACTGATCAAGCTAGGCGAGGCGGTCGAGGGCGGAGTCGGCCCCGATGGCGATATCGTCGCCTTTTCGGTGCTCTGCCCACACAAAGGCTGGCTGATGGCCTACAATGGCGAGGATCGTACGCTTAACTGCCCTGGCCACTTTTCGCGGTTCGACGTCGAGACCGGCGGCCAGCAGGTATGGGGCCATGCCACGCAGAACTTGCCGCAGTTCACCCTGCGCGTGGATGACAAGGGCGACATTTATGCCGAAGGCGCGAGCGACCTGATCTTCGGTCGCCCGTCGAACGTGCTGTAAGGGGAGGAACGACACATGGCTTATAAAAGACAGATTGATCGCCTGCCCATTCCGCCGGCAAATGCGAAAGTTCACAACGTGACCTGCCACTACTGCATCGTCGGTTGCGGCTACAAGGCTTACACATGGCCCCGCAACAAGCAGGGCACGCTCACCGACAACGCGTTTGGCATTGACCTGAGCAAACAACAGCCTGCGGACGGCACCTGGGTTGCTCCGTCGATGTACAATATCGTTCGACAGGACGGACGGGACGTGCACCTCGCCGTCGTGCCGGACCAGGACTGCGTCGTGAACTCGGGGCTTGCCTCGACCCGCGGCGCGCGCATGGCCGAAAACCGCCCGTCGCGTGTGACCGGCACCCAACAGCAGCGGCTTTCCGATCCGTTGATCTGGCGCAACGGTACCTGGCAGCCGACCTCGTGGGAGGATGCGCTTGACGTAGTGGCGCGCGTGACTGCCCGCATCGTGACCGAAGGCTCGGAAGACGACTTGGTGGTGTCTATGTTCGACCACGGCGGTTCGGCTGGCGGCTACGAGAACACCTGGGGCACCGGCAAGCTTTACTTCGAAAGCATGAAGGTGAAGAACTGCCGGATCCACAATCGTCCGGCCTACAACTCCGAAGTGCACTCGACCCGCGACATGGGTGTGGGCGAGCTCAGCTATGCCTACAAGGACTACGAGCTAACCGACACGATCTTCGTCATCGGTGCCAATCCGTTGGAAACCCAGACCAACCTGTTCCTGAACCACATGGTTCCGGGGATGCGCAACGGTGCACGGTTCATCATAGTGGACCCGCGCCGCACAGTGACAGTGAACGCGGCCGAAGAGGTCGCGGGCGCGGAAAACGTGCTGCATCTGGCGATCAATCCCGGTAGCGACATGGCGCTGTTCAACGCGCTCTTCACTTACATCGCCGATCAGGGATGGACCGACAGCGACTTCATCGCCAATTCGACCTTCCAGGGGGGCGAAGCGCAACCGCTGGACGAGGCGCACCCCGCAGGGCTTGGCAGCATGGACTATGCGCTGGAGACCTGCCGGACCTCGGTCGAGGGCGCGGCAGAAACCTGCGGCGTGTCGGCCGAAGATATCGTAAAGGCTGCCGAGTGGATCGCCAAACCGAAGGATGACGGGTCGCGCCGCAAATGCGTCACCGCCTATGAAAAGGGCATCATCTGGGGTAACGACAACTATCGCACCATCGGTGCGCTGGTGAACATCGCCCTGGCAACCGGCAACGTTGGCCGCGAGGCTGGTGGTGTCTGCCGTCTGGGCGGTCACCAGGAGGGCTACTACCGTCCGTCCGACGCCCATGTCGGCCGTCCGGCCACCTATGTTGACCAGCTTCTGATCCGGGGTGGCGGCAAGATTCACCATGTCTGGGCCTGCGACCATTTCAAAACCACGCTCAACGCGGCCGAGTTCAAGCGGCAGCACCGGCGCCGGGCCAACATGGTGAAAGACGCCATGGACGCCGCGGCGACCGGCACGCGCGAACAGCAGGTCGACGCCATCGTGGCTGCGGTCAATGCGGGCGGCCTGTTCGTGGTGGATGTGGACATCATCCACAGCCAGATCGGCCAGAACGCGCACGTGATCCTGCCGGCCTGCGAGGCCAACGAGATGAACCTCACCTCGATGAACGGCGAACGGCGGATGCGCCTCAGCGAACGCTACATGGACCCGTTCGGCAACTCCAAGCCCGACTGCCTGATCGCCGCCGGCGTTGCCCAGCACATGGAGCGTGTGCTGCGTGAGATGGGCGACGACGCCTATGCCGATCAGTTCAAAGGCTATGACTGGGAGACCGAGGAAGACGCCTTCATGGACGGCTACAACCAGGGCAACCCGGAAGTCACCTATGAGCGCCTGCGCAGCATGGGTAACAACGGAGTGCAGGAGCCGGTCGTGGGCTACGAGAACGGTCAGCTGATCGGCACCGAGCGGCTTTATGCCGACGGCACGTTCGGCGGTCCCGACGGCAAGGCCCTGTTCTGCGCCGCCAAATGGCGCGGCTGGCAGGCTCCCGGCAAAGCCCGGGAGAAGGCGGAGCACGAGTTCTGGATCAACAACGTTCGCGCCAATATCTTCTGGCAGAACCAGTTCCTCGACCAGGACAACGACTTCATCCAGGACCGGTTCCCATATCCGTTCATCGAGATGCACGCCGACGATATGGCCCGTCTGGGCATTGGCGCCGGCGATCTTGTCGAAATCCACAACGGAAACGGCGCCACCCAGGGCATGGCCTATCCGACCGACACGGCCAAGCCCGGCCAGGTTGCGATGGTGTTCGGCTCGCCCGCCGGGTCGCAGGGCAACGTCGTGAACCCAGGTGTGAACGAGCTAATCCTTCCGAACTACAAGCATACCTGGGGCAACATCCGCAAACTGGCGGATGCCACACCACTGACCAAGGCAGTTTCCTTCAAGTCGAAGGAATACAAGCAAGCCTGATCCTCCCAAACGCGCCCGCCGCGAGCAATCGCGGCGGGCATTCTCATTGCGGAGATTTCAACCCGGATTTCCCTGTAGTTGCTCTTCACTTTTCGAATGATACGCTGTAAAGACGATAACTATTGCCTGTCTTCTCGCGACATATAATCGCGAATTTTTCTGCCCTTAAACTTGAACGGCCGAGTTGGGTCGATCTTGGTCATTGGAATGGGGTCATACGAGCCTCTTCGAATGACGCACCTGGCACATCTCGGACTCGATGACCGCCGCGGCACGATGACCGCTTGCGGCGGATAAGCCGACGAACGGGTCCGCTTCGTGCTTTCAGCACGTCAAATTTCGAACTACGGCACTACCGGAAAGCGTTCGGCTAGGCGCTGCCGGGCGGCGGGGGGTGCTTGGTGATGCGGGGCGAAGACGTGGCGCTCGAGAAAGAAGCCGGTCAGCGCCAAGCCTTGCGCGACCTCGTCGGGACCGCCGCCGCCCCGGCCGCCGAGAAAGCCGGGCAGCGGCAGCAGCCGGTCGCGGTAGGGTTCGCCGGCGGCAAGCGAAACGGCGCGGCCCGTGCGCGGGCTTACGTAGGCCAGTTGATCGTTGGCCCCACCGCCGGCACAGGCGCTCAGGTCCAAGCCAAAGCCAAGCTCGGCCAGCACCGCCATCTCCCAGCGCACATAGACCTCGGCCCAGTGCTCACCGGAGAGTGCTTCGAGCAGCACCAGGAACCCTTCATAGCAGGCCGCGTGCGACTCACGCTCGGGCAGGGCCCGCTCCGATACCGCGGCGGCGGCGGATAGGGCCGCCAAGCGTGGCGGATCGTCGAGCACGCGGGCCGCGTAGCTTTCCACCAGTTCGCACTCGAAGTTGCCCAAATGCTCGGCCAGGCGTCCCGACCAGCGGACAGAGACCAGATTACCGGGCTGATAGACCCCGCTCAGGCGCTTGCCCTGGGCGCCGCGCACCAAGCCGGCGTGACGGCCTTGATTCTGGGTAAGCACTTGCACCACCGCCGACGATTCGCCGTGCGGCCGCACCGAGAGAACGATTCCGCTGTCGGTCCAGTGCATCGCCTCAGACGTCGAACTCCAAACCCCAGTGCTGGTAGTGGGCGCGATCCTCCAGCCAATTTTCGCGCACCTTCACCAGCAGGAAAAGATGCACTTTACGGCCCAGGATGGTTTCCAGTTCGGCCTGGGCGGCCTCGCGCACCGCCTTGATCGTGCGTCCGCCCTTGCCCAGGCACATGGCTTTGTGGGAATCGCGCAGCACGGTGATGGTCTGCTCGATGCGGGCGCTGCCGTTGTCGAAGTCCTGCCAGTCGCCTGTCTGAACGGTCAGCGAGTAGGGCAACTCCTGATGCAGATTGAGGAACAGCTTCTCGCGCGTTACTTCGGCGGCAAGCAGACGCTCGGGCAAATCCGACAACGCGTCGGCGGGGAACAACCACGGCCCCTCGGGCATGCGCTCGGCCAGGTAGTGGCGCAGATCCTCGACCCCGTCACCGCCGAGCGCCGAGAGCATGAAGGTGCGGGAAAAGACCCCCTCTGCCTCGAAGGCGGCGGCCAGCGGCAGNANCCGCTCGCGCTTGCACAGATCCACCTTGTTNAGCACCAGAATGGCGGTNCGNCCGCGCGCCTTCAGGCCATCGATGATCAGCCGCGTNTCACCGCNGATCCCGGACCGNGTGGAATCGACGATGAGNACCACCTCGTCCGCGTCCTTCGCCTCGCCCCAGGCGCTGGCCACCATGCTCCGTTCGAGCCGGCGNTTCGGCGTGAAGATGCCCGGCGTATCGACGAAAATGAGCTGACAATTGCCGTCCAAAACCACGCCCCGCACGCGGCTGCGCGTGGTTTGCACCTTGTGGGTGACGATGGAGATCTTGGCGCCCACTAGGCGGTTCAGCAGCGTCGATTTTCCCGCATTCGGCGCCCCAACCAGGGCGGCAAATCCGCAGCGCGTTCGCCCGGCATCATTATCAGACATTGGCGTCGAGACGATTTAGCAACAGTTCGGCCGCGGCCTGCTCGGCCAGGCGCTTGGATCGCCCTTCCCCGCGCTCGGTCGGTTGGCCCTCCAGGCGTACCTCTACGGTGAAAACGGGCTCGTGCGCCGGACCGGTGCGCTCAACCTCCTGATAGTCGGGTAACGGCAGGGCGCGCGCTTGCGCCCATTCCTGCAAGGCCGTTTTCGCATCCTGGGGCGGATGGCCCGTCGCCTCCAGCATGGGCGCCCAGTACGCCTCGATCACCGCGCGCGCGGCCGATAGCCCGCCATCCAAATATAGGGCGCCGATGACGGCCTCGCAGGCATCCGACAACAGAGCCGGATTGTCACGCTCGCCCGCGGCCTCCTCTCCCTTGGCCAGGCGCAGGTATTGGCCAAGGTCCAGACGGCGGCCCACGTCCGTCAGGGTTTCCCGGCGCACCAGATCCACATGCCGCAGGGCCAAGCGGCCCTTCCGCCTCATGCGGAAACCGGCGCAGAAGCATATCGGCGACCACCAGGCCAAGCACCCGGTCGCCCAGGAATTCCAGGCGCTGATAGCTGCTGTCGCCTGTCCCATCCGGGCGGCGGACAGCGGCGCTGGGGTGAGTCAGCGCCTCGCGCAGCAAGTCCGGTTCCGCGAAGTTATGCCCCAGGCGCTCCGCCAAGCCGGCAATATCCGTCTCGGCTTTACTCGATGCCATCGCCAAGACGGCTGTAGCGGATGGCGAACGGCCACTTCCAAATCTCCCACAGCCGCGCGCTGTCATCGTGCGAAAAGAACAGAAATTCAGCGCGGCCGACCAGGTTCTCGAACGGGACAGGCCCGACCGCTGAGGTAACCCGGCTGTCCTGACTGCTGTCGCGGTTGTCCCCCATGGCAAAGTAGTGGCCCGCCGGCACCGTATAGACTGGTGTGTTGTCCAGCATTTCCTCGTCACTACGTTCCCAGATGCGGTGCTTGCGGCCGTTCGGCAGGGTCTCGATGTACTCGGTGACCTGGGTGAAAAAAGCGCCCTGGATCGGGACTTTCCTCTCCTCGACCTTTTCCCGCTGCACCGGCTCGCCGTTGATCTGCAGGATGCCTTTGACCACCTGAATGGTATCCCCGGGCAAGCCCATCAGCCGCTTGATGTAATCGGTCTTGTTGTCCGTGGGCAGCTTGAAAACGACCACATCGCCACGCTCCGGTTGGTCCGCCAATATCCGTCCCTTGATCCACGGTAATCCCCAGGGCAGCGAATAGCGGCTGTATCCGTAGGAGAACTTGGAGACGAACAGGTAATCGCCGACCAACAAAGTCGGAATCATCGAACCCGAGGGAATGTTGAATGGCTCGTAGGCAAATATGCGAATCGTGATGGCTATTGCTACCGCGTAGAGAACGGTGCGAACCGTCTCCCAGAGGGTGCCCGCATTCTTTTTAGCCATTAAAGATTCCATGTAATCTCTTGTAATTTAGTGAATTGTTGCAGGGCTGCGAAGGGTCGAACAGGTCACTCTGCCAACCCCGGCACGGCCGAGATGATGACGATCGCCTGGGCCAAGGGATAGTCGTCGGTCAGGGTTACGTCAATGCGCGCGGTCATCCCGGCGGGTGTGATCTCGGCCAGGCGGCGGGCGGCACCCTGGGTCAGGGCCATGGTCGGCTGGCCGCTGGGCAGGTTCACGACACCAAGATCGCGCCAATGGACACCGCGCCGCGGCACCCCGGTCCCCAGCGCCTTGGCGCAGGCTTCCTTGGCGGCAAAGCGCTTGGCATAGCTGGCTGCCCGGTTGGCCCGGCGGTCGGATTTGGTCTGCTCAAGATCGGTAAAGACTCGCTCCGTAAAGCGGGCGCCGAAGCGCGCCAGCGTCTTTTCGATGCGGCGGATATCAATCAGGTCGTTGCCGAGGCCGACGATCATAAGTATTAGGCGCTGCGGGCGCCGGCGCCTTCGGCGCGCGCCTGGTCCATCAAGGCGCGCATCCGCTTGATGGCGCTGTCCAGGCCGCAGAAGATCGCCTCGCCAACAAGGAAATGGCCGATGTTCAGCTCGGCGATGCTGCCGATAGCCGCCACGTAGCCAACCGTATCGAAGGTCAGCCCGTGACCGGCGTGGCACTCCATATCCAAGGCCGCCGCATGTGCCGCTGCCGCCTTGATGCGCTCTAGCTCCGCCATGGCCTGCGCCCCGTCGCGGTCCTCGATGAAGGCGTCGCAGAAGGCGCCCGTGTGCAGTTCCACCACCGGCGCCCCCAGCGCCTTGGCGGCGTCCAGTTGCCGTGCCTCCGGATCGATGAACAGCGAGACGCGCATGCCGGCGTCCGCGAGCGCCGTGCAATACGGCCGCAACAGGTCGATACCCCCGGCCGCGTCCAGGCCGCCCTCGGTGGTCACCTCCTGCCGCTTCTCCGGCACGATGCAGGCCGCATGCGGCTTGTGGCGCAGGGCAATCGCCAACATCTCGTCGGTCGCTGCCATCTCCAGGTTGAGCGGCAAGTCTATGCTTTTGACCAACCGGTCGATATCGGTGTCCGAGATATGGCGCCGGTCTTCGCGCAAATGGGCGGTGATTCCGTCTGCCCCGGCGGCGGCCGCCATGCGGGCCGCGCGCACCGGGTCCGGGTGACCACCGCCGCGCGCATTCCGGATCGTTGCCACATGGTCGATGTTCACGCCGAGGCGAAGATGTTGCATGTTCATTCGTCCTCCTTGGCCGTTTTGGCCACGGCCTCTCGTGTGGGGTGCCCGCGCCGGCTTTTGGCCCGACGCCGGATCCGCCACTTGCGAGCCCGCTGATATTCCACGACAGCACCATGGATTGGCCAGAAAAAGGCAAACCAGGCCACCGCCGCCGTGAGCAGACCGCCGATGCTCATGGGCAAAAATACTTCGAACGGTCGATCGAAAATATAGTGCAAACTCAGCACATTGGGAAGGTTGGCGATGACGTCTCCACCGGTCAGCCAGCGGCCAAGGGTGTAGATCCAGGCCCAGATAAAGGGAAACGTCCACGGATTGCCGACCACCGTACCGATCGCCGAGGCAACGACGTTGCCCCGCAGCAATAGCGCCAGCAGGGCGGCGCCGACGAAATGGAAGCCGATAAAAGGGGTAAACGACATGGCGGCCCCACAGGCGAACCCGGCGGCGATGCGGTAGGGCGTCTCCGGCAGGCGGCGGACCCGGTGCGCCACATACGCGGTCGCCCGGCGCCAGCCGGCACTCGGCCAGAGGACAGCACCGATACGGCGCAGCACGGGCAAGGGCGTGCGGCGTTTAAACATCAGCTGCGTGCCCGCTCGACCGAGATGATGACCGGCGCCGCGCGCAACGCCGCGATGATATTGGTCAGGTGCTTTACGTCCTGAACTTCCACGTCGACGAGCATCTCGAAAAAATCGATGGACCGGTTGGCGATTTTCAGATTGCTGATATTGCCCTCATTCTTACCGATGATGGTAGAAAGATCGCCAAGGCTGCCCGGCTCGTTGGCGATGATGATTTTCAGGCGGCCGGTATGCGGTTCCGTCCCGTCACCGACCTCCCAGGCCACATCGATCCAGCGCTCCGGGGCATCCTGAAACGTCGCCAGGGTCTCGCAATCGATGGTGTGTACGGTGACACCTTTGCCGGTGGTGACGATGCCGACAATCCGCTCGCCCGGCAATGGATGGCAACAGTGGGCGAAGTGCACCGCCATGCCGGGGATGAGCCCTTTGATGGGCACGCCGGGCTGCTTGTTTTTGCCCGCCGCCGGCCGGGTTCGTCCGAACGGCCACATGCGGCGGGGCTTTTCCGCGTCCTTGACCCCGGGAAAGACGGCAACCAGCACCTCGCGCGCCGTATGCATACCTTTGCCGACACCGGCGCATAGATCAGCAGTGTTATCGGCCCGGAACTTCTTGAGCACACCGTCGAGGGCTTTTTCGGTCAGATCGTAGCCTTCCTCGCGAAAGGCCTTCTGCAGCATGTTCCGGCCAAGCTCGCTGTACTGATCCCGCTCCTTCATATGGACAAAGCGGCGGATTCGCGCCTTGGCCTTGCCGGTAACGACAAATTTCTCCCAGTCCGGCGACGGTGTCTGCGCCTTGGACGTCAGGATCTCGACCTGATCGCCGTTCTGTAGCTCGCCGCGCAACGGCATGATCCGGCCATTCACCTTGGCGCCGACGCAGGTATCCCCGACCTCGGAATGAACGGCATAGGCGAAATCCACGGCGGTCGCCCCTCGCGGCAGGGCAATCAGATCGCCCTTGGGCGAGAAGCAGAACACCTGGTCCTGGAACATCTCCAGCTTGGTGTGCTCGAGAAATTCCTCCGGGTTCGAGGCATGTTCGAGAATATCGAGAAGCTCGCGCAACCAGCGGTACTGCCGGCCGTCTACCTTCATATCGCCGTGCTTGTATTTCCAATGGGCGGCGACACCGAATTCGGCCACATCATGCATCTCGCGGGTGCGTATCTGCACCTCGATGCGCTGCCGCTCGGGTCCGATCAAGCCTGTGTGCAAGGACTGGTAGCCATTCGGTTTGGGTGTCGAGAGGTAGTCCTTGAAACGGCCCGGCACCACTGGATATTGGCTATGTAGGGAGCCGAGTGCCTGATAGCACTCGCCGATGTCTCCGACCACGACCCGGAAGGCCATGATGTCGGCGAGTTGCTCGAAGGCGATGTTCTTGTGCTGCATCTTGTTCCAGATGGAATGCGACGATTTCATGCGGCCCGATACCCAAGCATCGACTCCATCGTTGGCGAGGCCGCGGCGCAACTGATCGATGATGAGCGGTGGCAGCTCGTCGCCACGTCCTTTCAGGAACTCGAGGCGCGCCTGAATAGAAGCCCGCCCATCCGGGTTCAGTTCCGCGAATGCCAGGTCCTGTAGCTCGTCCTTGAAGCGGTGCATGCCGATGCGCTCGGCCAGGGGCGCATAGATGTCCATGGTCTCACGGGCAATGCGCCGGCGCCGATCGGGCGACTTGATGTAGTGCAGGGTCTGCATGTTGTGCAGCCGGTCCGCCAGCTTGACCAGAAGCACGCGGATATCCTCCGACATGGCCAGAACGAGCTTGCGGAAGTTTTCGGCGTGCTGGGTGTGCTCCGATTGCAGCTCCAGGCGGGAGAGCTTGGTCACACCGTCGACGAGCCGGGCAATCTCCTTGCCGAACAGCTTTTCGATATCCTCCAGCGAGGTTTCGGTATCCTCGACCAGATCGTGCAGCAGAGCGGTAATGATGGATTTATCGTCGAGCTTGAGGTCGGTGAGAATGCCGGCGACTTCGATCGGGTGGGAAAAATAGGGGTCGCCGGATTCGCGTTTCTGCGATCCGTGCAGCTTCATCGCATAGACATAGGCGCGATTAAGTGCGTCCTCGTCCGCGCCCGAATCATAGGATTTGACCCGTTCGACCAGTTCGAATTGACGCATCATGGCGCGGTCACGCGGCAGGTCACCGCCACCCTTGCCTGCCCTAGAGCATAATCCGACCAAATGGAACCGTCTGCGTTGCGCCCTGGGGCGGCGATCCGCCAGGCGCATCGCGCAGGGCGATGCGGGACATCGGCCAAGCGGTGCAACGCAGCGGG
>JGI24023J19991_10002855_pt1 | contig 12371 bp, 10 predicted proteins | sample Cruoilmetagenom1_FD_19991 | JGI IMG/M metagenome (IMG submission 19991)
GTGTCTACACCCATTGAGCGGTTCACATTTAAGTTGGATTTTTCATATAATTATCTAATGATTTGGAAGAATTATGTCTTCTATGGATAACTTTATGAATCTGAATTTATTGATATAGAATATTTCTCTAACCTAAAAAGTTGCCGTAAATTTCTTTTAAATCGTTTTCCTAGTGTATTAGGAGGATTCTGTTTTATAACTTATAGTAGTTTTTGGTCACCATCCGTATCTTCATTTCTTTCAAATTCACTTTTACTTAACATCCAATCACCTGCTTACTACAGTTTTTAAGGTAAACATGTACAAACACCCTACTTTAGTAAAAAGTCGCAGGATAGACCGGTTTACGTTAAGATTAGCCCCCGAATTTCCTATATTACATAGTTTGTCTGTAGCTTCAGTTAAACTTGAAACAAGTTTTTTTGGTATTTAAGCTCTGCAAGCTTTTGCTCTTCCTGCCTATTCACAATAATTCCGCACTCTAAAAGTATTGCTGGCATCTCTGTCTTAACCATTAATATTTCTTTCGACTTAGAACCTGTTGTTTTTCATCTATTATTTTTAAATCACCATTTATCAGTCGTATCTTAATAGTGTTTAGAGCTTTACCTTTAATACCATTTTCTTTTTCAGGATTATAAACATTAAAACTTGTAGTAAATGTAACAACTTTAAATTCATTATCTGGTAAATCCTGTACAGCGATTTCATCATCTAATTTATATTCTACCACTGGCCAGCGTTGATAATAAAGCTGTTTATCTTGACGGATAAAATCTTTTGTTTTAATTCCTTCTAAATGGTAATTCACATGATAATCGTAGAGGGTGAGTATTTCGGATATGTGTTCATTGTTATGAGCTGTGTACTGCTCCCCTTTTGTCAAGCTCGGTTTAAGTTGGATTATGAAGAATAAACGCCTTCTTGCTATTCTATTGAACCACTACATATAGGTTTGTTTATCAAAATTCTAACTTAACTTATGGACCTATTATAGGGGGGCAGGTCATTTGGGGACCTAATATAATTGGTATTTTAGTTAGAAATTACCGAATATAATTGATGAGGTTCCGAAATTCCTTTCAAATTATATTCTCCCTTAGGATTAAATTTAACGTTAGTGGACGTTTTTGCTAAGTTCCTTATTGTATCTGAAACAAGAATTTCACCAGGGTTTGTAGAGCCAGCAATTCTTGCTGCTAAGTTTACAGTTCCTCCATAGATATTATTATCTTCTTTAATAACATCTCCTGCATTTAGTCCTATATGAAGTTGAAGTTCATTTGTTGTAGAAGCTAGGTTAAGTTGAAGTGCACACTCAATTGCTGAGTGAGTAGAATTAAAAACTGCAAGGACTCCGTCTCCTAATAATTTCCCTTCAATTATGTTCCCGCCATATTCATTAATTATAGCTACCGAAGTTGCAAATAGTTCACGTGCACGTGCTCTAAAAGCTGCGTCCCCAAGTTTTTCAGTAAGATCAGTTGAATTTGCAATATCTGCAAACATTACATTAGCAGTTCCTACTGGGATCTCATGTTCGACCTTAGGTCTTTCCTTTCCTAATTCTAATCCAATTATTCTTTTCAACCATCCATCAATACTCAAAGGGCCGAAATCTAGCAACGCAGTATTATAATTCGTATCCCCTAGTTTAACGTTGTAGTTGGGAAGTGGGACAAAACCAAGGGGTGTGACAATTGGGCCCCAAGTTTGGAGATCTGTAACACTTGTATAAAGTCTGCGAAGTTCAGGTCTAAGTTCCATGTATTTACGTTTTACATCTATCCAGCATGCTGCTTGACAATTTGATGGTAATTCACCATTTCCTATAGAGAGCCACCTTCTTAAAATGAGAACACGTTCATTTTCAGACACAGGGTTTTCTTCTAGATGTCTAAAATATTCTGATGTAATTGGGTCTTTTGAAGCTAATTCACTATCAATTTCGTGTGGTTGAAAAAGTATAAAAAATCCATCAACATCTCCATTTCTGTTAAGAGCTACACTAAAAAATTCAAGATGACTATCTAGTAATTGTTCTAGAATATTTACTGCTTCTTTATTTTCATATGTATTGGCAATTTCAATAATATCTTTTTTATTTTTTAAGGATGCACGTTCAATAGAATGTTCAAGTCCTTCTTTTGGAAAGAACCCGTCCCTAAGAGCTGGATTTTGGATTAGATATAAAAGATCGGCTGTGTATTGCCAGAGATCTTGAGATGTAACATAAAGGGATTCATTGGTAAAATGACGCCAAGCACGTGTACGGTAACTTCGTAATCTTTCAGGATCACGTTTTTCTAAATCATTTCTGATTGTATCCCTTACTAAATCATGAACAATTAGTCCATCAGTAGTTGGATTAACAAATGGCAATTCTAGTAACTTGTCAAACAAATGACGATGATATTCAGATCCTAATATTTCTTTTAGTAAAGTTTCAGATAGGCGGCGAGTTGTCGATGAAGCTTCAACCGCTTTCTTAAGCTCAACGGTCAATCCTGTTAAAAATGAATTAGTAAGACCTTGTAATACCTTTGGAGGAGGAGCACTATCAATTTTCAGATCGGATTTAGACTTAAACGCTTCAGCAGCTAATTCGATTGCTAGAGGATAACCACGTGCAAAGCTATTAATACTTTCTGATTGAGATTGGTTTAATCCACGTGACTCTAGCATCTCATAAGATTCTTCCTCACTTAAGGCATCCAATTTTAACACTTTCACAAGGCTGTCCCAGCCTGGTGTTGTAATCCATGCAGAGTTAGGGGGTTGTCTGCTAATTATTATTGTAAATACGTTCTGAGATAATGATGGTATGAAAGTTTGTCTCAACCATGTATCCATTAATCCAAATGTTTCATAAGTGTCGAGAACAATAAGAGTTCTTAAGTTATTCTCATTTATATTTTTTATTGTTGAATTCAATTCATTTTCTTCTTCTACCTTGTACCCGGCTTCATTGCAAAAAGCCGTTAATAAGCCTTTAGGTGTAGGTTCTATATTTCGACAGTCTAAGAAGATAACTTGAATTTCTCTGTTCAAGGTATTGATAAGCGCTTTAACTAAGTGTGTTTTACCAATACCGCCCATGCCGTGAATAAAAGCTACTTGGAAAGGAAGTTCTTCTGATTCTAATGTATTTAGAAGCAAATTAAATTCTGCTTTTCTACCTACAAATGATGTTTTAGATACTTGAGCTAAACGATCTGAAATTGTTTTACTCATATTATTTTATTATCTCATAAAATGAATTTAACTCCAACAGTTTTTTCTTATTTTCGAGTGTATCATGAAATCTTAAAAGAATGGGGGTATGAATTGTAGTGCTCCCCTTTTGTCAAGCTCGGTTTAAGTTGGATTATGAAGAATGTAAAAGCTACCTAGCTATTATGATGACCTCCTATATATAGGGTTTTCTCTCTAAAAAATAACTTAACTTATGGACCTATTATAGGGGGGCAGGTCAAGATTGCGCCTCACCCAAAAGCTGTACCACGTAAATTAGAGATTTGTGGTTTTTTTAAGTGTTTTTCTCATATTCTTCAGGGTTCATATTTTCCAGAGCCCAAAAATATTTTATAGAGAATATAAATAATCTATAAAATACCGTTGTCCTTAGCGTATTATTCTATACAATATTATCCATAGGCTATAAAATATATAGAGCAAAATATGAATTCTAACACTTACAACATTGATAGAGAAAAGATTTTAGACTTTGATCAAAGATCAAAACTGTTAAAAACCTGTAGAGATAAATCTGAACTGGATTTATTACATGGTCGTGAAACATGGGTAAAACGTTACATGTTGGTGGATTTAGTACTTTTTAGTGGATTACGTGTAGCAGAGGTTGCTAACTTAAAAATTGGCGATATTGAATTAACAACTAAAGATCCTTATTTAATCGTTCGAAATGGAAAGAGAGGTAAAAAAAGGGATGTTTATTTGGACAAAGAACTTGTAAACCATTTAAAGACATTTATCACTTGGAAAAAGAAAACAATAGGCGAAGAAGTTGAAGATGATAGTCCCTTATTTATGGGTAGAAATGGAAAACACTGTGCAGCGATAACTCTTATGAAATCATTTAAGAGAGCAATCGAAGAATCTCACTTGCCTTTACATTTTTCAATACATAGTGCTCGTCACACATATGCTACTTTTTTATTACACGCTACAAATAACCTTAGATATGTTCAGAAACAACTTGGACATAGCAAAATAACTATGACCGCACTTTATGCTGATGTTTTACCATCTGAAAATGGTAATCTGGCCAATAAGATTAGAGAATAAAACATAAAGTAGATTAGACCAAAATATTTGTAGTTTTAAGTGGCGATAATTTATAATCAGTAGTTTTTATATGTAATTGTGTACTGCTCCCTTTTTATCAAGACCGGTCTAAGTTGGAATTTTGAACTAAGCCAACTAACCATCTTGATCTCCTATATATAGTTTTTCTGTCAAAAAAATAACTTAACTTATGGACCTATTATTATAAAGGGGGGGGCAGGTCAATCAGCTCATAGTAGCTGTATTTGCTTTATCAGTGGTGGATAAAAAACGCCTACTATTACAAAAGGGTTAGGTGCAGTAAAGTGATGCTGTCTTGTTGTCCCCAGAAACAAGTAGATATCCTTTTCTGATATGAACTCGTCTATAAATTTCTGCCTAACTTTTTTAATTGCCTCTTCTTCGCTATTATTTCTTTTAAAGCATTGCCAGTAGAGTTGACCGATTTCCCAGTCCTCAATCATGAGCGTGCTTTCTTTACCCTTATCATCTAGGAACTTATAAGAGAATTTATAAGGAAGTTTGGGCATTTGTTGCATATCTTTTTCTACCTGGTCGAAAAGCGAGCCCTGTTTTGCACGCTCATCGAGCTCTCTTATTTTATCTGGATCCCACTCTCGTTCTACTTCTTTAACAACCAGGTCAGTTATCTTCTCTGGTTTAAAAATGGCAAGAGACAAATCATTGTCTTTTGCTTTTTTAATCAGTGAATCAAGGTTGGTATAGATTGTGTTTCTGTCTAGAATTAAGCTTTTTCTTTCGGCCCAATCTCTTTTTTTACCGGTGTCGATTGTATCTAGTAATTCAATATTGTCTATATCTATAACTTTATAGCTTTCAGGCCGGGGGTCAGATGATTTTTCAGTATCAACCTCCATCCATTGATACTTTTTGTATTGTCTAAAATCTTCCATAGATCTAAAAGGTATGGGGTAAATTCTTATCCAAGAGCCGTCTTCTCTGATACCGGCGGTACAGACGACTTCAGTATATTTTCTTGATATGGCTGGATAAGTCTTAACGACTACCAGTATTTTTTCCCTGGGCATTTTATATATGTTCTAATGTATATTTCCAGTATGGTAATTGACACATAGCATTCGCAACACGGCTGCGATGACATTGGTGATGGTCGGATTCGAAGCAGGTAATAGCCAGTCTTTTAAGTTTCTTGAACAGTCGGAATAAGGTGTGTAGTGAGTCATGTTCTTCTTTCAGTGTTGTCTTTTCGTAGTTATTAAAAAGCTCATCATAGTCATCTTGAGAAATTAAGGAGCGTCTTTTCTCTGAGGAAATACCCAACTCAGGCATATGGAAGTATTCAATTCCAACATTTTGGACAGAGTCTTTTAAAACAGATTGTGTGAAGCCATATTTACGGCTATAAGGGTTTTTCCTTACATCACAAAGCAATCTAACATTGTTCTTTATGAGCCTGTTTAGATAATGTTCCAGAGAGTTACCTTCATAGCCAATTGTAAAAAACTTATAATTATTTTGAGAGGGGCGCTCAGCATCAACAAAAGCCAGCTCAGAGGAGTTTAGTAAGTTGCCGGCGATTTCACTATGAATGGCATAATAAGGATATTGTGTGTAGACATATCGAACTAAGGGATCACCAGATAAGTCTTCGTACTCTTTTTTAAATAGAGAGAGTTTATCTTGGTCTTTGTCAGTGAGGGTTGATATATAATCTTCTTCTCTATCATCAAAAAGCCATTTCTGGTTTTCTGCGAGTATGCCGAATTCGGTTAGTTTGCGGCGATCAGCGTATGATTGATAAGAAAAACAACCATATTTATAGGGAATAAAATCATAGCATGGGCTTGCTTGATATTCTTGGGTAAATAAAAACAGATATTTTTGAAAATCAATTGCTGGTATAGGCTTATTGAATAATTGTAAAATAGACAATAATACTTTCTGTCTGTAATAAAGTTTGGGCTTGGTCATGACTACATCCTCCAGGGACAAGATACGCGAGAATTGTATAATTGTAAAATATAGCTGTAGTTAATTGATAAATTTCCAGTGAAAAGCTTAGCTATTATTATACAATGTGAATTGACAATTCAGCAACGACCATTGGTGAAAAATAACTTCTCTGCGTATTCACTGAAATTTTTCTTCTCCGATTGTACTGCACCCCTTTTGTCAAGCTTGGTTTAAGTTGGAACTATAAAGAAATGTGCTTACTAGCTACTAAGACAGGCTGGTGAAGCTAAGACAGCATGGGCGAGGCGGAATACGACAAGGACTGGCTGCTTCAGAATTTTAACGGCTATCCGTTCCTGTTCGGAAAGCTCTTCAACAAGTATTTAAACTTGGTTAAACAAGCCAAAAGCGAAGAAGTCGAAGAAGACGAGAGCCGTTCGTTAAGCTCGTCCTAACCTCTACCCCGCTATATAAAGTCACAAAGATAATCGAGAGGCTCGAAAGGAAGAAGGCGATAGGCCGCCTCACGGTTGGGGATAGCAAGGACCTGGAGGCCTGGTATGAGCACCTCGACAGAGTGGAGGAGGCGAAGAGGTCAATCGGGGTGCAGGACAGATCGCCTGGAACCTGTGGCTCGAAGTGCAAGGACAGAGGATCACAGGGTTCGCGGCAGCCGGTGAGATAAAGTTCGAGGCTATAGATTTAGTACTAAAGATTCACAACATCGACGAGGACCTACACGAGAAACTGTTTGTGAGAATCAGCATATAGACAAGATCGTGAAGGGGATACAAGAGAGGCGGGGTAAGGCGAAGGGCTGGGAATAGAATTAATGCTAAGGGTTGAGCTCATTTAATAAAGAGGATATATCCCATTCCTCACCTTCGGAATAGGCTGTGTGGATGTCTTTTACAGATTTCCTCTCAGATTCAAGAAGTAAAATAATTAAATCTGGCCAGGCATCTCGGTATACATAATCATCGTGAACTTCGTCATAATGGCAGTATTCCGTGTTCGTATCAAAAGGATCATCAGCATTCACCGAAGGCCTAATTTTCAATAATTTCCATAAATAAGTATGTGTGGTCATTTTAAAACTAGAATTCGGAATCGCATCATTTACGCTCTTAACTACATCACTAGGCTTCAATTTCCCGACATTTGCTGCTTCTATACTAAGCCTTTTATCCTTTATTAAAGCAGTTACTTTTTGGTATGCTTCTTGGTCATTAGTGCTTAACTCGTCCCATCTTACAAATTCAACTGCTAGATCAGAACGTTTTGTATTTGATATTTTAGGTATCTGCAAGAGTTTAATACTGTATTCTTGGGATGAAAATACATGATCCGCTAATCCAGAACGGTATTTTTCAATATAATTTACAATATTTTTAAGGTCTTTGGACAGTGCTGTCTTACTGGCTATTAGTTGTTCTTTTGTTCGCAGGTGTGATAATTGCAGGCTATAAACTAATGATTCATTCAAGGCATAATCATTGCCGAAGATTTTAATAAGAGTATTTTCAAAGTTGTATAGCAGGGATTGACACTCGCCAAAAATTAAAATATCTAATTCCTTTTTATCGATATGGCGGTGTTCAATTTTATTTCGTAATTTAATGAAAAAATCGAGATTCTTTTTTACCGGTTCTTTTAAGCTCGTACCATATTTTGCGATGCATGTTGATAAATCCCATGTTTTCTTTTCTCCATCTATAAGTTCGTATCGGTTGCTACCTTTCCGCTTATAGTAGTACTTATCTCCAATTGTATAATTGAAGTATGCATGGAATAGGCGAGTCCAGGCTATTATCATCATTGAAATGTATGCTTCACTCCTGAATGTGGTTCGTGGTTTGTTGTATATTTCAACAGCGAGAAGCGCTGCATCTATGGCAGAATCTAAAATTGATTTAGTTGTACCTTTCCGAAGTTTCATAGCGAAAGCTCAAAAAGCATTACTAATAAGTGACTTATCTTGCTTAACCTTTATATTTTTCTGGGTCGTGTTTGTATGTGTACTCTGTTTGGATTTTGCCATCTTGTTTGTGTATTTTGAGTTGACTTGGCTCTTGGTTTTTGGCTATTTGTCTTCCTGCAAAGATAGCATCATTTTTAGTGTCGAATTTTTTCAGTGCTTTATCAGAACCTTCTTTTTTGAGTTTCCAACCGCCTTTTTCTTTGTCCGGTACTACATGATAAACCTTTCTTTTTGCCATCAAATGGCCTCCTATATTGTGTATTAGGTGGATTGAAGCACGATATATTGTGTTTGTCAAGTGGTTGGAGAAGGCGAAAAGAAGGAGGATGAAGGCTAGATAAAGTCCTTTAATACAGGCCTGACTGTCCATATAGGCCAGTCGAGGCAGTGTATGCGAACCCAGAGATAATCAGAATTTTGACTGTCTTTATCAAGGACCACTACTTGCCCTGCTCCCCTTTTGTCGTGCCTGGTTTAAGTTGGAATTATGAAGAATGTAATCTTATCCTAGATATAGAATATTTTATAGATAATCTACATTTTCTATATAATAGCGTTGTATGCTGACATTTTGGCATCAAAAATTGTAATCTAATTAAGAATATTAGAGAAAATAATCTACCAAATTAGGTTAGAATATAGTTGTTTTAAGCGATGATAGTTTAAAACAAGTACTTTTGGTCGTACAATATTCGACGGTTAAAATATATATTTCAAATGTATTATTATAAGATAACCCTTTAAACCAATGGACAATACACCAAAAGCATACAGTTACATACGTTTCTCAACACCTGAACAGGAGAAAGGAGACTCTCTTAGGCGACAGGAAAGTGAAGCTAAGAAATATGCGGAAGAGCATGGATTAACACTTGATGAAAGTCAAAAGTTCAAAGACCTTGGGAAATCCGGTTATACAGGCTTTAACAGAATTAACGGTGCACTTAAAGATTTTATTGATCTGGTTGATAATGGAGAGATTCCTAAGGGCTCAGTATTAATAGTAGAACATTTAGATAGGCTGTCGCGTGAAAAAGTCTCTATCGCTTTAAGGTTATTCATGGATCTATTAGAAAAAGGAATTCAGATTGTAACATTGAATGATCATCAGAGATACGACAAAAGTAGCATCGATGATAATCCAATACAACTCATTATCAGCATTACATTAATGTCTGCAGCACACGATGAATCTTTAAAAAAATCTAAACGTATAAGAGAAGCATTAGAAGAAAAAAAGCAGAAATTACGTAATAATGAAATAAAAATATATAGCGCTAAATGTCCACTGTGGGTTAAATTGTCAGAAGATAAAACTAAATTTATTCCAATATCTGAAGCTTTTGAAGCAATAAAGATAATTTTCAAAAAAAGACTCGAAGGCAAAGGAAGTTATAAGATTGAAAAAGAATTAAATTCAGATCCCAATGTATGGAAACCACCTGTCAGTCCACGAAACAAGTTTGGTGGTTGGCGTGATTCATATATAAATAAAATACTTCGAAATAGAAAAATAATTGGAGAATATCAACCACATGAAATGAAGACTAAAATGATAACCAAAAATGGTAAAGAAGAAGAAAGAACAATACCGGTTGCAAAAGGTGATCCCATTAAAGATTACTACCCAAAAGTTATTGACGAAGGTTTATTTTACAAAGTACAAGAACTCATTAAACAAAATGGCAAATTTCCTGGCAATGGGGGAGGCGGGGGTAACAAGGATAAAGGAAGTAATTTGTTTACACATGTCGTTAAATGTGGCATTTGTGGCAGTTCAATGCAGTTTGTGGATAAAGGAATTCAATACCTTATTTGTGATAGTAAGAGACGGAAAAATAAAGTACCAATAACTATAAAGAAAGATCAAAAAGTAGAAATGGTTTGTACTGCTAAGTCAGTACGTTATGATGAATTTGAGAGGATGTTATTTGAGAATTTTTACGAACTGGATATTACTAAACTTTTACCAGACGAGGATGAAACAACCAAACTTAAAAAACAAAAAGAAAATGAATTAGCAAAGAATAGGCACGAGTTAGAAGAGCTGGAATCTCAGATAGATTATTTAACTGAGTTGTTGATTAGCAATAGGGATGAAGAAACTCTAGAAAGATTTGATAGAGAAAATGAGAAAATAAAAGTTGTTGTAGCTCAATTAAAAGAAGAGAACAAAAAACTTATTCAAGACATAGAGGATTTGACTAAACAACGTGATACGTTAAAAAAACAGAAAGAAAGGATTAAGGAAGTTTATTCATTTCTTGACTCTGGAAAAGATGAACAAGAAAGAATTAATCGAAGATTTCAGCTACGGCATGAAATACAAAATATGATTGAATGGATAGAGATATATACCCCAAAAGAAGAAAATGAAAAATACGAGGAAAAGGAACTAAGCATTATCAAACATAAGGCAAGGAAAACTATTGATAGTATCATAATTATGTTCAAAGTTTCAAAAACCTTATTGAGAGGAATCTTTGTAACAAGTGATGGAGTGGAAGTTATAAGCAGAAGAAGGACCGGAGTACATAAGTAAAAAAACTAACTTAATAATGGCTGTTAAAAAAGACTGATGAATATTGGCAAGATCATTTACCAAATGATTAGCTAATAGTCATTTTTTAGCTAATATATCTTACATGAAAGAAAGATCACCGATACTGCTATCCTGGAGCGGTGGCAAAGACAGCTCTCTTGCTCTCTATGAGATTCAAAAAAGCGGGAAATATGAGGTCACATCTCTGATAACTACTGTTACGGAAGAATATGACAGAGTCAGTATGCACGGTCTTCGCACCGTTTTATTGGAACAACAGGCGGAGTCCTTAAATATTCCGCTTCAGAAAGTTTTCATCACTAATAATGCCGCGAATGATGAATATGAGACTAAATTCAATGAATTACTGATAAGATTTAAAGAGGCCGGAATTAAGCAGGTAGTTTTTGGTGACTTATATTTAGAGGATATAAAGAAATACCGGGAAGCACTGCTTCAAAAAATCGGTATGCAATGCGTCTTTCCAATCTGGAAGCGGGATACCGCGAAATTAGCTCTGGAATTTATAGAATCCGGTTTTAAAGCCGTTACAGTGTGTGTAGATTCAAACGTGCTGGGCGAAGAATTTGCCGGAAGAGAGTTTGATCTTCAGTTTTTAAATGATCTACCTGAAGGGATTGATCCATGCGGTGAGAATGGAGAATTTCATACTTTCACCTACGACGGCCCGATCTTCAAAAATCCAATTGATCACAGATTGGGCGAAATTGTGCTCAGGGACGAGCGATTTTATTACTGTGATGTTTTGCCTGATTCTAAACTAGATGATATGCCACACTGGCACCAATAAAATCAAATTTCAAATTGACCTGCCCCCTATAATAGGTCCATAAGTTAAGTTGTTTTTTAGAGAGAAAACCCTATATATAGGAGGTCATTATAATGGGTAGGAAACGTTATACCCCAGAGCAGATAATAAGGCATTTATGAAAAGTGGAAGTACTAAGTTTACACAACAGGACTTTTCCTTAATTGTATCTCATTTGACTACTGCTCACCAATTGCAAAAAAATCTTGCATAATTTATTTTTTTATGGTATGATTTCTTATAGGTTATGCAGTGAGCTGAATGAGTTAAACTGTTTACAACATTAAAGTATGGAATTCCCCATTCTCACCACAGGGGTCAATCCCACTAGGCAGGTCATTTAAGAATTTTTCATCAAATTCCCTTCCGGCAAACTCCCCTCCCAATACATTAGAATCCACACAAACAGTAATGGCTTTAAAACCCAAATCTACAAATTCCTTAGCCAATTTTACCGTATCTCTTTTCCAAATTGGAAAAACACATTCCATACCGATTTTTTCCAGAAGATCTTCCCGGTATTTTTTAATCTCTTCTAAGAACAAGTCGCCAAACACAACCTGGCTTATGCCGGACTCTTTATAATTTAAAAGCAACTCGTTAAATTTGGATTCATATTCGTCATTAGAAGCGTTTTTAGAGATAAAAACCTTTTGAAGGGGAATATTCAAATAATCCGCTTGCTCTTCCAACAAACTAGTACGCAGACCGTGCATGCTGACCCTATTGTAATCAGATGTAACTGTAGTTATTAAAGCCTCAATCTCAAATTTTTG
>JGI24023J19991_10002856_pt1 | contig 12371 bp, 10 predicted proteins | sample Cruoilmetagenom1_FD_19991 | JGI IMG/M metagenome (IMG submission 19991)
CTACCGGTTATTGGCCGATCGCCGCGCTTTTCCAACGTTTTTCTGGCATTCGGCCACGGCCATTGCGGCATGATTCTAGGGGCCCGGACCGGGGCTTTGGTGGCGGCTTTGGCGGCTAATCGGGACCCCGGATTGGACATGACTCCCTACCGGGCGGACCGGTTTTAAGAGAGTNTCAAGGTTTCCTGGCCCACTTTCCTCGAATCCGCTAATGCTCCACAAGTTTAGAGGCGTCTATGGGTCAAGCCCTTATGCCCCAACCAGCTGGCGACATTCGCGACATACGCNTGCCCAAGGCGTTGGAAGAGCGCTATCTGAGCTATGCGCTCTCGACCATCATGGCGCGCTCGCTCCCGGATGTCCGCGACGGCCTGAAGCCGGTCCACCGGCGGCTGCTCTATGCCATGCGGCAGCTTCGCCTCGACCCGAGCTCCGGTTTCAAGAAATCCGCCCGGGTCGTCGGCGACGTGATGGGCAAATTCCACCCGCACGGCGACCAAGCAATTTATGACGCCATGGTGCGCCTGGCGCAGGAGTTTGCCTTGCGCTATCCGCTGGTGGACGGCCAGGGCAACTTCGGCAACATCGACGGCGATAACGCGGCCGCCATGCGCTACACCGAAGCGCGGCTGACCGCCGTCGCCGCCGCCCTCATGGAGGGTATCGACGAAGACTCGGTCGATTTCCGCGCCACCTACGACGGCGAATCGGAAGAGCCGGTGGTCCTGCCGGCCAATTTCCCGAATTTGCTGGCCAACGGGGCGCAGGGGATCGCCGTCGGCATGGCGACCTCGATCCCGCCACACAATGTCGCCGAGATCTGCGATGCCCTTACACACCTGATCAAGACGCCGAAGGCGACCATCGGCAAGCTGGTGGAACTGATGCCCGGCCCGGATTTCCCCACCGGCGGGGTGCTGGTGGAAAGCCGCGAGTCCATCGTCGAGGCCTACAAGACCGGGCGTGGCGCCTTCCGCCTGCGGGCCCGCTGGGAGACTGAGAAGACCAAGGGTGGCGTCTACCAAATCGTGGTCACGGAAATCCCGTTTCAGGTGCAGAAATCGCGCCTGGTGGAGAAAATCGCCGAGCTCCTCTCCGCAAAAAAATTGGCCATGCTGGCGGACGTGCGCGACGAGTCGACCGATGTGGTGCGCTTGGTCCTGGAGCCGAAAAGCCGCAACGTCGATCCCGAAGTGCTGATGGAGTCCCTGTTCCGGCAAACCGATCTGGAAGTGCGCATCAGCCTCAACATGAATGTGCTGGACGCTACCAACACGCCGCGGGTCATGGACCTGCGCCAGGTTCTACGCGCCTTCCTCGACCACCGGCACGAGGTGCTGCTGCGCCGGTCGCGCTTCCGCCTGGACAAGATCGCCCAGCGCCTGGAGGTTCTCGAAGGTTATCTCATCGTCTATCTCAACATCGATGAGGTCATCCGCATCATCCGTGAGAAGGACGAGCCGAAACCGGCCCTGATGCGTCGCTTCAAGCTGAGCGACATGCAGGCCGAGGCCGTCCTCAACATGCGATTGCGTGCCTTGCGCCGCCTTGAGGAAGAGGGCATGCGCACCGAACACGCGGCCTTGACTGACGAGCAGTCCGAGCTGAAGAAGCTGACCAGGGACGCTAAGAAACCCCTGGAAGAGGGTGGTCGGGTTTGGGCCGCCATCGGCGAGCAGATCAAGGCGATGAAGGGCACTTTCGGTCCGAAGACCGAATTGGGCCGCCGGCATACAGAGCTGGGCGATGCCCCGTCGGAGGTGATTGTCCCCCTGGAGGCGGTGGTCGAGCGCGAGCCGGTGACCGTGCTCTGTTCAGCCAAGGGCTGGATCCGAGCCTTGAAAGGCCATGTAGACGATCTCTCCGATGCCAAGCACAAGGAAGGCGACCGCGCCCGCTTTACTCTGCAGGCGCAGACGACCGACAAGATCCTGATCTTCGCCACGAATGGACGCTGCTATACCATTGGTGCGGATAAGCTGCCCGGTGGGCGCGGTTATGGCGAGCCGGTGCGGCTGTTCATCGACCTGCCGAACGACCAGGATATTGTCAGCCTGTTCGCCTATCACCCCGGTCGGAAGCTGATCGTTGCCTCGACCGACGGGCGTGGGTTCGTGGTGCCGGAAGACGAGATTGTGGCGCAGACCAAGAACGGCAAGCAGGTCCTCAACGTCGCCGCCGGCACGGAAGCCGCTGTATGTCGGCCGGTCGAGGGCGATATGGTGGCGTGTATCGGCGAGAACCGGAAATTGCTGATATTCCCGCTGGATGAGGTGCCGGAAATGACCCGTGGCCGCGGCACTATCCTGCAAAAATACAAGGACGGCGGATTGTCGGACGTGAAGACCTTTGTCCGAGCCGAGGGCCTGAGCTGGTCAATCGGCGCCGGGCGCGTGCGGACGGAGACTCAATTATCCGACTGGATAGGCAAACGGGCCGCCGCCGGCCGCCTGCCGCCGAAGGGATTTCCCAAGGCCAACAAATTCGGCTAACGGCAGATATCCACAACCTGCAATCGATAGTGGATGATTCGGTGCCCGTGGCCGTATACTAAGCCATGAACCGAGTCCTTCTCGCCGGTCTGGTCTGGCTGCTTGCCAGCGGGGCTTCTGGGTCCACGGTGGCTCGCGCGGGCGAGCGTTTGGTCTTGTCGTATGAGCTCTGGAAGGGCGGATTCCATGCGTTAGACCTGCAAGCCGGGCTGTCGCAAGGCGGCAAGGACTATAGCGTCAAATTTGTCGCGCGCACGCGCGGCTTCATCGGCTGGCTATATCCCTATCTTCTCGAGGGCGAAGCAGACGGCAAGCTGAACGGGGCCGGCCCTGAGCCTAGCCAATTCGCCACCCTGGCCCGATCAGGCGATGACGAGCGCCGGCGCGCCATTTCCTATCTTGGGGATGGGACTCTAAGCACCTGGAGCGATCCGCCGGGCACGGCCGAAGATGATGAAGAGGCAGTGCCGGAAACGATGCGTCAGGACACCTTGGATCCGGCCAGCGCTATCCTTGCGGTGATCGATGCGGTTGCCCGGGAGGGCCGGTGCACCGGTGCCTATCCTGTCTACGATGGTGCTCGCCGTTATAATTTGGACGTCAGCCTGGTTGGAGAAAGCGCATTGGCGCCAAGCCGCTACAGCACCTATAGCGGTCCGGCGACGCTGTGCAGCGTGATAGTCAATAAACTGTCCGGCTTCCGCGACAAGGCGAAGAGAGGCGGCATGCCCGGCGTTATCAACGTTTGGCTGGCGGCGGTCGCCGGCGCGAAGCCAGCGGTGCCAGTTCGTCTTGAGGGTCAAAGCGATCTTGGGAACCTGATTATTCATCTGGTTGATGCCAAGGTGGAACCCGATTCCAACAAGGCAGTGACACGGCGCTCTGCCGCCCGCTGAGCCGCCAAATCTAGATTTGCTTGCATTGCGCGCTTAGCTTATTCAATGGCGTCATAAGCTGGCGCCGGCGCCAGACCGCCTGTTGTTTCAATTCCGGGGAGGATGGGATGCTTTCGCTCGCTGCCAGTAGAAGCACCTTGGCTATGACCGTATGGCCGGTGGCCGGTGGTGGCCGTCCGGCTGCGCGGGTCGCACGCTACGCTGTTTTGGCGGTGGTGGGGTCGCTGCTGCTCTGGGCGTCCGCCAAGGTCCATGTACCGTTCTACCCGGTGCCCATGACCATGCAGACCTTCGTCGTCCTGGCGCTCGGCATGGCCTACGGCTGGCGCCTGGGCGCTGCGACCGTGCTGCTCTACCTGGCCGAAGGCGCTCTTGGCATGCCGGTGTTCTCCGGTACACCTGAAAAGGGGTTGGGGCTCGCCTACATGGCCGGTAGCACCGGTGGTTATTTGTTCGGCTTTGTGCTTGCCGCGGCCGCAAGCGGCTGGTTGGCCGAGCGCGGGTGGGACCGCAACGCCGTGACCACGGCGCTGGCCATGCTTATCGGGAACATCTTGATTTATATNCCCGGTCTGCTCTGGCTCGGGGTTCTNTTTGGGTGGGATAAGCCGATCCTGGCTTGGGGACTTTTCCCATTCATCTTAGGGGATGTGGTCAAAGTGGCGNTGGCCGCGGCGGTTTTGCCACTGGCCTGGAGNTTTGTCTCCCCGCGNCCGCGGCGTTAGGCCCGCGGGCCCGCATCACGGGGAAACGACTGGATAANGACCCTCAAATTCATTAGAAGAGGGGGCCGTAGGAATCGGGCGCGACAAGATCGTCCGGCTGCGGCAAGGGAGGATTTGCTATCGTTTCCCGGTTCGTGCGGTTCGCCGACCGTCTGAATGATGTTATCGGGCGCGGCATTGCTTGGCTGACATTGGCTATGGTGTTGGTCACCTTTGTGGTGGTCATACTGCGCTATGTCTTTTCCTTTGGCTGGGTCTGGCTACAGGAATCGTACATTTGGATGCACGGCATCGTCTTCATGGTCGGCGCCGCCTATACGCTGCTGCACAACGGCCACGTCCGGGTCGACATTTTCTATCGGCCCGCGAGCATTCGCTACAAGGCCAAGATCGACATTCTCGGCGCGCTGTTGTTGCTCCTGCCGATGGTCACGCTCGTCTTCCTGGTTGGTTTTGGCTACGTCGCTTCATCGTGGTCCATGCTGGAAGAATCCCGCGAGGCGGGCGGCCTGCCTGGCCTATTTCTGCTCAAGTCCGTGATTTTGGTGTTCTGTGTGCTGATAGCGATTCAAGGTCTGTCGCTGGCGGCGCGTAGTCTGATGGTCCTGCTTGGGCATCCGGAGTTTGTTGCCGAAGCCGAAGAGGCGGAGAAAGTTTAGGCCTATGGACCTGTCGCTCGTTGGCGAAATCCTCAGCCTGACGATGTTCGCGGTGACTTGCTTCATTCTGCTGCTCGGTTTTCCCGTGGCGTTCACCTTGGCCGGTTCGGCCCTTGTCTTCGCGGGCATCGGCTATTTCGCTGGCGTTTTCAATATGAGCCTCTTGGGCAGCCTGCCGTCGCGGTATTTCGGCGTGATGGTCAATGAGGTGCTGGTCGCGGTGCCCCTGTTCGTCTTCATGGGCGTGATGCTGGAGCGCTCGAGGATCGCCGAGCAACTTCTTGAAACCATGGGCGCCATGTTCGGCAAGATGCGCGGCGGTCTGGGACTGTCGGTGATCTTCGTCGGCATGCTGCTGGCGGCGTCCACGGGCATCGTCGGTGCTACCGTCGTGACCATGGGGCTGCTTTCGCTGCCCTCCATGTTGAAGAACGGATACGACCCGAAGCTGGCGTGTGGCGTCATCTGTGCCTCGGGAACTCTGGGACAGATCATTCCGCCGTCTATCGTTCTGGTCATCCTCGGCGATATCATGCAGGGGGCGCACACGCAGGCGCAGTTGTCCTTGGGCAATTACGCGCCGGACCCAGTCTCGGTCATCGACCTGTTCGCGGGAGCGTTCCTGCCCGGCCTGCTTTTGGTGGGCCTTTACATGCTTTGGACCCTGACTGTTGCGGCGCTCAGGCCGAACGCCTGTCCGCCGGTTGTGATGAGCGCGGACGCGCGGTCGGCAATGGTGCGATTTGCCGAAGTGATCCTGCCGCCGGCGGCCTTGATCGTTCTGGTCCTCGGCTCCATCCTCATCGGCGCGGCGACCCCCACCGAGGCTGCCGCCATGGGTTCTATCGGGGCGCTTCTGCTGGCCGGCCGTGCTGACGAGAAAGGCAGCGCCTGGCCCGTCTATGGCGCCGGCATCAGTTTCCTGGCGTTGGTATTCCTAGTCACTACATTCGACCTGCGCTTGCAGCGCGACGTGGTGCCGACGAATGATCTTTTGGCGGCGCTGGTGGCGATGGTCTTCGTGGCGGTCCTGGTTATCGGCGTGGGCATCAGCCTGCGGCGGGTCTATCAGAGTGGCATTCTGATCGAGGTGATGCGAACGACCTTGAAGGTCTCTTCCATGGTCTTCGTCATCTTGCTCGGCGCTTCGGTCTTTAGCCTGACGTTCCGGGGTCTGGGTGGCGATAAGATTGTATCCGATACGCTCAATGCCATGCCGGGCGGCGCGCTGGGCGCCATGTTCGTGGTTATGGCGCTGATGTTCGTGCTCGGATTTTTCCTCGATTTCATCGAGATTGTTTTCGTGGTGGTGCCGATTGTCGGGCCAATCCTGCTCGCCATGGGTATCGATCCGATCTGGCTGGGGGTGATGATCGCCGTCAACCTGCAAACCAGCTTTCTCACGCCACCCTTTGGCTTTGCCTTGTTCTACTTACGCGGGGTGGCGCCGCCGAGCATTACGACCATGGACATTTATCGCGGCATCATCCCGTTCGTGTTGATCCAAGTGCTGGCGCTCTTTGTCCTGGCCTTGTTCCCCGGAGTAGCNACCTGGNTGCCGCGGGCTCTGTTCGGCTAATTCATTGATTTTTGGACAAAAAAACACCGGCGGAGAAGTGTCTCCGCCGGTGCTTGTGATTTGGTAAGACTTACAGACTAACCCATTTAAAGGGCAGGCCGCGGGCGTTGTAGAACGCCTGCTCAGAAATTTTCGCGTAAGCGATCGATTGCGAGCGGAACTTGGCGATGCTCTCCATCACCTCGCGGCTAAGCGGATCCGCGGCCGCCAGATCGCCGACGACCTTGCCGCTCAGCCCGCCGAGATTATTGAGCACCTCGTCCGGGAATTTCTTGAGAACCACATTGTGATCGTTGACCAAGGTGTTCAACGAGGCGTTGTTGTTGGCGTTGAATTCATTGATCACGAACAAGTTGGCATAGGCGTTTGCCGTCGTAACGATGGCTTGCAGATCGCCGCTCAACCCTTCCCAGGCCTTCAGGTTGACAAAGTTGTCGAGCAGCGTCGCCGGCTCGTGCCAGCCCGGATAATAGTAGAATTTGGCGCTCTTATAGAGGCCAAAAGCCAGATCATTATACGGCCCGACCCATTCGGTTGCGTCGATGGCGCCGGAGGCTAGGGCCGGCGGAATCTCGCCGCCTGGCAGGTTGACTACGTTGCCGCCGGCGGCCTTGACCACCTCGCCGCCGAGGCCCGGGATGCGCATCTTCAGGCCCTTGTAGTCTTCGACCGAGTGGATCTCTTTGTTGAACCAGCCGCCCATCTGCACGCCCGTGTTGCCGGAAACGAAGAACTTGCAGCCCAACTGCTTGTAGACTTTGTCGGCCAACTCCTGGCCGCCGCCGAACTGTATCCAAGCGTTCTGCTCGCTGGCATTCAGACCGAAGGGGATGGAGGCGATGAATTGGGTCGCCGGGACCTTGCCCTTCCAGTAGTACGGTGCGCCGTGGCCCATCTCGATGGTGCCGCTGTTGACCGCATCCATTGTCTCGAACGCGGGAACGATTTCGCCGCCGCCAAAAACTTCGACGGTCAACCGGCCGTCCGAGGCTCGGCCGATGAATTCGGCCAGAGTGTTGGCGCCGGTCCCAAGGCCGGGAAAATTCTTCGGCCACGTGGTTTGCATGCGCCACTGCATCCGGCCCTGCGACAGGCTGGGTTTGGGGAACGTTGACGCTGCGACGCCGGCCGCTGCGACAGCCGTGCCGACGGTCGCCTTCTTGATAAAGTCGCGACGCTCTAGCGGGGCGGTCGCATTCTTCTTGGACGGTTGATCAGTCATGACGGAATACCTCCCAATGGACTTAAGTTGTCTTTGTGGTGGAATTCTAGGTCCAAGGCGGACCCGCGGCCCCCGTTTGCCGATGCCGGAGCATAAGGACCTTGCTCCGCCGGTGCAAGAATCAGCCTCGCCGCGCCGCGCAAAACCAAGTTACGGAACTAGGGTGCGCCAGCCGTCGGGTCCCAGGGCTTCCAATGGCCGAAATCGTGTCTTGTATGACATCTTCGGCGATCGCTCGATCCAGTAGCCGAGATAGACATAGGGTAGGCCGGCATCCCGCGCGGCCTCGACGAGCCAGATAACCATGTACGTCCCCAGGCCACGCCGGTCCAAGCCGGGATCAAAAAAACTATAAACCGCCGAGGGGCCGTCGGGCAGCCAGTCCGCTAGGCACGCGGCAACCAGCTCCCCGTCCTTGTCGCGGAATTCGATCATGCGCGTATCGATGCGCGTATGCTCGACCATGCCGCGATAGTCGGCAAAGGTCATGCCCTCCATCTCGCCGTCGTCGTGGCGAGCGTCGATGTAATGGCTGAACAGCCGGTATTGCTCAAGTGTCGCGCGCGCGGGCCGCTGTTCGGCGCACAACGGGGCGTTCATTCGCGCTACGCGGCGCAGCGAGCGGCTGGGGGTAAAGGCACCCGCGGCAACACGAACCGGGACACAGGCCGAGCAACCTGAGCAAGCCGGCCGATAGGCGAAGCCATGGCTGCGGCGGAATCCAGCGCGGGATAACACACCGTAGAGGGCCGTTCCCTGTGCGTCGCCGAGCTCAGTGATTAGCTTGCGCTCCCGCCGCCCCGGCAGGTAGGGGCAGCAGGACTCGGTCAAGACATAATATCGCTGCGCCGGTTGGCTAGGCTCGCGCGGCGGCTGATTGCAAACGGTAAAGGCTGGGCCTTGTCGCATGACGGCGGTTGCGGTCTCCCGAGCTGAGCGCGGCACCGGCAATTATCGCAGCATGGCTCGGTATGAAGCTAGACCCCAATTCTAGGGAGCGTTTGGTCCGGATCTTACCCGCCGTAACACGATCGTCCCTGCCAGCACGTCGTGCAGGGTTCGCTGACGGTCGTTGAAAAGGGCGACAATAAGGATCAAGGACGCGGTCAAGCCGACGCTGAGGTAGAATAGCACCGTGGCGAGAAAGGCCTGCACGTACTCCGGCTGCCGTCCCGTCAGGCCCCACATCTCCAAATCAAAGAAGCGCATGCCGGGCGTTGCCCCGCGGCTGCCCAGAAAATAGGTGTGGTAACACAGCGGGATGAGACCGATGACGATGATGCCGACCGGGATAAGCAGACCAAAGGTCATGGCACCCAAAATGCCGAAGGCGACCCAAGCCGCCGTGGAGAGTATCGCGATCGCCACCACATCGGCCACATAGGCGAGCACTCGACGAACAAGCAGACCCTCGTAAAGGGCCGGTTCGTCCTGGGGGTGGGGTGGCCCGTCGCTCCAGTCGGCGGCACCGATCCGGAGGCTGGGTAGGCTGCTGCCATGGTTGGCCATCGGCGACCCCATTCAAAGAAAAGTCAGATGGTATGCAGATAGGGGTCTGAGATGCAGATGGCAAGCGCGCTTGGCTAGCGGTCTATTTCAGGCGGTTCTACTGGGCCGGGTCGGGGGCCTGACCGGGAAGTTGACCCGACTGGATGCGCAAGTCCGATGCGGATGGCGCCCGCGCCTGCGCCTCATGCCGCAGGAGAATGAAGGATATACGGCGGTTACGGGGCGAGTCTGGGGTCTCCTCATCCAGGGGTTCCTGGTCGGCGCGGCCGGCGACCGCGGAAATACGATCCGGCGGCAGCCCCGCCTCGATCAGGCCACGCCGCGCCGAATTGGCGCGGTCCGTGGAAAGTTCCCAATTCGAATAGCCGTCCGAATTCTGAAAGGGCACAGAGTCCGTGTGGCCCTTGATGGAGACCTGTTGCGGCATCTGCTTGACCACGTCGACGACGAGGGCCAGCAGCTTTTTTGTATGGTCGAACATGTTGGCGCTGCCCGAGGCGAACATGGATTCACCGGCTTCGTCCACGAGCTGGATGCGCAGACCTTCCTCGGTTTCGTCGATGATCAGGTTGTTGACCAGGCTACGCAGCTCCGGGACGTTGTCGATGGCTTGGCGCAGGGCCTGCTCGGCGGCCGCGAATTGTTCCTCTTCCCGTTGGGCGAGGAATTCCTCTAGGGCCGAATCTTCTTCCGGTTCCGGCGCGCCCTCGGCGACGCCGCCCGGGCCCGTCTCTTCGCTCGCCGTGGTCTCATCCGGGTCGCCTGTGTTGTCCCAATCCGGCGGATTGGTCGGCATTTCGATAATCACGCCGACGGGCGTCGTATCGTTGGGCTTCGCCCCGTCCTTGGTGAACGTGCGTCCGCCCATGATGCCGCCGGATCCGCTGGTGTTGCGCGAAACGCTGGATGGGGAGAAGTAGTCGGCGATGCCCAGCTTCTGCTCATCGGTGGTCGCCTGGAGCAGCCAGAGCAACAGGAAGAACGCCATCATGGCAGTCACGAAATCGGCGTAGGCGACTTTCCAGGCGCCGCCGTGATGCCCACCGTGGCCGCCACGGTTCACCTTCTTGATGATGATTGGGGCGGCTTTGTTTTCTTCTTTTTCAGCCATGGACTATGCGCCTCGGTTAAATCCGCCGATTAAGCGGCGACCGGGGGCAGGGATTCGAACGACTCTTCCAGTTCGGCAAAACCGGGGCGCACGTCGCTGGTGAGGGTCTTGCGCGCAAACTCCACCGAAATGGCCGGCGGGTGTCCGGCGATGTGGGCCAGAATGCCGGCCTTCATGCAGTGGTAGAAGCGCCCGTCCGCGGTAATGATATTGTTCAGCGCCGCGGCTAGCGGGGCGATGAAGCCGTACGACAACAAAATTCCCAGGAAGGTGCCGACCAGAGCCGCGCCGATTAGATGGCCAAGTATTTCCGGTGGCTCGGTGATCGAGCCCATGGTGTGGATGACGCCAAGCACGGCGGCGACGATGCCCAATGCCGGCATGCCATCCGCCATGCTACTCAGAGCGCCCGCTACGGCGCTCTCTTCCTCGTGGTGGGAGTGCAAATCCTGATCCATCAGCGCCTCTAGCTCGTGCGGGTTCTCGGTGCCCATGGTCAGAAGGCGCAAATAGTCGCAGAGGAACTGCATGGCATGGTGGTCCGCCAGAATATCCGGGTAGTTGGCGAAAAGTTCGCTTTCCTCCGGCTCTTCGATGTGCTTTTCGATGGCCAGATTGCCCTTGCTGCGCGCCAGTTTGAATAACTGATAGAGCAGGCCCAAAAGCTCCATGTAGGTGGCTTTTCCGTGCTTTGGGCCTTTGAGAATACGGCTTAAGCCTTTGCCGGAACCGGAAATGATGGTCTTGGTATTGCTCGTAATAAAGGCACCGACGGCGGCACCGCCGATGATCATGAACTCGAACGGCTGGAAGAGCACGGCCAAGTGCCCGCCCGGTATGGCATACCCACCGACGACCGCCACAATGACGACAGCAAAACCTACAATGACCAGCATTTTCCGCCCGCAAACCCGTCCAGAACCACCGCGCCCGCATTGTGGAGCGGCGGAGTTAAGAACGGTTTAACCAGCCTAGCCGGGGCTTTAGGCCGGACTTGCGGGTGCTTACGCCAGGGCTTGGTCCAGATCGGCGATCAGGTCGTCCGCAGCCTCGATTCCCACGGATAGGCGGACCAGGGAATCGCTGACCCCCAGGCGGGCTCGGACGTCGGCCGGGATGGATGCGTGGGTCATGATGGCTGGGTGCTCAATCAGGCTCTCGACGCCGCCCAGGCTCTCGGCCAGGGCAAAGACCTCGACCCGCTCCAGGAACCGCCGGGCCTCGGCCAGCCCGCCCTTTAGGACGGCCGTGACCATGCCGCCATAAGACGCCATCTGGCGCTTGGCCAGAGCGTGCTGCGGATGGCTGGCCAAACCCGGATAGTAGACCCGCTCGACCTTCGGGTGCGCCTCCAGATATTCGGCTATGGTCTGAGCGTTGCTGCAATGTCGCTCCATGCGGACCGCCAGGGTCTTCAGGCCGCGCAATGCCAGAAAGCTGTCGAACGGACCCTGAATGGCGCCGACGGCATTCTGCAAGTGGGCCAGGCGGTCGGTCAGCTCGGCGTTTTCGTTGACCACCAGAACGCCGCCGACCATGTCGGAATGGCCGTTCAGGTACTTGGTGGCCGAGTGCATGACGATGTCGAAGCCCAGCTCCAGGGGGCGCTGCACCCATGGCGTCGCGAAGGTGTTGTCGCAGGCTGACAGTATACCCCGGCGCCGGGCGAAGTCGGCGATCGCCTCCAGATCCGCGAGCTTGAGCAGCGGGTTGGTGGGGGTCTCGACCCAGATCATGCCGGTATCCGGACGCGCCGCGGCCTCGATGGCCGAAAGGTCGGACAGATCGACGAAGCTGTAGGAATGTCCGGCCGAGCGCCGCCGCACGTTCTCGAACAGCCGATAGCTGCCGCCGTAGATGTCGTCCACGGCGATTACGTGGCTGCCGGCATCCAAAAGCTCCAGCGCCGTGGCCAGGGCCGCCATGCCCGAGGCGAAGGCAAACCCGGCGCTGCCGCTTTCCAGATCGGCCACACACCGTTCGTAGGCCATGCGGGTCGGGTTTTGTGTCCGGCTGTATTCGTAGCCCTTATGGACACCCGGGCTTTCCTGGACGTAGGTCGATGTGGCGTAGATGGGCTGCATGATGGCGCCGGTGCTCGGGTCCGGCGACTGGCCGGCGTGGATCGCCCGGGTGGCGAACTGTGGCCGATTCTGCCGCCGGGTCTTGCTGCTCGCG
>JGI24023J19991_10002859_pt1 | contig 12364 bp, 11 predicted proteins | sample Cruoilmetagenom1_FD_19991 | JGI IMG/M metagenome (IMG submission 19991)
AACGAGCTTCCCGATCCACGTGCCCGCAACCCCGAAGGATCAAAAGCGCGCAATTCATGTTCGTCTTTCTGGATTTTGATCTCAACAAAGAATGCTCATTCGTCGCGAGAATCTTGTGGACGGATCAGGCGTCGACTCACATTTCATTCACAGGTTTTCCACAGGGTGGCTTTTTTTTTCGGAGAACGCCCAACCATTGTCGGCACGGGCATGATCCGCTTTAATATCCGCGCCCAATCATAAAGCCCGAGGCACCCGCACGTGGACGACGCCGCGACGCCGCAAAGAACCTATCCCGTTTCCTGGGATCAGTTACATCGAGATTCGAAAGCGCTGGCCTGGCGCCTGGTGGAGGGCGGCCCGTGGCAAGGTATCGTCGCCATTACGCGCGGTGGCATGGTGCCCGCCGCGATTGTCGCGCGTGAACTGGATATTCGCCTCATCGATACGATGTGCATCGTCAGCTATGACGACCGCCATCAGGGCGAGGCGAAAGTTCTTAAGGAAGTTCCGGGTACCGGCGACGGCTGGTTGATCATCGACGATCTCGTGGACACCGGGCGGACGGCGAAGGTCGTGCGCAACCGCTTGCCGGACGCGCATTTCGCCACGGTCTATGCCAAGCCGGCAGGACGGCCGCTGGTCAACACCTTCATCACCGAGGTGAGCCAAGACACCTGGATTTTATTTCCTTGGGATACCGAGTTGCAGTCCGTGCCGCCGATCGTCAAGAACACCCAGCGCCGCTAGAACTTATACCAAACTGCGAAAACCGAGTCTCATGGCCGATCCTTCGAGACGCGTTCTTCGAACGCTCCTCAGGATGAGGATGGGTATTTCACGCCCTCATGCTGAGGAGCCGCGAAGCGGCGTCTCGAAGCATGGCGGCTGGGTCATATTAAGCGCCCTCGGCGATTTCCTCTAGGTGCTCGCGCTGTGCCAAACGAACCTTACCCGCGGGCAACAATTCGATTGCGCCCTTCGATTTGAGATCGGAGAACGTGCGGCTGACCGTTTCTGTCGTCAGTCCGAGGTAATCGCCGATATCGTTGCGGCTCATCGGGACAAAGATGGGATCCGCCGGCAGCCCGCGTTGCTCGGCCCGCCGTGAGAGCATGAGGAGGAAGGATGCAATCTTCTCCCGCGCGTTCTTACGGCCGAGCAACAGCATCTGCTCCTGTGCCGCCGCCAATTCATGGCTGGCCATGCCGAGCAAACGCCGTTCCATCTTCGGATACTTGATCAGCAGGGTCTCGACCTTGCGCCTGGGAAAGCGGCATACGGTTGACGCGGTGACCGCCTCGGCGCTGTAGGCATAGATCTCCTCGTTGGCCAATCCGAGGAAGTCGCCGGGAAAGAGGAAGCCGGTCATCTGCCGCCGGCCATCGATGAGCAGCTTGTAAACCCTGACCGCCCCCGAGGTCACATTAAAGACATGGGTGGCCGGTTGCCCCTCGTCGATAAGCGGCTCGCCGGCGCCGACCTCCATGGTCGTGACGATCGCCGCCATCTCCTGAACTTCATTCTCCTGGAGGGCCGCACAGAGCGTCAAATGGCGGATGGAGCAGGCAGCGCACGGAGACGGCATCGTCTCTCCCCGCGATATCGCTGGTCGAAGGTGGCCTATGTTCTTCACATCGAAGGTTGCCACGGCACTCGCCTCCCCATTCGCCGCCCGACTATAGCATATCGCCGAGTTCTGTCACCGGTCTTTATGCTGCATTGCAACATGAATNAGCTTGGACGGGCGATCGTGCAAGAGTGCACCCGGCATTGATGTAAATCAACGACGAAACTANGCCAGCCGGACCAGCATGGGCTGGGCAAACAGGAGCCGCGGGAGAACGGGACATCGTGCGAGAGTTAAAGGCACAGCCATTGAGGCCGGAGTGTATTGCCCAGGCCTATCCCTTGATCCAGGCAGCTCTGCCCGAGGTGCCGCTGGAAGCGTGGATGGCGTTCGCCCAGGCGTTGGTTCTGCATCGGGACCGGCCGGAAACCGGGATCATCAGCATCGTCAGCGAGCAAGGATACATCGCCGGCCTGAGCAGCTACCGGGTCGACCATAGCCTTCGGCATGGCCATTCACTTATGGCCGATCATTTCGTCGCCATCGACATGTTCGATCGCCGGGCCGTGGTGCATGCCTTGGCCGAGGCGGTCGAGGCGCTGGCCCGCGAGCACCGTTGCGGCGCCGTTCATACGGCCCTGCTCGAGAAGAATAGCGCGGACGATACGGCAACCGCCCTGGCCCGCCGCGGCCATCGGGTGGAATCGGTGCGCTTGTGTAAAATTCTTCCAGACACCGTCGTCGCCAAAAATTAGATAAGGCTGCATCGTCGCGTTCGGTCGGTTAAACTGCGCCGATGCTGAGTTTCCATGATCTCCGTTTGTTTTGCCGCACCGGCGCCGCGGTGGCGTTGGGTATCCTACTGGTCACCGGAACCAGCCCGGTCGCGGCAGCAGACAAACAAATGGTCGCCGCCGCCAATCCCTTGGCGGCCGAGGCGGGGCGAGACATCTTGCGCGCCGGTGGGTCGGCAATCGACGCCGCCATCGCCACGTCATTGGTGCTCAATCTGGTCGAACCACAGTCGGCAGGCATCGGCGGCGGCGCCTTCCTGCTTCACTACGACGGCAAAAGTGGCGACGTCACGGCCTATGACGGCCGTGAGACCGCACCGGCCGCCGTCGGCCCGGATCTGTTCCTGCGCCCCGATGGCGAGCCGATGGGATTCTGGGAAGCGGTGGTCGGCGGCCGCTCGGTCGGCGTTCCCGGCCTGGTGCGCATGCTCGAGCTGTCGCACAAGGCGCATGGCCGCTTGCCCTGGGCGACATTGTTCGAGCCGGCCATCCGATTGGCCGAAGGCGGCTTCGCGGTCTCGCCCCGTCTGCACGCGCTGATCGCCCGGGATAAATACCTCAAGACCGACTCGATCGCCGCCGCCTATTTCCATGACGCGAGCGGGGCACCCCTCGCCGTGGGCACCCGGCTGCGCAACCCGGCCTTCGCCGAGACATTGCACCGTATCGCCCAGGACGGCGCCGATGCGTTTTATACCGGTCCGATCGCCGAGGCCGTCGTCGCCGCCGTGCAGGGTGCGCCGGCGAGTCCCGGCCAGCTCAGTCTGGCCGATCTGGCGGGCTATGAAGCCAAGCAACGGAACCCCTTGTGCGCGCCCTATCGGGCCTGGCGGGTTTGCGGCATGCCGCCGCCGACCTCGGGAGGCGTGGCGGTGTTGCAGACCCTGGGGATTCTACAGGGGTTCGATTTGCCGGCGCTGGCACCGGATTCGGTTGCTGCCTGGCATTTGATTGCCGAGGCCAGCCGCCTGGCCTTCGCCGACCGCAACCGGTTCCTGGCCGATGCGGATTTCGTGCCGGTGCCGGTCGACGATCTGCTCGACCCCGGATACTTGGCACGGCGTGGTGCTTTGATTTCGCCGGAGACCAGCCTCGGCAAGGCGGAACCGGGCCTGCCCACGCAAAACGGCGCCATGCCGAACCAACACGACCCGCCATCGACAACCCATCTGGTCGTGGTCGACGCCGAGGGCAATGGCGTGTCCATGACCGCCTCCATCGAAAATGCCTTCGGCTCGCGGATCATGGCGGCCGGATTTATGCTCAACAACGAGCTGACCGACTTCTCCTTCCGCCCCGACGTGGACGGCCGGCTCGTTGCCAACCGGGTCCAAGCCGGCAAACGGCCGCGCAGTTCCATGTCCCCGACCATGGTGTTCGATGACCGCGGCACATTGGCGCTCGCTGTCGGCTCGCCCGGCGGCAGCCGGATCATCGGCTATGTGATCAAATCGTTGGTCGCAACGCTGGATTGGGGCCTGGACATACAAGCGGCGATCGATCTGCCCAACGTGGTCAACCGCAACGGCGCTACCGACGTGGAGGACGGCACGTCGTCGGGAGCATTAGCGGCCGGATTGGCGGCGCTGGGTCATGAGGTGAAGATCAGGTCCATGAACAGCGGCCTGCATGGGATTGCCGTAAAGGCGGACGGCCTGGTCGGCGGTGCCGACCCCCGGCGCGAAGGGGTCGCTCTGGGCGACTAGTGCGCTGGTGCGCCGGGCAACGTCAGACGGAAGCAGGTGCCTTCGCCGGTCGAGCGCTCCAGACGGATATCGCCGCCGTGCGCGCGCATCAACTCGCGGGCGATGGCCAGTCCGAGGCCGGTGCCGCCGGGCCGCGACGATCCGGTGAAAGGCTGAAACAACTGCTCGCGGGCGCGCGGTGCTAGACCGGGGCCGTTGTCGGATACCTCGATGACGATGTGATCGCCGTCTTGGCGGGCATTGACTTCGACGCGGGTGGCGCCGGCCTGGATCGCGTTCTGCCCCAGATTGGACAGCACGCGGTGTAGCTGCTCGCGGTCGGCCTCGATCTGGTAGTGGCCATCCAGTTCGCTTTGCAGCACGGCCTTGCCATTGACCTGCCCCTCTAACGTGCTGCCCACGTCGGCGACCAGCGCACCCAGATCGAAACGGCATTGCTCGACCACGGGAGCGCCTTCGCGGGTGAAGTTCAGGGTCTGGGCACACAGGTTGACCGCCCGGTCGATGGCGGCAACCAATGTTGGGGTAACGCGCCGAACCTCGGGATCGTCGCTGCCGGTCAGGCGGTCGGAGACCAGGCGCGCGGTCGCCAGGATATTCCGCAAATCGTGATTGATCTTGGTAACCGCCGAACCCAGCGCCGCCAAGCGGGCTTTTTGCTGGAATGCCCGGCGCAGACCTTCCTGCATGGTCGCCAGTTCGCGTTGGGCGATGCCAACCTCGTCGCTGCGTGACGACGGCCGAATGATACCGGAGGCATCCTCGGGATCGTCGCGAAAGCGGGCCATGCTGTCGGTGATACGCCGCATCGGACGCACGGTGAGCAGATGCAGGCTGAGATAGACCAATGCCGCCGTGAACAGAGAGATGACCAGGGACAGGGCAAGGATGCGCTCGGAATAGCCGACCATCTCGCTCCGCATGGGGCCCTCTTCGAGAACCACCTCGACCTGAATGGCCGGGTCCTGCGGCGAGAGACCGACCACGCGCAGCACCCGCTCGCCATCGCCGAGCAGAGTTACGGCCGCATCGCCGATCAGACCAAAGAACGTTTCCGCGCGCAGATCGTAGCTGGCATCGATCGGCCCCGGGGTCGTGGTCATCAACATCAATTTGCCCTGGTTGGGCCGGGTCAAGGCAACCGAATAGGCACCGACGTGCTTGAGCAACTCGCGCTCCAGATCCTCGCCGATGACCTGATCGGGCGACGCCTCGAGGGCCAGGACCGCCAGATGCCCGGCGGCCAGGCGTTCCTGTAGGTAAACCAGGCGAAACCGGCCGATCGAGGGCGCGTAGATGAGCACCTCGGCCAGCATCACAAAGGATATCGTCAGCAACAGAAGCCGCGCCGAGAGGCTCTTGGCCAACGGCGGCAGNCTAAGTTTCTTGCTCGTCATAGAGGGATTTATAGCACGGGTCGCAACAGAATGGGCCGCCCTTTGCCGGGGCGGCACNGACGCGACGGGCGGCCACTGCCACATNNCGCGAAATCTCTAGATCAGGCTCGAGANGCGCCGAGGTGGCGCGCCGCTACCGACCAAGGGAGAGGGAGGGTTCGGTCAAGCAGCGGACGCGCCGGCACCTCAGCAAACCAAGACTAGCCGTGCGCAGACTAGTCGGCTTTGCAGGGGTTGCACGGGTTGCAGGGATTCTTGGCCGCGCAAGGATTGCACGGATTGCACGGGTTCTTCGCCGCACANGGATTGCACGGATTGCACGGGTTCTTCGCCGCACAAGGATTACANGGATTGCACGGGTTTTTCGCCGCACAGGGATTACAGGGGTTGCACGCCGCGGCAACCAACACCGAGGTGTCTACTGCCTTGGCCGCTGCCGCCGGCAGAGCCGCCGCGCCGGTAGCCAGGGTCGCAACGCTCAGCGCCACAAAGGTTTTCTTTAACATTCACGCCTCCAAGAAAAGATGGGCCGGCTAGGCGGCCATTGGGGCTCCGGAGTCCGGGGAACCGTTTGGGTCCCAGGCCAGACAGTCCGGATACCGTCTATACTGAAAATATGCACTCTCCGTTGCCCGATCACGACTCACGTTCCGGGCATTAGGTTCAAATTTCCGTGAAAGAGAGAGTAGGAACCGATTCAACCGAACCTTGCGAGGAAACGGACCAATCGCTTAGTCCCGGCGCTGAACAGCCGATCGGTATAGAAGCTGCCGGCAACGCGCTTGCTGATCTCGCCCAGGGTCGGATAGGGCGCGATAATCTGGGCCATATGGGAAAGGTTAAGCCCTTTCGTTAACGCCAACACCCACGGCAAGATGCCCTCGCCGGCATGAGCCCCGACGATGGTGGCACCGAGAATCTTGCCGCGCGGCGTGGCGATAACCTTGATGAAGCCGTCCGTCCGGCGCTCGGCCAGGGCCCGGTCGACCTCGGCGAACGGCCAGCGCAGGATGCGGATCTTGCCGTGCGCCTGGCGCGCCGCCGCCTCATCCAGGCCCACGTGCGCCAGCTCCGGATCGGTATAGGTCACCCATGGAACCGCGCGTGTATCGGCCTTGGCCGGCAAGCGGAACAGGGCATTGCGCAGCACGATTCCGGCGTGATAGCCGGCAACATGGGTAAACTGATAGCCACCGCTTACATCGCCGGCGGCGAAGACCCGTTTGTTGCTGGTGCGCAGGCGGGCATCCACCGTGATGCCCCGGCGATCGTAGGCGATGCCCGCGGCTTCGAGGCCCAGGCCCTCGACTCCGGGCCGGCGGCCCGCCGCGAGCAACAGGGTGCTGCCGGTTAGCGCCGTCTCGCCCTCGCCGCTGTCGACCGTCACCTCGATGCCGGCAGCCGTTTTGGCAACGCGCACCACCCGCGTTCCCTCGCGCAACGCGATGCCGTCGGCGCGCAGGCGCTGGCGCACCACGTCGACCAGCTCGGGATCGTCCTTCGGCAGGATGCTGGCCATCTCGACGATGGTCACCTGCGCGCCAAGCAGGCGGAACGCCTGGCCCAACTCGCAACCGATCGGGCCGCCGCCAACGACGATAAGATGCGCCGGCAGCTCGGTGAGATCGAAAACCGTCTCGTTGGTTAGATAGGGNGTGGACGCTAGACCGGGNATCGGCGGCACCAGGGGCTGCGAGCCGGTGGCGACGACAAAGCGCCGGGCCCGAATGCGCAGATCGCCGGCCGCCACCTCGCGCGGNCCGATAAAGGCCGCGGCGGCCTGGATGACCCGGACACCAAGACCCTCGAACCGCTCAACGGAGTCGTGCGGCGCGATGGTATCGATGACGCCGTGAACGTGGGCGGAAACGGCGGCAAAGTCGACCTCCGGCGCCGTGGTGCGCAGACCCAGGTGCGATGCCCGTGTGTGCGCGTGCGCAGCCTTGGCCGCAACCAGGAGAGCTTTCGATGGGATACACCCGTAGTTAAGGCAATCGCCGCCCATCCGGCCCTTTTCGATCAGGACGGTTTCGGCCCCCATTTGCGACGCCCCGGCAGCGACCGAGAGTCCGGCGGAGCCGGCGCCGATGACGCAGATGTCCGGTTCGATGATCGTAGGCATTCTCGACTCTTTGGGCTGTGCTCTAGCGTAACGCTGCGTTACGCGCCTTCACCTTCTTATAGACAACCGGAACCACCGCCAAGACGGCCAGGGCGAGGATGGGGAGCAGCACCTCGGGATCGAAGATGATGCGCAGATCGGGGGTCTCGCCCGCCGCAAAGATAGCGCCAAGGCCATTGCCCAGGCTGGCATAGACCGCGGTGCCCGGAATGATGCCGATAAATGTCGCCGTCACGTAGGTGCGCAAGGACACGCCCAGGAACGCGGGAACCAGATTGACCAGCCAGAAGGGAAAGATCGGGATTAAACGCAGCACCAGCAGGTAATTCCAGGCATTCTCGCGAAAACCCGCCTCCATGCGGCGCATCCCGGCGCCCGCCTTGGCACGCAGAATGTCGGCAAATGCCGTGCGCGCCGCCAGGAACACGGCGGCGGCGCCCAGGGTCGCCCCCACAACCACACACGATGCCGCCACCACCGTGCCGAATAGAAACCCGGCGGCGATGGTCAAAAGGGCACCAGCAGGCAGAGAGAACGCGATCACCAGGGCATAGACGACAATCAGGGTCATGGCGGCCATGACCTCGTTCGCCTCCACCTGGGCGCGCAGCCACTCTCGGTTTTCCTGTAGAGCCTCGAAACTCACATAGCGGTCCAGGCCGAGGGCAAAAAACATGACCAGGCCAGCGACCAGGACCAGCACCGGCAGGAACCGGCGGAATGAGTGCCTCTTCGTCTTGGAAGCCTGGCTCGGCTCACACATCATACAGCTTCATTCTGTGTGCCCGCCGCCCGGCCACCGGCCCGCCGGTGGGCGGTCTATGTGTGAGCGGTGCCGGTTACCGTCAAACGATACCGGCAAAGCCCGTTTCGGCCGGTTTTCTAGCATCTCCCAGCCGTCGCAACCAGTCACCAAGGCGTGAAACCCCTGTGAAGCCGACCCCAGCCCCACTCCCCCTGGGCGGTCGTTGACAGATGGGGTGGCTACCCTTATACACCCTCGGCGAATTCAATCCATCCAAGCAACGGAGTTACTGCCGTGAAGCGCACTTATCAGCCCAGTGTGCTGGTGCGAAAGCGCCGCCATGGGTTCCGGGCCCGCAAGGCCACGGTCGGCGGTCAAAGGATACTTGCGCGGCGGCGCGCCAAGGGTCGCAAACGCCTGTCGGCGTAGGTGGCGGTGGTGCCGGTCGTCGGGCGTCTGAAAAAGCGGCCCGATTTTCTCAAGGTCGCCGCGGCGCGCACCAAGTGGGTGACGCCAGGCCTCATCCTGCAAGCTAGACAACGCAGCCCCCAGGATCGGCCAGTTCCCGGTAGTACCGGCGAACGGCGGGACCCCGCGGCGCAGAGCGTTCGAGTCGGTTTCACGGTCAGCCGCAAGGTGGGTCAGGCAACCGAGCGCAACCGGGCCAAACGCCGGTTGCGCGCGGCCGCCACCGAGCTCTTGCCCCGGTATGCCCGGCCCGGTTACGACTACGTCCTGATCGGCCGGCGGGCGACCCTGGAGCGCTCCTACGACAAGCTTATCGATGATCTACGCACCGCGCTATCGCGCGTGACGACGACCGCAGGCAGTGGCAAACGAGTGGGCGGCCGGATACCGGACGCCAAGGGAAAAGTATGAGCCTGGCAAAGGACATTCTGATCGGCGCCGTCCGCGTCTACCAGTGGACGCTGTCGCCGATCCTGCCCACGAGTTGCCGATACCTGCCGAGCTGTTCGCACTATGCCTGCGAGGCCTTGCACCGGCACGGCGCGCTGCGCGGCGGTTGGCTTACNGTGATGCGGATCGCCCGCTGCCACCCATGGGGCGGCGACGGCTACGACCCGGTTCCCGAACNCCTCGATCCCCTGCTCTCCGGGCGGNGNAAAACTCTAGGCCCTAAAACTCTAGGCCCCAGGAGCGGATGACGCGATGGACCAACGCAACCTCATTCTGGCGATTGTCCTGTCGCTCGCCATCCTGCTGACTTTCCAGTTCCTGGTGGTCGAGCCGCAACAGGTCGAAACCGCCAATCAGGTCGCCGAGCAGACAACGCCCACGCCGCAGGCGGGCAGCACCGCGCCCACGGCGATGGCCCCACCGGGCGCGTCGGGCGCCGCGTCCAGCGGTGTGCAAGGGGCGCTGACGCGTGCCGAGGCATTGGCGGCATCCGCCCGCGTGAGCATTGAAACCCCGACACTGACCGGTTCCATCGCCCTGACCGGCGGCAGAATCGACGATCTGACTATGCTGGAATACCGAGAGACTATCGAACCGAAGAGCAAGAATATCGTGCTGCTCTCGCCGCCGGAAGGCGAGAAGCCGTATTTTGCCGATTTCGGCTGGTCGTCGATCGCCCCCGGCGTAACCTTGCCGGGCGCCGATACCGTGTGGCAGGCGAACGGCACTGTGCTGTCGCCGGACCGGCCGGTGACGCTGAAGTGGGACAACGGCCAGGGACTGCGCTTCGAGCGCACCTACGAGATCGACGAGCACTATATGTTCACGGTCGCGCAGCGGGTCGTGAACAGCTCGGATGTCGCCGTATCGCTGGCACCGTACGGTCTGATCTCGCGCACGGGGACGCCGCCGGTTCTTGGATTTTATATTCTGCATGAGGGTCTGTTGGGGGTCTTCGATGACACCCTCCAGGAGATCGACTATAGCGATCTAAAGGACGACCGCCAGATCGCACAGCAGACTACGGGCGGCTGGCTGGGCATTACCGACAAGTACTGGCTGGTTGCCCTGGTTCCCGATCAGGAAAAGACGGTCGACACCCGCTTCCTCTATGACGCATCGAGTGGCGCCGACAAGTACCAGACGGATTTCCTTTACGAGGCCTTGAAAGTGCCGGCGGGCGGCACCGCCGAGGCAACGAGCCACCTGTTCGCGGGTGCCAAGGTTGTCACAGGTCTCGACGATTACAGCGACCGACTGGGCATCGCCCGCTTTGACCTGTCGGTCGATTTCGGCTGGTTCTATTTCCTCACCAAGCCACTGTTCTATGCCCTGCACTATATCACCGGGCTGGTCGGCAACTTCGGCGTCGCCATTCTGATCCTGACCGTGGGCGTGAAGCTGCTGTTCTTCCCACTGGCCAATAAATCCTATGCGTCCATGGCGAAGATGCGCAAGTTGCAGCCGCAGATGATCGAGTTGCGCGAGCGCTTCAAGGAGGACAAGCAGCGGCTCAATCAAGAAATGGCCGCGCTCTACAAGAAGGAGGGCGCCAACCCGGTATCTGGCTGCCTGCCCATCGTCGTTCAGATTCCGGTGTTCTTTGCACTCTACAAAGTCATGTTCGTAACCATCGAAATGCGCCATGCGCCATTCTTCGGTTGGATTCAGGACCTGTCGGCGCCCGATCCGACATCGATTCTCAACGGCTTCGGCTTGTTACCCTGGATGGTGCCGAGCCTTGGGCCGCTGGAGATTATCAACATCGGCGTCTGGCCGCTTGCCATGGGCCTGAGCATGTTCTTGCAACAGCGCCTGAACCCACAGCCGCCGGACCCCATTCAAGCCAAGATTTTCATGTTCATGCCGATCATCTTCACCTTCTTGCTGGCGCAGTTCCCGGCCGGCTTGGTGATCTATTGGACCTGGAACAACATGCTCTCGATGGCGCAGCAATACTTTATCATGCGGCGCGTCGGCATGCCCGTGGGCCGCAAGGCCGGAAAAACCTAGTACCCACATTCCCGACGTGGCCGAGATTGCCTGGGGCGGCCCTGATGGTTACTATGCTGCCAGAAATCGGGGCTCATCTGGGGAATATCGGCCAAGTTATTTTTGCGAAGGTCAAAATCCGGCAAGGCAGTAGGCGCCACGCACGGAGCACAAACGAACCAGCAAATCAGTTATGCGGCGAAGGTAAAAACAATTCGTGACTTTCGGGTTCCATAGACGTGTCCCAGGTTGCTAAATCTCACTACGAATTTGGCCGGTACACTTCGCAAGAGCGTTGGCAATCCTATTGGCATCAAATTGATGAAGTTCTGAAATTTTCGCCGCAAAATGTTCTCGTAATTGGTGTGGGTGATGCGATAGTCCCAAAATGCCTTGAAGCCTTGGGGTGTCAAGTCACCACATTTGACTTCGACGCGAACTTAGAACCGAACATAACTGGCGATATAACAAATATAGATAAGTATGTTAGCGAAGGTGAATTCGACGTCATTTTATGCAGCCAGGTCCTTGAGCATATTGAATTTGGATTCTTAGCAAGCACTTACGCTAAGTTATATTCNATTGCAAATATTGGTGTTATTATAAGCCTTCCGTATTGTCATCGTTTTCTTTTATCTCTAACTCTGAATGTAGCAAATATCTTCAAGATGAAATNGAGTTATCATTTTCCGCGATTCTGGAAATCGTGGGTGTTCGATGGAGAGCATTACTGGGAAGTCGGACCACGGAATTTGTCATTGAGAAAAATAACCAAAATATTATTGAACGTTTCTCCTGATCTTAGGGTTTTTTCCGTGAAATCGTTTCCATATCACATGTTTTTTGTGGCGAACAAGCCACGGTGAATACGACACGTTTTGGGACTCCTGAATATGGTCTAGCGAGATCGGAGTGTTTCCAAAGGCGTATCGTCTCATAGCGCCAACTACAACTGATGTACGTGCAGTATAGAGGCTAAGAATACCCGCATGAGCGCGCAGGCAGACAGCCCCCAGACCACAATACCGGGGATATTAGCGCCGGAGGCGATAGCCGCCGGCCGGCTGCTATTTGCGCGTGAATGCACGTTCCTGACGGCGGCGGCGAAAGAAGAACAACT
>JGI24023J19991_10002862_pt1 | contig 12357 bp, 12 predicted proteins | sample Cruoilmetagenom1_FD_19991 | JGI IMG/M metagenome (IMG submission 19991)
GGCTTTTAACCAATTCTTAAATATAGACTGATTTTTAACAGCAATACTACCTCCGGTAATCTGATTTGCACCGCATTCAAAAGCAATTCTTAAATCTTCGTCTGATTTTAGCCCACCTCCAAAATCTACTTTTAGCTTTGTCTTAGAGGCTATTTGTTCTAATATTTTATAATTTACTATATGACTACTTTTTGCTCCGTCAAGATCAACTAAATGCAAATATTCGATACCATGTGCTTCAAAATTCTTTGCAACTTCCAGCGGGTGTTCATTATATATCTTCTTTGTGGCATAATCTCCTTTTGATAAACGTACACATTTACCTTCAATAATGTCTATAGCAGGAATAATTCTCATAATTCATTTAAATATTTAAAGTTTTAAAAAGTTTTCTAATACTTTTGAACCTGCAACGCTACTCTTTTCAGGATGAAATTGAACTCCATAAAAATTTTCTTTTCGTAATGCTGACGAATATTCCAACCCGTAATCACTTACTCCTATCGATTGATCACATAATGGAGCGTAATAGCTGTGCACGGCATACATGTATTCTTCATTGTTTATACCAGAAAATAATTCTGATTTTAATTTAGACACTCTATTCCATCCGATTTGTGGTACTTTCAAATTATTATTGAATTTGGTCACGTCAACATTAAATATCCCAAGTCCTTTAGTATTACCTTCATCAGAATAATTACACATCAGTTGCATACCTAAACAAATACCTAAGACAGGCTGTGACAATGTTGGTATGATGGCATCTAATCCACTTTCAATCAATTTTTTCATGGCGCTCCCAGCTTCACCCACTCCCGGAAAAATTACTTTATCAGCGCCTTGAATTTCTTCTATATTATGACTTAAGATTGCTTCATAACCTAAGCGCTGTATTGCAAACTGGATACTTTTAATGTTCCCGGCACCGTAATCTATTATTACTAACTTCATTATAACATCCCTTTTGTTGATGGCAAGATCATCTTATCTGCGTCTCGTTTAACTGCAACTTTAATAGCCTTGGCAAAAGCTTTAAATATGGCCTCAATTTTATGATGTTCGTTATCTCCTTCAGCTTTTATATTTAAATTGCATTTAGCTCCATCGGTAAATGATTTGAAAAAATGATAAAACATCTCTGTTGGCATTTTCCCAATCATTTCTCGCTTGAATTCCGTTTCCCAGACTAACCAATTTCTTCCTCCAAAATCAATTGCTACCTGTGCTAAACAATCATCCATAGGTAAACAAAACCCGTATCTTTCAATCCCCAATTTATCAGATAATGAGTTAGCAAACACCTCGCCAAGTGCAATAGCAGTATCCTCAATAGTATGATGTTCATCTACTTCTAAATCGCCTTTTACTTTTAGGTTTAAATCCATTTGACCATGACGTGCAATTTGGTCTAACATATGATCGAAAAATGAAATACCAGTATCAATATTACTTTTACCGGTTCCGTCTAGATTTAACTCAATTATAATATCAGTCTCATTAGTTTTTCTTTTAATTTCAGCGGTTCTCAATGTTAATTTCAAAAATTCATAGATTTTCATCCAATCATTTGTTTCTAAAACTATATAATCGTCTAGATCATTTCGTTTTACGGTTATTTCATCTGTCCCTAAATTCGTATTATCATTAATAAATATCCCTTTAGCTCCTAGATTCTTAGCTAATTCTATATCAGTCAAACGATCACCAATTACTATAGAATTTTCTAAGTCATAAGCTTCAGTATAATAGTTACCAAGCAAACCCGTATTTGGTTTTCTAGTCGGGGCATTGTCTTTCGCAAAGGTTCTATCAATGTACTGCTCTTTAAACACCACTCCTTCGTTCTCAAAAGTTTTAATAATAAAATTATGTATCGGCCAAAAGGTATTTTCTGGAAAAGCTTCAGTTCCTAATCCATCCTGATTAGTAACCAGAACAATTTCATACTCTAATTCTTTTGCAATTTTAGCTAACCATTGAAATACTTTCGGATAGAAAACTAATTTTTCAAAAGAATCAATTTGCTCGTCGGCAGTTTCTTTAATGATTGTTCCGTCTCTGTCTATAAAAAGGACCTTTTTCATAATAATTCTATATATTAACCCTTCGACTGCGCTCAGGGGGACATTTTTGTGTTTTTTTAAATTTATAATTCGTTTAATGTGTTTATTAATTTCTCATTCTCTTCTTTTGTTCCTACGGTAATCCGTAAACAATTCTTTAGTAAAGCTTGCGTCGTTCTATTTCTAAGCACTATTCCTTTTTCTATTAATTGTTGATACCGGTTATTGGCATCATCAACTTTTATTAATATAAAATTAGCATCTGATGGATATATTTTTTTAATAAAACTTACTTGAAGTAATTCTTTAAGTAATCTTTCTTTTTCATTTAAAATTGAACTTATTTCATTTTTAATTTCTTCGATCATTACTACTTTTTCCAACGCTTTTTGTTGTGTTAATTCATTGATATTATAAGGCAATTTAATTTTATTGAGTACCGCAATTATTTCTTTTGACGCATAACAAATGCCCAGGCGAATTCCAGCTAATCCATAGGCTTTCGAAAGCGTTTGAGTTATTATTAAATTTGAAAATTCATCGAGTTTAGAAATCCAACTTTCTTTTCTTGAAAAATCAATATAAGCTTCATCGATTACAACCAATCCATTAAATGAATTGAGTAATCTTGTAATGTCTTCTATATCAATCGTATTTCCTGTCGGATTATTCGGCGAACAAATAAATATTAGCTTCGAATTAGCATCTGTTCTAGCTAAAATTCCATCAACATCAGGCTGAAAATTGTCACCCAATACTACTTTTCTATTTTCAATATTGTTAGTATTAGCCAACACATCATAGATACCAAAAGTTGGTGGTAATGTAATTACGTTGTCTCTTGATGGTTCACAAAAAACTCTAAAGATCAAGTCTAACACTTCATCACTACCATTGCCCAATAATATATTTTCTGTTTGTACACTTTTTTGTTGTGCTAATACTTCCTTTAAACTTAACTGTTGTGGATCGGGGTATCGATTCAAACCATTCTCAAAAGGGTTCTCATTGGCGTCTAAGAAAACCAAATCAGCAGCCTTTGAAGTAAATTCTGATCGTGCAGATGCATAAGGCTTCATTTGTTTGATATTTTCTCTTATGAGCTTATTAATATTGAATGTATTTGTTTTCATTTATTGTTTGTCAGTGTTTTATTTATAAGATTCCTACCTCCGTAGGAATGACATTGCTATTCATGAAATTCTGAAATAAGTTTAGAATGACTGCATCATTTTAAACTATTTAATCTTAAAGTTACAGCATTTTTATGCGCCTGCAAGCCTTCTGTTTCTGCCATAATTTCTATAGTTTTACCGATATTTTGAATTCCTTCTTTACTAATTTTTTGAAAGGTCATACTTTTCATAAAACTATCTAAATTCACTCCACTATACTGCTTTGCATATCCGTTAGTTGGCAATGTATGATTGGTTCCTGAAGCATAATCACCTGCGCTTTCCGGTGTATAATTTCCGATAAAAACAGAACCTGCATTTTGAATACCATTTACATAGAAGCCCTCATTTTTTGTACAAATAATAAAATGTTCTGGGGCATATTTATTGATCAATGCTAGTGCAATGGTATCATCATCTACACAAATTAACTTTGAATTATCAATAGCTTTTTCAGCAATTGCCTTACGTGGTAATACATCAAGTTGTTCTTGCAATTCTTTAGAAACACTTTCTATTAGTTGTTTAGATGTTGAAACCAACAGCACCTGGCTATCCACTCCATGTTCTGCTTGGCTTAGTAAATCAGATGCAACAAAAGAAGCATTTGCAGAATCATCAGCTACAACCAATAATTCAGACGGACCGGCAGGCATATCTATTGCGACCCCAAATTTAGTCGCCAACTGCTTTGCAACTGTTACAAATTGATTTCCCGGCCCAAAAATCTTATATACTTTCGGAATGGTTTCAGTACCGAAAGTCATAGCGGCAATTGCTTGTATACCTCCTACTCTAAAAATTTTATTGATACCACAAAGCTGTGCTGTATATAAAATTGCGGGATGAATTTTACCTTTCGCATTAGGTGGTGAGCATAATATAATTTCTGAGCAACCTGCGATAATTGCAGGGATAGCCAACATTAAAACTGTCGAAAATAAAGGTGCCGTTCCTCCCGGAATATAGATGCCCACTTTTTGAATAGGTCGTTTTTCTTGCCAACATTGTACACCTTCAGTCGTTTCTATTTGTATTTTTTCTGAAACCTGTGCCACATGAAATTTTTCGATATTAGATTTTGCAATTGCGATTGCATCTTTTAATTCTGATGAAACTAATTTTTCTGACTTCTGTATTTCATCTAATGTAACTGATATATTCTTCAATTGAATATTATCAAAAAGATTGGTGTATTTTTCAACCGCAACATCACCTTTTATTTTAACCTCTTTAAAAATTTCATTTACGGTTACTTCAATATCTTCAACGGTAACAGTTGGTCTTTTCACTAATGCTGACCATGTTTCTTTACTAGGATTGTATATTTTATTCATAATTAGTAGTTAATCAAATTTACCCTTCGACTGTACTCAGGTGACATTTTCTATCTTAAAGCACCATTTTTTCTATTGGACAAACTAATATCCCTTCGGCTCCTAAATCTTTTAGCTCATCAATTATTTCCCAAAATTTATCTTTACGGATAACAGTGTGTATGGAACTCCATCCTTCTTCAGCTAAAGGCAATATGGTTGGACTTCGCATTCCGGGAAGCAATTTGATAAAAGCATTAATGTTGGCGTTTGGTGCGTTAAATAAAACATATTTTGAATCTCTCGCTCTTAATACCGATTTTATCCTGAATTGTAATCTGTTTAGCAATTCTTTTTTAGAATCCGATAAGTTTGGTGCAACGGTCAATACAGCTTCACTTTTAAATAGCACTTCTACTTCTTTTAAATTGTTTTTAAACAAGGTGCTTCCACTGGAAACAATATCACAAATGGCATCGGCTAAACCGATATTAGGAGCAATTTCTACCGATCCGTTTATCACNTGNAATTCTGTTTCTATCCCTTTCTTTTTTAAAAATTGATTGATGGTATTNGGATAAGAAGTAGCTACTCTCTTTCCTTGTAAATCGTTTAAAGAATTGTAATTATCGTTTTTAGGAACGGCAATTGACACTCGACATTTAGAAAATCCTAATTTTTCAATTATTGTAAGATCTTGTCCTTTTTCAAGTAAAACATTCTCCCCAATAATGGCAATATCAACAACTCCATCCTTTAAATATTGAGGAATGTCTCCATTTCTTAAATACAAAATCTCCAACGGGAAGTTTCTGGCTGCTGCTTTTAACTGATCTTTGCCATTATCTATAGAAATTCCGCAGTCTTTAAGAATTTTTAATGAATCTTCATTGAGACGTCCCGATTTTTGAATGGCAATTTTTAATTTACTCATTTTTTGTTTCTTGAGTTTGAGTAAATCGAACGGCAGTTTTATAAAACAAAAAACCCGATTGATCTACTCAAACGGGTTTAAAATATATGTTGTTTTTATTCAATACATTTTCAGTTCGCTTGAGGGCAAATATGAAAATGGCGATGATGAAATTGAATAAAATTCATTGTTGTTTTTATTGTTCAACAAATATTTCAAATAATTTTTTAATTATCCTAATTATTTTTAATCTTTTAACTTATTCATTTCTAAATGTTCACTTTGAGCATGTTTATATCCGTATTTCCACCATTTCGTCATTAACTTTCTATTAAATATCAAAGAATTGGTAGTCAATACAGTGGGAGTGTAATATAAATTTAATTTAACGCCACTATGTTTAGCTTGCAATTTTCCTATAGTAACATTATGTCTTTCAACTTGATCAAGCATAAATTCAAAAACACTACTCATAAGCGAAAAAGGATTTTTAGAAGGCAGCCTATTGAATTTCGTTACTTCCGTTTCTAAAATAATAGCATCAACTTCAGTCGCTCCTCTAAGTATCGCTTCTCGAATTGGAACCAAACAACCAAAACCACCATCTGCATATTCATAGCCATCCTTTCGCAATAAACTCATAAAAGGCACATAATTACATGAACCCCAAATCCAGTCGCAAAAATCTAAATAGCTGTGATCTTTAATTGATTTATACTCAACCTGATTCGTTGTTAAATTTGAGACGGTGACAACAACGTCTTTATCAGATGCACGAACTTTATTATAATATTTCTCGGTAATCTTATTTTTAATAAATCTTCTAAGATTTTTACTTTCACCAAAGGTTCTTCTTCCATTAAAAAAATTCCAAAATGTATTTAAGTGATTGATACTTACAACCTTTTCACCATGAACAGTTTTTACTATAAAAGGATTGTTACTAAAAATTCTACGCTGATTAACAGACGTATAAAGTATCTTTAATTCAGCTAATCTGCCTAAGGCTAAATGTGTAATTAACAAGCTACCTGTAGAAGTACCTACAAATAGATCATAATCATTTTTTTTCTCTTCAATCAGGTACTGAGCAACACCTCCTGCAAATGCACCTTTACTTCCTCCACCTGATATTACTAATGCCTTCATCTGTTTAAATTTATTGATTTCATCCGTCAGATGGAATTTTTGATGCCTAAAATAATCATTTCTTTGTTTATTTAATGATTATTCCAGTCATGTCGATTTCATTAATTTTTATATAAATTAAAGATTTAACTGCTCTTGTCTTAAAAAAAATTACTTTTGATAAATTTATAACTTTTGTGATGAACTTAAAACTTATTATACTCTTATTTTTTTGCACTTTTACGACATTTTCACAGCAAAGAAATTACGATAGTATAACAATTGAAGAAATTAAAATTGACAGTGCAAGTATTCGTGCTATTCACGTTTTAAAAGATGCTAGTTTGATCTTTGCTTCTTCCAATGGATTAATTGGTTCAGTAAGTCCTATTAGCAATGAATTAAAAATTCAAAAAATAGTCTATGATACAATAGTTCCTCATTTCAGATCTATTACATCAAACGGGAAATGTACATATGCTTTAAGTGTTGAAAATCCGGCTTTACTCTACAAATATTGCAATGATAATTTAAACATTGTTTATAAAGAAGAACATCCCAATGTTTTTTATGACGCAATGGCATTTTTTGATGAGCAAAACGGAATTGCTATGGGCGATCCTACTGAAGATTGTTTATCTGTCATTATCACTCGTGATGGAGGAAATTCTTGGAAAAAATTATCTTGTGAAGTTTTACCCAAAACTGAAGATGGTGAAGCTGCCTTTGCAGCAAGCAATGGAAATATAGCTATTTCTGGAACAAATGCTTGGTTGGTTACAGGCGGTAAAAGAGCTAGAGTATTTCATACTCCAGATATGGGTTTTACATGGAAAGTTTACAATACTCCAATTGTAGAAGGTGGTCAAATGACAGGAATTTTTAGTGTTGACTTTTATGATTCAAAAAACGGAATTATATTTGGAGGCGATTGGAGTAAAAAAGATAAAAATACTGCTAACAAAGCTATTACGAATGATGATGGAAAAACATGGAAATTAATAGCTGATGGAGAAGGACCGGGTTATAAAAGTTGTGTACAGTATGTGCCTAACACCAATGGGAAAGAGATATTTGCTGTGGGTTTTACGGGGATTTCTTTTTCTAATGATGGTGGCCATTCTTGGAAAAAAGTAAGTAGCGAGGCCTATTATACCATTAGATTTGTAAATAAAAATGTTGCTTGGTTGGCTGGGAATAATAAGGTTGGGAAGTTGATTTTGGAATAAACTAGGATGATAAAAGGTAATTATAATGTCACATCGAGCGCAGTCGAGATGCGAAACCTAAACAATCAAAAAAAAAGGAAACGAATTCATGAGAAAATTAATATTACTATTACTAACAATCAGCTTTTTAAGCTGTCAGAAAAACGACTTAAAATCGGAATTTAATTGTGAAACTTCAACCTCTTTTACTGATACAAAAGAAGTAAGAGATATTATGAAAAAATTTAAAATAAAATTTCCCAAAAGTTGGAAAACACAGCTGTATTATGATGAATTTCAATCAGAAATTTATAGTGCAGATACTACAAAAAGTTTAACAGAAACCTATATCCTAGATATTTCTTGGCATCAAGGTGAACTAAATTTGGATAAGTCATTTGACCAAAATGTGAAGGATACTTTGGCTATTAAGGAAAAATTAAGTCCGGTGAAAACCAAATTTATAAAGTTCAAAGAAAAACCTTCTTATTTTAATTTATCAAAGGGTAAAAACGGAAATCATACATATCATTTTTTACAAGTTTACGTAAAAACAGAAGTTGATGAATATTTTACTTTTACCACCAAAGTATATGGAGATGAAAATGTTGATGGTCGCCTTTGTGAAGCAATACAGCTGTCAGATGAAATTGTCTTTATTCAATAAGTTATAGGATTCTTATAGTTATAAATAATCAGCATGCAATTAGGAAAAACAAATCAGCTTAAAGTTTCAAAGTTAACAGAGCAAGGCTATTTATTGGAAGATGAAGAAAGTAAAGACATATTATTACCTAATAATGATGTTACAAATAAACTTGAAATTGCCGATACAATTGAAGTATTTGTTTATAAAGACAGTAATGACCGCCTTACCGCAACAACCCTTAAACCAACTATCCAATTGGAGCAATTTGCATATTTGCAGGTAAAAGATGTAAACAAGACAGGTGCTTTTATGGATTGGGGTATTTCTAAAGATCTATTGGTGCCATATGCTGAACAAACAGTTAAAATGTCTAAAGGTGAATGGCATCTAGTTTTTATGTTATTAGATGAAGAAACCAATAGACTGATAGGTTCATGTAAGGAAAATGAGTTCGTGTTTTTTGATGAGATCGATATAAAGGAAGGCGACGAAGTAGATTTATTGCTTTATAGTAGAACTGATTTAGGTTTTAACGCCATTGTAAATAATTTGTATAAAGGACTGATCTTTAATTCAAATATTCATAAAGATATTAAAAGCGGTGATCGGATCAAAGGCTATGTTAAACTGGTGCGTGATGATGGGAAAATTGACCTATTACTAGAACCATTGGGTTATAAAAAAAGTATTGATACTACTACCGAAACCATTCTCCACAAATTAAAAGAAAATGATGGTTGTATTTTTTTAACTGACAAAAGTACGCCTGAAGAAATAAAACAACAATTTGGTTTGAGTAAAAAAGCATTTAAACGTGGTTTAGGAAGTTTATACAAGCAAAAAAGTATAACCATTTTAGAGGATTGTATTAAGCTGGTTTAGTATAACGTTATGACTCCGAGAATTGAAATCATTAATGAAAAGAAGTTTATTGGTAAAGAACTCACGATGTCCTTAGCTGATGATAAAACTTTTAAATTATTTAGTGATTTTATGCCAAGGAGAAAAGAAATATTAAATGTTGTGAGTACTGATATTTTTGACTTACAAGTTTATCCATCACACTACTATTCAAACTTTAACCCAACTAATATTTTTACAAAATGGGCATTGCTTGAAGTATCAGATTTCGTTAATATTCCAAATAATATGAAGTCTTTTATTCTTAAAAGCGGACTATATGCTGTTTTTGATTATAAAGGGTTAAGTACTGATAAGCGTGTATTCAACTATATTTATGAGACTTGGTTACCAAATTCATGCTACTTTGTTGATACCAGACCTCATTTTGAGATCTTGGGTGAAAAATATAAAAATAATGACCCAAATTCAGAAGAAGAAATATGGATTCCAGTCAAACTTAAATCATAATATAGTAGTTATCCGAATTTTCATTGCCAATTTTATGTCGATTCCTTACTTTTGAACAAAACATTTTTTATGCAACATATAACCGACCGATTTATAAAATATATTACAATTGATACACAATCAGACCCGAATAATCCTGCTTTCCCAAGTACAGAAAAACAATGGGATCTGGCCAAAATTTTAGTGGAGGACCTAAAAAAAATTGGTATGCAAGATGTTTCATTAGATGACAATTGCTATATCATGGCAACACTGCCAAGCAACGTTGATCACAAAGTTCCAACCATTGGATTTATTTCTCATATTGATACAAGTCCTGATTATACCGGTACCAATGTAAATCCACAAATTCACCCCAATTATGATGGTAAAGATATAGTCTTAAATGAAGCTGAGAACATAGTACTTTCACCCGATTATTTTGAAGATCTTTTACTTTATAAAGGGCAAACATTAATCACTACCGATGGCAATACACTACTTGGTGCAGACGATAAAGCCGGTATAACGGAAATTATGACAGCTATGGAGTTTTTAATTCAGCATCCTGAAATAAAACATGGTGAGATTAAAGTTGCTTTTACTCCTGATGAAGAAGTTGGTAAAGGGGCTCATCTATTTGATGTTAAAAAATTTGGAGCCGATTGGGCTTATACAATGGATGGTAGCCAGATTGGTGAATTAGAATATGAAAATTTTAACGCTGCCGGTGCCAAAGTCACTGTTAACGGAAAAATTGTACATCCCGGTTATGCCAAAGGGAAAATGATAAATTCAATGCTGATTGCTAATGAATTTATTGCAGCTTTACCCAACAATGAAATTCCACAAGAAACTGAAGGTTACGAAGGGTTTTACCATTTATATGGTATGAAGGGCGAAGTTGAGAAAACTGAGTTGCAATATATCATTCGCGATCATGATATGAAATTATTTGAACAACGTAAAATTGATTTTAAAAATGCAGCTGATACTATTAATAAGAAGTTAGGAAACGATTCAATAGTTGTAGAAATAAAAGATCAATATTATAATATGCGCGAAAAGGTTGAGCCCGTAATGCATATTGTTGATATAGCTGAAGAGGCAATGAAAGATTTGGGTATCAAACCATTAATTAAAGCTATTCGGGGAGGAACAGATGGTTCTCAATTATCATATAAAGGACTACCCTGCCCTAATATTTTTGCCGGTGGACATAATTTTCATGGGCGATATGAGTACGTTCCTGTAGAATCTATGGAAAAAGCTGTGGAAGTAATTGTAAAAATTGCTGAAAAGACTGCTTTAAAGTATCAGTAAAAAAATGGAGTCTGTTTGAGTAAAAGGCAGAGATGGATTGTATCGAGATGTTTTATTAAATTGCTCATATGAAAATTTACTATGTATATATTTTATATTGCTCTGATAAAACTTACTATACAGGTATTACATCAAATTTAACTCAAAGATTTGTAGATCATCAAAGAGGAATGAATAAAAATAGCTATACGTATTCTAGAAGACCTCTTAAAATTGTGTTTTTCTGTGAATTTACTGATGTTAACTTGGCTATATTATCAGAAAAACAAATTAAGAAATGGTCAAGAGTTAAAAAGAAGGCTTTGATAAATAATCAATATGAAAAGCTACCTAATCTTGCTAAAAAGAAATTTAAGTAATGTATGTTCTCGATACACCTCCTTACAGTCGGCACTCGAACTGACATCGAAGGTTACATTGTCACTTCGAGTGATTTTTCAAAATGTAATGGAGAAAAATAGTATCGAGAAGCATTTGTAATTGAAAAGCTCTAAACAATACTCCTAAAGTCTTATCACTAGAAGTGACAATGGTTCTCTAGTTTAAATTCATTGTATCGGGAACAGTTTATAACAATTCTCATCATTTTGTGATTATTTTATACAAACCTTTTCAGATTAAAACGGGTTACCTATTTTTACTGTCTAATAATTTTTGAATGAACAGAGAACTCTTATTATCATTGGTTAAAAAATATGACAGTCCATTATACGTGTATGATGCTGATAAAATTGAAGCGCAATATAAGCGTATGATCAATGCTTTTTCTGGTGTAAAAAACCTTAAAATAAATTATGCCGTAAAAGCATTATCTAATGTCAATATATTAAAATTGTTCAACTCTCTAAATTCAGGATTGGATACCGTTTCTGTTCAAGAGGTACAATTAGGCTTAAAGGCAGGTTTTGATCCTCAGGATATAATTTTTACACCCAATGGAGTCTCAATTGAAGAAATAGAACAAGCAATGGAACTAGGTGTTCAAATAAATATTGACAACCTTTCTATCCTAGAGCAATTCGGACAAAAATACCCGAATGTACCCGTTTGTGTTCGAATGAATCCGCATATAATGGCAGGTGGTAATAGCAAAATATCAGTAGGTCATATAGATTCTAAATTCGGCATTTCAATTCATCAATTACCGCATATACATCGTGTTGTTGAAAATACTGGTATGTTAATCACGGGTATTCATATGCATACGGGTTCTGATATTTATGATGTGG
>JGI24023J19991_10002864_pt1 | contig 12349 bp, 14 predicted proteins | sample Cruoilmetagenom1_FD_19991 | JGI IMG/M metagenome (IMG submission 19991)
ATAGTCTCATCTATAGTTTCACAAAACTCCTCTTCGTATGTTTTAAAGTGATTTGTAGAGGCTATTAAAAGTGCTTTATCTATACCTCCATGATATCTAGCATCTGCTTGCTCATCTCCTTTGATTCCATCTTTAAAGATATGTGCATTTTCACAAGATTCTCTTTTAAGATACCCACTTCGAAATTCTTTCTCTTTTATTTTGTATGATTGTATTTTACCACTAAAAATATACTCTACTTTTACATCATTCATTGTATTGTGATAACCTTATCTTTATTTTTAAAAATTTGTTCAACTTTCTCTTGCCAAATTTTACCAAATAATATCTTATCGTCTTGTGTTGCTGTTTTTTTTAATATTTTTTCCATAAGTTGAGATTGAAGAGAATTTGTATTAATTAAACTTGGATTATAAGTTACCTCAATAGATTTTCCTGTATCTAACCTTTGTAATTTTACACTTGAAGATATAGTATCATTAAATTTCATCAAATCATGTCTTACAAAATTTCCACCAATACCTTTAAAACCAAACTGTTCTGTAGCACCTGTAATTTGTGTAAAAACATTTGCTATCACACCAGCTACACCATCTGCACAATCTTCACTAAATGAGACAAATATCTCTCCTCTTTTGGGTATTTCATCTTTGTACAAAGCTTTCAATCCCTCCATTACCATCAAATAAGCTCCAGAAACTGTTGGACAACTATGACCAGCACTTTTAACAATATCTAAATAGCTAAACTCAACAATTCCACCTTCAAATGTTCCTAAAAAGTCAGATAATTCATCTTTTAGTATTATATTCTCAATTTCATCAAAAAAAGTTGGATAATTCATCTATGTTCCTTTATAATATCATATTGTAATAATTGTACATTAAAACAAATATCAATACATTGACCTAAATCAAGGTAAAAATAGCAATTATAAGATAAAATATAATCATGACAAATATGATGGAAACTATTAAAAAAATTAATCTTTTTGCACATTTAGATGATGATACTTTAGAAAAACTAGCTTCTATATCACACTTATCTAAGTTTGATAAAGATGCTATTTTATATTATGAATCAGATTCAATGGATAAAATTTTTTTTTTAATTAGTGGATTAATAAAAGTATATAAAATAGATAAATATGATAATGAAATATTTTTATATTATATTTATCCAAATAGTATGATATCAGAGTTGTCTAATTTGAACAATAATCAAATTAGATGTTTTTCAAATACAGAATTTATAGAAGATAGTCTTATGCTTTCAATAGATTTTAAAAAATTTAAAGAATTATTCTTATTTGAAAATAAATTTGTATTAAAATTTATAGAAGAACTTATCTATAAAAATCAACAATTACAATGTATTGTTAATAGAGAATTAGTATTTGATGCTACTTCAAAAGTAGCTTTTATGCTTAGCAATGATTTAGAAATGTTTAACCACCTCAAAAGAAATCAAGTTGCTTTAATGTTACATATACAACCAGAAACACTCTCTCGAGTCTTAAAAAGACTTGTAAGAAATAAAACAATAAATATAGACAAAGGTATTATAATTATTGAAAATATTGAAGAATTACAAAGTATCTACCTAGGAGTATAACAATGAAAAATATTAGTGTAAGTCAGAAAATAAAAGTACTAGCTTCTCTTTTAATATTGACTATTTTTACAGTTATAAGTATCACTATATATCTAAATCAAAAAAATATAAAAGACGCCACAATAGTAAATATAGCAGGTAAACAAAGAATGTTAACACAAAAAATTACAAAAAACATTTTTTATTTTTATCAATATAAAACAGATGATTTTTCAGAACTTGATAATGCAATCTCTGAATTTAACTATGGACTTAAAACTTTAAAAGATGGAAATAAGCTTTTAGGTATTTCCCATGCACCAACTCAAGATATTAATAATCAACTATCAAAAGTAATCATTCTTTGGGATAGTTTTGAAAAAAATACAAATAATTTTAAAACAGCTTTAATCAAAAATGATATTAACCAGTTAAACTCAATTTTACAATATATTTATACATCCAACAATAAATTACTCGAAGAGGTAGATACAGTAGTAACACTATATACAAAACATATAGAGCACAAAACAAATTTTATAAAAAACTTTCAATATGTTTCATTTTCTTTACTATTTATATTTACTCTCTATGCTTTAATTCAATTACGACAAATAGAAGCTCATGCTAGAGAATTTATCGCAAAATCTAGAAAAATCGGTTCAAATAATTTAGAGAATATTGAACTATTGGATATGAATGGTGAAACAGAATTTGTAGAGATGGCTGGTAATTTCAACTGTTTTATAAACAAAGTTTCAAGTGCTATGGATTATTCACAAACTGCACTAGAACAATCAAAATTAGCATCACAAAAACTAGAAAGTCTTACTGATGAATTTAGTAATATCATTAGTGAACTAGAAAATAGACCAGAGATAGAAAAACAACTAGATAAAAGTGAAGATATCGTTATAGAATCAACTGAAGATTTAATGAAATCTACAAAAAAATTACAAAATTTAAAAGATGAACTTGATAAATTATTAAATACTTGTAAAGCGAATATATAGCCAAATTCTAGCTATATATCACTCTTCGTATATTCTCTTTATCAATATTTCTATAGTTATCATACAGCTTTTGGAACTTTGATTTATCTTCAAAAGAGATAGGAACTCTTATAGATTTATACTCTATAAGCTTATCATCTTTATACACCCCACTAATTGTAGCATGAACCCAATAATATCCAGTATCTTTACGCAAGTTTTTTACTACACCTTTCCATTGTTGCTGATTTTGAAGTTTATTCCACATATCTTTAAAAGCTCTTTTAGGCATATCTGGGTGTCTTACACAATTGTGAGATTGCCCAATTAATTCCTCCACACTGTATCCAGATATTTGAGCAAAGGTTTCATTGGCATAAGTTATTACACCTTTTAAATCTGTCCTAGAGATGATAAGTTCATCTTGTGGAACGATTGTTTCTATTAAAAATTCACTTTGATTATATTCCATAATTATCTCCATTTATACTATTAATCTACTAATCTACTTTATCAAAATCTGCAGCAAATCCTTCTAAATTTTTTTTCTTTAGATCTCCTCTATAGATAACTTTATTTATATCTAGATTATCATCATTCAACATTTTAGGAACTGCATCTGCATTATCTAAGACTTCCATATGGCTATTAAGCTCATCTTCACTATATGCCATTTGCATATCAGCCGCTACTACATGAGGTATAACTTCTATAACTCTTAGTTTTTCTAATTCTTCTTTTACACCCTCACCTTCAATAGTGATGATAATTCTTCCTTTCTCATCATGCATATGATAATCACATACTTCACATTGCTTTAAACTCTCAACAACCTCATCTAAATATTTTGGTACTGTTTGTACTACTATGCTTGAAATATTCATTCTTAACTCCTTAGTTTAATTTATAATAATTTATTATTTGGCTATCACTACTTACAAATAGCTCTTTCTCATTTATAAATAGTATTTGTGTAAGTGTTGCTTCTTGGGCACTTAAATTATATAAATATTTTTGTGTCTTTATATCAAATACTAAAACCTCATTTTGTTCATTGTATGCAATTGCTCCTAATTTTGCTTTCGGACTTAAAGCACAGGCATACAATAAAAAATCAAAATCTAAGCTATATGATGAAAAGCTGTCATACACTACAGCTTTTCTATCTTGACCAGCTGTCAAAATCAAATCTTTTTTAAAGTCAAGCTGATACACTTTATCAAGATTTAAAGCTTTTGGTTCTTTTATAAACTGCCCATTATTTACATTCAAAACTCTCACTCTTCCACTTTCATCCGTTGTAGCGAAACTTTTTTTATCATCACTTACCATAAAATGTGAAAATGATGAATGACTCACTTGGATAAGATAAAGTTGTTTTTTATTTTTTATATCATAAAGTCCTATTTGATTGCTTAATAATCCAAATAAAATTAAATCTGAGGAGATAAAACTCGCTTTTTGAATAAACATTTTTTTATCAATACCAATCATCTTCTCTAACTTTTCATTTTCATAAGTAAAAATATTTCTGTACCCTTTCATCCCTTGTGAAACTATTAATATTTTATCTTTAATAACATCTATAGAGTATATTTTTGATGGTATTGTATCTCCTATAAAATCTTTTATATTAGGTAGTTTAATAGTTTGTACTTTTTCATTTGTTGTAGTACTAAAAACTTCAACCGTTCCATTATCGGTTCCTGCATAAAGTTTTCCATCTTGAAAAACCATACTTTGAACAGTCCCTGTAGCTTTAAATATTTTTGTTGGTGTCAAATTTTGTAAAGCAAAAAGATTTACAGTTAATAATAGTATTAATAATTTNTTAGCCATTTGGGTTAAATCCACTTTGATCTTGATTTTCTTCATTTATTTTATTTATCTCATCTTGATACTCTTTTTGAAGATCTGCCATTTTGTCATTTAAGTCTTGATAGTTTTTGGGTGATAGTGTTTTTGATTTAGTCCATATCACTTCTATATCAGCGGCATATTTACTCCCAAGTTCTTCAATATTCTTTTTATACTCATCAAGATTTTTACATATTACTGTTGTTTCTTCTAACGTATCTGTTAGTTCAATGAACCAATTACCAAAACTATCTTCATCTACATACGATATAAATTTAACTGCCATTTTTTTCATCCTTTATAATTATAGCTTGTGTGGGACATACACTCACGCAAAAACCACATGAGGTACACTTATCAGAAATTATACTAGGTTTAAATATCCCTAAAAATTCTATTGCATCATCCAAACAAGGGTCTTTACAAGAAAAACACATTGTCCCATGCCAACTCATACATTTTAATATGTCTATCTCTATAGTTTGTTGTATATTTTTTTTATATTCAACTTTTAAAACTTCACTTGGACACGCTATTGCACAAGCATCACAATATGTACATCCACCAAAACTAAAATCTAATCTTGGTGTTTTATCTTCTTGTATTACAATAATTTTCTCTTCACAAAAAGTGCTACAAATACCATCGCATTCTACACACTCTTTAAGAAAAGAATCAACATTATCAAAGTATGGTGGTCTTACCACTAACTCTTTTTTCTCTTTAGACTTAGAAGAAAAAAGAGAACCAAAAAGTTCTCTTCTATCCATTATTATTCACCAAGTATTGTATCTAAACCTTCTGTAAGTTTAGAACCACTCCAGCTTGATTTTGAAGCTCCATCTTTACTTGTAAAGTCTGGACTAAATGTGTTCCCAACTAATTGCCCCTCACTCTGCGGTGCATGACATTGACTACAATTAAATCTCGCATTTACTAATGTATCTTTTTGCTTTATAGCAATCTCATTTTTCATATTATCTACACTTTTTTCAAATTTAGCTCCATCAAATTTATGATGTGGTCTAAAATCTGTAAAGTGTGATTTTGGAATTGGTGTTGCATTCATCCCCACAGCAATTTCTGGCATGTGACATCCTACACATTGGTTATTATCAATTGTAATTGGTAACATACCTTCTGTGTCATGTGGTATCATAGGTGGTGCATCTTGAAATGCTCTTGTAATTGTTTTACCACTTCCAGCATACTCTTTACTATAATTTGTAGTATCAGGTTTTACTATTTCTTCACTATAAAGATCAACTTTTCTCAATCCCAAAGATTCTTCACTCACTAATTTAGTTGGCTTTACCTCTGTAGCTTTTTCTGGTGCATTATTACATCCAGTAAAAAACAATACAGACCCAGCAACCATACTTAGACTAATTTTCATAATTGTTTTCATACTAACTCTCCTTAGTTTTTTGACTTATTAAATCTCTTATTGAGAAATTTAAAGCATCATCATCACAAACTTCTATACATCTTGCACAATTTGTACACTCACCACTTAAAACTTGTTCACTTGATTTTCCAACCATAAACAATACTTGATTTTCAGGGCAAACCTCTTTACACTTCATACATAATGTACACTTTTCCTCTTGGTGTTTCACTCTTATTAAGCTAAAACTTCCAATGATAGAATAAAATCCACCTATTGGACAAATGTGACCACACCAACCATTTTTTAAAACAAAAAGATCAAATAAGAATATCACTAAAATAGCAGCCCATCCAAAACCTAATCCAAAGATAATCCCTCTATGTACCATAGATACAGGAGATACAAATTCAAAAGCTGCTACTCCAAAGCCAACAGATATAATAAGACTAAGTGCTATCACCCAATATCTCATATTTCTATTAGCAGGTTGTTTTTTTTGAATTTGGTTAAATCCAAATTTTCTTCGTAAATAATTTGCACTATCAGTGATAATATTTACAGGACAAATCCAAGAACAAAATGCACGACCACCAATAAGACCGTAAAATAAGACAACCACTAAAGCTCCCACAAAAATATTTGAAGATATCAATGCTCCTGCTGCAAACATTTGTAATACAGCATAAGGATCACTCATAGGGATAGTTCCTAAAATCAATGAAGAACTTAAATTTCCAATTATAAAATCCCATCCAAAAGCATTTGCTCCAAAGTAAAGTGTCATTAAACTAACTTGTGTAACTCTTCTTAAAATTAAATATTTATTTTTAATCATCTAAAAGTCCCTCCATATCGTTTAATGAATCTATAGCTTTTTCACGGCTTATTTCTGTTGTTGTTGTTTGACTTGTTGCATTTTCAAGTCTTTTTTCATCATTTCTATCCCAACCTTTAATATAGTAATCTCCAGCTTTTCCTAAAGCAATTTCTTTAGGTAATACGAATATTGAAGCTTTTTCAGTTACACAAGCATGCTCACACATACCACAACCTGTACAAAAATCACTATCAACAACAGGTTTTAGAAAAGCATGTTTCCCAGTTCTTTTATTTTGTTCATATTCAATTTTTATAGCTACATCCAATAATGGACAAGCTCTATAACAAGCATCACACTGAATACCCCAAAAAGCAATACAATTTTTAGTATCAATAACAGCAATACCCATTTTAGAAATATTAATATCTAACTCTCCATTAGGCTTACTTACTTTTGTAATATCTAATGCCTCCGTAGGACAAATAGGTACACAAGGAATATCTGTACACATATAACAAGGTACTTCCCTCGGTGTAAAATATGGTGTACCAATTGGTTTATTATCCCCAGGTGCCGCTAACTTTAATGTATCAAAAGGGCATGCTTCTACACACATACCACATTTAATACAAGTTTTTAAGAAATCATCCTCTTCTAGTGCTCCCGGTGGTCGCAACATAAGTGAACTTGCAGTAACTTCATCAACATAAGCACTCCATACTAATCCACCTAAAGCTGCTAATCCAGTAGCTCTAGCCATTGTTAAAAAGAATTTTCTTCGTTCTGTCATAGTTTCTTTCATATCTTTACTTTTTGTTTTTTTATAAAGTAACTGTCCTTAAGACTAATTACCTAAAATTTATGCTTGGTAAATTTTTACAGCACACTTTTTGTAGTCAGTTTGTTTTGACTGTGGACAAGTTGCATCAAGACAAACTTTATTTATAAACACTTTTTCATCAAACCATGGTACAAATACAAGCCCTCTTGAAGGTCGATTTCTACCTCTTGTTTCAACTCTTGCTTTTACTTTACCACGTCTTGACTCAACCCAACAAAGACCACCTTGTTTTAATCCTTTTGATTTTGCATCTTCAGGATGCATATAACATAAAGCTTCAGGAACTGCTCTATAAAGCTCTGGAACTCTCATAGTCATAGTACCACTATGCCAGTGTTCGAGTACTCTACCTGTACACAACCATGTATCATACTCTGTATCTGGAACTTCAGGTGGATCCATATATGGTCTTGCGAAAATTTTCGCTTTATTTTTTAAAGATTTTTTAGTTTTATCTTTGATTCCTAGTAAATCACCTTGTGCTAATGCTTTAGCTAAGGTACCATAGAATGCAAACTCAGTATGTCCTGTTTCTTTTCCATATTTTTTAGCATAAGGATCATATTTAGTATTAAATCTCCATTGAGTTTCTTTACCATCTACAACTGGCCATTTAAGACCTCTTACTCTATGATATGTATCAAAATCTGCTAAATCGTGAGCATGACCTCTACCAAAATCTGCATACTCTTCAAATAAATATTTATGAATAAAGAAACCATACCCTTTAAACTCTTTTCCATCTGAACCAATCACACCTCTACTATCACCTGAACACTCACTATTATCATATCCTTTTTGAATAGGATCATTAGCATCAAGTTCGTAACTTCTAGCTCTATCATTTGCAAATAAAATATCATACATAGTTGTATCTTCTGTATATCCCATTTTTTTAGCTTCTGCTATAACATCTGGAAGTTTTTTCTTACCACCTGTACTTAATAATGGTTGTTCACCCCATAAGTCTTTTACAGTAAATCTTTTTGATAACTCAACCCATTGCCAAGTATCACTCATTGAATCACCTATTGGAAGAACTTGTTGTCTCCAATGTTGTGTTCTTCTTTCAGCATTACCATATGCTCCCCATTTTTCATAGATCATAGCTGATGGTAAAATAAGGTCAGATACTTTTGCTGAAATCCCTGGATAACCATCAGATGTTACGATAAAATTATCCATTTGTCGTGCAGCTTTAATCCAATGTTTTGCTGATGCTGTATCTTGATATGGATTACATACATTTACCCAAGCAAATTTCATAGTTCCATCTTCAATATCTCTATGAATTTTCATAATATGTTGATGTCCTTTTGGATTCAATGTACCTTCAGGAACTTTCCACACATTTTCAACTATTTTTCTATGTTTTCCATTTGCTACCATCATATCTGCAGGTAACCTATGACAAAATGTTCCAACTTCTCTAGCAGTACCACACGCTGAAGGTTGACCTGTAAGTGAGAATGCTCCACTTCCTGGTTTTGCTTGTTTGTTCAGTAAAAAGTGAACATTATATGCCAGTGTATTTACCCAAGTACCTCGTGTATGTTGATTCATACCCATAGTCCAGAAACTTACTACTTTTCTACCTTTTTCAACATAAAGTTTTGCTAAAGCTTGAAGTTTTTTCTTAAATTCTTCAATATCTTCATCAGGATTACCTTTAGATATTTTTGCAACATAATCAACTGTATATGGATCTAAGAATTTTTTATACTCTTCAAAAGAGATTTCCCAATGTTTTAAACCAGCTGGTTTATTCTCCATCACATCACCCTCTTTATAACCAAAAGGTTCTAAGGCTGGAGCTTCTGCTGCAGAAACAACTTTTTTCATCTCTTTTGAGATAGTTTCCATCTCTTTGTCTGTATATTTACCATCTTTAATAGATTTTTCATCACTTCTTCTCATCCCATAACCCATATTTACAGGTTGTGAAGCAAAAACCATATGTTTATTTACAAAATCCCAGTCAATTGATTCTGGATAATTATATACAATTTCTCTAGCAATATAGTTCCATAAAGCAAGGTCAGTATTTGGAGTAAAGATTATCTCCATATCAGCTAAATCTGAAGTTCTGTGTCTATAAGTTGAAATATTTACAACTTTAACTCGCCCAGGATCAGATAATTTTCTATCAGTAACACGCGACCATAAAATTGGATGCATCTCTGCCATATTTGAACCCCAAGACACAACTGTATCAGTTAGCTCAATATCATCATAACACCCACTTGGTTCATCAATTCCGAAAGTTTGGTAGAAACCAACAACAGCAGATGCCATACAATGTCTAGCATTTGGATCAATAGCATTTGATCTAAATCCACCTTTCATCATTTTTTGAGCAGCATACCCTTCCATCACTGTATATTGTCCAGAAGCAAATACACCTACCCCTTCAGGACCACTAGCTTTTAGTGCTTTTTTAATATGAACTTCCATCTCATCAAAAGCTCTTTCCCAAGAAATAGGTGCAAATTTTCCATTTTTATCAAATTTTCCATTTGCGTCAACTCTTAATAATGGTGTTTTTAATCTATCCGCACCATACATGATTTTTGCATTGAAGTACCCTTTTATACAATTCAAACCTCTATTAACAGGTGCAGCAGGATCACCTTTAACAGCAACTATTTTACCATTTTTTGTAGCCATCATAATACCACAACCAGTACCACAAAATCTACAAGCAGCCTTATCCCAACGCCAATCAGTTTCAGCTGTATTTGCAGCAGCGCTTAACTCAGTTGGTACATTCATTCCAACAGCAGCAGCAGCTGAAGCAGCAGCTGAACTTTTTAGAAAGTCTCTTCTTGAAAGTGCCATATTTTCTCCTTTTATATGTTTGTCATTAAACATCCAAATTTTATCACTATAAAAAAATAAAATCTTTGACCTACATCAAGGATTTTATCTTTATTTAATATATTGTTATTTGAAATTGGTAAAATAGAAGTTGTTTTAGATTTATATTAAAGTTGAGTTCTGCTTATGGATTCTTTGTATGAATATATTATTTATCATTATGCTATTTGGATATTCTAGAACTGTGTTTTATCTTTTTTAATAATAGTCATAAACAAATATACTAACTCAATAGTGATAAGTAAACATAGTACTGATATAATTAAGCTTAACCATAAAATATATCATATTTACTCTTTTTTATATGGATAAAAGAGATCTTTTAATATTAAAATAAAAGATATCATAAACAAAATATTCATTACCGTATTATTTGGATAATCCAACACCAAATAAGCAACTGGTAAAAATATTACAATTGGATATTTTAAAAAATAGAAGAAAAATATCAAACTACCATAAAGTTTTTTCACAATTTTTATCCACCTGTAAAATAAAACGCTCTACTAGAAACTTCAGAAGTTGTATTTAAATTACTATTTGTATTATGTGACCATTTATTTTTTTCCGGTTTATTTTTTACAACTGTTTTTAAAACTTCTGTTAGTTTTTCATCAGACCTTATAGCACTTTTTATATTTAATGAATCCTCATAATATAAACAAGGAATTAAATCTCCCTCGGCACTAAGACGAATTCTGTTACAACTTTTACAAAAACTATCATCATAAGGTTCAATGATACCAAATACAAAACCACTCTCATCTTTATAAAGTTTTGCAGCAGAATTTTCTTTTGTTTCAACTTCATTCAAAAGATATTTTTTTGATATTTTTTCTAAAATAACTTTACTTGGTAGAGTTTTTAAAACGCTTATTGCATTTTCATTTTCCATATATTCTATAAATCTTATTTGAATACCTTTTTGTTTTGAATATTCATATAAGGATAAAATTTCATGTTCATTGATATCTTTTATCATAACGGTATTTAGTTTTACTAGTATACCCTCATTCAATGCGGCTTCAATTCCACCCATCACTGTACCTAAAGCATCTTTTTTTGTAAGATACCAAAAAGTTTCTCTTTCAATAGAATCTAAAGATATATTGACTCTTTTCAGTCCAGCAGCTTTGAGTTTTTTCACTTGAGATTTTAATAAAAAACCATTTGTTGTAAGAGCTAAATCTATATCATTTTTATAATCATAAATCATCTTTATAAATTTATCTAAATCATCTCTTACAAGTGGTTCTCCACCTGTAATTCTTATCTTTTTAACTCCATTATCAATAGATACTTTAATAAACTTAAACATCTCTTCATAAGAAAGAAGCTGTTCTTTTGGAGTCCATTCAAAAGGTTTTTCAGGCATACAATACTGACATCGAAAATTACATCTTTGTGTAACAGAAACTCTTAAATAATCGACTTTTCTATCAAAGCTATCTACTAACATAATAACACTCCTAGTATTAAAATTGTAGGGTAAATAGAAAAGTATTACTTTGACTTGTGTCAATAAAAGAGATTATTGTATAGTTAGATTAGTTTTGATTATCCCAAATAAGTTGTTTAAATGCTTCCATAGATGGTTTATCCATATCTTTCATCATAGCAACTCGCAAGTTATGTATAATTTCCACATACTCTTTTTTAGGTTTAATAGGATCATCAGTTCTTGAAAGCTCAATAATTTGATGAATTTTTTTATCAAAAGGGGTATTGGTTCTTTCTGCAATCCCATCATACACAGAGATAAAAAGTGTATGATTATCATAGTCCATATTACACTCTCCATCGAAAATTTGAAGTGCTAAAAGTGTACAGTAATGTAACTCTATCTCATCAAATTGATAAGTTTTTGCCCACTCATAAACAGTGGATAAATCATCCATTTTCTTTTTCTTTTACAGCTTTTTCCTCTTTAATATTTTCTAAGATAACCTCAGCATTACCCTCAATGAAATCTTTTGAAA
>JGI24023J19991_10002867_pt1 | contig 12344 bp, 10 predicted proteins | sample Cruoilmetagenom1_FD_19991 | JGI IMG/M metagenome (IMG submission 19991)
CGGAGATGAGCGGTGTCTCATTTGTGGCAGGTAAGAATGGCATTAAAATAGGCACGGTAGGATCGTCTATACCCGGCGTGAAGGTGAAATTGTCGGATGACGGAGAGATCCTTCAGGGAGGCGACTTGGTTTTTGCGGGTTATCACGGAAATCCGGAAGCGACAAAAGACGCTATAAGGGAAGGATGGCTTTACACGGGCGATGTGGGTGAAATTGACGAAGATGGCTATTTGAGGATTTTGGATCGGAAAAAAGATATCATCATCACTGCCGGTGGGAAGAATATTACGCCTTCGGAGATTGAAAATAAACTGAAATTCAGTCCTTTTATCAAAGAGGCGATCGTAATTGGTGATCGAAGGAAATTTTTGAGTTGCCTAATTCAGATCGACTATGAAAACGTTGCCAATTGGGCACAAAACAATCGAATACCCTATACCAATTATAGAAGTCTTGCAATCAATCCTGATGTTTACAAGCATATTCAGGGAATAGTAGAAGACGCAAATCAAAATTTTGCTCGAGTGGAAACCATTAAAAAAATTACAATTTTGGAAAAGGAACTTGATCCGGATGATGAGGAACTCACAGCCACGATGAAAGTAAAGAGATCCATGATTGAGAAAAAGTTCAAGGATATTATTGACAAAATGTATTAGAGGCGGCTTGGAACTTGACCCTGTTCCTCAATTAGGCGATGCGCTAAAATATTAACCCTGATTAACTTTAAAATGCTCGATGGTTTGGGTTTATGGAGGAAATAATATGCATACCGGCATGTTTTTCTTGAAGTTGTTTGTTAGTGGTCTTGCCGTGGGATGTTTGTATGCGCTTATCGCTTTGGGATTTGTGCTCATATTTAAGGCGACAGGTGTTCTCAATATTGCTCAAGGGGAAATTATAATGATTTCCGCTTTCATCTGCTATTTTCTTGTTGTTAAGTTTCACATGCCATTCCTCGTAAGCGTGTTATTGACAATAATCATAGCCGGTCTTTTGGGCATCTTAACTGAACGGCTGATACTTCGACCCATGATGGGTGAACCACTATTCGCTGTGATTATGATTACAATCGGTCTGAGTATCTTCTTGCGAAGCATGGCCGGGATTTCTTTTGGATACAACAATCTTACCTTTCCATCTCCGTTTCCTGATGAAGTGATTAATTTGGGAGGCGTAATTCTTTCATATGCTCAAGTATGGATTATGGTTTCAACGGCGGTACTGATCGGTGTTTTCTTTATATTTTTTAAGTATTCACGCATGGGGCTCGCCATGAGAGGCACGGCCGACGACCAGGATACGGCACTGCTTATGGGCATAAGCGTCAAGCGGATTTTTGCGATAATATGGGGTTTATCTTTTGTTACGGCGGCTATTGCGGGCGTCTTTCTGGGCAATACCATGGTCATAAATATCGCACTCACAAATGTTGCGATTAATGCCTTTCCAGCCATCATTTTAGGTGGGTTGGACAGTATTCCCGGAGCAATCATAGGAGGGCTGGCAATAGGTGTAATCGAAAATATTTCGGGTGGTTATCTGGATCAAGTGATTGGTGGGGGCGTAAAAGATGTGGCGCCTTTTGCTTTTATGTTTCTGGTTTTAATGATTAGACCGTATGGACTATTTGGAAAAAAAGAGATTGAACGGGTATGATATGGCAATAAGAAGCAAAACATACCGAATAAGTTACCAGGAAGATATTAAGCTGTTTAATACTATCTGGATAAAATGCTGGATGGGACTATTCTTTATTTTTCTTGTTGCTTTACCCAGCATCTGCGGTCCTTATGTCGTATATATGATTAATCTTTCATGCGTTGCTATTGTCGCAGCCCTTGGACTGAACATTTTAACCGGTTACGCAGGCCAGATATCCCTGGGGCATGCGGCTTTTGTTGCGGTGGGCGCCTACAGCACCGCCATTTTGTCGAGTCGATTTAATATGCCGTTTTGGATATGTTTGCCTGCTTCAGGCATATTCACCGCGTTGGTTGGCTTGTTAGTAGGCTTCCCTTGTTTGAGGCTGAAGGGGTTTTATCTGGCAATGGCGACCATGGCATTTGGTGTTGTGGTTGAGTATATAATCATTGCCTGGGAAGGATTGACCGGTGGCGTGAGGGGTATTTCGGCTGAAAGCCCAAGTTTGCTGGGGTATCCTTTAGATTCTGATGATCAAATGTATTATTTCCTTCTGGCTTTGACTGTTTTGGCAATTATCGCCGCCGGCAACCTGATGAGGACCAGGACGGGGAGAGCATTGGTGGCGGTTCGTGATCGTGACATCGCCGCAGAGATAATCGGAGTCAACCAGTTAAAATACAAAATTATGGCATTTGTAATTGGCTCTTTCTATGCGGGGGTTGGCGGAGGGATGTATTGTTATTTAATGGGATATGTCCACCCGGAGCATTTTACCTTTCTCCTTTCCGTTGAATATCTTGCAATGATTGTCATCGGTGGCATGGGAACTGTGCTTGGAACTATTTTCGGAGCTGTTTTTATTATTATTGTTCCGGAATTTATTAAATCATTTTCAGAATTGGCAACCATGGTATTTCCCTCAATGGCTGGAAAATATGACCTGGGGTGGAATATCGCCGCTTTTGGCCTTTTAATCATTCTCTTTTTAATATTTGAGCCAAAAGGACTTTTTGGGATCTGGGCCAGAATTAAAATTTGTTTTAAGAATTGGCCGTATACTTACTAGCATCTAATGCTACCTTAGCAATATGGAAGGAGGTGAAAACGATCTGGTTTGGGGAGTGAAGGCTTTTGAACTAATGTTCGGTAATGGAGTATGAATCCCATAAATAAGGAGTTAGGCAAATGACAGCAAAAAGGGTGTGTGCGGTAATCGCGGCTTTATTTATAGTAGGTTTTTTTTCTGTTACGTGTTTAGCCGAGAGAGGTGTAACCAAAGATACAATTAAGCTTGGGATGATAATGGTTAAAACCGGACCGGTTGCCATGTTGGGTCTTCCCTATGGAAATGGTCATGTGGACTATTTCAATTATATTAACGATCATGGTGGTGTAAATGGACGTAAGATCGAACTGATATGGGAAGACGATGAATTTAAGGCGCCAAAATCAGTAGCGGCTTTCAAAAAACTTATTTTCAGGGATAAGGTGCTTACAATCGTAACTACCGGAGGCACAAATCAGACCATTGCCAATTATAAACTTATTAACAAATATAAAACCTGCAATATTCCCAATGCTCATATGCAAGAATTTGTAACCCCCTTCAAACCCTATATCTTTTCAACGGGCGCCACTTATACAACGCAATACGACTGTATTATCGATTATATTTTTAATGATCTTAAGGAGGAAAATCCTCGTATCGGCGTCGTTTATGCTAAAAAGGAGTACGGTGTTGGTGCGCTCAAAGTTATAAGGGAGAGAGTCAAAGCATATGGTAAGGATTTGATTGTTGAACTTGTGATGCCGACGACCGCAGTGGATGCCGGCTCACAGGTGCTGACGCTTCAGGAAAAAAAGGTGGACTATGTTATCACCACTGATGTAGTGCCCCCGATTATAACATTTCTTAAAACTGCACAGAAATATAATTATAAGCCCAAGGCGGTGTTCGGGTTTAATTATTCGACAGACGATCTGATCGTTGCGGCCTGTGGCGAAGCTGCGGCCAACTATATCGGCGTTAATTTCGTTGGCGCCTGGTCTGACAATACTCCTGGAATTAAACTGGCACATGAAATTGCCGAGAAATACAGAGGGGGTAAGCCGGGAATGAAATCCTATTATGTAGAGGGAATCGGCTCGGCATCAATTTTTGTAGAGGCTTTTAAACTGGCGGGTAAGGATCTAACCCCGCAAAGCCTGAAAGCAGCATTTGAAAGCATCAGGGATTTTGATACCGGCGGTATTTTTGCTCCGATAACGTATACGTCCAAAAATCATGCGCCTCCGGGGTTGGTCAAATTTTTTAAAGCGGACGTTCCCAATAAGTGCTTGGTGTCGATTACGGATTGGCGCAGGCCCAGGAAGTTAAAATAAGACAAATGACGCCGGTAAGCGTCGGTCAGGATGCGGAAGGAGGACGGAGGGATAGTGGATTTTCATCTGACCCAAGAACAGGAAAAGATACGGCAAGCAAGCCGTAAGTTTGCACGAGAAAGCATTGCTCCGGGTGCGGACGAGCGGGAACTTACGGGTGAGTATCCTTATGGGGTTCTTGAAAAGATGGGTGATGCGGGCATGATGGGAATTCCCTTTCCCGAAAAATATGGTGGACAGGGTGGCGATTGGGTCGGAATGCACCTGTGCATTGAAGAGGTTTCAAGAGCTGATGCGGCGTTAGGCGCGTTATTGGATGTGAGCACGAGTATTGTGTCGCAGGAAATCTACGCTTTTGGTACGGAAGAACAGAAATTGAACTGGTTGGTTCCTTTGGCAAGAGGGGAGAAGATTGGGGCTTTTGGCATGACGGAGCCGGATGCCGGTTCTGATCCGGCGGCTGTTCAAACAAGAGCGGAATTGAGAGAAGGATATTGGATAATTGATGGATCTAAACAGTTCATTACCAATATTGGACTGAAATCTGCTTCATTGGTGATAGTTATGGCCAAGGTGAGGACAGAGCCGCATGGGAAATTCTCAATCGCAACGATCGTTGTTCCAAAGGATAGCTCTGGATTTAGCCTTGGCCGGAGATATGAAAAAATGAGTTATCATTCTTCTGCAACCCATGAGATCCTTTTTGACAAATGCCAAGTGCCCGAGGATTACCTCCTGGGAGACATAAACAAGGGCTTTAACCAACATCTTACTGTTTTGGAGACCGGCAGAATAAGCGTTGCCGCAATGTCAACGGGACTTGCCCAGGCATGCCTGGATCAGGCCCTTGATGCCGTGAGATCCGAATACGCCTCTCCCAGGGATATAATGGCTTCGGAAACCGTTCCTTTCATGCTTGCGGATATTTCCATGTCGATCGAGTTATCCCGGAATATGTATCTTAAAGCGGCGTGGCTTAAGGACCAGGGGGAAAACCATACGCTGGAAGCGCACTATGCCAAACTTTATGCCTCGGAAACGGCCTCAAAGATAACAAGCGATGTCTTGAAAATATTGGGTCCTTCGGGGTCCCTTTCAGGTCAACCCGTTGCCACGCGGTTTCTTATGGCAAAACTGAACGAGATTGTGGAAGGAACATCAGAGATCCAGCGATTGGTCATTGCAAGAGAACTATTGTTAAACCGAAATAGGGTAGGCGGGAGAAATTAAGAATAAAAACAATTATCTCCCTGAACGGGTTGCCGGCGGAAATTTATTGCCAATTGTGAGAAATAAATGATGGATTTTGAACTCGATCAAGAACAAAATGATATCAAGAAAGCCGCTATGGAATTTGCGGTCGGGGAGTTTGGTCCAGGTGTGGCGCCTGAGGCTGAAAGGCAACCTCGATTTCCCCTGGAGATTTTGAAAAAAGCCTCCCGACTTGGATTCATAGGAATGCATTTCCCCGAGCGTTACGGGGGCCAGGACATGGGTGTATTTGAAAATGCCCTGGTTGTGGAGCAATTTTGCCGTCAACATTCAACTGTAGGCACAGCCCTTAGTCTTGCGGATTTCGGGTCCGAGATAGTTTTGAGATTTGGCAGTGATAATCAGAAACAAAGGCTCCTTCCGAAAATAACCGAGGGTGAAGGTATTTCATCATTGGCATACCTGGAAGGAGATCAAAAAACCGGCTTTACGCCATTAAACACAGTGGCCGTGAAAAATGACAATGGATTCCGGGTTAACGGGAAGAAATACTTTGTGGCTAACGGGTCACTTTCAGGGTCTATGATCGTTTTGTGCAAGATCAAAGGAAGCGAGTCGGCGGAACAGGTCCTTATTATCGTTGATAAGGATGATGAAAGGCTACAAGTATCTTCGCCGAATGTTTGGTTGGGGCTTAACATGGTCCCTTTATGTACTTATGATTTCCATGATGTTGACGTATCTTACGATGATGTAATCGGAAATGGAGAAAAGACGGATTTCCATTTTTCTCATTTCTTAAATGAAATGAGGATAGAAAGAGCGGCAATGGGTGTTGGTATTGCTCAGGGGGCGTTTGATCTGGCTCTCCGGTATGCAAGGCAGAGGTCACAGTTCGGCCAAAGGATATGCTCTTTTTATGCTGTAAGGAACAAATTAATTGATATGACGAGTAGAATAGAGATGTCGCGTTTGTTGACTTACCAAGCTGCCGTGAATTTTGATCGAAACAAGGCGAGTGAGAAGGCGTGTTGTATGGCTGGATTGGTTTCAGCTGAGACAGCATTTGATGTTGCAAATGACGCGCTCCAAATATTTGGAGGATACGGATATATTGTCGAGAATCAGATTGAGCATTTTTTCAGGGATGCTCGTATCATGTCAATTTTTGGAGAATCTGAAGAAGTTCTGAAATCTATCATGGGCGATCGTATTGGTTGCGGTTAAGAATATTTTTACTGAATGTTTGATAGTGAGACGTAGGCAATGTGCAGTTTAGAGACGGAGCATGAATTTTCCTCTCTATCGTTTGCAAAATTCTTTGATAAAGTTCAAAAGTACTGACCACAAGCATCAGGAGATATTATTGTATGGAATTTGAAAAGATAGCCATTGTGGGTGCCGGAATGATGGGAACAGGTATTGGGCAGGTTGTAGCCGAAGGTGGGTACAAGGTTTGTTTGACGGACATGTCAGATGCTGTTCTGGAAAAATCAAAGACTAAAATTGACCGGCAATTAAAAAAAGCTGTGAACAAGGGAAGACTTTCTGAGCAAGAAGCCGATCAAGTGTTGAACAAGGTCACATTCAAGAAGAATCTGGAAGAAACCGTCTCGGATGTCGATTTCATAATAGAGGCTGTTCCGGAAAAACTTGAATTAAAACAAGAGATTTTCTCTAAATTGGATAGATTCGCCGAACCCGGCGCGATTTTCGCTTCAAATACGTCGGAGTTAAGTATCGCAACCCTGGCTGAATCCACTTCAAGAAAAGATCAGGTGATTGGAACTCATTGGTTTTTTCCCCCGCAATTGATGCGGCTCGTTGAAGTTGTCAAAACTCAGGATACCTCTCCAATGACCCTCGAATCTACTCTTTTGTTTTGCAAAAGGGTTGGCAAGGAAACGGTGGTATGTAGAGATTCGCAGGGGTTTATTACGTCGCGCGCTATCTCTGCTTTGGTAGCGGAGTGTGTCAGAATATATGAAGAAGGTGTTGCTTCTATTGAAGATATTGATAAGGCGATGCGGCTCGGCTTTAATCATCCGATAGGCCCTTTCCAGATGATGGATATGTCCGGGGTGGATGTTGTGTATCATTCCCTTGGCGAGTTGACCCGAGCATATGGTGATCGGTTCAAGCCTAGTTCGAAAATGGCCGGGATGGTTGAAAGAGGCGAACTGGGGCAAAAATCAGGTAAAGGATTTTATGATCATATGGGTAAATAATCAAAATCCCTCGGTCCTTCCAATAAACGACGGTACGGCGCTTATATGGAGGGCTTTATACCCCCTTTGAAAGAATTGTTTTATCATGCATTAATCTGGTCTGGATGCCTTTTCCAATTTGATATGTGCGGTTGAATTCAGACCAAAACTCGCTATTTTCTTTCTGCCAGTCGGGACCAAATTTCTCATCAAGAAACTCGCCCAGTTCATCAAAAAGTATCCTCCAGGTGGGCTTGTTAGACCTGTGGGCGATTAATACGTCTTCCAGCAGTTTGGGTAGATCGCTCAAAGCGTCTTTTGGGAAGTACATAATTGCGCCTTTTTGGATTGAGGCCATGAGGGTGTCTACATCCAGGGCATGTGCGGTTAACATCACGGTTGGAATGTCGTTTTCCACGCATATATCCAAAAGGTCCAGGCCGTTTACCCCCATAATGTCAAGGATAGCCAAATCATATTTATTTGAATTTATTTTGTCTACGGCGCTTTTGAAGCTATCAGCGGTATCAACATATGCAACATCCAGAATATCCTTGACGGTTTCTAAAATATCTTTTTCATCATCAACTGCCAGAATATTTAATCCCTCCAATTGTAATTTTTTATGTGGCATATAACGATCCTCTTCCAGAGTGGTTTGCATGATCTCGCCCTCCTTGCTTGTAACGGAAAGTAACAAAGTAGAAACAGCGTTTTGAAACCGTCGGTTATGCCAAGCCAAAAAGGCGCGGAAGCCAGAGCACCAGATTCGGTAAATAAGTCATTAAAAGGAGTACTGCAATCTGAATGGCCAAAAACGGCAGTACAGCCTTGGAAACATAGAGGAGATCCCTGTTTGCGATAGCGCCCGTTACATAAATACTCACACCCATGGGGGGTGTGCAATATCCGATAGCAAGATTTATCGTCATAATCAAGCCAAAATGCATGGGGTCAATTCCAAAGGGTTCCAGCATCGGCAAAAGGACCGGCCCCAAAATAAGTGTGGCGGAAATAATATCCATAAACATGCCGATGCCCAATAGCAAAATATTAATTATTATTAGGAATACAATGGGAGAGCTTATGCTCGCCATGACCGCTTCAGTAATTTTGTCGGGAACCGACTCAAAGCTTAGATATCTGCCAAGGCAGGTAGCGCCTGCCACAATCAGCAGGAGCGTGGAAGAGGTTACGGCGGAGCTAACCGTAATTTTTTTGACATCTTTAATCTTAATGGACTTATGAATAAAAAGCTCTACGATGAAAGCATACGTGCAAGCCACCACAGCGGCTTCATTGGCGGTGAACATTCCTGAAAAAATCCCACCGAAAATGATCACAATTAACATAATGGCCCAGAAGCCGTCCTTAAGGATCTTCCAGGTCTGCGCCAGGTCGGGGGGAGGAATCCTCACAAGCTTTGAGTCATCCTTGAATCGGAAGAAGGTATAAATGCAGACGCCTCCGATTATCAGGAAACCCGGGATGAATCCGGTGAGAAACAGCCCTTCCAATGAAACATTGGAGATCATACAGTATAGTATCATCCCAATGCTTGGCGGAATAATTACACCAAGATTTGGCGATGTCGTCATAAGCCCGAGGGTGTATTTTTCATCATAGCCGTTGGTCAGGAGGGCGGGAATCATAAACCCGCCCAGCGCCACAACCGTGGCAACGGTTGATCCTGAAATGGCGCCGAAAAGACCGCAGGCAATTACGCCCGCCATACCCAACCCCCCCGGCAGCCAACTGACCATTGCATTAGCGATTTGTATGAGTTTTTCTACGGTTTTTCCTGCCGACATGATGTTGCCGCATAGTATGAAATATACGACGACCACCAAAGCGAACTTATCCATGCTTCTAAAAAGACTCTGGGTTAAAAAAGCCAATGGAAGATCCGTGAAGAAGAAAAAACCCAGCAGGGAAGTGAAAAACAAACACATAAACACGGGTACGGCGAAAGCCATAGTTCCCAACAGAATTGCCAAAACGACCAGATAGCTCATTTCCATAATTCTTATTGTCTCCCCGGGTTTTAGGAATAGCGGCTTTTATGAAGCCGGCCTTTTCACCGTTTGATGGAACTCATCATACATGACCTGGATTGTTCTGATAAACACCATTACGGCCATCAACGGCAATATGGAAAATAGATATACAAGCGGAATTTCCATTACAATGGTTTTCTGTTTCGTTACGATTTGAAGCGCCGCCATGCTCCAGCCGTAATAGAACACAATGATTGAAAAAAGGATGGTTATCATGTCGCCAAAAACAATGAGCGGCGTTTTTAATGCAGGAAAGAACTGACACAGTGCGTCGATTTTTATCATCGACCGATTTTTGACGGAGGCGCTGGCGCCTATGAATGCGACGATGATTATTACCTGTCTTGCCAGCTCTTCAGGCCAGGCCAATGAATAATTAAAACAATATCTTAAAAAAACATTAACGGTCAGGGTCAGAAGGGCGGCCAGCACGGAAATACATAGAAGCCATTCCTCAAAAAATGTCAGCATTTTGTCGGAAACACTCAGCATTTTCTTTATCATGGAAACACTCCCTAAACAGTTAATAACAATTTCAAATTGGGAACGGATTCGCGCCGATATGCGTGATATGAAGATCTATTCTATCCGCAATATTTATCTCTCAAAACAGTCTTCTGAAGTTTCCCCGTGGGGTTTCTGGGGACACTGGCAAAAACAACCTTTTCGGGCCATTTATATTTCGCCAAACCCTGTTCTCCGCAGAATTCAATTATTTCTTGTTGGGTAGATTGCTCCCCGGACATTAGCTGCACTACCGCCAGGGCAATTTCTCCATATCTCGGATTTGGGTATCCGACAACAGCGGCATCTTCAATTTTTGGATTTTGATGCAAAACGTCTTCAATTTCGGCGGGGAATATGTTCTCGCCTCCTCGAATAATCAGGTCTTTTTTCCTGTCTGAATAAAACAGGTATCCGTCCTGATCCATGTACAGCAAATCACCGGTGTGGAACCAACCATTTTCGATTGCCGCTGATGTCAATTCCTGATTATTTAAATATCCCTTCATACATCTTGGACCTTTTAAAACCAGCTCCCCCACCTCCCCGGTTTGTACGGCATTATCGTTGTTGTCGACGATGCGCGTCTCAGTGAAGCAGGTCGCTCTGCCGATGGATCCCGGTTTGTCAAATAGGTCCTCGTCAAATAGGTATGTGGCGCCTCCGCCGCCAAATTCGGAAATGCCGTACACGTTTCCCATCTTAAAGTTCAAAAGGCGTTTTAAGTCCTGAAATACGCTCATGGGAACGGGCTGCGCCCCTATCATCAACATGCGGAGATTTGAAAAGTCATAGTTTTCGGGATCAATTTTGCCTGTCTTGACGGCGCTGATAACGTCCAGCATGGGTGTCACCGCAGAATAACTGTGGGTCACTTTTTCTTCTGATAAACACTCCAAAAACCATTGCGGTTTTCCCAGTTCGGTTTGGAGCACAAATGTTCCTCCCGCAATGTATACGGGAAACCCGTTCAGAAATAGAATGCCGGCATGGTACAAGGGAAATGCGCCCATTTCCACCGAACTATGACCCACATTGAAGGAGATTGAATTCGCAAGTCCTGTGTAAAGGAGGCTCTTATGGGTATGAATGACGGGTTTTGGATCTCCGGTGGTACCCGATGTAAACATATACACGGCATCGTCTTCGGGATTCACGTCAACAAGGGCTTCCGCTTCATTTTCATGTTCGGGCATCTCTCTAAAATCGATCAAATCCTCGGGGCAGTTTTCGCCGATTTGAACATAATGTCGGATGCTCGGCATTTCGTTCTGGATCGGTCTGATAAGGGGTAAAAACTTGGAATCAAATATAAATACAGGCGGTTTCGTAATATCCGCAGCATGTTTGATATCCGGGCTGCTGAAACGGAAATTCAAGGGAACAACCCGGGCGCCAAGTTTTAATGCCCCAAAATAGGTGGTCATCCATTCCAGACTGTTCATCTGTAAATGTAAAATGGAATCATCCTTTTTTACGCTCAAAACATCCCTGAGATAGTTTGCAACCCTGTTTGTCTGGTTGTTGAATTCGCGCCATGTCATACTGCGTCTCGACCCTGTGGAGGGCACTCGTTCAATCAGCCAGGTTTTCTCCGGGTAATTGGCGGCGTTCAATGTTGAATATTGTGCAAAATTGTCCATCATTATTCTCCCGACGAAACGTTAACGAAGCTTGAGATCCACTGGAATTGTTTTTTTGTCGACACAAAATCACGTTGTCGCGCCCTTGGATCGCATGGGGAAATCCCATGCGATAACCAAGATCACAACTATCACGGTTTATAGCCCATGAAGTTCTGCACTTCTTTGAGGTAGTCTTTCGGACGGTATGTATCCGATGGGTACAATTCGTTAATCTCGGGTGNATATTTTTTATGAACGACATTTCCATCTTTACGAAGGGTCGCCATATTTTCTTTAGACAAGGTGAAAAACTCAACGCCGGCGTCCTTTGCAATNGTNATATTATCCGCCTCCTGCATCATGGCCTCTTTCCGCATTTGAGCGCAAACTTCATGGACAACGTCAACAAAGATTTTTTGGAGATCATCAGGTAATTTATTGAACCATGCCTTATTGAAAATCCATATAAAAAGCCCTTGCGCATAATCAATTTTGGTGTAGTACCTTGTTACGTCGAAGATGTGCTGTAGATTACATACGGAAACAGTGTGATCCAGGCCATCAATAACACCCTGTTTCAGGGCCAATTGAACATCCGCCCAAGGCATTGAGACCGCATTGAGACCGCATGCCTTATAAAACAATCTGTTCACGGCGGCCCTTGCAATACGAAATTTGACCTTCTTGGCGTCTGCGATGCTGCGTACGGG
>JGI24023J19991_10002868_pt1 | contig 12341 bp, 13 predicted proteins | sample Cruoilmetagenom1_FD_19991 | JGI IMG/M metagenome (IMG submission 19991)
GGCGGCATGCGCGCCAGTATCTACAATGCGATGCCGGAAGAGGGTGTCCGCAAGCTGGTCGACTTCATGGCTGAATTTGAGAGAAAACGGGGTTGATTCCTTTCTCTGGATTTGCCAGAGAAAAATATGGCTCTCTCCGCATCAAGTGTTGGTATGAGCATGAAATAGCCCTGCATCATTTTTCAATCGTGGTCAGATGACCACTCCTGCGTTTGGTATATGCACTTTCTGTAGGAGCGGCCTTGTGGCCGCATGAGGAAGGTGCAATGCGCTACGCTCGCAATGACAGAATATCCGTGTTCATCTGCGGTTTAAAAAACTCTATCGATCCTCACCAGGATAAAAACTAATGTATAAGATTTTAACGCTCAATAATATCTCCGTAACCGGCCTCGACCGTCTTCCCCGTGAAGAGTACGAGGTCTCATCCGAGTGCTCTGCTCCGGATGCCATTCTGGTGCGCTCTGCGAAGATGCATGACATGGAGATTTCCGATTCAATCAAGGCGATAGGACGTGCAGGTGCCGGTGTCAATAATATTCCTGTCGACGCCATGACAAAACGAGGCATCCCGGTTTTCAATGCGCCTGGAGCCAACTCCAATGCAGTCAAGGAGCTGGTGATCGCGGCGATGCTGATGACCTCCCGCAATATTGCGCCGGCATGGCAGTTTGCGCGCGCCCTTGAAGGCAGTGACGAACAGATTCACAAGGCTGTCGAGGCCGGCAAAAAGAATTTCGGTGGTTTTGAACTGCCTGGGAGAACCCTCGGCGTTGTTGGACTGGGCGCGATCGGCATCCGCATCGCTAATGCAGCGACCAATCTGGGCATGAATGTCATCGGTTACGACCCGAGTATGACTGTTAAAAGCGCCTGGCAGCTTGATTCTGCCGTCCATCAGGCGATGAGTGTCGATGACCTGCTTTCCAAATCTGATTTTGTTACCTTTCATGTGCCGCTGGTGGAAGGAACCAGAAATATGATCAATGCCAACCGTATCGCATTGATGCCAAAAAATGCGGTGTTGCTGAATTTTTCGCGAGACGGCATTATCGATGATGCTGCAGTGGTTGAAGCGCTGGATTCTGGACATCTCTATGCCTATGCATGTGATTTTCCGAGCAATCTGTTGAAGCAGCATCCGCGTTGCCTGACGTTTCCGCATCTGGGAGCATCTACCGTCGAGGCAGAGGACAACTGCGCTATCATGGTGGCCGAGCAGGTCAAGGACTACCTGAAAAATGGCAATATCAGCAATTCGGTCAACATGCCCGAGATCCATCTGTCACGAAATGAGGGTTTTCGTCTTGCGGTCGTCAACTCCAATGTGCCGAATATGGTGGGACAAATCTCTACCATGCTGGCGGATGCAGGACTCAATATCATCGACATGGTCAACAAATCCCATGATGATATTGCCGTGACGCTCATGGATGTCGATGCAAGACCTTCAGATCAAACCATCGAAGATATGGTTGCTGTCGAGGGTGTGCTTTCGGTGCGTTGTCTCGAGTGTGAATGAGATATTATGAGACAACAATTTATCCGCGAAATNCANGGAGTTATGGAGAAATTACAGCAAACACATCTGTTGAATAATATCGTAGCGTGCAATAAGCGANAGCGCATTGNGCCGATACTCAAGTCATTTGTATATGAGTGATAGCGAACAGTTAAACAATATACGCGACGAGATCGATTCACTGGATCAGCAGATTCAGCAGTTGATCAATCAACGTGCCGTCTGCGCGCAGGAAGTGGCCCGCATCAAGCTGGCTGCAGATCCCAAGGATACCTGCTTCTACCGTCCCGAACGCGAGGCGGAGGTGCTGCGCAAGGTTCAGGCGCGCAACCGGGGGCCGCTCGACAGCGAAGAGATGGCGCGGCTTTTTCGTGAGATTATGTCTGCCTGCCTGGCGCTGGAGCAGCCGCTGAATGTCGCTTTCCTCGGCCCCGAAGGAACCTTTACCCAGGCTGCTGCTCTGAAGCACTTCGGACACTCCGTATCCACCAAACCGTTCGCTTCCATCGGTGATGTCTTTCGTGAAGTCGAGGCCGGCAGTGTCGATTTTGGCGTGGTTCCGGTCGAGAACTCGACCGAAGGGGTGATCAGCCATACGCTCGATCTTTTTCTCAACTCACCGCTGTCGATATGCGGCGAGGTGATTCTGCGCATACATCACAATCTTCTGGGCGCGGAGAAATCCTGGCGGGAGGCAGCGAAGGTCTACAGCCATCAACAGTCGCTGGCGCAGTGCCGACGCTGGCTCGATCAGAATCTGCCGAATGCCGAGCGCATCGCGGTTGCCAGTAATGCGGCAGCTGCACAGCTTGTTGCCCGGGGCGATGGAGTGGCGATTGCCAGCACAGAGGCTGCGGCGCTCTACAAGCTCTGCGTACATGAACACAATATTGAAGATGAGCCCTGCAATACCACGCGTTTTCTGATTATCGGACAACAGCAGTCGGGAATCAGCAGCGATGATAAAACCACTCTGCTGCTGGCGACAAAAAATGAAGCGGGTGGGCTCTATCGGCTGCTGACTCCCTTTGCGGACCAGGGGATCAGTATGTCACGCATCGAATCCAGGCCATCTCGCAGGGGTATCTGGGACTATGTCTTTTTTATCGATATCATTGGTCATCAGCAGGATCCCGCTGTCAATACGGCGCTGCAACAGCTTGATAGAGAGTCATCTATGTGCAAGATTCTCGGCTCCTATCCAGCGGCTGTCCTGTGACAACCGAGTGGCTCAAGCGAGCCGCGGCAGGCATTGCCGAGTTGCATCCCTATATTCCCGGGAAGCCCATCATTGAGCTGGAGCGTGAGCTGGGGTTGGTCGATACCATCAAGCTCGCTTCCAATGAAAATCCACTCGGCCCGAGTCCGCTGGCATGGGCGGCTATTCAGAAGGTTGCCGGCGAAGTACATCTCTATCCAGACGACAGCGGTCATACTCTGCGTCATAAACTGGCCGAACGCTGCACTGTTGCGCCGGGAGCGATCACACTTGGCGCGGGTTCCAGCGATGTGATCGATATGGTCGCCAGGGTGTTTCTTGAGCCCGGCGTCAATGCGGTCTACTCCGAACACAGTTTTGCGATGTACCAGATCTATACGCAAGCTTGCGGCGCAGCGGCAAAGGTGGCGCCGCCCCTGCCCGTCGATCATCCGCATATGCCTTATGGCCATGATCTGGAAGCGATGGCCGCTCTGATCGATGACAATACGCGTGTGGTCTTTATCGCAAACCCGAATAACCCGACCGGAACCTGGCTCTCCAAATCAGAGGTCGCGGCTTTCCTCCAAAGCGTGCCGTCAGACGTGGTGGTGGTTCTCGACGAGGCCTACACGGAGTATGTCACTGAAGCGGAATTTCCCAATGGCATCGAGTGGCTGGCTGGCTACTCGAACCTGATTGTCACGCGCACCTTTTCGAAAATGTACGGACTTGCCGGGCTGCGCATCGGCTACGGCATCTCCAGCCCGGAACTCGCCTCGGTGATTCAGCGTGTGCGACACCCCTTCAATGCCAACCTGGTGGCGCTCGCTGCTGCCGAGGCGGTTTTGGATGACGATGCCTATGTCAGGCAGGGGCGTGAAGTCAACCAGCAGGGAATGGCGCAGCTAATGTCNGNATTTGACGCTATGGGCCTCACTTATATGCCATCCGTCGCAAATTTCCTGACTGTTGATCTCAAGCGAGAGGCTGCNCCGGTCAATGACGGACTGTTGAGCCAGGGGATTATTACACGCCCTATAGCCAACTATAATCTTCATGACCACCTGCGTATCAGCATAGGCACAGAGTCGCAAAACAGCCGGTTTTTAGCAGCGCTGAAGCAGGAACTCTCGTTATGATCAAGCGACTGGCCGTGATCGGTGTTGGCCTGATTGGCGGCTCCTATGCCCGGGCACTGCGTGCAGCGGGGCAGGTCGAAGAGATCATCGGCTGCGGACGCAACAGGGAGAATCTTGAACAGGCCGTGGAACTCGGCGTTATAGATAGTTACAGCCATGACATTGGTGAGGCAGTCGAAGGGGCGGATCTCATCTTTCTGGCCGTTCCCCTGGGCACCATTCGCCCGGCATTCGAGGCGATGAAGGGACATCTTGCCGACGCTGCGATCATCACTGACGCAGGCAGTGTCAAAGCCAGCGTCATCAGGGACTGCGAAGAGGTCTTCGGCTGCGTGCCGCCAAACTTCGTTCCAGGCCATCCCATCGCCGGGACCGAGCAGAACGGCGTTGAAGCCTCGTTTGCGGAACTTTATCAAAACCGCCGCGTGATTCTCACCCCGGTGTGCCAGACAAACGAGTCGGCCATTGCCGTCGTGCATGCCACCTGGCGCTATTGCGGTGCCGAGGTGACGCGCATGTTCGCCGTCGATCATGACCGCATACTCGCTGCAACCAGCCACCTGCCGCACATGCTCGCCTATGCGCTGGTCGACATGCTCGCTCGCATGGACGACAAGGAGGAGGTGTTTCGCTACGCAGCGGGAGGTTTTCGCGACTTTACCCGCATCGCCTCCAGCAATCCCGTCATGTGGCGTGATATCTGTGTCGCCAACAAGGATCAGCTGGCGACGCTGGTGGAGGATTTCGCCGCCGAGCTGAAGCTGCTGGCAACCTCGATCCGTGCCGGAGAGCAGCAGCAGCTCGAGCAGATCTTCGAGAATGCCAAAAACACCAGGGACAGCTTTATCGATGGCGTGAATAGTGAATGATTAACCACGGATGCGTCTAGAAAATAAAGTTTGCAGTTGGCAGTCTTCAGTTTGCAGAAAAACAAAAAAATTGATTTATTGAAAATAAATTTTGCAGTCAGTATCTGGGCAAATAGACTTTCTTCCGACTTCCGACTTCCGACAAGAGTTACAGCCGCTTGACCAACTGCTGCAACGCCTTGCCCCTGTGGCTGAGACTGTTTTTGGTAACGGCGTCGAGCTCTGCCGATGAACATCCCTGTTCGGGAACAAAAAACACCGGATCATAACCAAATCCATTCTCTCCCTGCGGAGTTTTCAGTATGCGCCCCTCCCAAGTTCCCTGACAGATGATCGGGGTTGGATCCCCGGCGTGGCGCATATACACCATCAGACACTGAAAACGCGCGCTGCGCTGCTCTTCGGGTACACTCTTTAAATCGTTCAGCAGTTTCAGCAGATTCTCCTCATCGCTGGAACCCTCTCCTGCGAATCTGGCCGAGTAGATGCCCGGCGCGCCGTTGAGTGCATCGACTTCAATGCCGGAATCATCTGCGATGGCCGGCAGGCCGCTGAGTTTGGCCGCATGGCGCGCCTTGATGATGGCGTTTTCCACGAATGTGAGGCCATCCTCGACGGCGTCCTCGATATCGAATTGTGCCTGCGGCAGCACCTCGATGCCGGAATTCTCCAGCAGCTGATTGATTTCACGGACTTTGCCGGCGTTGTTTGACGCCAGCACGATGCGTTTGTTTGACATGGGTGTGTTCGATTGGGGTTTCTGATGGATGGCTAATCATATCATCGCAAGCAGATCAGAATCCTGTCGTTGCGAGAAGCAATAAGCGACGCGAAGATCTGCTTGGGAGTACTTCACCTGCACAGATGTAGACGAGAGTTATGAGCAGGGCGTTTCTACGCATCCTTGCGCTCAAGGTATTTGTACGTCCTATACGGCAGACGCGGAAGCTTCACTGTGTTCGTTATAGAGCATAATTTGACAATATTCAGGATTGGTGGCTACGGCAATGAAAAGGCTTTATCCACCCTGCAATTTTCCAACCATGCTGTGCGAAATAAAAAAAGCTAATAAATCAGGGCATTCTGCGCTACTTACCCTGTAAATCTTCAGGCAATCGCTATTCAGAGGAAAAATAGGTTAAAATGTCAGGCCTTTAATTCTATAGCTATTTAACTCCCCTCCATCTCTGTGACCGACTTGGCAAACTCCACAGTTAATCTACACGCTGATTCAGTCGAATGCAGCCGTGATGATCGCCTGCTGTTCGAGAATCTCTCCGTCGAAATATGCAGTGGTGAGGCGCTGATCCTGGAGGGGCGTAACGGCACCGGCAAGACCACGCTGCTACGCATACTATGCGGATTGCGCCGCCCGGATGTGGGCGAGGTGCGCTGGAGCGGCGTTCCCATCGAGGAGTGCGCTGTCGATTTTCATCGTCACATGGTCTACGTCGGCCATCTCGACGGCATCAAGCGCGAGTTGACTGCATTGGAAAATTTACGGGTGCTGCAGACGCTCAGCGGCAGAGGAAAATTCAGCGTTGATGAGGCGCTGGATGCCGTTCAACTGGGTGGTTTTGAAGATATCCCGGTGCATTTTCTCTCAGCCGGGCAGAAGCGCCGCGCCGCGCTGGCACGTCTGCTGGTGACCGATGCTCGTCTGTGGATACTGGACGAACCATTCACCTCGCTCGATGTACAGGGTATCGAACTGGTCGAGAGCCTCATGGATAGGCATCTCTCTGCAGCAGGTGCGCTGGTGATGACATCCCACCACCAGGTCAATCTCTCTGCAGGCGTCATCAAACGCCTGAATCTCTCGGAGGGATAAGCGATGTCCGTATGGCAAGCATTTGTTGAGCTGTTGAAGCGTGATCTGCGGTTGGCGGTGCGCCGTCGCGCCGAGATTGCCAACCCGCTGCTCTTTTTTGTCATGGTGATCGTGCTCTTCCCGCTGGGTGTCGGCGCCGAGCCGAATTTACTGGAACGCATGTCTGCGGGCGTCGTGTGGGTAGCTGCATTGCTGGCGGCGTTGTTGACGCTGGACAGCATTTTTCGCTCGGATTTTGAGGACGGCACTCTCGAGCAGCTGCTGCTCAGCGCCCAGCCGCTGTCGATCATGGTGCTGGCGAAGGTGGTGGCCCACTGGCTGGTCACCGGTCTGCCGTTGCTGCTGGTTGCGCCTTTGCTGGCGATGCTGCTGGGGATGAAATCAGCAGCCATGGGAACCTTGATGCTTTCGTTGTTGCTGGGGACGCCGGTGTTGAGCCTCATCGGCGCTATAGGCGTGGCATTAACCGTGGGACTGCGCCGGGCTGGTGTGATATTGTCGCTGCTGGTTTTACCGCTGTATGTGCCGGTATTGATCTTCGGCGCTGCCGCTGTGGATGCTGCGGCTTCCGGGCTACCGGTCGCTGGACAGCTCTATATTCTTGCAGCTTTTCTGGCGATGGCGCTTTCGCTGGCGCCGGTGGCTGCTGCTTCTGCATTACGTATCAGTCTGAGTTGATATGAATAGTTTCATGAAATGGTTTCACAAGTGGGGCTCTCCGCCCTGGTTCTACCGGGTCAGCGGCAAGATGCTGCCATGGTTGACAGGGCTGTTCGTCATCACCCTGGTTTATGGCCTTTATGCCGGCCTGGTTCTGGCGCCTGCTGACTATCAGCAGGGCGACAGCTTTCGCATCATCTATGTGCATGTGCCGGCCGCCTGGATGGGGATGTTCATTTACATGGTGATGGCCGCAGCCGCGTTGGTGCACCTTGTGTGGCGCATGAAAATGGCCGATGTAGTGCTTATCAGCAGCGCACCGATCGGTGCTGCATTCGCCTTTATTGCGCTGGTTACGGGCTCACTGTGGGGCAAGCCGATGTGGGGAACCTGGTGGACCTGGGATGCGCGCCTGACATCGGAGCTGTTGCTGCTATTCATCTACCTGGGGATCATTGCGCTGCACTCTGCGGTGGAAGACCGTCAGAGTGCCGGCCGGGCAACCGCTGTGCTGACGCTGGTCGGCGTGGTCAATATTCCGATTATCCACTACTCGGTGGTGTGGTGGAACACGCTGCACCAGGGGACCACTGTTGCACGGCTGGATGGTCCCGCTATGGCCCCGGAAATGTTGTGGCCACTATTATCAATGGCATTTGCCTTTAAACTCTATTACGTTATCGTGATGATGCTGAGCGCGCGCGGCGAAGTTTTGGCACGTGAGACAAAAAGTCGCTGGGTGCGTGAACTGGTTGGTGGTAAGTGATGTCTGAATTTTTTCATATGGGCGGATACGCCTTTTATGTCTGGGGTTCCGTTGGCGTGACGGCAGTGGTGATGATTGCTGTTGCCGTGAGTGCAATTCTGAAACACAGACGTGAGTTATGTCGTATTTCACGCCGTTTGAGGCGAGAGAGGAAAAGTGTATGAATCCCAAGCGTAAACAACGGTTGATTCTGATTTCGGCCATGGTAATCGGCGTCGTCGTGGCTGTCAGCCTGATACTGCTGGCTTTGAATGAGAACATCAATCACTACTTTGATCCGACCCAGGTCGTTGCAGGCGAAGCGCCTAAAGACCACACTTTCCGCATCGGTGGCATGGTGGTCGATGGCAGCGTGCAGCGTGAGACGGGAGAGCTGATGGTTTCATTTGGGCTGACCGACTACCAGAAAACGGTCACAGTTACTTATGACGGTATTCTTCCGGACCTGTTTCGTGAAGGGCAGGGGGTTGTGGCGTTGGGTAAATTGCAGGACGGCGTCTTCGTTGCTGAAGAGGTGCTTGCCAAGCATGATGAGAATTACATGCCTCCCGAAGTGGCGGCGTCGTTGAAAAAAGAGCCGCCGCAAGCGGCCAATTAACTCCGTAGGGCGTAATATGCGACAGCGCATTACGCCAGTCATGCGGTGCAATACCCGTTGGTTATTAGGCCCTACAGTCTGCAACAGAATTAAACTAGATCAACACGGATAAATTATGATACCGGAAATTGGACATATCGCACTGATTCTTGCCCTCGGCATCGCCGTGATCCAGGCATTTTTTCCGCTTGCAGGCGCGCAGCTGGGAATACGTTCCTGGGTGAGTGTGGCACGCCCTGCTGCGAATCTGCAAATGCTCTTCATGCTGATCGCCTTTGGCTCTCTGGTCTATGCATTTATCGATTTTGATTTTTCCGTGAAGTATGTCGCCACCAACTCAAACAGCAAGCTGCCGACGATCTACCGTGTCAGCGCCGTGTGGGGCGGCCACGAAGGGTCGCTGCTGCTGTGGGCCACGATTCTCGCAGTATGGGGATTTGCGGTGAGCCTTTTCTCACGCAGCATTCCTGATGAGATGGTGGCGAGGGTATTGGGAATTCTCGGCCTGGTCAGCATCGGATTTCTGCTGTTCACGTTGCTGACCTCAAACCCATTCGATCGTATTCCAATGCAGGCTGACGGGCGTGATCTCAACCCGCTGCTTCAGGACTTTGGCCTGGCGGTGCATCCTCCGATGCTCTACATGGGCTATGTTGGTCTGGTGGTGCCTTTTGCCTTTGCAATCGCCGCCATGCTGGGCGGACGGCTGGATGCTGCATGGGCCCGCTGGTCGCGTCCCTGGACCAATATCGCCTGGCTGTTTTTGACCATCGGTATCTCACTGGGCAGCTGGTGGGCCTATTACGAACTCGGCTGGGGTGGCTGGTGGTTCTGGGATCCGGTCGAAAATGCCTCTTTCATGCCGTGGCTGGTGGCGACTGCGCTGATGCATTCTCTGGCCGTGACCGAGAAGCGCGGGGCCTTCAAGGCATGGACGGTATTGCTGGCAATCTTTGCCTTCTCTCTGAGCCTGTTGGGCACCTTTCTGGTGCGTTCCGGGGTGTTGACATCTGTGCATGCTTTCGCCTCGGACCCGGCGCGCGGAGTCTTTATCCTCGCCTTCCTGGCGGTCGTTGTTGGCGGCTCGCTGGCGCTGTTTGCCGCGCGCGGCAAGAGCATCCGCAGTTATGTCTCCTTTGACTTGTTATCTCGGGAGAGTGCACTGCTGCTGAATAATGTCCTGCTGGTAGTTGTCACTTTCATGGTGCTGCTCGGGACCGTCTATCCGATTATTCACAACGCATTCGGCTGGGGCAATCTCTCGGTCGGAAAACCCTATTTCGACCTCTTTTTCGTCATTCTGACCGTGCCTCTTGCAATCGGGCTGGGAGCAGGGCAGTTGCTGCGTTGGAAGAGGGATAGTGTGACGAATCTGTTTTCAAAGGTGCGTACAGCGCTCATCATTAGTGTCGTTGCCGGAATCGGCGCAGCTGCGCTGTTGATGCCTAAATTTTCTCTCAGCGCCGCACTGGGCATCGGCATCGGTGTATGGATCGTCTGCACCACCGGCAAGGCGATACGTGAACAGCTGGCCAGTCGTTCATTTAGGGCAATTCCACGCGGTTTCTGGGGCATGACATCCGGCCATATTGGCGTCGCCTTTTTCGCCGTGGGGATTACATTGACATCGGTCTACAGCATCGAGAAAGATATTCGCCTCGCGCCTGGAGAGAGTCATGATCTGGGCGGCTTTACATTTACTTTTGACAAGATCAATGATATTTCGGGGCCGAACTACAGCGGCAACCGCGGCGTAATCACCATCACCAGGGATGGATTTGAGACCGTCCTGCACCCTGAAAAACGCAACTACTTCTCCAGCAACATGCCGATGACGGAGGCAGGCATCGATGCCGGCTTTACACGTGACCTGTTTGTTGCGCTGGGTGAACCGCTGGGCGACGGGGCATGGGCGGTGCGTCTGTATCACAAACCCTTTATTCGCTGGATCTGGCTGGGAACCATCATTATGGCGTTGGGCGGTTTTCTGGCCGCGACCGACAAGCGTTATCTGCGCATGGCCAGCCGCGCACGTAGGCAGTCCCGACAGGCGGCCATTACTGAAGGAGCGGCTGCATGAAATCGATGCGATATGTTGTGCCACTGCTATTCTTTATCGCATTGGTGGCGCTGCTGCTAAAAGGGCTGGGGCAGGATCCCAAAGAGGTGCCGTCTCCGCTGGTTGGCAAGCAGGCTCCGGCCTTTACCGCTCAGCAACTGCATGTTCCCGAAAAGCAATTCTCTGCAGCTGACCTGAAAGGACAGGTGTGGGTGCTGAATGTGTGGGCTTCATGGTGTTTCTCCTGCCGTGCAGAGCATGAACTGGTGACGCGCATGGCCAGGGAGCACGGTATTACAGTGGTGGGTCTCAACTATAAAGACGAGCCTGCCGATGCCAAAGCCTGGCTGCAGCAGTTTGGTAATCCCTATGTGACCAGCGTCATGGATCAACAGGGAGACATTGGCATCGAGTATGGGGTCTATGGAGTTCCTGAATCATTCATTATTGACAAAGCCGGCGTGATTCGACGTAAGGTGATCGGTCCGATTAACGACTCTCCTGACGAAAAGCCGCAGAATAGTGTTGAGGAATTGCTCGCCTTTATGAACAAGCTGGAGGCCGAAGAATGAACAGAGTGTTGTATCAGTTGCCACTAACTTTACTGCTGCTTGTTTTTGCAACGCCGTTGCTTGCAGGGATCGAGACCTATACATTCGAGACTCCCGAGCAGGAGCGGGTATACAAAAAGCTGACCGAGGAGCTGCGCTGCCTGGTGTGTCAGAACCAGAACATTGCCGGCTCCAACGCCGAATTGGCCCAGGATTTACGCAAAAAGGCCTATGAACAGGTCAAACAGGGCAAGAGTGAAGATGAGGTGGTGGATTGGATGGTCGATCGCTATGGCGACTTTGTTCTTTATCGTCCCCCCGTCAAGGCCACAACGATGTTTCTGTGGGTCGGCCCTCTACTGTTTCTGCTGATTGCATTTGTGGTGCTGTGGCGAATTGGCCGGGCGCGGCGCAGCCAGCCATCCGAAGCGGACTCTGTCGATGAACAGAGTCTGGAACAGGCGCGTCAAATGCTGGAGAACAAGTTGGAGAAAAAAGAGTCATGACAATTTTCTGGATAGTAACCGCCATCATGTTGCTGGTGGCGTTGGCGGGACTCGCCTGGCCACTGCTGAGAAAAACAGCTGGTGACGGGATTGACCGCAATCAACAAAACCTTGAGATTGCCAAAGAGCGTCTCAGTGAACTTGAAGCCGAAAACAAGGCAGCTGAGATCTCTGATGAAGAGTTCCAGCAGGTGAAAACCGAGGTTGAGAAGACCCTTGCTGACGAGTTGCAGAGTGATAATTCGGGAACCAAATCTTCTGCGACTGCCGGTGCTCTGGGTGTGGCAGCTATCGGTGTGCTGCTGCCGGTTCTGACACTGGGACTCTACTTCGCCATCGGTTCGCCGCAGTTGATCAATGGCGCTACGGCCCAGCAGCAGATCGCAAGCGGTCACGGTGAGGGTACGGAGCAGCAGTCCGTCGAGCAGATGGTGCAGAGCCTGGCTGAGCGCCTCAAGCAGGAGCCGGAAAATGCCGAAGGGTGGTTCTTACTCGGTCGCAGCCTCATGAGCATGGGCAAATACGGTGAAGCGGTCAAGGCGTTTGAAGTTGTTGACAAGCTGCAGCCGGAAAACCCTGCGGTGTTGCTTGCGCTCGCTAATGCAGCCGCCATGGCGCAAGATGGAAAAATAGGCGGGC
>JGI24023J19991_10002869_pt1 | contig 12338 bp, 13 predicted proteins | sample Cruoilmetagenom1_FD_19991 | JGI IMG/M metagenome (IMG submission 19991)
CCGTGAGCGTTGTCTTCCCATGGTCTACGTGACCTATGGTCCCTATGTTTAAGTGCGGCTTACTCCGCTCAAATTTCTGCTTTGACATCGATTGCCTCCTTAGCAAAAGTACCGGCCGGTTTCACTACACAGCCCTCAAGTTTGTTTTTAGATCTTCTGTCAGCATTTCGGGTAACTGCGAATAATGACCGAACTCCATGGTAAAAGACGCTCTGCCCTCTGTCATGGAACGGAGCTCAGTAGCATATCCGAACATTTCAGATAATGGAACCTCGGCCTTAATAGCCTGCATATTGCCCCTGAGATCAGAACCCAAAATCCTACCTCTTCTCGAGCTCAGATTACCCATTACAGTACCCATAAAATCCTCAGGCACTACAACCTCAACTTTCATAAGCGGCTCCAGAATCTTTGGCTTAGCCCGCATCACTGCGTCCTTAAACGCCATTGACCCTGCAACTTTAAATGCGATCTCCGAGCTGTCCACATCGTGATAAGAACCGTCATAAAGCCTTACCTTAACATCGATTACAGGATAACCCGCGACGACTCCTGTTTCAGAAGCCTCTTTCACACCTTTTTCCACCGCAGGAATAAACTCCCTTGGTATATTGCCACCCTTAATCTCATCTATAAATTCAATTCCCCCGCCTTCCTCGTTTGGCTCCATCCTTATCTTAACATGTCCGTATTGACCCCGGCCTCCGGTCTGTCTTATAAACTTGGCCTCGGCATCGGAGCTCCTCGTAATCGTCTCCCTGTAGGCGACCTGCGGCACACCCACGTTAGCCTCCACATTAAATTCACGCTTCAAGCGGTCGACTATGATCTCAAGATGCAGCTCACCCATGCCGGATATTAGGGTCTGTCCAGTTTCATCATTATAATTGACCTTAAATGTAGGGTCTTCAAGTGATATTTTATTTAATGCAAGTCCTAGTTTTTCTTGATCTGATTTTGTTTTTGGTTCAATTGATATGGATATTACGGGTTCTGCAAAAAAGAGGCTTTCAAGGAGGATAGGATTATTCTCCGAACACAAGGTGTCACCGGTAGTAGTGAGCTTAAGGCCCACAGCGGCTACGATGCCGCCGGCTCCAATCTCCTCAATATCCTCTCTTTTATTCGAGTGCATACGGACGAGTCTTCCGATCTTTTCTCTTTTTTTCTTTACGGGGTTATAAACAGAGGATCCCGAAACCAGTTTTCCCGAATATACCCTTAAATATGTAAGCTGCCCGACAAACGGGTCTGTCATAATTTTAAACGCGAGAGCCGAAAAAGGCTCTGAGTCATCAGCTTTTCTAACATCACCCTGCTCGGAATCCGGGTTGATCCCCTCTATAGGAGGAACATCAAGCGGTGAAGGCATATAATCGACAACCGAGTCCAGCAATATCTGAACCCCTTTATTTTTAAATGCGGTCCCGAGTATAACGGGCACTATATGCAGCCCTATCGTTGACTTTCTTATAGAATCAATTAGTTCTTGCTCTGAAATCTCTTCGCCGTTTAAGTATTTCTCCATCAAGCCTTCATCAAAGTCGGCGAGTGCCTCCAGCATGCTCTCTCTTGCAGCTTCAGCCTCCGCTAAATTTTCGGCAGGTATGTCTACGAGCTCATATTTAGATCCCAAAGAGTCGTCGTCCCATACCGCAAGCTTCATTTTCATCAGGTCAATAATTCCACTGAATTCATACTCTATAAAATATGGAAGCTGAAGCGGAATAGGGTTTGCGTCCAGCCTTTCTCTAATCTGCGAAACAACGCGGGCAAAATTGGAGCCCTCTTTATCCATCTTGTTTACAAAAGCCATCCTCGGAACCCTGTATCGGTCGGCCTGTCTCCAAACGGTCTCGGACTGAGGCTCAACCCCACCTACGGAGTCAAAAACCACAACAGCCCCGTCGAGAACTTTTAAAGACCTTTCGACTTCGATTGTAAAATCCACGTGTCCCGGTGTATCGATGATATTAATCCTGTTGTCATTCCAAAAACATGTAGTAGTAGCAGATGTGATGGTGATACCGCGCTCACGCTCCTGCTCCATCCAGTCCATTGTAGCGGTGCCTTCATGCACTTCTCCGATCTTATAAGTAAGACCGGTATAGTACAAGATACGCTCAGTCGTAGTGGTCTTCCCCGCATCGATGTGCGCAACGATACCGATGTTCCTCACTTTTTCAATTGGTATTACTCTGTCCACGTCCAACTTAAAATCCCTCCGAAATTTATTACCACCTATAATGAGCGAACGCTCTGTTCGCCTCTGCCATCCTATGCGTATCTTCTCTGCGCTTGAGCGCGCCGCCGCGTCCTTCAGCAGCGTCCAATATCTCGCCCGAGAGCTTTTCCTTCATTGACCTTCCGTCCCTTGCACGCGCTGCCGTGAGCATCCATCTTATTGCAAGCGACTGCCTCCTGAAAGAATTTACTTCCATCGGCACCTGGTAAGTGGCTCCGCCTACCCTTCTAGGCCTCACCTCAACACCCGGCTTTACATTATCCATTGCGGCTATAAAGACCTCCAGAGGGTCTTTTCCTGTTTTTTCAGCCACAATATCCAGTGATCCGTAGAACACCTCTTCGGCTTTACTCTTCTTACCGTCATACATGAGGGAATTGATGAATTTCGTAATCATTAGATTCCCGTATTTGGGGTCAAGAGATACTTTCCTTTTATTAACGGATCCTTTTCTCGGCATTTAAATTTCCTTTCTCTTATTTAGGTTTCTTGGCACCGTATTTAGAACGGCCCTGCCTTCTTTCGTCAACCCCGGTCGAATCCAAAGTGCCTCGTACGATGTGGTATCTAACACCGGGAAGATCTTTTACTCTGCCCCCCCTTACCAATATAACAGAGTGCTCCTGGAGAGTATGACCTTCTCCCGGTATATAACCGGTGACTTCGATACCGTTTGTCAGCCTTATCCTCGCCACTTTTCTGAGTGCAGAATTAGGTTTCTTAGGTGTTGTGGTGTAGACCCTGACGCAAACTCCTCTTTTCTGAGGACAGTTCTGCAGCGCAGGGGCTTTACTCTTCTTTTTAGCTCTCTTTCTACCGTCTCTAACGAGCTGACTTATTGTAGGCACTAATACTTATCTCCGTAAAAAGTTAATCCGACTAGTATATCCGGACTATTTACTACCTGTCAAGAAAATATCATGGATTATTATAGTTATTTAGATTTTTTCCTTAAATTGGTCTCAAACCCAACAATTGTAAGGGGTGATCTATACCATCCGGACTTCCAGCGCTTATCGCCGTATGTATCTAGTTCGTCCCCGTTTACCCTCATAAACACGTATACAAAACCGCTTTCATCTACAAGCGGATCCCCCGTCTTGAGCACAGGCAGTGCGTCATGTTCCGCATCCCATCTGTCAGGGTTTAAATCTAGAAGCTCAATGCATCTGCCCAGTTCAAGCACCTGTGTGGGCTTAGCACCCTCAAGTGATTCCGTGTCTACATTTAAATACCATACTTCAGCCATGATTTCCTCTCCTCCGGCCGCTCTAAATGCCGGCACTCTGTCTACTTTACCTTATTATATGTATTTTAGTGCTTTTTTCCCTATATCTTTTCTGTAGTAAAGCGAATCTGAATCTATTTTGCCTACAGCCTCATACGCAAGATTGATAGCCTCTGGAATTGTGTTTCCAAGAGCCGTAACACCGAGCACCCGTCCCCCGCTTGTGACTATTTTACCATCTTCCTCCGCAGTACCGGCATGAAACACAATTACGTCTCCTGTATCCTCGGCTTTATCGATCCCCTCAATGGGTAGCCCCTTCTTATAATCCCCGGGATAACCGCGGGATGACATCACAACGCATACGGAAGCCTCGTCTCTCCACTCTATCTCTTCATCAGTAAGCCCTTTGTCTGAAATAGCATACAAAATCGGCACAATGTCAGAGCGCATCCTCATAAGAAGCGGCTGAGCCTCGGGGTCACCGAACCTGCAGTTAAATTCGAGCACCTTAAAATCGTCCCCATTTATCATAAGCCCTGCATACAGTATACCCTTGTAAGGCCTGCCTTCACGCGCAAGCGCCTTTACAGTGGGCACCATAACACGCTCCATAATGATTTTTGAAAGCTCTGGAGTAATTACCGGGGCAGGAGAATATGCGCCCATGCCGCCTGTATTCGGCCCCTTGTCTTCGTCTAAAAGTGCTTTATGGTCCTGAGAAGATACGAGCGGAATCACCTTTTCACCATCTGTAAAAGCGAAAAATGAGGCTTCTTCCCCTTGTAAAAACTCCTCTACTACAACGCTGTCCCCAGAGTCTCCGAAAATTTTCCTTCTCATTATATCATCTAGTACTTCAATCGCTTCTTTTTCGCTCTGGCAAATTATCACCCCTTTACCCGCAGCTAAACCGTCCGCTTTAACCACGAGAGGAGGTTTCACTTCCTTTACCCAGCTGACCGCATCATCAAAGTTTGTAAATGTAGAATAAAATGCTGTCGGGATATTGTACTTTTTCATAAGGTTTTTCGAAAAAACCTTACTGCTCTCAAGCTCTGCTGCCGCCTGCGTAGGCCCGAATATGTTGAGGTTCTCTTCATTAAAACGGTCGACAATGCCCAGTGCCAGCGGCTGCTCCGGCCCAACGACCGTCAGATCAATTTCCTCAGCCCTCGCAAAGCGAAGGAGCCCCTCAATATCTGAGACCTTAATATCCACACACTCCGCGTACTTAGATATCCCCGGGTTTCCGGGCGCGCAGTAAAGTGATGTAACGAGCGGACTCTTGCTTATCTTCCAGCAAAATGCATGCTCCCGTCCGCCGCTTCCGATGACCAACACTTTCATTTATTAATAACCCTCTTCTTTCTATGATTGAGATTCTAAAGAGAGCGTTAATGTACCAGATTCTATTTATTTTAAAAGACCGCAGATGCAAGTTCTCAATATAAGAGAAATATCTTCAGTATTGGTAAGCTTGGTGTGAGAGTTATTCCACAGTAACTACCTTTGCAAGGTTCCGGGGCTGGTCGACGTCCGTGCCTTTATATGTAGCTATATAATAAGCCAAAAGCTGAAGGGGAACTACCGAGAGAATTGGGCTCAGGAGATAACCGCACTCGGGAATTTCTATTACATTATCCACTTTCCCGTGAAGCTCCTGGGTGACTATGTCGGATGTCAGGAATATCACTTTTCCCTTGCGCGCCCTCACCTCTTGAAGGTTCCCGAGTATCTTCTTATAAGTAATACCGTCCCGCGGAGCTATAAGAACAACAGGCATTTCCTCGTCGATTAGCGCTATTGGACCGTGTTTCATCTCACCCGCCGCATAACCTTCCGCATGAATGTATGAAATTTCCTTAAGCTTAAGAGCGCCTTCAAATGCTATTGGGTAATTGATTCCTCTTCCTAAGTATAGAAAATTTCTGTATTGAAAATACTCTTTGGCAAGCTCCTCCATATCCTTATCGAGCTTAAGGGTCTGCTGGATCAGGCTAGGGATCTTAACCACATCCCTAATCAGCTCAACCGTATGCTTTTTATTGAGTTTCTTTTTGACTCTGCCCAAGTATAGAGCGAAGAGATAAAAAGCTATTAACTGTGTAGTAAAAGCCTTTGTTGAGGCGACACCGATCTCTGGACCTGCATGAGTATAAATGACTGCGTCCGAGTCCCTTGCGATCTTACTCATCAGCACATTTGTAACGGCAAGAGTTTTCGCTCCGTTACTCTTGGCTTCATTCAGGGCTTCCGATGTATCAGCCGTTTCCCCGGACTGAGAGACTCCGATGGCGAGCGTATGTTTATCCAATATTGGCTTTCTGTAGCGGTACTCTGAGGCTATATCCACTTCCACGGGCACCTTAGCTATTTTCTCGATCATATATTTGCCGATAAGACACGCATGGTAAGAGGTGCCGCAAGCTAGAGCAACTATTCTGTTAATATTTTTAAAATGGGATTCATTGAGCCCCTCAAGAAATATGTCTCCCGTTTCTTCAGAGAACCTGCCGCGCAAAGTGTCCAGAACTGCTTGAGGCTGTTCGTGGATTTCCTTATTCATAAAATGCCGGTACCCGGCTTTCTCGACAGAAACTGGGTCCCAGTCCACTTTTATTACATTCCTCTTTACTTTGTTACCGTTAGAATCGGATATGGAAACCCGCTTTCTTTCAAGTACCGCTATATCGCCGTCTTCAAGATAAATCACGTTTCTGCAAAACGGCAGTATGGCCGGCACATCCGAGGCCAGGTAATTCTCATTATCTCCTATGGCAACAATAAGCGGGGAGAATCTTCTCGTTGCTATTACTTTTTCTGGGTCTCTATCGGAAATAACTGCAGCGGCGTAAGAGCCTTCGACTTTGTTGAATGCGGCTCTTACAGCATCTTCAAAATCCATTCCACTGTTTGAAAAGTCTTCAATAAGATGGGCAAGTACTTCGGTGTCGGTATCCGAGCTAAAAGTAAATCCCTTTTTTTTAAGCTCGTTTTTAAGCTCAGTGTAATTCTCTATTATACCGTTGTGAACTACAGAAGTTCCTCCCGAGCATTGCGGATGGGCGTTTTTTTCTGTCGCCTCTCCGTGCGTTGCCCAGCGGGTATGACCTATACCCAAATAACCCTTAGGCGAATTTTTATCAACTTTTTTCTTCAGTTTTGCAAGCTTGCCAGTGCTTTTAAGAACCGACGGATGTCCGTTCTGCATAACAGCAATGCCCGAGGAATCATAGCCCCTGTACTCAAGACGCTCGAGGCCTTCCATCAGGACAGAAACAGTTTTATTACGCTCCCCCACATACCCTACAATTCCGCACATTTATTTCTTCCCTCTTGCGCTTTTACCGCTAGTTGTTTTATTTCTAGTAGAAGATTTTGATTTACTATTTGCTGTGCTCTTATTTTTTGAGGCTTTCTCACTTGTCTTTTGCTGCCAGTTTTCAATTACTGTTTGCCTGGCCCTGCCTATTGCGAGAGCGCCCTCGGGTACATCTTTTGTAATAGTCGAGCCCGCGCCTGTTACTGCGCCCTTTCCCACTTTCACGGGTGCCACCAGCATTGTGTCACTTCCTATGAATACCTTATCCGCGATCTCGGTTTTATGTTTGTTTATCCCATCGTAGTTGCAAGTAATTGTCCCTGCTCCAATGTTCACATCTTTCCCGAGAGTAGCGTCCCCTATATAGGATAGGTGAGACACCTTTGAGCCCGGCCCAACTGTGGACTTTTTAATCTCTACAAAATTACCGACCTTAGCGCCTTTTAATATGCGGGCCTCAGGTCTAAGATGAGCAAACGGGCCCACTGTAACCCCGTCACCTACGGATGCCCCTGTGATGTAGCATGACGACCTTACGGTAACACCGTTTCCGATAGTGGAATCTTTAATCCACACATTAGGGCCTATAATAGATTCCCGGCCGATTCGGGTTTGTCCGTAAACATGTGTTCCGGGATAAATAACAGCATCTCGCCCTATAACCGCATCTGAAGATATATGGGTCAAACCCGGATCGATTAGCGTAACCCCAGAATTCATTACCCTTTCGTTAACACGGGTTCTCATAATAGCCTCAATTTGAGACAGCTCGACTCTGTCGTTAATACCCAGAATCTCAGTTGAGTCAGAGACCCTTACTGCAGAGACTGTGAATTTTCGTTTACGAGCGATTTCAATTATGTCTGTAAGATAATATTCCTTCTGTTTGTTTTCCGGTTTAATGCCTTTTAAGAGCGGCCATAATATATCGCTACTAACTATATATGTTCCGGAATTTATCTCTTTTATTTTTCTTTGCTCTGCTGAGGCGTCTTTTTCCTCAACAATACGTTCCAGGTTACGGGCCTTGTCTATAACAACTCTGCCGTATCCNGAGGGGTCATCCACCATTGCCGTGAGAACGGAAATTTTAGAGCCGCTTTTTTCATGGGCGCCAAGAAACCTTTTAAGAGACTTTGAAGTGATTAGAGGAAAATCGCCGTTTAATATCAGAACATTGCCCTTAAACTTTGAAAGTTCGGTGCGGGCGCAGGCTGCCGCATGTCCTGTGCCGAGCCGTTTCTTTTGATAAGCATATTTTATGCCATGCAGCCCTAAGCTGCTTTTAACCTCTTCTGCCCCATACCCTACAACCACAACTGTTTGTAGCGGAGACAACGCACTCACCGCATCCAGCACATATTTAAGAATCGGACGGCCGAGCACGGTGTGCAGTACTTTGGGCATGGAGGATTTCATCCTTTTCCCAAAACCGGCTGCAAGGACTATGGCGGCGAGCTTCATAATATTTATTCAACCCTCCCGTATCTGTCCTCAAGCCTTACTACGTCGTCAACTTCAGGTGTAGAAGCCTCGAGCACATCACACTCTGAAAGTGCCGTGAAACGGTGTTTTGTGTAGGGTTTTATTCTTATTGATTCCCCGGGTTTCATATTAACTTCCGTCTTCTCCTCACCTTCCATTTCAATCTCTACTTGCATCTTCCCGCTCATTAAATATATAGTCTCGTCCTTCTTTACGTGATACTGATAGCTCAGACATTCACCTTCGTTTATATGCAGTATCTTGCCTACATACTTATCCGTGTAAGCCCACCAAAGCTCATATCCCCAGGGCTTTTCAACTCTTTTAATATTGTCTGTGTAAGCCAATTTATCTCCAGATAGAATAAAAAAGATGAGCTAATAGGGCTCAAACCCGCTCTTTTGAAGTTCCTGCTAAAGGATAACACTAAAAAGGTATGTCGTCGTCCGTTTTAAACGAATCATCGTCAATTTCAAAGTCGCCTTCAGAGCTCGAGCTATCTTTAGATGGCGATTCCGATCTGCTACCCGCAGAGCTCAGCATCTCCATACTCCTTGCTACGACTTCGGTTGTCCATCTGGTATTCCCTTCTTTATCTTCCCACGACCTTGTCCGGAGCTGACCCTCGATATAAACCATCCGCCCCTTAGTCAGGTATTCACCGCATATCTCGGCCAATCTTCCCCAGGCGACTATTCTATGCCATTCCGTATTTTCCTGTTTCTCCCCGTCCTTATTCGTATAGCTATCGGAAGTAGCGATCGTAAAGTTCGCAACCGCCTGCCCCCCTGTTGTATATCTGATCTCAGGGTCCTTGCCCAGATTACCTATTAAAATTACTTTGTTTACACCTCTCATTAATATTCCCCCGGTTTTATTTAGCTACTCAGAAATTCTATCATCTGAGCACATTAAAATCCAGAAATCAGAAAAGATGTCTTGTTAGTGAAATAAACTGACGAAGGATTCTTCCCGTCATGCCCCAGATAATATACTGCTCGTAGATATAAGCGTAGTCTTCCCTCGGTATTCCATCCCTTTCTCTAAGCCTAAGCTTAAAGTTCTTTTCGTCCAGAAGGTGGGCTAGCGGTACCCATAGAACCTCTTCAACCTCGCGGGTACAGGGTGTAAATGTAACTTCCTCATTTAGTACGGATAAATACGGGGTTACGATATAAGTATTGGCTCTGGGATTATTGGGATTTACGTCGTCCAGCTCGCCAAGGACGCGTCCGCTGTGAGCTATATCGACCCCTATCTCCTCACGCGTCTCACGCACCGCCGTCTCAAGCTTGTCAGAGTCTTCACCTTTCATCTTACCGCCCGGAAACGCCACATGGCCTGAAAACGGGTCGCTGTCACTATCGGGTCTCTTGATAAAGAGCATGGAAGCCCCCTTGGGCTCTTCCTTTAATATCATCATTACGGCTGCGTGAACAAAATCCCCTTCAATAGTTAGTTTATGGGGATCTCTGGATGCCAGAAGCTTTTCTAATTTGTTGCTTGTTTTTTGAGACATATTTTAGTTACAACCGCAACTCTTAAGTAGATTTCAGTTTCTTCTCAAGCACGCTTTTGAAAATCTCATATGTGCTGTCATCAAAAAGTACAAAGTAGATTTTCTCGAGCGATACTCCTTCATTATTAATATACCAAGAAGTTATATCAATCATAATTTCTGCGCATTGTTTGACGGGATATCCCCCAACTCCGGTTCCGATCGCTGGGAAGGCAATAGTTTTAACCTCGTTTTCCAGAGCTCTCAGAAGTGAGTTCCGTGTCGCGCTCTCAAGCGACTCTGTACTGACACCGCCTCCGGAATGCATACCCGCAGCGTGAATAACGAACTTAGCCGCAAGTCTCCCAGCTCCTGTGATTGCTGCCTCTCCGAGGGGTATAGACCCGATCTCATCACACTCAGATTGAATGGAGGGCCCTCCGTTTTTCCTAATGGCTCCGGCCACACCGCTTCCCAGCACAAGCTTTGTATTGGCGGCGTTCACTATAGCCTCGGCGGCGCATTCTGTTATGTCCCCCTTTAAAACTTCGATTTTATCCTCTAAACTGATCATAATTTTACTCACATGAAATCGGGCATAAAACAGCTAGTAAAACATTTGACAAACAGCGCAGTAAAACTACTAATTTAATCTATAACTCCGAAATCTACAACGACACTATGGACACTAGATCTTATATTTTAGAAACTCTATACAAGCTCTTCCCGTTTAGTCTCAAGGGAGATGCAGAGCTCGATCAGGCAGATTCCTCAGTGGCTGTCTCGTGCGTAATCAATTTTTATGGGAGAGCCTACTTACTAAGGAATACACTTACGTGCCTTAGTCAGCAGGAATTTTCAAAAGAGAGCTTCGAGGTGATATTAGCCGAGGACAGAGGAGGCACGAAAGAGGGAAAAGAGATAGTACGCGAATTCGGGAAAAAACTGAATATAAAATACTTTACTCTGGATCAGAACTTCGGAGTTATGGGGTATGCAAGAAACTTTGCCCTTTCAAAGTGCTCTGGGGAGTATGTGTTGTTTTTGGACGACGATACCGTGATCCTCGACAGTGACTTTCTGGAGGTGCTCGTCAGGGAGTTTGAGAAAACGGGCGCAGACGCCGTGATACCTTACGGTAGCGCAAGCTTTTCAGTAATAAAGGACAAGTACGATTACCATGACCCCTACTTTCCGACCAACAGGTGTATGGCATACACAAGAGAAACGCTCGGGGANCTCGGAGGATTCATATCTGAAATTATAGGTCAGGAAGATGTGGAATTTACCGTTAGGCTGATTGCATCTCAGAAAAAGATCTATCGCTCAAATATGCTTTCATACATGCACCCGCCGCTTATTTACAAGAACACGGATAAGGCTGCGGCAGTTGGGTACTCGTTTGCCAGGTTGAGGCAGAGATATCCCCTTATCATCTGGCTATTACTTCTTTTAAACGGGCTTAGATACCTGCCGCTCTATCTCCTACCCTTTAACTCAAAATTCAGAATGCAGGCAAAATTCAGCCTCGGTTTCGCAAAGGGCATTTGGTATTCAATAACAGGACGTAAAATCGAGTATAATTAAGGTTCTTATGCATAGTATACTCTTTTGATACAATACTTTAACGCTGTGACATGTAGGTAAAAACAAATGACTCATTTACTTAAAGATAGATCACTAAAATACTTTGTAGAAACACAAAATAATAATGTTTTAGACAAATGGGAAGGATATTTCAGTATCTATGACTGCGAAACAGAACATTTAAGAAATAAACCAATAAATCTTTTGGAAATCGGCGTGCAAAATGGTGGATCATTAGAGGTTTGGTGTAAATATTTCAGCAAATCTAAGAATATAATTGGAGTGGATATTGATCCTAGCTGCAGCGGTATTTCATTCAATGATGAGAGAATAAAGGTAATTATCGGAGACAGTAATTCCACATCACTAAAAGAAAAATTACAAAATGTCTGTCCGCATTTCGATGTAATTATAGATGATGGATCCCACAAATCATATGATGTAATTAAGACGTTCACAGAACTTATACAGTTGATGAATTCTAATGGTGTTTATATAATCGAAGATCTTCATTGTAGTTACTGGCAAAATTTCCAAGGTGGAGTTGAAAAACCAGACTCATCAATAAACTTTTTCAAAAAATTAGTCGACGTAATTAACATTGAACACTGGCGGAATGAAAAAGATCTAAACTGGTTATTTAGAGATGTGGGTCTTGTAAATATCAAAAGGGAAACCATGGAAGCATTAAGTAGAATAAATAGTATCTCATTCTATAATTCAATGTGCAGTGTAAAAATGTCGGACAATAAATATCAAACAATCGGCAAGAGATTTGTAAAAGGAAATGTCGCAACAATAGTAAAGAACGATTTTGATGGTGGAGAAATCTCTGACGTAGATGAACAACAAGACTTAAACCCTTTTAGTTAATAGAAAAGCATTCCCGATTTTGCCTAAAATAGTAGTGCTTTATCTAAAAACCATATTTGGAAAAGTTTGAGAGTCTGACCTTCCCCCACGTTATATA
>JGI24023J19991_10002870_pt1 | contig 12336 bp, 11 predicted proteins | sample Cruoilmetagenom1_FD_19991 | JGI IMG/M metagenome (IMG submission 19991)
TCATCCATCAGTGAGGTGGAAGCCCGCAGAATAGAAACTGCCCTGGAAGCCGCCGACCGTTACAATGCTGTGGTAGTTCTTAAAGGTGCCCACAGTATCATCGCTGCACCTGACGGCTCTCTCTGGATTAACCTCACCGGTAATTCCGGCATGGGAACCGCCGGCTCCGGGGATGTTCTTTCCGGATTGATCGGTGCTCTCACCGCCGCCATGCCGGCAGCACCCCCCGCCAACCCCCTCCGGCAGGGAGTCTATCTTCACGGCCTCGCCGGAGACCTGGCCGCCGAANCTATCGGGACCACAGGCATCACCGCTACAGACATACTCAAATCCATTCCCGAAGCTCTCCGCCAATACCAGAAAACGATAACCACCACCCCCCTCTACAACAAAATCCTCCCGGTTTAACCCCTACCCCCCCTCTCACCAACAGGTTATGCTGATCGTATTGATATTTCTGTTTATGGAGGCTGTCCCATGATTGTCTATTCCGTCTCTGTCCTGGTAAAAACAGGTTTCGAGAACGACTTCATTACTGCGACTAAGGTAAACCATAAGGAAACTCGAAAAGAAATGGGTAACTTGCGTTTCGATGTTCTTCAAAGTGATGAAAATCCCTCTCTTTTTGAACTGTACGAGGTGTACCGGTCAGAAGAAGCTGTTATGGCGCATAAAGAAACCCGTCACTACAAAGACTGGCGGGATACCGTTGCACCTTGGATGGCCCGGGACCGTAAGGGTACAAAGTACGCAGCTCTTTTCCCCAGGGCAGACGAAGAATGGTAGAGAGCTTCAGACATCTGGGAAACGCCGATCTTATTTTCGGCGCAGGCAGAATATCAACACTCCCGAACCTCATTCCCGCAAACGGCCCGGTACTCATCCTTACGGGAAACCATTTCCCCGGGACTCAGGTTTGGAAAAAACTTGAATCCGCGATAAAAAACCGAGGTTTGGAACTAATTCGGGAAACCGTGAGCGGCGAACCCTCCCCGGAAACTGTCGATACTCTGGTGGAGGAAGCACGGAAAAGAAGAACCACCTCGGTGGTTGCCATCGGCGGCGGCAGTGTTCTTGATGCCGGGAAAGCTGCTGCCGCCATGCTCAGACATGAAGGAAGTGTTATTGACTATCTGGAAGGTGTTGGAAGCAGGAAGCCGAAAGGAAAAAGCCTTCCGATGATTGCGGTTCCCACCACCGCCGGAACCGGCAGTGAAGCCACTAAAAACGCCGTTATAAGCCGCCGGGGGAAAGACGGGTTCAAAAAGTCTCTGAGACACAACGCCTTTATTCCGCCTGTTGCCCTAATCGACCCGGAACTTGCAGTCGGCTGTCCCGAAGATGTTTCGCTGTCCTGCGGTATGGATGCCTTCTGCCAGATTCTGGAATCATACGTTTCAACCGGAGCAACAGCCTTTACAGATATCCTGGCCCGGGACGGTCTGATCCGCTTCGGAAAGGGCAGTCGTCTATTTACCGAAAAAGGTTACGGCAGCCCGGATGAAGTGGACTATCGAAGCGAACTGGCCCTGGCCGCTTACTACTCCGGACTCACTCTGGCCAACGCGGGCCTGGGCACCGTCCACGGCCTGGCCGGTCCCATCGGAGCCTTCAGTGAAGTTCCCCATGGTGTGGCCTGCGGTCTTCTGGTGAGCCCCGTCTTCAAGTTTATCGCCGAAAAACTCGAAGAAGTAGGGAACTTTAAGATTCTCGATCGCCTGGCCTATGCCGGAGCGGTTCTGCACCGGGGAGCCGATGCTGTACCGAAAAGAGGTGATGTGGAAAAACTCCTCGACCGCTTCGATGAATGGGCCGGAAATCTCCCACACCTTTCGGACTATGGGATGAAGGAAGCTGATATTGATAGTGTTATTGCCGCATCGTCAAATAAGAACTCACCGGTTTCCCTCGATGAAGAGGAGCGCCGGAAAGCTGTTGTAGATATATTCTGAATCTATCAGATCGCAAGTATTCTCTTCCTTGCAATAATTTTCCATGTGTCAATGATGTCATGATTTCTAACAATATATGCATCATCGTACAATGCCACCGTCGGGCATATATGAACGGGAATGCCATAAACAGCATCTCCAACAGTAAGTCCTGTTTCTTCTGCCGGATGAATCACCAGATGCTCCTCGCTTTGATTCAGCACTGTGTAGGACTCAATCCCGAAAAAAGAAACCCGGGGATGGGGCTTATCTGCTGATACAGCTTTATAGCCCAGATCCAAAGTAAGACTTTCACCCTGCGGCCGACTGACAACCCGGGATAGCAGCACTGCTGCATGCTGAAACTCCAGATCTGCATAGGAAGAACTGTAGCCCAGATCCCAGAGCAGCGGAGTCCCCGGACTTAGTTCTCTTTGTTGAAACTTCGCATGAATGGGAAACGTCGGCGTCCCTCCGGCAACCAGGTTCGGAACTTCAATTCCCAACTCTTTCAGTTTCCGAATAAGAACCTCAACCGACTGAAAATCCCGATTACATTCTTTTTCTCTCAGATTTGGATCGGACTCGTGAATATGACCGTCATACACGTGTAATCCTGCAAACCTGACAGCCGATATAGAAAGAATTTCTCTTACCAGCTCGAAAGCGCCATTGGATGCGCCAATCCCGGTTCGATGCATACCGTTATCAATATCCACATACAAATCAACCGACATATTGAATTTTTCAGCAGCTAAAGTCATTTTTCCCAGGATTTCCGGACAATCAACAAGCACTGAAAAACTCACATCCGGAAACACACGTTTCAACTGGAAAAATCTCTCTATATGGGGTCCTACCGGCTGATACGCCAGAAGAATATCCTCCCCGCCGTTCTCTGCGGTCATTTCAGCCTCGGCAATGGTAGAGCATTTGAATTTTTTTATACCGCAGGATCGTTGAAGGGCCACCAGCTTCGGTAACTTATGCGTTTTAACATGAGGTCGCAGCCTCTTCACATTTCCGGCAATACGAATCATCAGGTCAATATTATTACGAACCCGATCGGGATAGATGAGCAGCGCCGGACTGGGTACAATTTCAGGTTTTTTCAAGACATACCAGTTTTCTTTGTCTGTCATATCATCGATATTATACCGTTTTTAAAGAAGTTACTTTACCTTTGAAGCTACAGTCCTTTTCTCCTCGTAAAGAAGTATAGAAAGAACTACTATGGAGGTATGACTGTGGATTCACTGACATCCATTCTTGAAGAAGAATTCTCTCTGGCTTTTAATGTCAAAGACGAAAAGGCCCTGAAACGCTCTCTCACAATCTTAACCGGGAATATGGTTTCCAAAGAGGATTACCTGAAAGAAACTAATACTGTCTCATCAGACATCAAACTTCTGGCCACCCGGATGGAAGAAGGATTCAAACGGATTGATTCCCGGCTGGAAGCCAATGAATTAAGATTCAATCGACTCACCGGTCTGATTTCCCTGGGTTTCATCGTGATAACAGTACTTATCACCGTATATCAGTTTCTTACCTGAACAAAGCCGCTTTCAGAACTTCCGGTTAAAGGGCTTCTCCTTTCTCATTCGCAGCAGTAATAAAAGGGGAATCAGAACATAGGGAAGATTGAGACTCAGGAATTTTGGAACGTTCTGACAGCGCCATTGGGGCTCACCGAAAAACTCAACTCCGAAAACGACAATTCCGGTAATCACCGAAATACTGGTGGCATACATCACTGCAGGTACCTGAATACCGTTCCACCCTTTTACTGCAGCAAGGATAAATCCCACATAGAAAATCGGATATACAAATGCCGAAAGACCTGTCACAAAACGCATCCAGATCGGGGCCGGATGTTCTGCAGTATGAAGGAACAACGGATCTGTCCCATAAGCGTAGTTATAGTTCGCCCGGGCCAGAAAATTAGGGCTATCCGGTGACATTTCAATACCGAGAGTGGGGATGAGATCCGCAATTCCGGAAGTGACAATGAACAATGCAAATATCACAATAAAAAAGATATCGATGGGACGTTCCCTCAGGGGTAAAGGGTTGTTTTTCATAAAAAGAGAATATATCTATCCCGCCTTCAAGTAAATGCCTTTTTCTCCTCGTTAATTTCTTTGACTCAATGGACACCCGATTCAACCGGCTCACCGGTCTCATCTCCCTGGGGTTCATCGTCATTACAGTACTTATCACGGTTTATCAGTTTCTCTCCTGACTTTCAACCATAGCCCCGCCAAGGCAGACATCCCCATCGTAGAGAACCGCAAATTGACCCGGCGCCACCCCCCGGTCACCTTCATCCATTTCAATTTCCAACCGCTCCATCCCGTCTTGCTCCTGGGTGGATGAATCCGCAAGGGTGCGAACAGTTGCACCGATAAGTTTGGGACCGTGACGCAGCTTGAGAACCAACCTGGCCGGCAACTCCGGTCGGCCTGAAATCCAGTTGGGATTTACGACGGTAAACTGTCTCCGGGAGACAGCGGCAGCTTCCATGGAACCGGCCACCGTCACAATATTCTCATCCATGCTTTTCTTTACAACATACCAGGGCCCTCCGGATAAACCGAGACCGCTGCGCTGACCGATGGTATAAAACCACGTTCCTTTATGGGTCCCCAGCTTCCGGCCGGTATCCGCCTCGATGATATCGCCTTCTTTATCACCCATGTAGTGACGCACAAAATCTGAATATTTGATCTTCCCCAGAAAGCAGATACCCTGGCTGTCTTTGCGTGATTTGGACGGAAGATCCCACTTCTCAGCCAGCAGACGCACATCGCTCTTCATCATTCCCCCAATGGGAAACATGGCAATGGCCGCCTGCTCCTGAGAGAGATGAGAAAGAAAGTAAGTCTGATCCTTTACCGGATCCGGTGAACGATGAATCCGGAACAGCCCGTTCTCATCTTTGGAAATCACCGCATAATGACCCGATGCCACCTTATCGAAGCTCTCCCCCACCCTGTCCAGAAAAGCTCCGAACTTGATGCGCTGGTTGCAGAAAATATCCGGGCTGGGGGTCCGCCCCGCCTTGAGCTCAGATACGGTGTAAGACACCACACGGTCCCAGTACTCCCGCTGCAGGCTCACCACCTTCAAGGGTATGTCCGTCATCTCACAGACCCCCCGGGCGTACTCCATATCCTCTTCCCACGGGCACGACCCCAGGGAAGCCAGCTCATCTTCCAGCCATATCTTCAAATAGTAAGCGGTAATATCCGCACCCGGGTACTTCTCTTTGAGAGAAACCAGCGCTGTCGAACTGTCAACGCCTCCGGATAGTAAAACTGCAATCTTCACCGCTGCATCATCACCATACGGGGTAAGAATTTCAAGGTCTGTTTTTTGTATATGACCTCTGCCGTCCTATCGGAAGATTCCGCTTCTACAATTCCCCACGATATAGAGCGAGAATATTCTCCAATGGCGTATTCGGCTGAAGATTATGACATGGTGCTATGATATAGCCGCCATTTTTTCCAAGAATACGATTACATTCATGAACTTCCCGTTCTACATCCTCAACAGTTCCGAATGGTAAAATTTTCTGATTCTCTATAGCCCCATGGAAGATCACATCTCTGCCAAACTCTCTCTTGAGCCTTTCCCGCTCCATTCCCGGACACACATACTGAATAGGGTTCAATATATCGATACCAAGTTCAACCAACTCACGAATGATATAAAAGGCCGATCCGTCACTATGATAAAATACTTTTTTATTCAAAGAGTGTGCTGTCTCGATGATTCGTTTAACATGAGGTTTAAGAAACTTTTCCCAAAGTTCAGTTGAGAACATCTGTCGGTCCTGCATGCCCATATCATCCGAATAGTAGATAAAATCAATCTCCGGAGAAGCAGCAATTGCCCTTTTAATATAATCAATCTGAATATCAGCGATCCGTTCCAAGGCCTTATGAAGAAAAATCGGATTCAAATACAAATCCATAAGTGCTTCATCCAAAGATCGCATACCTGAATAGACTTCAAAAAGGGCAATAAAACTCAGCATGGTTGCCCGACCATGAAATTCTTCAACCTGTTTGGGAAGAGAAGAATAATTAAACAAGTTGCTATCCGGCCAAATGAAGTTCTCTAATTCCCCGGAAGTTTCAAATGTTTTAATCGGATAGAAAGAGTTTTCCAGATAAACTCCTCCATCATAGGGCTTTGGACGAAGGCCGGTACCCCACTCATTAAATGTTTCATCCTCTGCGGGCATCTTTAAAACAGGTACTTCACCCGTGTATGCAGCCTGAACCCAGCAGATCTTATCAATATTCAAGGCATCATAAAGATCCAGATCGTTATCAACACCAAGGTATTCCTTAAGGCTTACAGAAACTTCATCGGTCATCCAGATATCTCGAGGAACCCGATCGACAGTTTTTCTATCAACAGTATTCAATATCCGTATTCTTGAGGTCATGCTTTGATAGCTCCAGCAGACATTCCGGCAATAATTTTCCTGTTGAAGAATATAAACAGGATTAGCATGGGGATTGTAATAATAACCACATCAGCAAAAAGTAAATTCCAATTACTGTGATATTTACTTATAAAATTATAAAGAGTCAGCTGTATCGTCACATTCTTCTTTCCTGGAAAGAAATAAAGCGGATTTACAAAATCATTAAATATATTAACTGAAGATAATACGATAATCGTTGCTGTTGTAGGTTTTAACAATGGAAAAATAATCTGGAAATAAAGACGGAAGGAACTGCTGCCATCCACTATTGCAGCCTCATCGATTTCTCTAGGTATTGTTGCCATGAATCCTTTGTAGATTAAAGTCGAAAAGGACATAGAAAGAGCAACTTCTATCATTACCATACTGAACATGGTTTTAAAAATACCGAGGGACATCAATAGCCAAATCGTAGGAACAATTGCCGGAGGAAGAATCAATCCTGTCAGAATAAAAAAATTAATAACAGGCGTCGCTTTACCGATTCTCCTTTGAGCCACATACCCCGCCATTGAACAAAATAATACAAGAACAAGGAGGGAAAACAATGTAATCATAATACTGTTTTTGAAAGCTGTCAGCACAACACCCTTGTCAGTAGAAAGAACCTCTTTGATATTATCAAGCAATAAAAACTGCTCCGGAGCTGACATCTTCATTAGAGAGGCTTCTCTAGGATTTTTAGCTGCTGAATTTATAATAAAATAGAAAGGTATGCCAAAAATAACGAGCGCAGAAATAATTCCTGTTATCTCCATTAAGAGGCGTCTTGTCCTGGATATCATAGATCTACCTCTCGGGAGTTTAAATATTTATATATAGGAAATGCAATTACCGAGACAAGAATGAAGAGAAAGACATTTCCGGCTGTCGAAAGGCCGAAGAATCCGCTGCTGTACTGCTTGTATATAATTGAGGCAAGAAGATCGGTTGTGAAACCTGGGCCTCCTTTGGTCATACTCCAAATTAAATCAAAGGTTCTCAGCCCGCCTATTAAAGCCAGAATAATTACGGAATTCATCGCCGGACGAACCAGCGGAAGGGTGATATGTCGAAACTTGTCAAATCTGTTACCACCATCAATCGATAGAGCTTCATAATATTGCGTTGGGATAGAAGAAATTCCAGCAATAAAGATTACCGTTGCTATACCAACGCCCTTCCATACATCTACATTGATAACAGAAAGAAGAGCCAGTTTTGTATTCCCTAACCAATCCGGACCGGTTATACCAATAAACATCAAACCCCTGTTTATCGCACCCTTTGATGGATGCATCAAACTGTTGAAAGTAATTCCAACCGCAATTGTGCTTATCAAATTCGGGAAGAAAACAACAGCTCTCAAATAGTTTTTTGTTCTGATTTCAGAGGTCAGGTAAACCCCCAGAGCCAAGCCAAAAACAACCTTGAGACCACAAGTCAGAAAGGCATAAAGAAAAGTATTCTGAAAACCGATCCGTAGAGAATCTTCTGAGAAAAACATCCTGAAGTTCTCAAGGCCGATATATGTCCAATCCGTTAAGGTCCACCTTGTCAGGCTGAAAAAGAGTGAGCTGATAGCTGGAATCAGAAAGAAAATAGTAAAAACCAATCCTGCTGGGAGTAAAAATAGGTAACTGTAATAGTTTTTCATCTGCTTTATCATATGGAATTTCCCGAAAAAGAGAGCAGATTGGACTCCAATCTGCTCAGATTTTAATTATTCAAGGTTCTGACAAATTTGCAAATTATAATCTCTGGTTTTACCAACCAGGTAAATTAAGCTGTTTTGCCTGTTTTTCCGTATCCCTGTCATATTTTTCAGCTGCATCAAGAGGTTCAGAAATACCAGAACCTACTTCAACACAGATTTGTGGAGAATTTGGAGCCTTAACAGGGGTGATGAACTCAAGTGCCGGAGCTGTCTGGTCGTTTTCAAAGTACTTCATCAGATCCAGAACTCCAGAGGGAGTATCTGCCGGAAGTTCAACACCCTTAACAACAAAAGGGCCATCCGCTTTATTTGTTGCAGAATAAATAGCAAGGCCCTCAGGAGAAACGTAGAAATCAGCCCATTGTTTTGCCAAATCTACATTTTCCCCATCTTTGTAGATGTAAATTGAATTGGGCAGCCATACAGTAGTACCATTCAGTCCCGGAGCATTATCAGGCTGTGCGAAAAAACCAATATCTTCAACCTGATCAGGATAATTATTGGTCAGTGCGGCAAATGCAAAAGTAAGCATGGGATAGTGGACACCATCTCCTTCAGCAAGCATTCCCAATGCTTCATCATAGGTTGTTGCAAGGTAATCACTGTTCATAAAATCCCGCTCTTGAACTTCTTTGTATTTATAAAAAGCCTCAAGTGCCGCTGGTGTTGTCGCATATTTTGCTTCATTTTTCGTGAACCTTTCAGCAAAATCAGGTACCTGCTGCTGAACATAGTAAAAGTCCGAAAGAAGGAAAAGCTGGGCAGTCCAATCATCCTTGTATGAACCGATAACGGCTGTTTTTCCGGCATCTTTTACAACTTGGCAATTGTCCATGAACTCATCCCATGTCATCGGAACTTCAAGCCCCAGTTCTCTATAAGCTTTCTTGTTATAAAGAATACCACCGGCAGCAGAAGAACTGGCAGGTATACCGAATATTTTGCCGTTTACCGTTACCGTCTGTTTATAGCTACTGGAAATCTTATCCATGTAGCTTTCATTGGTCAGGTCTACAAAATTCCGCTCTGGATTTAAAGCTGTCAGCAAAGATCCGGAATTAAAGTAAACCAGATCGGACATTTCGCCGGTTGCAAGGCGTGTCTTGAGGAGATTCTCCCCTTCTGCACTTCCGGGCCTGAGTTCAATTTCAGTTGCAACTCCCGTTTTGCTTTCAAAAGCAGCCGCAACAGCTTTAATACCGTCAAGGGAAGTGGCATTATCGATTAATAAGACAAGAACGGGACTCTCTTCACTCTGGTCGCTCACGTTGTCACTGTTGCCGTTTGCAAACAGCCCTGGTAGCACAACCAGACAAATAATGGCAATTACCAGCATCAATTTCTTCATAAATGCTCCTTAATTTAGATTTATTACAGAATAATGGTGTATATCATTGGAGAAAATGGACTATCTGGTACAAGGATGTGGAAAAATTAACTCTATAAACGTAATTCTCTATATTGAAGCGGAGAGATACCTTTGGTTGCCTTGAATACCTTGCTGAAATACGATGCATCTTCATATCCCACCATGAGTGAAAGATCTTTTAAAAGAATTTCAGAAGATTCTTTCATTAGAATGATACTTTTTTCAATACGTAATATTCGAATGAACTCAGTGACACTCTGGTCCATATATTTATGAAATATTTTGTTCAAATATGACTGGGAAATACTGAAAGTCCGACATAAAAAGGGAACTGATAACTCATCTCCAATATGAGTTGAAATATAGCTGGTAATCCTTTCCAGTGATTCACGGCTTCCCATTTTCGGCGTTAAAGATTCGATATGAGAGAGAGCGGTTTTGAAGATAATAATAAAACGATCAAATAAATCATTATAATTAAGACTGTCCATAACCGCAGTATCCAGTTCTACTTCCAGGCTAATCTCAATATCACATTTATCGGGACAATATTGAAGCACATGGGTAATGATGTGTCTCAGCTCTATTAACAGCTTCAGCATTGGTAATCGATCTTTTTGCCAAATATGGAAATGGGACTTAAGATCCTGGTTAAGAATATCAGCCTTTCCATTCTGACAGACAAAATCCAGCTTTTTGAAAAAGAGGGAATCCAGGGAAGTGATTTTTAACCCTTCAGATGTAGATGGAGAATCTTCGAAAAAAATACGAGATTCTCCCAGAATTGATTGTTCTCTAAGAATTTGGTAAAGCTTTGTTAGATGAAGATTTGTTTTATTTACCGGAAAGCTTATAGCTAAAACTGCGTTATAGAAAGAGCTGCTTGGTAGAGAGATACTGAGCTTTTTTACAAGCTCCTGGAATCGGCTGTAGTGAAGCTTCTCAGCCTGGGCTACTAAACACCATTCATTATCATCCCGCCCTTCGAAAAGCCAGACAGACTCTTTTTCTTTCGGAAGTAAAACTCCAATAAATTTATCTATCATTTCTTTTGAAGGTTTATTCCCAATAGCTTGAGTAAATCGGGAATGTAGGCCATTTCGTCTGATAACCGCCATCAGGAGTTTTCCTGCAGGTTTTGTTCCTGAAGTTATTTGACCTGAAAGCTGCAAGATGAGATCCCTTCGTATATCATCGTATTTACGAAGAGAAAGCTTTCTATGAACCTTTTCAAGGAGGGAGACAAGGGCCGGGATATTAATTGGTTTAAGAAGATAATCAATAACATCAGATTTTATAGCTTTTTTAGCATATTGAAATTCCTGATACCCGCTAATGATAATTGAATAGATTTCGGGCTGGAAATCTTTAACTCTGGCGACTAAATCCATCCCATCCATTCTGGGCATCCGAATATCGCTGATAAGAAGATCGGGGTTCATTTTTTCTACCATTTCAAAAGCCTGAAATCCATCTTCAGCTATCCCGACTACCTCAAAGCCGAGACACTTTTTCTTAATTATCGAATTCAGATGACGCTGTGCTGCCGGCTCATCCTCTGCAAGAATTATTTTGAAAATCATTTTTCCCCCGGCTCTTTATTCATTTCCCCACTAATTTGAATCTCAACACCACCCTTTGGAAGGTTGTCAATTTTAAATCTGAATTTATCATGATAGTAAAGAAAGAGACGGGCATATGTATTTGCAAGTCCCAGACCGCCCAAATTCAGTTCAACATTGGAAGATGGTGAATTAAGGACCTCCCTGATTTCAGAAAAACGCGTTCGAATTTGTTTCAATTTATTCTCAGAAATCCCGCTGCCATCATCTGCAATACTTAAAAGCCAGCCATCAACCTCATTATGGAAACCTTTTATTTTAATATTTACCTTCTTCCTGCTCTTATGGAAGTTATGATTAATACTGTTTTCAATAATGGGCTGAAGTATCATCTTGGGAATTTTAACTTTCAAGATTTTTTTATCCATGAGGCAGGAATAGGTAAGTTTGTGCTCATATCTATTTTTCATTAACGACAAATAGTTCATTGCATGATCAATTTCAAACTTGATTGTCGTATCCCGCTCTCCTGTTGAGGTTGAGTATCGTAACAATGCCGCCGTTCTGTCACAGACATCACAAATATCTTCATTTCCACTTTCCAAACCCATACTTGAAATGACATTCAACAGATTATAGAGAAAGTGGGGGTTAACCTGAGCCTGAAGAGAATCAAAATTAGCCTGAAGTTGTAGTGATTGAGAAACAATTTCTCGATTTAGAGCTTCATTAAGACGATTGTGGAAGTGAGTCAGAGCAAAGTCTAATGCTTCTATTTCGTTATTTGCGTTATTCAAATTCGCGGATGTTGGCAAAGACCCGAGTTCAATTGTATCTATGTGCTTCCTTAACTCTCTGAGAGGCCTTGTCAGTTGAATAGTAAAGTATCTGATTCCATAAAGTGAAATTAACAAAACTGCCATGGTTATCATAAAAAATATCCATATTGTTTTTACCGTTGCTGAGATTCCAGCCCAACGATCTCTACTGATTTCTATACTGATATGCGAATATTTAGAAATTGTTTGATATGTATACGGGTCCCTGAAGAATACCCATCTCCTCGGCAGCGGTAAATTTATAGACTGATAAAGGATTTCTCCTTCCCGGGTACGTGTTGTTACGCTGATATTCATCTCATCTGGAGTATTGAAAATTTTTTCTACTATTGAATAGGGATTCTGAATTTCAATATATCCAGTGATTTTTCCCTCTTGAAAATCATCCACAGCCCTGATAATTCCCATTACTGGAACCCGACCCTCTACATCCCA